>Ga0209630_10000568_pt1 | contig 42445 bp, 40 predicted proteins | sample COG_01_FD_184745 | JGI IMG/M metagenome (GOLD analysis project Ga0209630, IMG submission 184745) | Pelagic Microbial community sample from North Sea - COGITO 998_met_01 (SPAdes) (version 2) | ecosystem: Environmental > Aquatic > Marine > Neritic zone/Coastal water | place: Helgoland, sampling...
TTTTTGTAAACTTTAAAATTGGATCTAAATCACATGATAATCCATTTAAGTGGACTAAAATAATTGCTTTAACATTTTTATTATAAGTTTTTTTAATTCCTTCTATGTTAAGATTTCCATTATCATCTACATCAGCAAAAATAGGTTTCAATCCTAAATTTAATACACAACTTGCAGATATAATAAATGATCGAGGAGTGACTATAACTGTATCTGTTTTTTTTAAATTAAGTGCTTTTAAAGCAATCTCTAGGGCAATACTACCATTTGAGACGGCTACAGAATATTTAGTATTATGATAATTGGAAAATTCTCTTTCAAAATTTTTACCCTCTAATCCTGTCCAGTAATTAGTTTTGTTTTTTTTTAAAATCTTAGAAACATTATTTATTTGTTTTAAAGTATACATATAATTTATGATTTATTTATAAAAGTCTTTTGTTACCTCATGTACTAAATTAGATTTATTATTAATTGATAACTGTAAAATTTTTTCTAGTTGTAGTGTGTGAATATTACGATCAAAAAATTTTTTAGCTAAATTTTTTGATGCCTTACCCGATGATTTTAACCAACAGTTATTAGAAATTGCTAAATCTAATTCTTTTGCAACTACTTCCATTTTTTTCCCATGCATACATAAACCACATTCATATTTTAACACTAAATCTTGCATCCAACCACCATGATTCAAGAAAATTGGTTTTCCAGCAGCCAAACCGTCAAAAAATTTGTTAGCAGAATTTGACCAATTTTCTCTAATATCTATTACAAAATTTGCAGTTATAGAAGCAGCTGACAAACATGCTTGCATATCTTTTTTAGGTATTGGTTTTTCAAAGAATAAGTTTTTTTCAAAAACGTCATTTTTCTTTGCATCTTCAATTAATTTTCTTTTTTCTAATCCATCACCAATTAATAAAATTCTAACATCTGATTTTTGCTCTTGTAATGCTTTTGCTAATCGAATCACGTAAGAAAGGTCATTTACCAATCCAAACGCTCCTGCATAAAGTAATAAAGGTCTGTTTTTTAGCCAAGGTCGTTTATAAAGAAAATTAAGTGCTAATTTCTTATCAAACTCAAATTCTTTTAAATCTGAACTATTTGGAATAATGGCAATTTTTTTAAAATTTATTTTTTTTGAAATTATTTTTTTTTTCATTTCAGGAGAGAGAACTATAATTGAAGTAGAGTTTTTATATGCAAATATTTCTAATAATTTTGCCAAAAAAATTAAAATTGGGTTTTTTAAAATTTTCATAGAAATTGGTATATCTGGCCATAAGTCTCTAACTTCAAAAACCAGTGGTATATATTTTTTTTTTGAAATAAAAACAGCAGGTATTGCTATTGTAAGTGGGGTGCTGCTTGCAAAAACTATATCACCTTCAATATTTTTAGCTTTGAAGTAAGATTTCCATGCAAATATCATAAAAACTTTCAATCTTTCTAAAAACTTCATATGGTTTGAATATTTTAAAGGTAACCAATGAACTTTAATACCCGACTCCTCAGTTAAAAACCAATCATCATTTTTTTGTGTTTTGCGCCAACTTGTAATCATTTCTACTTCATGCCCCATTTTAACAAGATTTTTAGCAAACTCATAAGATCTTGTACCACCTGAATTTTGTGGAGTATTAAAATATTGATGCAAATATATTATTTTCATTAAGTAATCATATTAGTCTCAATAGCCATTTTTAATAATCATTTGGCAAACTCATAAAATCTTGTGCCATCTGGAATACCAGCAATATTAAATATTGATGTAAATATGTAATTTTCATTTATTTAAAGCTTTCATACATTCCCTGATAGATAGTTAAAATAAGTAATAAAGATATTGAACTTAATAATAAAAGATATGAATACTTTTTATTAAACATTGTACTGAAAATTAATAAATATGGTATAGTCATCATCATCATCAGTCTTTCATATTGCCAGTTAAAGCCTAAAAGTAATATTGGAATTGAGGTGAAACTAAATAAATACATAAATAAATAAACATCATTAAAAATTAAACTTTTATATTTAAATGTAAATATTAAAATAAATATTAAACTTAATAATAAAAATTGATATCTAAAATCTCCTCCAATGATCCTATGTTCTATATCGAAATTCATATTATATATAAAAAAATAATAAATAAAAATTAGTAAAGCACTAGCATTAAATAAAATGAAAATAATTTTAAAATATTTATCAAGTTTTACTATTTTAAATATTAATTTTAAAACTAAAATATCTAAAAAAAGTAAAAAATAAAAAATCCCTGATTTATGAGTGAAAATTGAAATAGTAACAGCAATCAAAGCTAAGAAATATTTCTGATTTATTAAACATGCAAAACATAAATAAATCAATGACATTGTAATTCCTTGTCTCATTGCATTTGAGGTAGACATAATGATTGGCCAGGTATGTAAAACTAAAATATAAATTAATATAAAAAAGATTGTAGAGTAGATTTTTTTTTTTATTAAAAAAAATTTGATAAATATCCCTGAAGAAAGTGCTAACAAGGCACTTACAATATATATACCCAAATTTTTTTCATAAATTGTAAAAGTGCTAATTTTAAATCCCAATCTATTTTGCCAAGATCCCCAATTTAAATTTTCCTTATGATACGCTACATAATAATCATGTCCAAATCCATAAAATCCTGACCCAATTACTAATGAATAAACAATCGTAATGAATAAAATTAAATATAAATTATTATTAAATTTGGAAGTCACTTTAAAAAAATATTTGGAAAATAATCTAAATTTATAGAATCTGAAAAACCATTAATTCTCTCTTTTTTTGTTTTTTTATATAATTTTATTATTTTCTCTTTCTCATCTTCAGATGTGTTTATGTCAACTATGTCAACCATGTTATCAAAATTTTTACTTTTGCATTTAAAAATTGAATAAATTCCATAAAAAGTTAATTGTATATGTAAAAATGATTTGAATATATCGTATCTTAAATAAAGTAAAAAATTTTTAAATTTTTGTAGCATTTAAGTTATATATATAATTTTAATTCAAAATATTTATAATATTATATTTTTTACAATTGAAAATATTTATAATTATTTTTTTCCAACTCTTTTGCTGAATAATTATTTTTAATATCTACAAATAATTTATTAGTATTTTTTTTATATAAATCATTATAAAAACTAATTTTCTTTAAGAAAACTTTATGTGAGACAGCTAAAATTATAATATCGAAATTAAATTTTTTTATATTTTTAAAATTATTAAGTTTAATATTGTACCTTTTTTTTACATCATTTTTTGAGGCAACTTCATCAAACACTTGAATATTTTTAATACCTTTTTTTTCTAATTTTCTTATTATATCTATTACTTTCGTATTTCTAATATCTGGTATATTTTCTTTAAATGAAAAACCCAAAATAGCTGCTGATGATTTTTTTAAATTTATATCATTTTTTTTCATAAGTTTTATTGACTGATTAGCGATGTAAGTTGCCATGCTTTCATTGAATTGACGGCCAGCTAATATAATTTTAGGAAAATAATTTTTTTTTTTTGCTTTATAGGCCAAATAATAAGGATCTACACTTATACAATGGCCACCAACTAAGCCCGGTTTATAATAATGAAAATTCCATTTTGATGCCGCAGCTTTTAAAACTTCATTTGTTGGAATATTCAATTTATTAAATAGAACACTAAATTCGTTTATAAGGGCAATATTGATATCTCTTTGTGTATTTTCTATGACTTTTGCACTTTCTGCAATTTTTATACTTGGTGTTACATGAATCTTTTTACAGATAATTTCATATAAATTTTTTACTTTTTCAAGTGTAGTAGGATTATTTGATCCAACTATTTTGGTTATATTTTTTAAAGTATTTATTTTATCACCTGGATTTATTCTTTCTGGTGAATATGCAACAAAAAAATCTTTTTCAAATTTCATTTTTGAATTTTTTTCAATAATTGGCACACAAAATTCCTCTGTACATCCTGGATAAGTAGTAGACTCATATATGATAGTGGATCCATTTTTTATAAGTTTGCCAACTAGAATACTTGCTTGCTTTAACATTCTAAGATCTGGTGATTTATTGGATTTAATGGGCGTTGGAATTGTAATGATATAAAATTTAGAATTTTTTAGTAAATTACTATTATCAGTAAATATTAAGTTTTTATTTTTAATTTGTTTTCTTGAATGTTGCTGATTGACATCAAAACCTTTCTTTAAATTTTTAATTCTTGATCTGTCAATATCATAACAAACAACTGAAAAATATTTTGAAAAAGCTATTGCAAGTGGCAAGCCTACATATCCAGCACCTATAACTACTAAAGACATATTATTAAATTTTTCATTACAGTATTGTTATATATTAGAATATTTAATTAATGACTATTTATATTTATACCATTCAATATGAATTGAACCTCGAAGACACTTGTACCTCAGATTTCTCATATAAATTGTATGTAAGTCTAATAATGATCTTTCAATTACAATTGTTCCTATAATAGTTGTAGTACATACTGATCGTTATCATATACAAATGATAAATCGAAAGAAGTAGATAAAAATACATCCTAATTTTTTTAATAATTTTAAGTAACTAGCTAATCGGAAAATGTCTATTTTTGTTAATCCAACGTCTCAACTAAATATTTATAAATTCCAGGATGTTCTTTCTGGCATATTCCTATAAAATTAGAGAGATTGAGATATAATTTTTATATCAATATTAAATCCAAAAATACCTACTTAGATTAAAGTTGAATATATTAAACTATTCAAAAATAGTATTTTTTTAATTTCATTTCTAATTATAAATTTTATTTTTTATCTTACTATTTTAATGTTTTTTTTTAAAAAAAATATAGAATGATTTTAATATTGCTATTAAAAAAAAACTTAATTTAGCATATTTTGGAACTACCTTTATAGTAAATTTAAATTTGTTAATAATATTAGAGCTTGATTTAACACTAAAAAATGTGTGAAAAAAGTTTTGAAAATTTATTTTTTTGTATTTAGTGACTTGCTCATTTTCTGTTAAAAAAATTATAGTTGATGGGCATAATAATATTGAATAACCATATTTTTTAACTCTAATAGAAAACTCATCATCACATCCATAATGTTTGAAATTTATAGCATCGTAGTTTCCAGTTAGTTTAAACATTTCAATTGGATGTAGTACGCATCTACCAGTTAATATATCAACAATGATAGGTTGTTTATTTGTAATTTCTTCATTTTTCATTCCAATAAAAACATGTTTTGTAATATTAAAAAGCCAACTTTTAACAATTGTTCCCGATTTAATAACTGTGCTTCTATTTTTTGCATTTAATGTTAGTGGTATTACTAATGATTTTCTTTTATTATTTTCGGATATTGAAATTAATTGAGCAATTGTAGCAGGAGTAAGCTCAACATCATTGTTTAGTATTAAAATCCAATCACCAGCTTTTTTTTTTTTTAAAACATATTCAATTCCTAATTTTATTGCACCACCCCAGAAAAGAGATCCGTCTCCATTTATAATATTAACTTGAGGGAAATTTTTTGTTATATGCTCTTTAGTACCATCATTTGAACCATCATTTACTATTATGATGCGTAAATTTTTATATATATTTTGTTTTTCCAAAGATTTTAAACATGTAATTGTTTTTTTTAATCTGTTGTGAACAGGGATTATTACATGAATCATTTAATAAAATTTATACACATATTATTCAATTTTTCACATATAGTTTACGTTTCAATCAATAATTATCTAAAAATAAAGTCTATTTAAGTTTACTTTTTGGCAAGGATAAAATAATTTTTTTAAACTCATTAATTTGTTTAAGAAATAAAATTTTTTTTTTTAGATCCCTAGTTTTTAGATAAGCAATGATATTTACTACATTTTTAATATTTTCATTTACTTTTTTTTTATAATTATAAAATAATAACAAACATGAAACTACTTTAATACCTGGATTTGTATTCGCAACATTGACTAGGCCTGTTGACGATACACCAATAATTATATCAATTTGTTTTAAGTTATAAAGCTCAATGGGAATCTTAGAGGTGATTAAATTCTTTTTTTTAATTTTTTTTAAAGTGTCACTCAGTGGCGTACCAGGTTTTTTTTTTATAATAATTTCATAATTATAATTTTTTAATATTTTAAACAATTGATTAATAATTATTGAGTAATTACCTCCTATAAATCTTTCTTGATTGCTATCCATGAAAATAGCCTTTCTTTTTTTTGAAATAAAATTTAGGGGAACTAAAAATTGATTATCTAAATTTAAAAATGGTAATTTTTTTAAAAAAATTTTTTTATTAGTTATCTGAAAAATAATTCTTCTAAAACCATCTCCACCACTATAATATGTATTAATTTTGTATTTATAAAAAATTAACTGTAAAATTAATTTTTTAAAAGTCCATTTAAAATTTGCTGGAAAATAATTATTAATTCTGTCCTCTTTCAACTTTTTGTATTTGCAAAAATATATTTTTTTTATGTTCACTATTGATAAAATAATTGGTGTAACAAAATCAGTATTATAGCAGTTAAAGTAAGCTTGAGAAAATTTATATCTTTTTAGTCTTTTAATTTTCTCACCAAATTTAATCTTATATAAAAATTTAATTATTTCAGCAGGTTGATTTATTTTAGGTTGTGTAAAATCAATTAACTCAATCCCAAATTTTTTTTTTAAATTTAGTTTTTTAATAATTTCAAAAAAATGATTACCTCCAGTAACAACTATTATGCATGTATCTTTGGGTGAATTTTTTAAAATGTGTAAAACATAATCTATATTTGCAATAGATTGATAAAAAATTAATTTTTTATAATCACTACTTATCATAATATAATTTTGTCAAAATATTTGTCTATTTACTTGATAGGAATAATTTTCTTGAATTGTTAGCATTATAAATTTGTGCTTCACATAATCTACTTATATTTAAATATATATATTTTATAAATTTATTTGCATCAACTAATTTTAGTTTATTCTAATAATAGAAATTATTTTTAATTGATTACTATTATTCAACTTATTTAATGTTTAATTGATTTATGCTAAATTTAAAAATAATTTTTTCTAAAATTCAGACTCTATAAAATTAATTAAATTTTTCTTTATTTTTCCAGTAAGTATTATTTTTAATTTATAGTTATTTGATAAAAAAAGTTATATTTAATAATGATATTTTATCTTTTAATTGATAAATGATTAAGTATATTAAATTTATTACTATTAATATTTTATGAATAATTTAAACGATTTAAAAAAACATTATGATAAAAAAGGTTGGGTAGTTTATAAAAAGCTTTTTTCTGTTGATCAGATAAACCTAATTAACTCAATTATTGATGATTTTCTAAATAAAAAAATTAAATCAAATAATAAAGTAAATAGATCAATTAATTTTATAGATAATAAAAAAAATATTAACAATATAAATTCATTTCATGAATTAGCTAAATGCAAGGAAATAAGAAAATTTGCTCAAAAAAAGCACGTACTAGATGCTACCAAAGTATTTTTAAACTCTAATCCAGAGTTTAGATGCTGTGAATTTTTTGCAAAACCTGCATTGATAGGCTTGCCATCACCTGCTCATCAAGATAATTTTTATTGGGGTGTAATTGGAGCAAATGCTTTAACTGTATGGGTTGCTTTAGATAATTCTAGCAAAAATAGTGGCTGTGTGCATTATTATGATGGATCACATAAATATGACATACTTAAACATAAACCTTCATTTTCTAAAGGCAGTTCTCAAAAAGTATCAAATGTAAATTTTTTAAAAAAATTTAAAATCTCCTATCCAAAACTTCAGCCAGGAGATGCATTAATACATCATTCACTTGTTGTGCACGGTAGTTCCAAAAATACCTCTAAAAATAACAGAAGAGGTTGGACTATTCAGTTTAAGGATAAAAATGCCTCTTATGATCTAGAACAAATCAAAATTTATGAAAAAAGTTTAAATAATCAAATTCAATTAAGAGCATGATTTAATTAAATGCCTGGTTTTGAACTAATTGACAATGAAGAACGCAAAGCAGTAAATTCTATTTTTAAAAACGGTGGAGTTTTATTTGCGCATGGTTTTGAGAAAATCAGAAAAAATTTTCATGTCCGCGAATTTGAAAAAAAAACGTGTACTTTTTTTAATTGTAAACATGCCTTAGCAGTAACTTCTGGAACTGCTGCAATTAAAATAGCTCTAAAAGCTTTAAATGTAAAACCTGGAGATGAGGTAATAACTCAAGCTTTTAATTTTATTGCCACAATTGAAGCTATTTTAGATATTGGGGCAAAACCTATTCTTGTGAATGTTGATAAAACATTAAATATGGACATCGATGAATTAAGAAAAAAAATTACAAAAAAAACAAAAGTTGTTTTACCTGTTCATATGCTTGGGTATCCATGTGATATGCAAAACATTAAAATAATATGTAAAAAAAATAAGATAAAAATATTAGAAGATAATTGTGAGTCTATTGGAGGCAAATTCCAAAAAAAATTTCTAGGTGGCATTGGAGATATAGGCGTCTTAAGTTTAGATTTTGGTAAAACAATAACAACTGGTGAGGGGGGTATGATTTTAACCAATAATAGCAAATATTATAATTATTGTAAGCAATATCACGATCATGGTCACAAAAATATTAAAAGTTTGAGCAGGGGTAATGATAAGGTTTCTATAGCTGGTTTTAACTATAGGATGACAGAATTGCAAGGTGCCATTGGTAAAGTACAGCTAAAAAAATTAAACTCTCTTTTAAAGGATAATGAAAAAAAATTCAAAATATTAAGAAATAATATAAAAAATTTTAATCATAGAGAAATGCCAAAATATGGAGAATCTAATTTTGATAATTTTATATTTTATGTGAAAGATAATCATGAAAAAGATAGAGTTTTAAAAATTTTAAAAAAACACAAAATTGGTACAAAAAATTTACCTGATGCTATTAAATGGCACTGTGCATTTTATTGGAAACATATTTTTAAAAAAAAGGAATATAACGATGTTTTAAAAACAAAAAAAATTTTAAATAAAGCAATTGCAATTCCAATTCTATTTAAAAAAAGTAAGTCATTTTATGAAAAATTATCTTCAGAAATAAATAGACTTTAATGAAATTATTTAATGATTTTATATTTATCATCCCAGCCAGAAAGGGCTCTAAAGGGATAAAAAACAAAAACATTATTAAAATTAAAAATAAAAAAATAGTAGAATATACTTTTGAGACACTTAACAAAATTTCTGGTGACAGGAAATATGTATTATCAGATAGTGATGTTATAAAAAAAATAGCAAAAAAATATAAGATTAATACTAGTTACATAAGGACTACTCAATTATCAAAAGATAATACTAAATTGATTGAGAACCTATGCGACTTTGATAAATTTATAGATAAAAAGTTAAAATTTGAACATTATGTTATTCTGCAGCCAACATCACCATTAAGGAATTATAATGATATCCAAAACTCTATACAAAAATATTTAAAAAGTAAATCAGATAGTTTATTCTCCATATCTCCTTCACTTGAGCATCCTAGCGAAAGTATATTTTTTAAAAATAATAAAATATATTACTTTCACAAAAGTAAAAAAACTCTTAGACAAAATTATAAAAAAAGTTATTTCATAAATGGGGCCATTTATATTTTTAATAGAAAACTTCTAAAACAAAAAAAAATAATATCTAATAAAAAACATATAACATTTGAAATGCCAAAAAAAAGATCAATTGATCTTGATGATTACCAGGATTTAGAGATAACTAGAGGACTATTGTAAAAAATTTATCTAAATTTATTTCTCAAATTCTGAATTATATTCAAGGTTTGCTTTTTTATAATCATTCATTCTACCAATATCTAACCAAAATTCACCTATCGGGAAAGAAACTACTTTATACTTTTTGAGTATAATTTTGTTAAAAAATGACGTCATGTCATAAAAATTTTTTGGAACTAAACTTATACATTTTGGGTCTAATACATAAACTCCAGCATTTACAAAAAATCTATGTTTTGGTTTTTCTTCTATAGAAACAATATTTTCAATATCTAACTTTACTTCACCATAGGGTGACTCAATATTGTACTCAGTTATACACATTGTTGCTTTAGAATTATGATCATGATGAAAATCGAGCAATTTCTCAAAATCAAGATTGGTTAACAAATCTCCATTAATTACAAAAAAAGGTTCTTTAGGTTTTTTTTTTAAAAGACTTAAAGCTCCTGCAGTTCCCATTCTTGTATTTTCATGGATATATTCAATTTTAACCCCAAATTTTTCTCCGTCACCAAAATAGTCTTTGATTATTTTTGATTTGTAGTTCACACATATTATAAAATTTGTATAGCCACTTTCCTTGAATTTTTTTACTATGGTATGAAGAATTGGTTTATTACCCACAATTAGCATAGGTTTTGGAATATTTTTTGTAAGCGGTCTTAAGCGTATACCTCTGCCACCAGCCATTATCACAACTTTATTTGATTTATTTTTGTGTTTTATAAGCTCATCTAATACATGTATTCCAATTACCTTATAATTATTATCAACTATAGGAACTTGATAAATCTTTTTAGAAAGCGCAATTTTCAGCAACTTTTCTTTAGAGTCCTTTTTTTTTGCAATAATTGGTTTTTTGAAAATTATTGACTTAATGGGACTATTTATATCAAGACCCTTTAAAAATCCCCTTCTAATATCTCCATCAGTTAATGTGCCTAACAACTTACCATTTTTATTAACTACAATTGCAATTCGAATAGCTCCATTAGATATAATTTTTAAAGCTAGTTTAATTGTAGCATCTGGAGCTATTTTTATTTTTTCAATATTTTTCACAATTTTTCTTTACCTATAACTACTATTCTCACAATGAAAACTTTATATTAAAAAAAGATTTTTTTAAAAGATCATCTAAAGAAACAGAATTTAAAATTTTAACAATTGTTTGACTTGGGCACCCATCACCATAAGGATTCTTAACATTTTTTAAAAGGTTTTGAAATTCTGTTGAATAAACTTTTTTTATGGCATCTTTTATACTTTTTTTATTTGGTGAACAATCAATAACACTTTTTGCTTTTATTCTTCCTTTTTGTCTGTCACCAATATTTATAGTTCCAATTTTAAAAGTTGGTGCCTCTAGTAATCCACTTGAACTATTTCCAATAATAAAATCAATATGTTGTAATGCACTTAAAAAATTAAGTTGCCCCATTGAAGTAATAGATATTGATTTATCTTTATTTTTAGCCACATATTTATCAATCATTGAATTAATAATTTTTCCATCCATATCGCTGTTTGTTTTTGTTAAAATTATATTTGTATCTTTTAAATCATCTATAGCTTCAAGAATTTCTAAAAACTGTTTTTTTGAGGTATCTTTTTCTAATGTGACAGGATGAAATGAAATTAAAATATTTTTAATATTCAATTTAAAATCAATTTTTTTTTCTAAATTTTCTTTTGATAAAAGCTTGAGCCTTTTGATATTTTCAATACCCATACCACCTACTTTGAAAACTTTACTGGGATGTTCTCCTAATTGTATAACTCTTTTAGAATATTCTTCTGCTGCGGTAAAATGTAAATGACTCATTTTAGTTATACAATGACGAATTGCTTCATCAATTGAACCTTCTGTAGCTTCACCGCCATGAATATGGGCTATTGGAATTCTTGATACCATTGCTGCGCTTGCAGCACTAAAAATTTCATATCTATCACCTAAAACTACAATAATATCAGGTTTTAATTGATTATAAGCTTCTGAAAAGGATTTTTGAGCTATACCCATAGATCTTGATATACCTACAGTAGTATCAGAAGATAAATGCATATCAATTTTCTTGTTAATTTTAAAATCTTTTTCAATTTCTTTGTATGTTAATCCAAACTCTACACTTAGATGCATTCCAGTAGCAATTAGCTGAAGTTCAAGATTTTGATCAACATTAACTTCTTTAATTAACCAATACAACAATCCATATTCTGCACGCGATCCTGTAACTATACATATTTTTCTTTTCGTCATATAATTTCATCTTCATTATAATCTTTTTTAGATTTAGTTCCGATAAGCTCATCCCATTTCATTGGATTAATTCCATTACCAGGTCTTTTTATTGTTAGATTATTTTCGTTTAAAATATCACCTTTTTTAATTTTTGTTTTAGCAACAATTGATTTTCTAACAATTTTTATATTAGGTATTTCACTATTAGAAGGTTTTTTTATTCCATTTCCAAGAGCAACTTCAATATTCCTGATGGCCTTAACCATAGCTTTTAATTCATGTGGTTCAAGACTAGCTTTATGGTCTGGACCTTCCATTTTACTATCTAGAGTAAAATGTTTCTCTATACAAGTTGCACCTAGTGCAACTGCTGCAACATCTACCTCTATTCCCAAAGTATGATCACTATATCCATAACTTACATCAAAAGTATTACCTATCGTCAACATTGCTTTTAAATTAACATCTTCCATTGGAGTCGGATACTCCGTGTTGGCATGCAAAACTGTGATATGATTTTTTTTTGTCCCTGCTTGAATTAAAATGTCTAAAGCATTCTTTATTTCATCTATATTTGCCATTCCTGTTGAAAGAATTATTTTTTTATTAAGCTTACCTATACATCTCAAGTATGGAAGATTTATAACTTCACCACTTGGTATTTTTAATATTTTTAAACCTAGATTATTTAATAGCTCTATACTTTCAAGATCAAAAGGAGATGATAAAAAGATAATTTTTTTTTTACTACAATAAGAAATTAGTTCTTTGTGCGCTTCAATATTAAGTTCTAGTTTTTTTAGCATATCAAAATGAGTTTCATTTTTATCTGTGGTTTTTTTTTGATAAATTGCTTTTTGAGTTTTTTTAGTAGCAATATTAGATGCCTTAAATGTTTGAAACTTAACTGCATCAGCTCCAGCAGAAGATGCAACATCAATTAATTTCTTTGCTAAATCAATTGACCCATTATGATTTACACCTGCTTCTGCAATAATAAATACACTCATTTAACTAGAGTCCCAGCTTTAATAAAACTATTTTCTTTTATTGTGATGTTATCTTTTGTTGTTACATTACTACCAATGAAAGATTTGGGTCCTATTTTAATCCCTCCATTAATTGTTGCATTAGTGGACACATGACAATGATTAGATATTCGACAGTCATGTTCAATTAATGCTTTCGAATTTATAATACAATTATCACCAATAGATGTATTGGAATTAATTATTGCATGATGCATAACTACAGTACCATTACCAATTTTTGAATGCTTAGACACATAAGCATTAGGAGAGATAATAGAGGGGAATTTAAATCCAGCTTTTACAGCTAAATCAAATAGTTTTATTCTTAATAATGATGATTTAATATGACCGATTGTTATTAAAGCATACTCGTATTTTTTAACTAAACTTTCTAAATCAAGATCTTTACCAATAACTTTATATCCTAAAATATTAGAACCTAAAAGATCTGACTTATCTACTATGCCAGCAATTTCAAATTTTGCTTCTTGTTCTATGACATCTATTACTGATTTACAATGACCACCCCCACCAATTAAAATAATTTTATTCACAATGTTACACTACTAGGTATATTTATAACTCGTTCAGCTAACCACTCTGAATTTTTTAAATCACCACATTGCACATTTTTAAACATTGGCAGCTTATTCATTAGTGTCCAAATGGGTCTAGTCATAACACCATTGGAATTTGTTTCTGTCAAAAATTGATCTCTTTGGGTTTTGTTTTTTAAAATGATAGAATTTAACCAATAATTTGATTTACAATTTTTTGGTTCTTTAAAAAAATTGTAATCTATGCTTTTAAAAAAGTTTTCATACTTATTTGCTAAATTACGTTTATTCGTAATAAAATTATCTAGCTTTTCTAATTGTGCCACTAGTAAAGCAGCATTTAAATTGGGCATACGGTAATTATAGCCAACCATATCATGATTGAAATCCCATTTATGAGGAATTTTAGCAGTTGTAGTTAGGTGTTTTGCTTTTTTTGCTAGAATTTCTTCATTTGTAATAATACATCCACCTCCACCACCTGTAATAATTTTATTTCCATTAAAACTAAAAGTGCCTAGTTGACCAAAAGTACCCGTATGTTTTTTTTTATAAAAACTACCTAAGCTTTCTGCAGCATCTTCTATTAAGACTATATGATATTCATCACAAATATCTTTAATCTTCTCTATTTTACAAGGGTGGCCATAAGAGTGCATAGGCACACATGCCTTAATCACCTTTCTAGTTTTATTATTAATACATTGTTTATTTTTTATAGTTGTATTATTTTTTAAAAAAAATCTAAGTGAGGAAGGAGATAATCCCATAGTATCTTTATCAACATCAACAAATATTGGCTTTGCATTGCAATAACTAATGGCATTGCAAGTTGCAACAAATGTGAATGGTTGGGTTATAACCTCACTATCTTTATCCACATCAGCTAATATCAAGGAAATGTGAAGTGCTGACGTACCACTATTTGTTGTAATTGCATATTTTGCACCAGTGTATTTTGCTATTTTTTCTTCAAACTCATCAACAAACTTGCCAACTGAGGAGACAAATGTTGAGTCAATGCATTCGTTTAAATATTTTTTTTCATTTCCTAGAAATTTCGGTTCATGTAATGCAATAAATTTTTTGGTTTGGTAAATTTCTTGAATGAAATTAATTATTTTTTTCATATATCTTAAAAATACTTATAGTTATCTAAATTAAGTTTGTACTTTTGTGATAATAATTGATTAGATTTTTTATATTTTTCAAAAAGAGTATTTTTTTGTTTATCAGTAAGTCTTACATCTCCCGGATTCTTTGTGTATTGTATTATAAATTCTAATAAAGCAAACAAATACTTTGATGGACTAAAAAAGTTTAAAGAATAGTATTGTTTTTTTTTGATAGTCAATATTTCATCAAACGTATATCTATAATATTTTCTTTTTTTATATTTTTCATCAGACTTATTTTCAATAGATGTAGATTTTAATACGTTATCTTCAAATGAGGTAGACATAAAACGGGCAAGATTATTTAAAAAACTTATTTTATTTTCTACAAATTGTTCAAATGGTAGTATTAATATATTGTCAGCGCTAAACTCTTTTTCTATTATTCGAACTAGCTCATAGTAATCAAGATAATTAGATATTGGAGAGCTTTCATCGCTTACAATATGATTAAAATACTTTTGAAATGTATCTATTAATTTTATATTTGAGTGTGAATACTTGTAATCTTGCGCATAAAGTGATGGGATCAGTTCAATTTGACGTCTAGTTACTAAAATAAGTTTTATATCAAATAGATTATGGTCAAATAACGCTTTGATAGCATCAATAACCTCATAGATACTTGTCAACTTCTTACAATTGTATGTTGTATCTTGTATAAATCTTAAAGAATTCATTACTAAGCCCTCTGCAGAAATTAAGGCAGAAGAGTTTTCAATGTCATTATAAAGTGAGTGTGAAAATTTTTTTCTATAATTTAGTATTTCATTTACTTTTCCATGATACAAATCTAAAAGAATTTTTTTTTTTATTTTTGTTATCTTGTATTCTTCAAATTTCCCCAATTTTCCCAAGTAATCAACATTTTTTAAGTATGGAAAAAAATGAGCCTGTAATGTTTTCGTTGCTGTTTTTGGATACCCTAAATGAATGTAGATTACTTTTTTTAATTTATGCATCAAAATTTTATACTTTTAATAACAGGATTATCTATAAAATAATATTTTTACAACTTATATAAATTAGGCCATCAATATATCTTTTTTATAAATCAATAGATATTGGCTTTGCATTGTAATAACTAATAAAAGCAAAGGTCAAAACTACTGTTAGCAGCAGGATTATCACTTAACTATCTTTATGCGAAACGACTAAAATAAATGAAATGCGAGGAACTAAAGTGTGATTAGTAGTTAACACTAAATATTTTGAAAATAAGTATGTTTCAATTTTATTTTAAACTCATCAAGAAATTTTTATTGTCATTATTTTTGCTGATGAGGAATATTGTAGTATTTTTGATCTTCAGGATCTTGGATTAAATTTTCTTGAATTACACGTTTAATTTCCATAATTCCATCTGGAACTGTCATGCTTATTTTAAAACCAAGTTCATTTTTAATTTTATCACAATTAACCCTGTAGTCTCTTGGATCATCATTTTTTTTTACATATTTTATTTTTGAATTAGGTAATACTTTTTTAATTTCGTCGACCAACATTTGTTTAGTATAATTTTCTTTTGTATCACCAACATTAAAAACATTATATGCAACTTTTTCATTAGGTGAGTTTAGAACAGTTATAAATGCGTTAGAAAAATCTTTTACGTGACAATAAGGTCTCCAAAATTGCTCTCCAAATATTAGAAGCTCTTTTCCAAGAGCGAGATCTTTGGTAAACTCATTAACAGTTAGATCGAATCTCATTCTTGGTGAGAGACCGTATACAGTTGAAAAACGTAAAGAGGTTGGTGAAAATTCATCAATTTTTTTCATCTCACTTAACATATATTTTTCAAACTTTACTTTTAATTCTGCATATAAAGATACTGGTGCTAAATTAGAATTTTCGTCTACATAAGTCTCCGGATCGTCCATTTTTCCATAGTTACTACATGTGGATGCAAATATAAATTTAGACACCCCAGCATTTTTAGAATTTTCTAACAATCTTTTACTAGAATCCCAATTTGTTCTAACTGCAAGATCTGAGTATAATTTACAAGCTGGATCACCCACAATTGCTGCTAAATGTATCACAGCATTAAAATTATTTTTTAATAATATCATATCTAGATCATTGTGATTGTTGATATCACAGTTGATAAAAGTAAAATTTTTATTGTGCCAAATATCAAGCAATGACTCTCCTCCAAACATTAAATTATCAATACATGTAACTCTATGACCTGCAATCAAAAGATCTCTTAAAACTCCAGATCCAACATATCCTGCTCCACCAGTGACTAATATATTTTTCATTGTAAATTTAATTGTATGTATTAATTTTTTTGAGGTTACTAATATTAATATAGAAAATTATAATTATTAACAAATCTTATAAAGTTTATATAACTATTTTATAATTAATAAATAAAATAAAATAATCAGTTAAATAAAAAAGTCAAAGTACTCATCAAAGTTTAGTATTTTCATATAAACTCATTCATTTTTCCACCATATTTTTGGCATTACAAAATGTGAAACTTTTGAATCATTGTCTTTATCTAATACATGAGGTAAAACAACAGGCTGGTTTGATTTACATAATTGAAATAAATCTTTTCTAATAAAACTTATTTCAAGACATGAAGGAATTAATAAACCCTTAAAGTTATATAAGCCACTAAAATTATTGGGGTGCACATGACAAATATAAAATTTTTTGTAAATTTTTTCAAAAATTGAGTTTGCAATTTTAAGAAAAATTGGATTACATAAATTTTGAAATTTATGAAATTCAATAACCATTATTGAAAATTTGCCCAAAGTTTCTTCAGACTCAAAAGTAAGTACCTCATATTCAGAACTTTCGATATCCATTTGTAGTATTAAATTTTGATTTTCTGTATGTTTATTTACATTAAGCCAATCATTTAAACTTATAAAATCTTTACTGCTACTCGAAGATAAATATTTTTTAACAAAGTTAAAATTTTTATCTTCATGTGGAGGTCCATTTACACTTGCGTCAGCCATAAATGATTTAATGTTATATTTTCTACTAAGATCTTTTTCAAAATCTGCAAGATCACCCACTCCAGCACTGAAGCAGTATTCCATTTTATCAATTATTTTAGGAACTAAATATCCTCCATCACCTTTGCCACCAATTCTAATTAAATCAGTAGAAACATAGTTGCTATTAAATTTTTTAATAAAATTCAATAATTGTTTTTTTTTAACATTTCTCTCTAGATTAACACCTACTGAATAAAAAAAAATTTTTAGAAATGAATCTAAGAAATTTTTAGTTTTTTTTGCTAGTGTTTTAATGCCATCAGTAATTAAAATTATATTATTTTTCAAGATTTATCTTATTTTTAAAAGTTTATTATTCTTTATTTATTTAAACATTTTTTAATGAATGTATATTGATTTATATATTTTGTAACATCCATACTTATTTACAAATTATATGATATAAAATTAAAAATAATATTAATTAAAAAAAATTTAGTAAAATTCTAATGAAAATTAACTCAATATGATTGCTTTAATTATGCCTTATGAGGAAATTAGAAAAATATTTTATAGTGAGTCGAACATAATTTTTATTGATCATCAAGGTTTTTGGTTATACTCAAAAAAAGAATCTAAAAGAATTTTGCTACCAAATATAAATGATGATACGTTTAGTGAGTGTTTTGATGTGCAACTTGCGAAGAAATACCTGAGTTGGTGGATGCCTCTTTTTACACGCTGGGTACCTAATGCTGAAAAATATGATTTAATTAGGGAAGAGCTATTAGTGCTTATCTACAGAATTTTTAGTAAGTTTAAATTTTATAATATCAATAGCATAATATTTTTTACTAGTGTAGCTCATCACGTACCTGGAGCTATTATATCAATTGTTGCGCAATTAAAAAAAGCCAAACAAATTTACCTATATTTTGAGATAATAAATGGAAGGCTGCTTCCATTAGAACAAATGGGCGCTATAGATACAAGGGTACCAATTAACTATGAGTTAAATAATGTTAAATGCAATAAAAATTTGGAGTTATTTATTCAAAATAAAATTAATAATAAAGAGCCAGTACATAATCTTAAAGAAAAAGCATGGAAGAAAAGTCTAATAATTGCGATAGCATATCTTTTAAAAAGAGAAATATCAAAAATTTTTATTAAACTAAATTTTATAAATACATTTAATAAATCTATTTTTATTACAGATAGCTTAAAAAAATTTTCTTTCTTAGAGGATTTGAGGGCAATTAATTCCCAAAGAAAATATTTAAAAAAATTATCTCATTCAATTATTTCAGAAGAAAAAATTCATCAATTAAAAAAAAAAACACCCTATTTACTTATTGCAGCTCACTACCAACCAGAGGCGACTTCTTTTCCAGAAGGCAATAATTATAATAGCCATATTGATATAATTTTAGCTTTGAGAAAAAAAAAATATACATCTAAAATATTATATAAAGAGCATTTCGGATCATTTCTTTATACTGATAGTATTGTTGGATTAACTAAAGTAGGGATTTCAAGATCTGAAAGTTATATTAATATTTTAAAAAACTTAGGATGTGTTTTTTTACCAGTAAATTTTATTTTATCAGTTAACAATAATAGTAATTGGTATCTACCAATTACAATAACAGGAACAATTGCAATTGAGCGAGCTCTGGCAGGTTTACATACTATTTATTCAGGTGAACCATGGTATAAGGGGATGCCAGGTACAATTCATTTGGATGATATAAAATCATTAGAACAAATCCCATTAAATTGGATAAATTATGATCCTAAGATTGAAAAAGAGGCAAAAAAATTTTTAGAAAAAATTTTAAATAATAAAACAATTGCAAATGCGCCAGGAATTGGTTCTGGTGTAAAAGACTTCTCATTAGCAAGTACTGAAGATTTTAAAAATGGAATATTAAAAATTATTAAAAATTTAAAAAAAGAATATTAATTTAAAAATATTTAAATTATAAATAAATATCTGATATCCTTATACTATTTTATCTTTTTCATTAAAAGTAATACATCTTGTGTCCCTATCATTTTACTTTAATTTATTGAAATTTTATTTAAATTTATATGCAACCGATATTTAATTATGATCCAGACTTCCATCTATCGGAATAATAATCAATCCCATTTGCTAGATTCTCTGTTCTAAAGATGCTGACCAGGTTACCAACCGACTCCTTAATGAGGTATAAATCTTTGTCATATAAAGTAGGAAGAATGATTTCTGAAAATAGACTTTTTGTGACCTTAGCATTTTTTCCTACTAACCTAATATGCTTTAATTTTTGAAATAACTCATCAGATAGAAAGGAATGATCAGTCACATAACTATGCAGTGCAAAGACAAATACTTTTCTTTTGTCTTGAGTTTTATCTTTTAACGAGGAAAAGCGTGTAACATCATGAACATATTTAATTAATGTGTCGTTAACAAATATTACTTCAAGACTATCTGTGACTTTATCATCTTCAACTATTAAATGATAGGCGGGTCTAGGATGAAACTTTTCCTCAAGAACTAAAGCACCATTATTAATATCAATCTTAGGAAGTCTAGCACCATGGCCTAGTATCAAAGATTTACAGAGCACTTTTTTTTCATTATTAATTTGACAATGAACAATCTTTTTTTCTAAATCAAAATAAATTTTTTCAATTTTTGAATTAAATCTTATTTCTACCTGATGTTTTTTTAAGAGTTTTTGTAAATTATTGGTTATTCCACTTGAACCTTTAGCTGTATAATAAGAGACCTTTCTTGGCTCTTTAATAGTCTTGTATATAGATCTAAAGAAATACTTAATTGCAGGTATAAAGCCTTTTGGTCGGTCGGAGAAGAAAGTGACATTAATTAATCTAGAGATCAAACTATCATATAAAAATCTAATATAAAAATTTCCAAAAATTCTAAAGTATTGAAACTTTCCTTTTGATTTTTCAATGGGCCATTTAAGTTTTTTTTTTAAGAAGCTAATGGCTTTTTTATTAGGTGTAAAATAATGAATTGCATTCTCAACATCCTTGATGCCATCAATTTCTATAGTTTTCCAAGCTCCTCCAAAAGAATTGGAGCTATCAACCATTAGCACATCTTTACCTAATTTTCTTTGATGAATAGCTTCCAAAGAAATTATGAGGCTGGTGCCTATACATAGACAGTCAAACACTTTTTCTTCATCTGAATTAGTTGGATAGCCCATTTGTTTCAATTAAATGTCCAAGATATTTTAGATTTTATAAAGACTAATTGAACATTTAAAAAAAGTATCAATTTTTCTAATAATGTCAATTATCATTTAGGAAACCACTTTATGATTGTAAAAGGTAAAAAGGGATTTGTGCCAAAAATGTTTCGCTCTACTTCAAATTTAGCTTCTATCTCAGAGCATCCTTTTTCAATTGCTGAAGCAATATTCTGCGTATAACCATTTAGTTCCATATAACGTTTACACATCAAGCCATGTAATGAGTTTTCATCAAAATATTCATAACACGGCTCAAAATGAACTACCACTTTGGGTTTTAACTTGGCAATAAATTCTACAAATCTTTTTTTTAATTTATTTACGTAATGAACAGAATAAGAGGTAAAGATGATTGAATTTTTAGGTATTTCAAGATCATCTATCAATAGTTGATCAAAGTCACAACTACCAACTTTCACTTGCTTTTTGGTCTTCTTGGAGATTAATTTAATTAAATCACAACCGGATTTGGTATATTCAGCGGCATATAAGGGCAACTTATCTAACGGATTAATCTCTGATAGAGACAAAAGTTTTGAACCATATCCAGCCCCAAGTTCAACCAAGCAGCTCGCATCTTTAATAAATGGAATTAAATTATTTTTAAAAATTTCTATTTGCCTTCTGTTTGCCTCCTTAACAGTAGTTGAATAAAATCCAATTCCACTCTCAAAACATGGGATTATTTCATGAATATTTTGTTCTTCTGCCTCAACATCAACTAAAGTAAATTCATTTTTATCTAAGAAATATTGAAATAATTTTCCCCATTTATCAATACCAAACTCTCGTGCAATAGACTTGGGTGTTTTATGTCTTATTTCATAAGGGTCAAGTGACAAGAGCCTCGCAGGCCAAGAAGATCTATTGGCAAGCTCATCCAAAGTAAGCATATTTAAATATTTTTTATCCATTAAATTAACTTTAATAGCTATATTATTTTCAAATTAGTATCAAATATTCTACTATTTTTGATTTTTGAATATCATAATTATTTTTTAGACTATTCCAATATACATAAAGTTATGTGGGCTTCTTCATAATAAAGATGCCACATCTTTCATTTCTAAAGATTAATGCCTGGTCAGATATCTTTTTTGTAAATTGATCAAGATATACAGTCAAAGGTATTGCGTTTGGAAATGAGCCATAGTCACATACACATATTATTCCACCTGGGCTAAGTTTTGACCACATAAAATTAATAAGTATTTCGCCTGTCTCTAGAGTGTCACTAGCCAAATACCCAAAACTGATAGGGTTTGTCACCTGGTTGTATGTTTCGCAAATATTACCTTTTATGACCTTAACGTTACTCATATCTGAAAAGGCATCTTTTACTGCAGAATAAGAATTATCAGAAAAAGATCCATTCCAGTGAAAATCTAGTCCATATCTAGAGTCTGGAATGCCACTAAAAGTATCAAATAACCATACCTGTTTTTCTCCAAAATATTTTACTGCTTCTGCTATTACCGCCCCAGAGCCTCCATATAATGAACCATATTCAACCACATCTCCCTGAACATTTTTAGTTTGATCCACATATTGAATTAGGTCAAATAATTGGGCATCTGAAATCATTGAAATTGCTCTTTCCCTAGCTCTTTCTGATATTCCTTTAAATGGGTTCTCTTGCCGAAAAGGTATATTATCGTCAATTCGATCGTAGATTACTTTTATTTTGTGCTTCCCCAGATTAAAAATAAAATTAATACCATCCTTTAAGTCATTGATTTCCTCCACACATACAACAAGTAAAGTATCTGTATCATCATCAAGTTCTGCGACTGAAATCATTTGGTAACCTCCGCAATCATAATCTGAATACTTTTCACGCCAATCGGTTAGCAATGGAGTAATGCCATTTTCTTGCAATAGCCTCAACAGCCATTTCATATTTGTACTGAAACCAAACAGAGCAACTTTCTTAGGTTTAATTTTTAAGATTCTATTTAGCAGTCTTTCCGTGACCTTTGGATAATAATCTTCCACAACAACTGGTATAAAATGATTTTTAATGTTTGACATTTTCACTCTTAATTTATTTTTTTAGTATTTTGCTAAGATAATAATAGTTTAATTATGGTTTCATGCAAAGTGTTTTCTAGAAATTTTGCTAATATATTTCAAAAAATAATACTAGTGAGCCTCATCTTTAAAATATTTTATTTATGGTTAAACTGCTTATGTCAAACTTTCTTTAATAAATTAAGATTCGCCCAAATTTTTCTAAACACACAAACTATAGTTTCAATTTCGGTATCACTCATTTTAAATAAACACATTTCAAAACCTAAAAATGTTGATTCATGTAAGGTTTCTGCAACTGGACAGATACCTTTAGTGTAGTTCACTTCTCGCTTACAGATATCAGAAGACCATGGAAAACCCTTTGATCCATAAGCTATCTTTTTTTGGTACATTGGTAATAAATGTATATTAATGTAACCACCAATTAAACCCTTCAGGCCTTCGGCCTCAAGCGCCTCAATTATTCGGGTTCGCGGAACACCAATCTGGTCGATATCTAGTTTCATAGGGTATAAATAATAAACATGAGTGCTATGTTGATCGACAATTGGTATTTGCAAACCAGTTAATCCCTTAAGACCTTTCGACAGTTTCTCAGCTACCTGCTGGCGATTTTTAATAATACCCTCAAGTTTTTTGAGTTGTTCAATGCCAATAGCAGCTTCTATTTCGCCAAGACGAAAATTGTAACCAACCATGTTAGTCAAGCTAGTTGTTCCTTTAGCACCAACAACGGCTTCAGCATGGTTACGAATTAATTGTAGTCTTTCAGCATAAATATCATTATTTGTAATAAGAATACCACCTTCTCCTGTATGGATATGTTTATGATAATTTAGGCTGTAGCCACCAATATCTGCCATGGTACCAGTCATTTTACCTTTGTGCATCGCACCTGGAGCCTGAGCTGTATCCGATATAACTTTAAGACCATGCTTTTCTGCAATTAACATCAGTGCATTCATATCAACTGATTGTCCAAAAATATCAACTGCCATGATAGCTTTGGTATAAGGGGTAATATTGGCCTCGACTGAAACTGGGTCTATACAATACGTGTCAGGATGAATGTCAGCAAAAACAGGAATAGCGTTCCAATTTAAGATTGCAGTAGCACATGCACACATTGTCCATGTAGGCACAATTACTTCATCTCCAGGTTCAATGCCAATTGCACCAATCGCAGCAATCAATCCAGAAGTCCATGAATTAACAGTTATTGCATGCTTAACACCAAAATATTCAGCACACTGTTTTTCAAATGTCTGAACTTTAGGGCCACCAAAAAAATCTGGCTCCCAACCCCCAAGAAACTGTGAAAGATTTCCACTTTCAACAACAACGCGTGCTGCCTCAACTTCTTCTTGGCCAATCGAATTGTAACGCTCAAATTGTCTTGTAATTACCTTAGACCCCCCGAATAAGGCTAGTTTTTCTGTACTCATTTTTCTTGCCTCTGTTTAATTATCAAATCAATTCCTTTTAAAGTTTTAAGGGCTTGTAGTCCCGTACACAATGTTGTTTTTTTATCAGTTAAATATTTATGAATATGATCATAAACTTGCCACTGATAAATATCCATTGAATTATTAATAATCTCCTTATTCTTATCAAGGATTTTGTATCCACTAAAATTTGGATCATCAGATGTGGCTTGCCATTGGATATAGTTGCCACCCTCATCATATAATAAACGTCCTGAGCGACTTAGCAACTCAATACTGTAATGAGAAAAAGATTCCTCCCATGCAGCACAAAATATAGCTGTACCATAATTAAACTCAACTTTAAAATCAGGCTCAGGGTCAAAATTATTTAAAAGACGACCTTGATTAATAATTGATGTAGATTTTATATTACCTAACCAAAGATCTAATAGATTTAGAAAATGTGACCCATTATTAAATATTCCTTTTGAATACCACACATTAGCCTTGATTGGAGTTTTTATTTCACCATTGTCAATCCGTTTTTTGATTTCAAGGACCCCATCATCAACTCTACGCATATAATTAACAAACAACTCAATGCCAGCCTTTTTACACATCTCTACCATACTTTTTGCTACATCCAATTCATACGCCAATGGCTTTTCACATAAAATTATCTTAGGACGAGAAGCTTTGATAACTTTGATGAGAGTTGATTTGTGAAATTCTGTTGGGGTTGCAATCACTACTACATCAGGTTGTAACTCCCGTACTGCGAATTCAGGATCGTCAAATGTAGGCAGGTTGTATCGTTTTTCAAAACGATTTCTTTGTTTACAAGATAAATCCACCGCTCCCACTAATCGAAATTTAGGATGTTTATCAATAGCATTGACATGTGTAAAAACTGATGATCGATCGATATGATCATAATCATAGTTCATACCAATCTGACCAAGACCAACTACAACACAAGATTTAGTCAAATGTATAATCTCCCATTTCTAACTAACTGCTGTAAGTTTTCAATATCAAGTTGTGGAAGCTGACAAGGACGGCCTCCAGGTGGAATAGAGCTGAGTACTCGCTTCTTTGCTAATAAGCCAACTACCATAGCCATGGACTCGCACCCAACCACTATATTAGACTCAATAATTTCCTCTATAAGTGTTTTTTTTCCACCAAATTGAATAGGAAGGTGGGTCTCACTATTTGCCCATTTATATTTGTCTTTCCATTCAGAGGGATGTGGACGAATAGTAATTAAATCTATCGGCTTAAAAATTGCATAAATATTTTTAAGAAAGAAGCGTAATGCATCTTGTTCAGTATAACCCCAATGTCTAACATCACCATGTTGCTTTAAAGCATGATTAGAAATAGGCTCACATACATACAGAACTCTAACTTTCTCAGTTTTAGCTTTAACTTGTTGAATAACTGTTATCTCGTTAAGCAAATCTTCAAAATAAGGGTTTGGTTTTAATAGTATGGGTGTTTGATTGAAAAGATTATTGGCAATCCTCTTTGCCTCAATATCTCCTACCCAAATTTCATCAGGTAGTACTGTAAATCCATTTTCTTCAAAGCGTTCACGGTAATTGACCCAATGATCTAGAAAAGCAATCGTTTTAATACCTAGATCACGAGCCTTCACAATAGCTTGTCGCTCAAAGTTACTCTCCCAACCAGTGCCACTAAGTACCCAGCTACTTTTAGTTAGTGCATCATTTAGTTTCAGAAAATCTGCCTGTGGGCACTTTCGTCTAAATATTTTCTTAGCAGGACCTGCAACCACAACACTTGCAGGATAATTGTTACGGTTCAACCAACTACTAAGTATTTCTGCACCACCAGCATCATGACTGACAATGGTAACATGTTCTGTCAAGTATTCCCCTTTCGAACAACATCTTTGTTGATATCGATATACTCAGGATATTGATGTAATAAACGCACAACGTCAGTACATGAAAATAACGGATTGTCATTCTTAATAAAATGCTCAATAATTTTTTTAAGTAATTTATAGTCACTTAGTTCATCAAGAGTCAGACCTAGTCCTGGCCAATGAATTTCAGGTGGAGCAACAAGATGGACGTGATTAAAAAGTTTAGGATTATTTCGGATATGTAGCGTAACATGTTCATGATCCAACGGATCATCAGTCATCGCAATCGAACGCTTAAGAGTATCAAGTCGAAATACCTGTGTATCCATTCCATCTGGATAACTTCGTATCAACGCATTACTAACATAATCAACTTGATGAACCTTGAACATCTGAATGGTCTGTTCTACAATTTCAGGATCAATAATTGGACAATCACCAGTAATTTCTACAACTACATCGGCATTTACAGAATCAGCAGACTCAATTACACGCTGCATCACATCTTGTTCAGAGCCACAATAATAAGAAATATTAAGATTTTTAGCTAATTTTATTAATGGTAAGTCCTCATTATTTACAGTTGTTGCTAAAACAATTTGATCAATGGATTTTACAGATTTCAAACGATCAACCAAATGTTCTAACATTGGTTTACCTGCTGCTTCAAGAAGAACTTTTCCTGGTAGACGGCTTGAAGTCATTCGAGCCTCAATTGTTGCTACTATTTTTTCCATTTTATATACTATATACTCTGATTTAGAACTTTGAAAATACTTTGAATAATAATTTATATTATGAAACTCTTACATCGCCCAGAAATAGATGGTCTACGAGCAATTGCTGTAGGTGCTGTTATTCTCTATCACGCTCAAATTACTATTTTTGGTTATCAGCCCTTTAAAGGTGGTTTTATTGGTGTTGATATATTTTTTGTCATCTCTGGTTATTTAATTACATCCATTATTTTAAAAGAACTAGTAACCACTGGTTCATTTTCCTTCAGACATTTTTATGAAAGAAGAATAAGACGAATACTACCGGCATTATTATTTGTAATGCTCGTATCCTTTCCATTTGTTTGGTTGTATATAATATTACCAAGTAATTTTGTAGATTTTTCAAAATCTATTCTTTATTCACTTGGATTTAGTTCAAACTTTTATTTTCATTATTCTGGTCAAGTATACGGTTCTACAAATGGATTATTAAAACCTTTTCTTCATACTTGGTCATTATCTGTTGAAGAACAGTTTTATATTTTATTTCCAATTGTTTTATTAATTACTTTTAAATATTTTAGAAAATTTCTAATTCATATCTTAATATTAGGGTTTCTCATAAGTTTAGGACTAGCAGAATGGGGTAGTAAAAATCATCCATCATTTAATTTCTATATCTTACCTACAAGAGGTTGGGAATTATTAGCAGGTTCTATATTGGCATATTTCGAAATTACAAAAGGTCACCGAAGTAAAAATTATATATTAAATTCAATACTACCATTCACTGGATTAATATTAATTGGACACTCTATTTAGTTTTTTAATGATGAGATGTTTCATCCATCATTTTATACATTGTCACCAATTATAGGTGTTTGTTTAATAATATGGTTTTCTAGTAAAAATGAATTGATTACAAAAATACTATCAACAAAATTGTTTGTGGGAATTGGTTTAATCTCTTACTCTTTATATCTTTGGCATTATCCAATTTTTGCTTTTGCTAGAATAAATGAATTTATACAAGGAGGTTTATTCAACAAATTATTGTTAGGAATAATTATATTACTAGTATCAATTTTTTCTTATTATTTTGTTGAAAGACCTTTAAGAAACAAACAATTAAATTTTAAAAAAATACTCACATTAATATTAATTGTAATTCTAACTATTTCACTAATTAATAGTTATGTAATATTAAAAAAAGGAAAAATAGGTAATTTTTATAAATTATTTAATAATATTTATTTTCATAATAATATCTTAAATATGGAACTTAGAGACGAAAGTTGGAAATATGTAAATAATTATAACCTTCAAAAATTTCAATCAAAAGAAAAAATTAAAATTTTAATAATTGGAGATAGTCATTCGAATGACTTGTTCAATGCTTTTTATCTGAATAGCAAATTGTTCCAAAAATATGAGTTTGTAAGATACGGAGATAATTATGCCAAAAATTCATTAAATTTTGATGTTTCTTTAATCGAAGAAGATTTAATAAAATTTAAACAAAGTAAAGTTTTTAACCAATCAGATATAATTATAATTTCAGATTATTTTCAGGATGTTGAGAGTTTTGATAAACTAAATATTTTTCTTGAAATGTTTAAGAGTAAAAAAAAAATTATACTTACTTCAAATTCAAATATTTATTTGAATCCTAAAGCATTTAATTCATATAAATTAACTTTATTTGATGAGTTTTTATTAAAAAATAAAAAAGAAAAAAAATTCATTGATAGAAATTTAAGTACAGATGATAAAAATGAAATAAACAATTACTATTATCAAAATCTTGATTTGGATAAGTTAAATAATATTAATACTCGATTAAAAAAAATAGCAGAAAAACACAATGTACAAATTATTAATAAAAATGATTTTCAATGTAATTTTAATAAAAAATTTTGTTTTGGTGTGACTGACGGGGGTATGAAAATACATTATGATTATGGACATTATACATTGGAAGGTGCCAAATTTTTTGGAAAAAGAATTTTTGATATTAAATGGTTAAAAATAAATTAAATCCTACTCTCTACATATTGTCTAATTAAATTTTAACTATATTGGACATTTTTCTCAATCTACATCAGAAAAAATTTTATTTAATTGATATATTGTTAATATTATATGCAGTTTAAATATAGTTGTGTTAATTAAGACGTTTGAAACCACTATGACAAATATCATTTTTCAGCAATTTCTTTACGTCATGTCCTTTTTCACACTCGGCAATCAAACCAAAAACCTTATCAAGAACCTCAAAATACCCTTCTATAACCTCTGTAGTATGCTCAGTGCAAACATAAATTGAATTTGCTGCCAAATAGCCCCTAGATAGCATTTCTTGCGTAATTAAAGTTTTATAGGCAAGTGCATTTTGACTTTGTATCGTAAAACTTGCTAATGCTGGTAAGCCCTGATGAATAATTTTTAATTCATACAGATCAGCTAGCTTTTGCCAACGTTCTCGAATATTAATACCTATCTTAGTAATTGTTTTCCATGATTTTTCACGTTCCATAATTTCAAGCGTCTTCAATGCGGCAGCTGGACCAATTCTTTCCGTCCAAAAGGTACTACTGATAAAAGTTGATTGTGCTGCTTCCATAATTTCACGCCGACCAATGATTGCTGTTATCGCATATCCATTTCCCATTGCTTTACCAAACATTGCCATATCTGGTTCGACTTTATATTTTTTATGAAGTCCTCCAAATGTCTCTCTAAATCCAGAAGTACACTCATCAAAAATTAAAACAATTTCATTTTTGGTTGCTAATTCACGAACCTTTTGCAAAAAATTATCATCTGGGGTGTTATTTCTTTCAACTTCCATTTTAATTACCCCAATATCATGCTTTTTTACCAAAGATTCCAACTCATCAAAACGGTTATAATTAAAAGAAAAAACTGTTCCTTGTAAGTTGCGAGGCACTCCATTAGGTTCAAGACCAGGTAGTAAATGACCATCAAGACTTTTATTGTCACTTAAATTTGCTGAAAGGTACCAATCATGCCAGCCATGATAACCACATATTGCCACCTTGTCACGACCGGAAAAGGCTCTAGCTATTCGAATTGCAATCGCATTTGCTTCACCACCACTTCTTGCAAATCTTACCATGTCTGACCAATTGTGAAGTTCTATCAATTTTTCTGCCAAATAAACCTCTTCTGGACAATTTAAAGTACTCATATTGCCAGAATTAACAATTTTTGAAACAGCTTCATCAACCTCTGGATGTCCATACCCAAGTATGTTTGTACCTATGCCCATAATCGACATATCAACATATTCATTACCATCTAAATCCCATACCTTGCATCCTTTTGATTTACTGTAATAGGTTGGCCATTTATTTGGCAAGAACATCTCTGGACGTTTTGAAAGCAACATATTCCCACCAGGGATTACTCTTTTTGCTCTCCTCCAAAGTTTTTGACCCGTTTCAAGTGTCTCACCTTCATTTCGTAGTATTTGAGAATTTGCAAAAAATAATTTTGGATTTTTGCTATGTAACTTTAATACATCCTTCCAACTAAAATAGATATTTGGCTTAAAATTTTGAAATATATTTTGTATTACCTCAAAATCTTCTGGATTATCAACAGTCCATCGAAATGCTGAGAGATCTTTGTCATTTGAATGATTAAATTTTGAAAAAATATTAGTTTCTTTTAAATATGGTGTAACATGTTCTCGATGAGATTGTTTAGCTGTTTTTTCAGAGGCGATCTTTAAAGCTGAATATTTAAATACCTCAACATCAAGTCCATCAGGAAAAGTTGGATGAATTGTATTTGAATAATAATCGACCCCAGAATTCAAAAAACCATTTATACATTCATCAACTAAAATTGAATCAACAAGTGGACAGTCACCTGTAATTCTTACAATTACTTCAGCATTTACTTTTTCAGCTGCTTTAATATATCGATCAAGGACATCATTTTCACTACCTTGAATACAAGAAAAACCAAGCCCCTCAACATGTCTTATTAGATTTATATTTTTTTTATCTATTGGAGTAGCTAAGATAATCTGATTAATCAATTTTGATCGATTGAGTCGCTTTAAGAGAATTTCTATCATTGGAGTTCCAAATATCAAATTCATGACTTTATTTGGAAGTCTCATTGAACCTACGCGTGCTTGAACAATAGCAACTATTTTCAAAATTTATTCCAGTTAGTTGGATTTATCAACATTTGATCATTTGAAATCATGAATGACAAGTCAGCTTGTGGTCTTTGAGATTTAGATTTAATAATAATATCATTTAATTGACTTGCATTATTAACACCAATAATAACATGGTTTATTTCTGGTATAGATAGTGGATATAACAAACAAGCCTCAATTGCATCTAATTTATTTCTTTTGAGCTCTGATGACCACTTGTCCCAAATTTTTGACCATCTGTTAAGATTTTTTGGAATTTCCTCACGTGACATTAGTAGCAACCCTTGTAAAAATACTGAACGTGTATGTATCTCAATATTTTGAGAGTGTAACTTTGATAATAGTCCACTATCTACAAGTCGACGGTCTATAATATTAAGTGGTGCTTGAACAATATCAAATTTATTTAAATATAATATTTTTTCACATTCTGATGGATCGTAAATAGATATACCAATTTTTTTTACCAAACCATCAAATTTAATATTGTTTAATGCATTGATTAATTCTTTACTAGAAGGACCTAACAAATCATTAGAATTATGAACTAATAATCCGTAAAGAGAATTTGTGCTTAATTGTTTTAAAGAATTTCTAACATTTTTTTGTACCCATGAATAAATATCTAGGCAATTATTTGGTATTGCGGGTAATTTTGAAATAAATTTGAAATCTGTTTCACCTATATCTCCTATAACCTTCTCACTATCTCCATATGAAATTGCAGTATCAATTAAATCAATTTTTGATTTTTTTGCTAATTTTAATATTTTTTTTACTTCTTTAAATTTAGTTTTACCTGATTGATTTGCTATACCGTAATCTAATCCAAATTGAGCAGAGCCTAAAGATAATTTATTCATTTGATTTTAGGATTAATTTTTATTTCCATAACAATTCCTTATATTAAATTTTCAATATTTGTTGATTAATCTAACTTTTATATATTTGAGTTATGTGTCGCTTAGTTTATATTGCTTAATAATGGATTTAATTTATATTATTTAATGTTACTTTAAAAGATATTTTAATTTAAAAATTATATTTAACTAAAAAAATTTAACTTTAATCTATGATAAAAGATAAATTTTTTGCATTTTTTTGTTCTAAAGAAAGTAAATTCAAAATTATAAATATGGAAAATGAGGACAATAATTTTCAAAATAAAATTGAAAGTATAATAAAAATTTTCGAAAAAAAGATTATAAATTCAAACACTGATAGGGCGATTGGCTTTTCTAAATCAATTTTTTTGGATGAACATCCAGATATAATATTAAATATAATAAAAAAACATCATAATGAAATAACATCATAATGAAATAACAGGGTATCTTGGAAAAAACTTTCTTACTTCAAAAACTTTAGTATTTAGAAATCTAAATTTTGATCAAAGATTTAGTAGTTTTGATGTTTATTCAAATGTATGGCACCAGGATTCCCATGAAGGAAATCGTATCCTTAAAATATTTATTTTATTACACGATGTGGGAGAAAACGATGGGCCATTTTATTGGTTAAATGAGAATCAAACCAAAATTAATTGGGAAAAATTGAGAGATAGATGGTCTTTTGAGGGTTTTAAAGAAGTTAAAAAAATAAATGGTGAAAACAAGTTAACTGGAAAAAAAGGGTCTTATCTAATTTTGGATACTTCCAGATGTATGCATAGAGCAAGTATACCAGAAAAATATAGAGATATGATGCAAGTGACCTTATATCCAAAATGGTTAAAAAGAAAATGGCGTTTTGAACATAAAATATAAAATAATTTTTAGTTAAAAAATTTTTAAACGTTTAAGAAAAAGTATCATACTTAATTTTTTGTTACCTTTAGTATTTGAGAAAAAAATCTTTAAAATTACCACTCACTTATTTTTTGAGATAGTTGCTTTTTGAATGTATAATTTCTTGCCATCAAAGGTTTTAATAAATGCATTTGGATACGGGTCTTGTAACATTCTTATCTTATTATAAAGATAAACTGCACTTTTAAACTTAATTTCTTTCAAAGTAATTTCACTTTGTTTGGGATTTCTTCTTTTATAAACTTTTAAAATTCTAGTTTTTTTTTCTTTATAATTTTTTTTTAAAATTTTTAAAGTAAGTAATGTACCAATTTTAATTATACGTTTAAAAATTTCATCTAAATCACCTAACAAAGAAAGTTCTTTTTGTATTAATATATTTCCATGATCAATTTTTTCATTCATTGAAAATAAAGTCACTGCTGATCTTTTTACATTTCTAATAATTTGATTTTGAATTGGGCTACCTCCTGCATAATATGGTAGTTTTGATGGATGCAACATTATACATTTAAACTTTTGAACCACTATATTGCTGACTTTTTTACTCCAACCATAGAATAAAATTAAATCTGGATTGTATTTTTCAATTTCTTTTAAAGAAACATTCTTTTTTTTTAAAATTTTAATTTTAATTTTTTTTTTTAATAAATTTTTGTAAATTTCAAAGGCCCAATCTCTATATCCTACTGCTAATATTTTCATTTTTTAAAATATCTAATTATTTCATAGCTTTCAGCATAATTAGATCCACACTGCATACCTCTAAATCTGGCTAAAGTTTCTATACCATAATGTGATCTAGGATAAGGTTTTTTTAAAATTTCACTTGAATAACACTTAAGAGCTTTCCATTTATTCATTATATTATTTTTTGATAGCTCAATAAAATATTGAGGCTTAAAACTACTATAAAAATTCCAGTGAGTGCTAGATAATATTTCAAAAGAATAAACTTCACTAACAATATTTTTAATTTGTGTTGGCCTTGTAGCAACTATAACTGACTCAAAAATTGTCTTGTGATCTAAATTTAAATCTTTATTTGAATGTGTGAGTATAATATTTGGTTTAAAAATTTTAATTTCTTTTTCTATAATTTTATTTAGATCAACCTGTGGTATCTTATCCAGATGTCCACAAGTATGGTTAAAAAATGAAATATTTGTGATAGAAAAAATCTTAAGCGCTTTTATTGCGCATTTTTTTCTATATAAAATGTCTTTCTCGATTTTTTTTTTATATTTTACTTTATCTTCGTATCTACAGCTAGACCCCTCGGCTAAGAATATTATTTTGAAGTTGTATTCATTTTTAAATTTATCAAAATAGCCTCCGCATCCTAAAATTTCATCATCTGGATGACACGCTACAACTAAGACTTTTTTTTTCATTTTAAATCCAAGGATGAAATTGATTTTTTGAATATTTTTCTAAATTCATTTTAAAAAATAATTTTTTTCCATAACTGATTATTTTTTTCTTTTTAAGAATTGACACATTTTTTTTATGTTTTCTATAGTAAAATAAAAACTTATTAATTCTTTTACCTTCAAAATTACTCTCTAATAATTTTAAAATTAATTCGTAGTTTTCAAGACCACTATTTTTTGTTCTTTCATTATAATACTTTAAATTTTTAATTAACCCTTTTCTATAAACAGTGCCAGTTGCTAAAAAATCACCTCTACTTATGATTTCTTCTTTGTTAAATGTTGGTAAAAAAAATTTTTTTTTAATATTGCTTTTATCATCTACTTGAAAGTAATTGCTATATACAAAATCTTTTTTTGATTTTTTAATTTCACTAATTGTGGTTTGAATAAAATTAGTATGAAGATAATCGTCAGAATCTACTCTAACTACAAATCTACCCTTAGATTTTTTAAATCCTTTATTTGATGCTTTTTCAATTCCCTCACTTTTCGATTGTATGAATGAAAATTTTTTATCTATAATTTGTTTTATATATTGAGCACTCCCATCTTTGCTACCATCATCAATAACTATAATTTCATATCTATAATTAGTTTTTTGTTCAAGACAACTTTGTATGCATTTTTTTAAATATCTTAAATAATTTTTATTTATAATTATAATAGATAAATCTATCATTAAATTAGTTATCAAAATCAGTTTTACGCAAATGATCACCAGATTTAATGTTCCTTTTAATTTTTTTTCCTAATATTTTTTTAGAATCATTTGGTGTAATTGCATTTTGAGGGCATGGTCTTTGATATTCAATATCTTGAATGGTTATATTTTTTCCTTTTTTAATATTTTTTATTACTCTTGCAGCTCTTCTTTGTAAAACTAAAGTTTTAGCCTCATTTTTTTCAACTTTTTTAATACCATCACCCAACGCACTCTCTAATTTTCTTGAGCTATCAATCATTGAACGCCAAGTTATTGGGTCCATTGAAAATGGGTGGTCTGGACCAGCTCTTTTTGTATTATCGGTAAAGTGTTTTTCTATTACCCTTGCCCCAAGCGCTATTGCTCCCAACACAGTTTCATGTCCTGGAGTATGGTCGCTTAGCCCTAACAAAATATTAGGGAATTCTTTTTTATAAGTTTTTAAGACATTTAAGTTGATATATTTAAAATTTTCTTGTGATCCCGTATAATTAGTATTGCATTGCATCAAGCAAAATTTTGTTTTTTTCTTTATAAGAATATTTACAGCATGCCTAACTTCTTTCATGGTTGATGCACCAGTTGCAATAAAAAAAGGTTTTTCTTTAGAAGAAATTTTTTTTAACATATCGTCCCATGCTAAATCTCCTGAGCCAACTTTAAAGGCTGGCATATATCTATTAAGATAATCAGCAGTATCTAGGTCATATGGTGTAGACAAAAAAGGAATACTAATTTTTTTACAATGTTTTACCAATGTTTCTGTCCAGCTACGTGGAACTTCAGCATCTTTATAAACTTGAAAAATACTTTTTTTCCATTTTTTTTGATGGCTTAGTTTTTTACCAAGATTTTTAAAACCATAATCACTTACATATTTTTTTACATTGTGATGTTGAAACTTAACAGCATCTGCTCCACTTTTTTTAGCTAAATTTATCAGTTTAATGGCTCTTGATAAACTTCCATCATGGTTAGCGGCAATATCGGCGATAAAATATGTAGGGGAATCAGTTGATATCTTTTTTCCCTTAATTTTCATTTGCATAATCATAATGTTTTATAATTTTTTACCTCATTACTAATTTCTGATTTAATATTTGGCATCTTTAATTGAAACTTTTTTTCAAATTTATTTACACTCATATACATGTTTTTTGATCTTTTTACTTTCAGCAACTTATTTGAGTCTATATTTATATAGTTTTTATGATAAACGCAAATTTTTTTAGAAAAATAAATAGCAAACTCATTCTTATACAAAGCATCTTTTGCTGCTAAATTATATAAACCATAAACATTATATCTTTTTTTTTTGACTATTAATGAAATAATCTTTGCAATAGTTATTATTCTAAGTGGATTAAAATATATATCTTGAAAAAGATACATCTGTTTTTTACTTTTAAAAGCTTGAAATACCCAATCTGAAAAGCTCTTGCTTTTACTTTTTGATTTGCCAAAAAAATTTGTTCTAAAAATTAAACTTTTATTTTTTATGCATACTAACTCTGCCATTCTTTTATGTTTACAATAATTATTAATTAAAAAAACTTCAGAGGTTTCATTACTTGGTTTTTTTCCTTTTTGATTATAAAATTGGTCAGTTGAAAAATGAATAAAATTAAACTTAAGATTATTTTTAACTTTTAGTTCAAAAATTTCTTTTACAATTCTATAATTAATTTTTTTTGAAATCGATTTGAAATTTTCACATTTGTCAACATCCGTATAGGCAATACAATTGATAATCAAATTTGGGTTTATTGAAAGAATAAATTTTTTAAAATCAGTTTTGTTTGTAAAATCAATTTTTTTTTTTTTTAATCCAGTATGAAATAATTTGATTTTATCAATTTTTTTTAATTCTTGATATATTTGCTTTCCTAGAATTCCAGAGGATCCTAAAATTAATATTTTAATCATTTTTTTGATTTTTATTTTAAAATGATCAATTTAGAGCTTGTCATGAAATCAATGTCTAATCCTATTTGCCAATGGTATTTTTTTTATTAGAATTAATCCATTTTAGAAGTTCAGATTTTTTCATCCATTCTGAATTATTATCGCTGCTATAAATAAAGCCTTCGGGTACTTTTTTTCCTTTCTTAATACGTAAATTGTCTTTTTCCCATTCATTAATTTGAGGTAAAATTTTATAATAATTAAGATATTCGTAGGTTGAATAACTATCTTCGCTGCTTATCATTTGTTCGTGTAGTTTTTCACCAGGACGAATACCTATAATCTTATGTTTTGCCTTTGGTGCGATCACCTTAGCAATGTCTGTTACTTTCATCGAAGGAATACTTTTAACATAAATTTCACCTCCCACCATATCTTCAAAAGCAAGCCATACAAACTTCACACCTTGATCAAGAGAAATCATAAAACGTGTCATGCGTGGATCGGTAATGGGTAATTCGTTCTGATCTTTTAATGACATAAAGTATGGTATTACTGAGCCTCTAGACCCCATTACATTACCATATCTTACTACAGAAAAGCATGTTTTTTGTCCATGTGCATAAGACGAATTACTTGCAATAAACAATTTATCAGATGCTAATTTGCTTGCCCCATAAAGATTAATCGGACTACTAGCTTTATCAGTTGAAAGAGCAACAACTTGTTTAACTTTTTGATCAATGCATACATCAATTAAATTCATTGCACCATTAACATTTGTTTTTATGCACTCAAATGGATTATATTCTGCGGTAGTTACAATTTTAGTTGCAGCTGCATGAACGACAAAATCTACACCATGTAAAGCGCGGTGAAGTCGATCTTTATCACGCACATCACCAATAAAAAAACGTACTCTTGGGTCGTCTTTATAAAGCTTCGCCATCTCCCATTGTTTCATCTCATCCCGAGAAAAAATTACTAAACGTTTAGGGTTATATTTTTTTAATGTAAGTGGAACAAAACTATGACCAAACGAACCTGTGCCACCTGTAATTAAAATTGATGAATTTTTAAGCATTTTTTTTTAATGTTTAACATTTTTAGATAAAATTTCATTATAATTAATTGTTTCCTCAAATGTCCCTTGATTTTTTAGTTTACCTCTTTCTAATAAGAAAATCTTATCACAATTTTTTAGTGTACTTAAACGATGGGCAATTATGATAATGGTTATATGTTTACTAAGTTTACTAACAGCATCCATTACCGCTTGTTCAGTTTGATTGTCTAATGCACTCGTTGCTTCATCTAAAATTAGTACTTGTGGATTATTATATAAAGCTCTTGCTATTCCTATACGTTGACGTTGTCCACCTGACAATCTAACCCCACGCTCACCAATTGTCGTTTGATATTTTTTGGGTAATTCATTTATAACAAAATCATGAAGATTTGCAATTTTAGCGGCTTTTTCAATCAAATCTTGACTAATATCTTTAGGCTCTATTCCAAAAGCAATATTAGCTAAAATTGTGTCATCAGAGAGATAAACGTCTTGAGGAACGTAACCAATAGATCTTTGCCAAGATCTTGAGTTTTGTTTTGTAATAACTTTTTCATCAACTTCTAAAGTGCCTTTTTGAGGTTCAAGTAATCCTAAAATAATATCAACAATTGTTGTTTTACCGCAGCCAGTAACACCTACCAGTCCTACAGTTGATTTTGCAGGAATATTTAAACTTATATTTTTTAAAGCTACTCGTGAAGTATTGGGGTAATAATAATCAATATTTTTTAGAATAATTGTTTTATTAAGAGGCAGAACACCTTGGTCTTGATTTTTGTTAAGTGGTTTAAGATCTTTAAGTTCATCATATAATTTATTAAGTGAAGGACCAACAAAAGTAAGGTTGATAAAAGAAGCATAAATTTGCTGCAGCGCAGGTATTAAACGATAACCAGCAAAAACATACAAACTGATAATAGGCAAAGCATTGTTAAAACTACCTGTTTGAGCCATGGTATAAAGTATCATTAGTAAAACACCGCCAAAAGCTACTGCCTCCAAAATATAACGAGGTAATTGAGATATAATTTGTGATGAAGCAATAGTGCGAGCAAAAATTTTGGCAGAATTTGAAAACAATTTAATAAAGATTTGTTCTAATCCTCTAACTTTAATCTCCTTTGCAGCATTAAAGGCTTCATTGACGGCCTTAAAACGTAGCTGATTATTTATTAAACGTTTACTTCCAATATGATTTAGATAGGAACGTATAAAATAAAAAATAACTACGTAAGCTCCAATAAGTGACAAACCGACAACTATAGCAATTTTTGGGTCAGCTATAACTAATAAAGTTATAAGTACGATTGCAACTGTACCTTTAGCAATCATTTCCATTACAGGTCCTATTCCTCTAGTGATCAATTGTTGTACTTCTGATAAAATAGTTTTTCCAAGGTCGGCACTATGGTGATTTAAAAACCAGCTGTAAGGCTGATGTAAATATCCTTCTATTAAACGCTTGCTTATACTATATTCACGCATTTGAACAAAGCGAAGTTGTACATATGCTGTAAGGGCCTTGAAAGCAAGTGAGATAATTAATAATCCAAACACAATTATCCCCAAAGCAAAAAGAAATTGTTGATTAGTTTCCACTCCAAATATTTTTGAAGTTTGAAACATGATATTTAAAACAACGTTTGTCTCAATAAGGTTGGGGTTTGTTAGAACTGCCATAAAAGGTAAAATAGATGCAACACCTATCATATCCAAGAGTGCCATTATCAAAATCATTATTAATAACAAACCTGCATTTTTACGCTCATGAGGAGTAAGTAAAAATAATAATTTTTTAAATGTTTGCATTAAATATAAATGTAATCTTGATAAGTTTTAACAAGACCCTCCTTTAAACTTGTCTCTGGCTTAAAGCCAAGATTATTTATTCGCTCACTGTCTAAAAATTTCCTAGAGACGCCATCAGGCTTACTTGAATTAAAATTAATTTTTCCTTTAAAGCCTACAACTTCTTTTATGGTCTCTGCCAATTCTTTAATAGTAAGATCTTTACCACTTCCCACATTTATATGACTACACCTTGATGATGTTTGATCATCATATATGTTTTTATCTAAATTCATTAAATAAATTGAAGCCCTTGCAATATCGTCAACATATAAAAATTCTCGTTTAGGTGAGCCTGTGCCCCATATAGTAACACTAGGTAAATTATTAATTTTTGCCTCATGAAAACGACTTATTAGCGCTGGAATTACATGGCTATTTTTAGGATGGTAGTTATCACCTGGGCCGTAAATATTTGTTGGCATTATAGATCTATAATCAATATCATTACTTTTGCCATATTGACGGTTATAGCTTTCACACATTTTAATTCCTGCAATTTTTGCAATGGCATAGGGCTCATTTGTTGGCTCTAATTTTCCAGTCAGTAATTCATTCTCTTTCATTGGTTGATTGGCATTTTTTGGGTATATGCAACTTGATCCTAAAAATAATAGTTTTTTAACCCCACTTAAAAAAGCATTGTAAATTACATTGTTTTGAATCATCAAATTTTCATAAATAAAATCTGCAGGATAGGTGTTATTTGCATGAATGCCCCCAACTTTCGCAGCCGCTAAGTATACTTGATCAATTTTTTCATGTTTAAAAAAGTTTTGAACATCCTTTTGATTTAATAGATCAAGTTCAGTTCTATCTTTTGTTATTAATTCAACATCTTTTTTTTTTAAAAACCGAGCTAAAGCGGATCCAACCATACCTTTGTGACCTGCTATAAATATTTTTGGCTTAGACATCTTATATATTTCTTATTATTTAATTAATCTAATGATCAATTAAAACATCATTTTTAGCTAACTTTAAATCCTCATCAACCATTTCTTTTACTAGTTGTTCAAATGATATTTTAGGAGCCCAGTTTAATACTTCTTTTGCTTTAGTTGCATCACCCAATAAAGTTTCAACTTCTGTTGGTCTAAAATATCTTGGATCTACTTTTATAATATCTTTTCCATTACAAGATCCTACTTCGTCTAAATCTTTTCCACTCCAATCAATTTTCATATTTAAATTTTTTGATGCTTCATCAATAAAATCTCGAACTGAATATTGTTTGCCCGTTGCAATAACAAAGTCCTCTGGTTTTTGTTGTTGTAATATCAACCACTGTGCCTCTATAAAATCTTTGGCATGTCCCCAATCTCTTAATGCATCTAAATTCCCAAGATATAAATTTTTTTGAAGTCCTAAATTTATTCGAGCTAAAGCCCTTGTGATTTTTCTGGTAACAAAAGTTTCACCTCGAACAGGACTTTCATGATTAAATAAAATACCATTACAGGCATAAATACCATAAGCCTCTCTGTAATTTACTGTTATCCAGTAAGCATAAAGTTTTGCAACTCCATAAGGACTTCTTGGATAAAAGGGTGTTTTTTCATTTTGAGGAGTTTCTTTTACCGCTCCATATAACTCAGAGGTTGAAGCTTGATAATATTTAGTTTTTTTTTCTAACTTTAATATGCGGATAGCCTCTAAAATTCTAAGCGCTCCTAGTGCATCAGAATTTGCAGTGTATTCTGGTTCTTCAAAGGAAACTGCAACATGACTTTGAGCGGCTAAATTATAAATTTCATCAGGTTGGACTTCTTGGGTAATTCTAATTAAAGAAGTTGCATCAGTTAGATCGCCATGATGCAAAATAAATTTTCGATTGATTGCTTGAGGGTCTTGGTATAAATGATCAATTCGATCTGTGTTTATTAAAGAAGTTCTTCTTTTAATACCATGAACTTCATAACCTTTATTAAGTAAAAATTCTGCAAGATAAGATCCATCTTGACCTGTTATTCCAGTTATTAATGCTTTTTTCATATAAACATATTTTTAGTTACAAGTTTATTAAATAAAGATCAATTTGTATATTATTGATAACATAGTTCAGCTATAGAAGCTGGTTTTGATAGTAACGTTTATATCTAAAATCTATTAAAAATTTTTTTCAGTGCATAAATCAAGCCAATTGAGCTATTAGTACTGGTCAGCTACACGCATTACTGCGCTTCCACATCCAGCCTATCAACGTGGTGGTCTACCACGGCTCTATAGGAAGAACTAGTTTTGAGGTGAGTTTCCCGCTTAGATGCTTTCAGCAGTTATCTCTTCCATACTTAG
>Ga0209630_10000571_pt1 | contig 42409 bp, 25 predicted proteins | sample COG_01_FD_184745 | JGI IMG/M metagenome (GOLD analysis project Ga0209630, IMG submission 184745) | Pelagic Microbial community sample from North Sea - COGITO 998_met_01 (SPAdes) (version 2) | ecosystem: Environmental > Aquatic > Marine > Neritic zone/Coastal water | place: Helgoland, sampling...
ATATTTTTATATTTTTATATTTTTATATTTTTATATTTTTATATTTTTATATTTTTATATTTTTATATTTTTATATTTTTATATTTTTATATTTTTATATTTTTATATTTTTATATTTTTATATTTTTATATTTTTATATTTTTATATTTTTATATTTTTATATTTTCCTTAACTAAAAGATTTACACCAATTATATGCATTTTTAAACATTAGAAACCATGGTGAATATTTATTATTATTATTATTATAAGAATTTGGCATATATGGCAATTGCCAATTTAAGAAACATCTTTCGGGATGTGGCATTAATGCTAAATGTCTTCCATCATCGGAACATATACCTGCAGCACCATAACTAGAACCGTTAGGATTAAAAGGATACTTAATAGTAGGATTATTATTATTATCTACATACTGCATAACAATATTATTTTCTATATCTATTTTGCCTTCACCGTGAGCTATCCATATACCCATAGTTAAATCTTCCATATCCTTTAACATAAGAGAATTATTCTTACAAATCTTCACAGTAGAAAATCTGGATTCAAAACGACATGACTCATTACGTTTTATTTTAAATATGTTTGGAATAATATTTAGTAGTACCATTAATTGACATCCATTACAAACCCCTAGACTAAAAGTATCTTTTCTTAAATTAAAACTTTTTAATTGAGAAATTATATTAGGATTATTTTTAATCACATTATACCAACCATTAGCAGAACCCAATACATCTGAGAAAGAAAATCCTCCTACATATACTAAACCACTAAATGATTCTAGTAATTGTGAATTATTATTTAAATCATTACTTGTAATATCATATACATCAAATCCAGCATGATAAAAAGCACTCTTCATTTCATTATCGCCATTACTACCCTCTTCTCTTAATATTGCAACCTTGAATTTTTGCATATTGTTTAAAATATTAGTCTCATTATTTAATTTTATATTATCTAATATTAATGGAGGTATATTGTATATAATATTATAATATGTTTTATACAATTCAAACTCTTCATTTGCCTTATTATTAAATACTTGTTGTGATTCTATATAAGAACTAGCGTGCTCCCATATACCTCTTAATTCTGTCATTGATGTATCAAGAATAATGTTAGAGTTGTATGTGATTTTTATAATATTAGTACTAACAGTTTTACCTATGATTGTAATAGGTACAATATTTTTGAATAAATTAATAATATTAAGTGTTTCACTCGGATTTGATTCTATAATTAGTCCTAATTCTTCATTAAATAAATAATTAATATAATCAGTATCATTATTTATATTTAAAATACAACCCATATTACCACTAAAACACATTTCACATACTGTTGTAATTAATCCACCATCACTTCTATCATGACCGGTTAATATACTTTTAAATTCTACTAATTCTTGAATAATATTAAAAATATTAATAAAATTACTAATATTTTCGAAATCGGGTGCACTATTACCTATTTGATTATATACTTGTGCTAATGCAGATGCACCCAGTCGCGATTTATTATAAGATAAATCTATAAATAAAATATCACTATTATATTCTTTAAAATCAGGTGTAACTTTTAATTGTACATTAGTTGTTGGTGAATATGAAGATAATACAAGAGACTGTGGGGTTTTAATTAATTTATTTCTTAACATAGAATGCATAGACATACTATCTTTGCCACCATCTAATGCAATACCAAGTTCAATTAAAGTATCTTTTAAGGTTAATACCGCACTATATAAATCACTTCCTTCTCCTAATAATTTAGGAGACCACATCCAATTACCTTCACATTTAATATCTTGAAGTGAAGTAATTTTTGCAAAAATTAAATTAGTAAGCATTTCCCCAACAGTTAAGCGAGCCATATTTTGTGGACTAATAAATGATTTTAATGGTTGTTCACCAATAGAAATAACCGAACCGGATAAATTAAAATGTGATTGAGCAATAATTGAGAAATTGGATAATGGTGTATGTAATGGACCAACACATTGTTGTTGAGCTATTAAACCAGATACACTACGGTCTACCTTATTTGTTAGAAATCTTTTTGAACCAACACTAACCAATGAGAAGATATTTTTAATATGTGTTAGTAAGGGTTCTTGTGGAATATTCAAAACTTTTAAATTTTTGGGAATGGTTGTAAAATAATATGTTTTTTGTGGTACATTTTCTAATGTATCATCTAGATTTAAATCAACTATTTTGTTGTTATTAACACCATACACCTCTATATTACCAGTATTTTTAATATTTCCTACATGGGCAAAAGGAGTATTTTCCTTATTACAAATATATTTAAGTTTAATAAGATTAGAACTGTTAATTAAAATTGTTACTTGCTCCTGATATTCTGCACCCCATATTTCCAAATCTGATAAAGTTTTATCACCTAGATTTACTTTATTTAAATATATTACTCCACCCACTGGTGAAATAATCTCTTTTGTTACATTTGCCATACCACCAGCACCTTGATCATGTATGCTTTCAATTAAATCGTGTTCACTTAAAATCTTAATAACTCTATAAAGTCTATTTGCCATTTCAGGATCACCGCGTTGAATTGCACTAAAATTTGATTTATCAGTATTTGCTAAACTTGAAGCCGCCCCGCCTCCTAGTCCTATTCTATATGCTGGACCACCTATTTGAATAACTAACATATTTGTATCTGGTTTTGATTTGATAAGATTTTTATCAGATACCATACCAATACCACCTGTAAACATTATTGGTTTTATCCATTCATAATCTTGATTATTAATAGTTTGTTTAAAAGAACGAGTAAAACCTTGTATAACAGGTTCACCTATTTTATTGCCATAATCAGAAGCTCCATTACTTGCTTCAATTAGAATTTTTAATGCATCTGTGTTTTTACCTGTAATAATTTCACCAACACAGTAACCAGCAGTGCTTGCAATTATTAGTCCACCCTTACCTATTGCTAAATTATCTCTTATACGACCACCTATACCTGTATTTGCTCCTTGAAATGGTGAAATAGCAGTAGGGAAATTATGAGTTTCGGCAGTAAAAGAAATATGATATTTATTATTAGTTAAAATATAGTTATTATTTAATATATTAGAATCCGTATGTAAACTAGAATTTGGTAATATAAGTGTATCTATATTAAATCCTTTTATAGCACTAGAATTATCACAAAATGCTAAAATACTATTATTAGGATTTATTTTATAAGGTTCTTTTACTAATTGAAATAGTGATTGTGTTTTTTCATCATTATCAATAATTAATTTACCGTTAAATATCCAATGACGCGAATGTTCACTATTTGATTGAGCTAAATCAAATAATTCAACATTTATAGGATTGCGTTTTATTTTAAATTTAAATAAATCTGTATAAAAATCTATATCATTATTATCCATAGCAAGTTCCATATTATTATTTACATCACTAATAGTATCTATTGGAATAATATATGTTTCTTCTCTTAATATATTATTACTTAACGATTCGGGTAATGATTCATATATTTTTTCTATATTTACATCAAATAAAATATTAAGTTTGTATTTATATAAAATAAACTTTTCAATGCGTGTAATATTACTAATATTTGATTTTTTAAAAATTTCCAAAACATTAGAACACCAGGGAGTGTTATAGTTAAGTTTAGGTCCTATTATCGTATATTTATATAACAAATTATAGTTATTATTTATTTCTAAAATTTTAAAAACATTTTTTTTTTCGATGGTTGTGAGTGTTTTTGATAATTCTAAAATATAACATATTACTTGATTAATATTATAATCATACGATAATAAGTACTCCATTAAATATAAATAGTATGTTTTTTTTAATTGTATTAAATTAGTTTTTAGTTTTTAGTTTTAGTTTTTAGTTTTAGTTTTTAGTTTTAGTTTTTAGTTTTTAATCGTTTAAAAAATATTATAAATATATTTATAAAATTACAAATGGAAAACAAAAAAGTAATTAATGAGGATTTAAATGAGGATATAAATGAGGATATAAATGAGGATTTAAATGAGGATATAAATGAGGATTTAAATGAGGATTTAAATGAGGATTTAAATCATAATTTGAATGATAATAAGAATAAAATAATTTTTGAACCAAAAACAAAAAATAATAAACTTAAAGTAGATTGTTGGAATACTAATAAAAACGGAGATTTAACCCCACGTGATGTATCAAAAAAAAGTAGAAAAATGTGTTGGTTTTTATGTGATGTATGTGGTCATGATTTTCAAAGAGCAATAAAACATATAGTTATGAATAACAAATGGTGTCAATACTGTGATGAAAATATAGTATGTGATAATGATGATTGTGAAATATGTTATACAAATTCATTTGCTAGTTTTGGAGAGTAAATTTTTAAATGAATCTTTAAATTAATTTTTAATGTTTTTGTTTATTATAATAAATATTTAAATATTAATAAATTATAATAATTATGAATAAAATATTATCATGTATAACAAATAAGATTTTTTTAAATGCAGATGATGATTATAATAAATTGTATATATTAGCGGTAATAAATAATAATGATATAACATGGCATATTGTAGATAAAAAAAATACAAATAGAGAACAAATTATTACAATATACAATTATTTCAAAAAAAAATATAATAAAAAAAAAGTAAATATACAACATTATAATGATGTAGAAATATTATATGATAATATTTTAAAATTAACAAGTCCAAATTCTAATGCATTATTTTTAAAAGTATTTTTTGAATAATATATAAATATAAACTTATATAGACTTATATAAATCTATGTACGATAGTATTTTATATTAATGTTTTAATAGTATCAATATATTTATCTAAATTAGGTTTTTTAAGTGGACTATAGTCAATTAATAAATCATTATTACCATATGTTTGTGGTTGTAAAGAATTTACTTTAATAGGATATGCCCAATGACTAGTTGTTCGTAATTCATTAAAATATTTATGTCTTTTTTTTTGCATTACTAGTGAATTTAATTTATTATTTTTTGGTAACATAGAAATATATTGTACAAGTCTTTCTTCATTTACATTAGAATGAGTATTTTGGTGAAATGTTCTTGAATCCCATAATACTAAAGAACCCGCTGGTACATTTAAGATTTTTTTTTTGTCCTGAATAGTATCTAAATAGTCATGATTAATTAGTTGCCAATTTTTAGAATCACTTGATTTATTTATTAATCTAAAATATGGTTCATGTAATAAATGACTATTTTCATAAACTACTAATGAATTATCTTTATTATTTGTTAATGAGACAAATCCTTGATAACATGTAAGTCCTTTATTTTTTGGAGCTTGGTCAGTATGTGTCCAGCATTTTGTATTTAATTTATTATTATTTTCCTTAATATAACAACTACCATCAAAACTACATACTAAATTATCATTAGTTGTATTCCAAATACTAGCAAAAGTATTAATAATTTGTGGACGTGTTCGTAAATACCATGCAAATTCTTGATGTCCTACTTGATGAAATTTAAAAATATTATGTGGATTAATTTTACTATGTATAAAATCAATATTATTAATAGATTCATACCAATCATAAAATAATTCTTTTGCTTTAAAAATCTCATTAGGATTTAAAATATTTTCAATAATACAATAACCATTATTTTCAAGATTATTTTTAATAGTTTGTGTATCCATTTTATGATTATTAAAAATTAATCAATCAATTTTAAAAATTTACCATTCAAGTTCTTCATTATAATTACTTGTAAAACATGCTGTACAAAAATCGGTATCATTATTAAATGCACTAATCATAGATTCTATTGAAATATATCTTAATGAATTTAAATTAGATTTATATTCTATTTGAGATATTGTATAATTATTAATAATTAGTTCTTCTTTTGTTGGAATATCAATACCATAAAAACATGGATATTTTAATTCAGGACTACATATCCTTATATGTAACTCTAAACAACCTGAATCATGAAACATTTGTGATAATGAGTTTATTGTATTACCTCTAACTAAACTATCATCAACTAAAATAATAATCTTATTTTTAATAGAATCTTTGTCTATTATAAATTTTTTACATGCATCAATACGTGATTCTTGGTCTTTTAAAATAAAAGTGCGTCCAGTATTTTTATGTTTAATAAGTAGTTGCTTATAAGTTAAATTAAGATATTTAGCATACCCTTTACCCATAGGTATAGCCGTATTAGGACTACCAATAACTATTGTATTTTTTTTATTAAATATTATTTTTTCTTCCTTTGCTAATTCTTCACCAAGATTTTTTCTAATATTAAAAACATTATGATTATTAAATGTACTATGTTCATTCATAAAATATATATATTCAAAAATACACTTAGTAATTAATTTATTATTTTTTTGATAAATAGTATTATAATTATTTTGTGAAATTTTAATTATTTCACCAGGATTAATATCTCTAATTTTATTAAAATTAGTAATACAATTTTCTGAACTAATACAATAGTCATTATTAAGTTGCCCTAATATTAGTGGTTTATAACCATAACGGTCTCGTAATGCATATAATGTATTATTATATAATATAACAATACTATAAGAACAATGAACAGTGTTTACAAATTCTATTAATTTATCTTCAAATGTTTCATGTGTAATACTATTAAAAAATCTCATAATATTTTGAGTATCAGATAATTCATTAAAGTTATATTGAGTATATTTATCAATATTTGATATATTTCCATTGTGAGCTAGTACAAATTCTAGATTTTTATTTTTAAATTCTATAGGTTGTATTTGATTAGTAAAATTAATATTATTTTTGTTTTTATTAGTAGAGTATCTATTATGTGTAATAGCTATTTTAATATTACAATTATTATATGTGGTTATTTCTGGTAGTTTTAATAGTTTTAATGTTTCTATTGAATGTTCTTTAATATAACTTATACCAAATGAATCTTTACCTCGATGTTTAAGTTCATTTAAAATATTAAATAAATTTGTAATAGGTATATTTTTATTTGAATAAATTCCAAAAATACCACACATAATAATAATTATGTAAAATTATTTTAAATAATTTATTTAATCAAAAAATAATATAATTAATTTTTATTAAAAATTTAATTTATAGTTTAATTAAATATTAGATTTAATTATTTTTAAAATCATATAATGTTAATTTATAACCCCAATGTTGAAGTGTTTGGCGAATTTTTGGACTAATTTTATAATCATTATATTTTGCTTTGTTTTTTTTAATTAAATTAATTAATCGTTTTCTAAAACGACTTTTAGGACCAGCCGTTTTGACCCATCTTCCAATTTGTCTAATATCATCGGGTGAACGTTTTCCTAGATAAAAATCACAATACCATTGAACCCATCCATAAGGATGATGTTTAGATATCCAATTTTTTTCCTGCCAAAATTCTAAAGTTGTACCTACTTTTACTTTATATTTATTTAATGATATATCATAGTCATCAAAATTTTTAGTTAAATCTGAGTTTGGAATATTTTTCCACCAAGATTTAGGATATTTTTTGTGTTTATTCTTATAATTTTTTTTTGTAACAGTTGAATAAATAGGTCTCCAATAAGTTCCTCCAAAACTACCTAATTCAAAAATTTCTTGAGGACTAATATTAGGTCTAAAATCAGGATAGTCTTTAAATATTAATTGTTTTTTTGAATTTCTTTTTGGCTTATTCATATAATAAAGTATTATTTAATTTTAAAATAAATAAATTAATTTAAAATTATTTATAATTTGAAAAAAATATAACATTTAATAGTATAGTATATATATGGAGAAATATACCAACAAAAATAGGTTTTTTGGAGAAATTATTGATGAGAAGTTAAAAGATTCTATTAAAAAAGATGACGATGATAGTGTAAATAACTATTTATGTGATATTGATTATGTATATAGATTTAATTATGGTAAGTGTAGTATAGTAAGTCAAGTAAAACGTGGTGATATATTAGGTAATAAATGGCTTCAATATAAAAATTTTGTAGAGTGGTGTAAAAAAAATAAAAAAGAAGTTCCGGATTATATTCCAGAAACACACTTGATAATAAAAAATAACTTAAAAGAGAAAAAACTGCGTAATTTATTTAAGAATAAGAAAAAATGGATAGTAAAACCTGAAAATGCATCATTTAGAGCTGGTATTCATGTTGTAAATAATTACGAGGGTTTAGTAGATTGGTTAAATAAATATATAAACAATAAATGGATATTACAAGATTATATTGATGATCCATTGAAAATAGATAATAAAAAAATGCATTTTAGAATTTATGTATTATTAATCAAAACAAAAAAATACACACAAGTATTAGTTTATAATAAAGGATATATATTTTTATCAAAAAAAGAATATAATAAAGAATTACTGGATGATGAAACAAATTTATCTGGCGGGGATTCGTTGGAACAAATGAGATTATATCCACATAAATTAATTGAACAATATGGTGAAAAAAATTATAGAAAAGTATTAAGACAAATAAATGAAATAGTAAAAACTACAATGAGTGCTACAATAGATAATCTTATATGTGTTAATAATAAAATTAAAGATTACAAATGTTATAAATTATTAGGGTATGATATATTGATAACAGAAGAATTTAAATTATATTTAGGTGAAATAAATTCTAGAACAGTAAATGTCAAATATCCAATAAAAAATATGTATGAGAATTTAATAGAAATAATTAAGACAGAAGGTCCATTAAGTGATAAATATTTAAATGAAAATAATTTAAATTATTACTCTGTAATTAAAAAATGTACTAAAGAGAAAAAAACAAAAATGTCTGGGGGTAACTTTGAAAAAATATGTAATAAATTTAATATTCGCAAAATTATAATTATTCTTATAATTATTTTTATAGTTTATAATTTATATAATTCTAATTTAAAATTTATTTAAATTTATTTAAATTTATAATTAAATTTAATTAAATTTAATTTAAAAAAAAAATATTTATATATTATATAAATGAGTGATATGGGTAATAATATGCCTTTTGTTCCGATGTTAATCTTAGCTGGTCTTTTCGTAGTTGTATCTAATAAACAAACCTATGAAATTGTAAGTGGTTTAATAAATCAGGTATTACCTGATGTTGAATTAGTTGATGATAATGGTCATCCTACATTATTAGGACAGGTTCTTCATGGTCTTGTACTTGCATTAGTTGTTTATGTATTAAATAATAATGTATTAGATAATGATATGAAAATAATTCATTAAATATATAAATATATAAATATATAAATATATAAATATATAAATATATAAATATATAAATATAAATTACTTAAAATTAAATTTTTTTTTAGTTATAATGAGCACACCGCAAACAAAACCACAAAATGAATCTGAGACTTTTGCTTTTCAAGCAGAAATTAATCAGTTAATGAGTTTGATTATTAATACATTTTATAGTAATAAAGATATTTTTCTAAGAGAACTGGTTTCAAATAGTTCTGATGCATTAGATAAAATTAGGCATCAAAGTTTGACTGATTCGGATGCATTAAGTTCTGAAAATAGTCTAGAAATTAAACTAAGTGTAGATAAAACTAATAAAACACTAACTATTGAAGATACTGGAATAGGAATGACTAAAAATGATTTAATTAATAATCTTGGTACTATTGCTAAATCTGGAACAAAAGCATTTATGGAGGCACTCGACAATAATGCAGATGTATCTATGATTGGACAGTTCGGTGTAGGTTTTTATTCTGCATTTCTAGTTGCAGATAATGTGGAAGTAATTTCTAAACATAATGATGATGAAGAATATAAATGGGTATCTAGTGCGGGTGGTAGTTTTACTATTACTAAGTCGGATATTGGATTAAAAAGAGGGACGCGTATGATTCTTCATCTAAAAGAAGACCAAATGTCTATGTGTGAAGAAGATAATATTAAAAATCTTATTAAAATTCATAGTCAATATATTAATTATTCTATTTCTATTCTTGTAGAAAAAACTAAGGAAGTCGAGGTGGAGGAAGATAAGGAAGATAAGGAAGATGATAATAAGGATGATAAGGAAGAAGACGTGGATGATAAAAAAGAAGGAGAAGTAGAGGAAGTTGATGAAGAAGATACGGACAAAGAAGATAAGAAAAAAACTGTAACAGAAACTTATAATGAGTGGGAAAAAATAAATGTAGAAAAACCATTATGGTTATGTAATCCGGATGAAGTATCTATGGAAGATTATAATAGATTTTATAAACATATTTCTAGTGATTGGGATGATTGTTGTGCAGTTAAACATTTTTCAGTAGAAGGTCAATTAGAATTTACAGGATTACTATTTATTCCGAAAAATGCTCCATTTGATATGTTTGAACCTAATAAAAAGAAAAATAATCTAAAACTTTATGTAAGAAAAGTATTTATTACGGATAATTGTGAGGATTTATGTCCTGAATGGTTATCATTTGTAAAAGGATTAGTTGATTCTCAAGATTTACCATTAAATATTTCTCGTGAAACTCTTCAACAAACTCAAATCATGAAAGTAATTAAGAAAAATGTAGTTAAAAAAGTTCTTGAAAGTATTGTAGAACTATCTGAAAATGTTGAAGAATATAATAAATTTTATGCACAATTTAGTAAAAATCTAAAACTAGGAATTCATGAAGATAGTAATAATAGAGATAAACTTGCAGGTCTTCTAAGGTACAATTCTACTAAATCAGGAGATACATTTACTTCACTAAAAGATTATGTTTCTCGTATGAAGGAAAATCAAAAAGATATTTATTTCATTAGTGGTGAGAGTCAAAAAGCTGTTGAGAAATCACTATTTTTAGAGCAACTAAATAAACGCGGATTTGAGGTGCTTTACATGTGCGATCCTATTGATGAGTACTGTATGCAACAACTAAAAACATTCGATGATAAGAAATTTATTGATATTACCAAAGAGAATCTAAGTATTGAACTAAATGACGAAGAGAAAAAAAAAGATGAAGAAGATAAGAAAACATATGAAGAACTATGTAAAACAATTAAGGATGTATTAGGTAATAATGTATCTAAAGTAGTTGTATCTAATAGATTACATAAATCTCCTTGTTGTCTAGTAACAGGAGAATATGGGTGGTCTGCAAATATGGAACGTATTATGAAAGCTCAAACACTTAGAAATGATCAAATGATGGGACAAATGGGTTCACAAAAAACACTAGAACTAAATGCAGATAATTCGGTAATTAAGGAATTACATAATAAACTTAATGTCGATAAAAATGATAAAACAATTAAGGATATTGTATGGTTACTATTTGAGACAACATTAATTAATTCAGGATTCCAACTTGATGAACCATCTGTGTTTTGCGATAGAATAAATAGGATGATTCGTATGGGATTAAGTGTTGATGAAGATGAAGATGAGGAACAAGAAAACGTTATTGAAGAGATTATGACAGATGTTGTTGAAGATGTAGTAGAAAACAATATGGAAGATGTAGATTAATTTATTTAACTTGAAAAATACACATAAATATAATAAAAAAAATATAATTAAAGTATAATAAAATATAAATTAAAATATAAATTAAAATATAATTAAAATATAATTAAAATATAATGAAAATATAATTAAAATATAATTAAAATATAATTAAAATATAATTAAAATATAATTAAAATATAATTAAAACTATAATAAAATATAATGAAAAAATCAAAAGAAATGAAATCATTATATATTGATATATATTCAAAAAAATTATTAATAATTGCCGCTTTAAATTTTTTAATAATGGGTTTATTTAATATGAATCTAATAGAATTATTGGGAAATAAAATACACAATATTTTAAAATTTGTAATTTATATTTTAATTGGATGTGCGGGTTTATATCATTTAGGTAGAAGGGACTTTTATTTATCATTTTTAGATAAAAGTGTATATCCTTGTGGAAGTTTAGTCGAAAAAAAACCAGAAGATTCTACAATAAAAAAAATAATAAAAACTAAACCAAATATAAATGTAATTTATTGGGCATCTGAATACAATGACAGTATTTTCGAAGATCCATATATTGCATATAATAAATATGCAAATACGGGTGTAGTTAAATCAGATAATGATGGTAATGCAATATTAGAATTTAGAGAACCACAGGGATATAAGGTGCCATATAAAAAAAAAATATTAAAACCACATGTACATTATAGAGAATGTTTTTATGATGGTATGTTAGATTCGGTTAAAACGCTTTATTTATAATTTATTTATAAATTCTAGGAAGTGTTTGTATTGTATTCCATTGTATTGTATAAACTCATTTTTTTTTTCTTCTGTTGCATATTTTATATTATCAATATCATATTGTGAATAGTTATTTATTTGACCTATTTCATATATATGAGATTTTTTAACATACTTTAAAAAATATTCTAGTAAAAAATTTTTATTTTTAGTATTTTCTGTTATTTCAATAATATCTGAATTACGTAATTTATAACCATTATATCTTAATAATTTAATAAATTTAACATAAGTTATATAATTATTTTTATCATCATTAGATTGATTTATGCTACAAATTAAATTATTATTTTCATCAAAAGCTTTAAGATACCATTTCCGTGTTCCAATTATATTAAAATAACCCCCATCATGTTCATATAAAAGTTTATTAATAGATATTAATTCACTCATAATAATTAAATCAAAAAAAAATTTATTAATAAACTATAACTTTTACTTATGATTTATAAATTACTAAAAATTAATCATGAATATTAATAGGTGCTAAACATAATTTAACTTCACCAAGATTAGCAACTTGATATCTTATAATTAATGGATAATCATTTTTTACATATAATTCGGTCGTTGAAGACAAATTAGTACATTTAGTAAATAATACTAAATATTTTAATGAAAATATTCCTTGAACAATATCAGGACAATTATCACTTTGAACATAATTCATTCCACCATTTGCAGATTGACCTATACTAGTTTCTTGGTCCGCTATATCACCTTTACATTTAAATGTAATCTGTTCACCAAATGTTGTAATTTCAATATTGTCTGACAAATTATACATATCGCGACATATTTTCTGAAAATTACATGAAGGTAAAGTAATTACTGATTCAAATTCTAATGGCGGAATTTGAATATTTTCTTGATTAAGGTCCATTAAATTCATTTTATATTGTGTAATTTGATTTGCCTCACCATTTTCCATACGAATTCCTAATTGATTATTATTATTTTTTTCAACAAACAACGTTAAAATATCATTATTTTGTAATGCTTTAATTAATTTAAATAAATTAATTGTATTAATACCTAAAAGTAGTTTATTTGGACAATAATATTTTTCAAATTTATCACTATCTAGTTTTAAATGAACTAATACAGTATGCGACGGGTCCATAGCAATTACCTTAATATTCTCATTGTCAAATTCTAAATTAGTATCAGTTAGTATTTCTTTTAATGCTTCTATTAATACTCTAAAAGCAGAAGATTGAACTGTTCTTAGATACAAAAGATAATTGTCATAGTTTGTGTCATCATTAGATGTCATTAATATATTAATATAATTGTTAGTTTTTAAATAAAATAAAACATATATAAATATTGTTTAATTATAATTTATTAATGTTATTAGATGATTTTTATGCTTTTTTGGGCATAAATAATAAGAACTATTTATATTTAAACGTATATAGTTTTATTATATTTGCATTACTTTTATTTAATATAATATATAATTTAATATATAATTTTATATTAAATAAGAGTGGTGTAAATAATATAGGATTTATATTTTATAAGTTAAATTATTTGTGTAGTTTTATATTTTTATATTTTCATTATAATAAAATTACAAAATATAAATATTTACAAAATGTAAACTTTAATACAATTTTAACAATATGTCAAATATTTATTTTATTTATTTATTTATTAAATGTATATGTTTATTATAAACTTGAAATATTAAGTATATCAAATAATTTAGTAGTAAATTTATTATTAAATGTAAGTGAGTTTTATGGTATTTATGCTTATATTAATAGTATATTATTTTTTATATTAATTTTTATAAAGTTACTACAAGATATTTATATATTAAATAATCATTTAAACAATAATATAGAACATAATAATAGTAAGGGTTTAATAAGATTTTTTTATAATATAGTAGATTTAAAATATAAAGTAACATATACAATTAGTAATTTTAATAATATATTAAATTTATTTACTTTAATAAATCTATTTTCATTAGGTCTAATATATTATATTTATGAATCATTATTTTATATACAAAAAATATATTTTTTTATAATTATTATATATTTTTGCATAGTTGAAATAATATGTCTAGGAATTATTTTATTAATATCCAAATATAGAAATGAGATGTTTAATAAAATTTATGAACCAATATTTATAAATAATTTTATAAAAAAATATGATGTAAATACATTTAACGATACATATGAAATTCAATTAGATATAAATAATATAGATATAAATACAATAACATTATATAATATATTAGAGGAAAATAGTACTTCTATTGATTGGATTATATTAAATGTAACATTAAATTCAAAATGGGTGGATTTTGAATTATTTGGTATTAAAATACATAGTATGAATTCAATAAATCAAATAGTTATTTTAATAACATTATTTTATAAAATTATAACTTAAATAATAAGTTCTAATTATTAATTACAACTTTTAGGTTTTTTTTTATTTTCTTTATACATACACTTTACAAACTCATTATTTTGAACATTTGTTGGTAGTATACTTTTAATAGATCTATTTACTTTTTTATTTAGGTTTATTGGTTCATCTGTATTTCTAATATTATTATGTTTTGCTAACATTTTTTCAATATTAGATGTACTTTTGCATGGATTATCTAATATATTAGTTACAGTTTTAGTACTAGGTAATATATAACCTAATATTGTTGTTACTATACTTATTAAAAAATTTGCTGTATTTTCATCAAAAGTATCCTTCAAATCATTAATAAAATTATCAAAATTATTATATATATCGCCACCAACTAGTTTGTCTTTATTGTTTCTATTATTTTTATTATGTCCACCTATAATTGGGCGTGTAACTCCTACCATTATATAATATAAAACTAATCCTATAAAATAAAATACATAATAAATAAAAACAAATATATAATAAAGTGCCTTAAAAAACATACGTATAACAAATATAATAAAAGGAATACCACCATAATAAACACCAAAAACTAAAAATAAATAAACAAATGCTAGTAAAAATGTCAAATTAGAATCACCACTTGCATCTAATGTATCAATAAAAAAATAAAAACCATTACTAATATATTTATATAAATAATTAGTGATTACATAAATATAAATTATAAATATATAATAAAGTGTTAATAATAGATATCGTCTATCATATACGTGTTTTGGATCAGTTAATCGTGAATTTTTATAATTAGGATTAGCTTTTACTACATTTTTATATATTTCCATAATTTCATCCCACTCAGAATATTTTACACAATATACAATATAATCTATATTTTGATAAAATAGTGAAACATAATATGGAATAACTGGGATATCTATTATTTTTTTATTAAAATCATAATATAATAATAATTTATTTTTTAAAAACCTTTTTTCTTTTTTAAAAAACTTATCAAGTCTATACTCTAAATAAGTTATTGAATTACTTTTAGAGTTTCTTCTTTTAAAATTTACAAAATAATCTACAACATAGTTTTTAAGATTACCTGCTATATCATTTAAGGCAGCATCCATTTATATTTATATATATATATATTACAAAATTAAAACATATATATAGAATTAAAATATATAGAAATAATTTTTTATTATTATAAAATGGAAAATACAAAAGAAGTAGAAGAAGATTTTCTTAACGTAGATCATAAAGTTCCTGGACAAAATTTCGCATGTTTATCATTCATTAGTCCTGAAAAGATATTAAAAAAAAAAGAAGTATATATTTTACATGAATTTTTAAAATCTATATGCGAGGAATATAGTATTGAACATAAAGATATATGTGATAAATTTGAAGACTTTAAATATAAGAATGAAGCAGATTTAAATGAGAAATTTACTGAAGACAATGACTTTCAGACTAATGTAAGAGGAGTTAAAGTACGTGGTGTTTATGATACAAAAAGAGAGGCGGATGTGCGAGCAAAAGTTTTACAACGTCAAGATAAACATCATAATGTATTTGTAGGACAAGTAGGATATTGGTTACCATGGGATCCTTCACTATCTTATATGGATAAGGTACAAGGTGAATATCTAGATAACGATCTAAATACATTGATGCAAAAATATAATGAAAATCAAGAAAATAAAGATACATTTTTCCAAGAAATGGTTCAAGAAAAAACAAATACTGCTAAAGAGGTATCTGAAAAAATGAATAATAAGGATGATCCATGGATGCAAAAAATAAGTGAAAATAAAACAGAAGATTAAATACTTGATATACTATATGTGTTCTTGATAAATAAATTATTATATGATGAATAATACTTAAAAAAATCAATTAAATAATTAACATAATAATAATATAGATTATAAATAATTTTTTTACAATAGCAAAATTATTGTTTTTAATGATACTACTAGTGAAATCTCATTTTTTATTTCCAATGAAAATGCTTTGTTAGTAGATTAGATACAAAAAAAAATAATATTAATTAGCAAAATAACTTATAAATTGTTTTTTTTCCATTGTTCTATCTTTAATTTAAAATCGTTATTTTTTTTTTTTATTTCTTCTTTATTATTATGTTTATCTAGTATTTCTAAAGTTAATTCTTCACGATTAAATGGATCAAAATTATGATATAATAAATGTTTTTTTATAATTTCATAATCTACACAATGCCCCGAAGAAGGTAATATAACAGGTGTTATTATTAGTGTATTGTATAATGGATCTAAAAATTCTTCTGGTATATCATCTAATTCATAGTTTACTATTATATCGCATGAATTTATAGAATCTAGTATATTTTTAAACTCTGTTATATTTCTATGTTTATGTATATTATACAGATTATTGGCTAAACTAATAAAATTATCATAATTAAAAAATAGTATATCATTTTTAATTAATTGAATATATTTACTATCGTCTAATATTAAATATATATCAATCATATATAACATTATTTTGTAAATATTATTTTTAACCTTACATAATTTATTTAATTCTTGTATATCTTTATTTAATTTATGTAAAGATATTTCTATAATATTAATGTTAATATTTTCTAATTGTTCATTTAAAACAAATTTATAAAAACGTATTCCTTCTTGTAAATAAATATATTGTGTATTTGCTATTGTACTATAATCTAGATTTGTTAAATATAATTTATAATATATTATAAAATTAGTTGTATTTATATGTATGTCCTCTATTAAACTTATTAAAAATTTATTAAATATATCATTGTTTAGTAAATTATATAATTCACTTGTAAATCTAATATTTTTATAAAATAAACTATTAAATATATTAAGAATACGGTATTTTATATTATTTTTATAATAATCCTCATATTTATCAAGTTGTGTATAAAATAAGAATGTTTTATTTAACATAAATGAAAATTCACCATAATTTATATTATTATTTTTATTCATTATTAACATATTTTCTTTAATTAATACATTACTAAATAAATCAATTAATTTTATATCAAGATTTATATTACTCATTTTACTTGTAAATAAATTATTAAAAAATTTAAAACATTTATATTTTTCTTCTAAACTAGAATATAAATAAGTATATTTACTTGTATAAAAAATATAAAAATCTATAATATTAGTTATAGTAATATTTGATAATTCATTACTGTTGTTTATAGGGTTATTATATAATTTAGTTATTAATTTAATATAGTAATTAAAAACATTTATTAATAAATTTTTATTTAATTTATTATATAACATAGTATTTAAATTTTCATATTTTTTAATATTTTTTTCATTATTTAAAAGAATATAGTTCTGTATAATTGAAAAAGATTCTAATATTTCAGTATTATTTATTTTATCTATAATATCCTTATAATCATATATAATTGTATTATTTTGTTCTATTTCACTAATACTATAAGGAAATGTAATATGAATTAGTCTTAAAAATAGTATTTCATAAATTAAATCTATTTCATAATTTTTTACATCATTATATGAAATATTATTTAAATCTAAATTATTTTTTATACATATTACTATTAAATCATTCTCTACAGTATTATTTTCAGTATTATTTTCAGTATTTTCATTATTACTAATATTCAATTTGTTATAAATAAAATGTAAAAATATAAATAGTATATTATCAGATAAATTTATATTACTAAATGTTTTGCATCTATAATTATAAATAGAACTAATACAATAAATAAAATTTAATATTAAATTAAAATCTAGTTTAATAAGTTTATTTAATATAATACAGTAATAATTTATAATATTATCAAAACTTTCATATGATTCATTATTAAATATATCACTATTTAATATTTTATACAAGATTATATTATTTAAATTACTGTGGTCCTTTTTTTCTAAAATATTAATATTATATTTTAGATTATCTAAAATTATATTTAACGATTTATCATTTATTAGTTCTATATTATCTATTTGATATGTATTTAACATATATAGTAAAAAAAATTCCTTATTTATTAATGTAATAATATTAGAATCTAGAATTTTTAAAATTAAATTATTATATTTTTTTATATTTTTTTTTAAAAAATTACATAAATATTTAAAATTATTTACATTATTTATATTTAAAATAATAAAATTTAATAATAAATCTTCATCAGTTAATAAATCATCTAATAAATCAACTATTTGAGTAAAACCCCTATTATTAAAGATTTTTAATAATTTAAGTTGATATTCCATAATATATTTATATATAATTTTGTTTAAATGTATTTTTTTTATTATATACATAAATATATAAATATATAAATATGAATATTTTAAATATTAGTATGACACCAGTCTCCCCAAACATATCCTTATTTTATTTAAATAAAAACACTAGTATAGACTCATTAAAAATTAATATAGATCCAAATAATAAATCTACCTTTTTTTATTATTTACATAGTATTAATAATACTAAAAAAAATACAAATGATACAAATGATACAAATGATACAAATGATACAAATGATACAAATGATACAAATGATACAAATGATACAAATGATACAAATGATACAAATGATACAAATGATACAAATGATACAAATAAATAATTTAGAATATATTGAATAATATTATTTAGTTTTATGAATTATTATGAAATATATAATTATAATGAAAATAATAATTATGATTTATTGATATATAAGAATTCAAATTATGTAGTTAATGAAAATATTGTTATAAATAATAGAGGTATTAATAATGATATAGTATATATAGAAAATAGTAAAGTAATTGGAATTAAAAAACGAAATAACTCTAAGATATCAGGTATATTATATTTAAATAAAAATACTAAATATGGATTTAATAGTAAAAATATGCCTTATTATATATTTAAACCATTAAATAAAAAATATCCTACATATTTAGTTGCAAGTTCATTAAAAACAAAAGTAAAAACATATATAACTATAACATTTAGTAAATGGGCAACTGACTCCAAATATCCATATGGTCAATGTAATGATATTATTGGTCCTATTAATATTTGTAATAATATGTATGAAATTTTACTTTTTAAACATAATTTAATTTATCCTAGATTTAAATTGACTAAAAATATAATACAAGAACATAAATCATATATTACAGAAAATCTATCCTACATAGACTATGATGTATTTACTATTGATCCAAAGGGTTGTACAGATATTGATGATGCATTATCAATAAATATATATGATAAGTATGTTGAAATAGGTGTACATATAACTGATGTATCTTATTTTATAAATGATATTAGTTTTTTATTAAAAAATCTATCATGTTCTATTTATGCAAGTCATAGACAAATAAATATATTACCTGATATTTATTCTACAAATATTTGTTCTTTATTAGAAAATACTAAACGTAAATGTATATCAATTATTTTAAAATTTTCACATAATTATGAACTATTAGATTATAATATAAATGAATCATATGTAAATATTATTAGGAATTTTAGTTATGAAGAAGCTGAGAAAATAATAAAAGTTAAAAATAATAAATATAAGTATTTATGTGATTTATGGAATTTTATTATTAAATATGATACAAAAATTACTGATACACATATTTTAGTTGAAAAACTAATGGTATTAGCAAATCACAAAATAGCAGAAACTTTATATAACTATGACAAAACTAATACAATATTAAGAGTTCATAATAAAAAAACTATAAATAATATAAATAATGTAAATGATGTAAATAATGTAAATGATGTAAATAATAATTTAGATAAAATTACAAATAATTATTTAAGAATAAAAACATATAATTCAGCAATTTATGAAAAAAATGTATGTAAACCAAATCATTATGGTTTAGATATAGATTTATATACTCATTTTACTAGTCCAATCAGAAGAATATGTGATATTATTACTCATATTAATATAAAAAATTATTTGAAAAACAAAAATTTATTAATAATATCAGAAGAAAATATAGAACATATAAATAAAATAAATAAAAGTATAAAAAATTTATATTATGATTATAAAATTGTTGATTTATTACATAAAAATGAGACTCAATCTAATATAACATGCTATGGTTATATTATAGATTTTACTTTAAATAAATTTGTAATATTTATACCAGAATATAACATTGAATACAAAATAAAATATCATAGTAATAAATTAGATAACTTATATAATATTATAAAAGAAGATAATATTTTAGAAATTATATATGAAAATAGTATAAAGAAATATAGTAAATATGATTTAGTCAATCTTGAACTATATTTTATTAAAAATGAAGATAATTTTGAAGATAAAATTAAAATTAAAATATTATAAACTATTTTAAATTGATTATATATATATATTATATGAATCATATAAACAAAACATTAATGTTAACTAGGACTGACTCAGAAATATTAACAACTTATAAAAATAAATGTTGTGTAATTATGGCTCCATTAAAAATGCAAGAAAAAATTAAAGTAATAGAAGATGATTTAAAAAAAAAACTTAAACAATATAAATAAAATAAATAAAATAATGACGCATTTATTTTTATATAATTTTATAAATATTAAAGATAATAATAAAATAAAACAAATTATTCATAAAAATAAAACATATTATCAATTAACAATAAAGGGTAATCTTGATAATTGTGATAAAGTTTTTTTTGAGACTAGTCCATATAAATGTAATAAATGTAATAAGTTTTTTGATATTTATAAGAAAATATATGTAAATTATTTGTATATTTGTAAAAAAAAATTAAATCCATATTTATTTTTTAAAATTATACGTAAATTAAAAAAATATTATCACATAAAATCTGAAAGTGATTTAATTGGAACACATACAATTTGGTATATACATTTATGTGGTAGATGTATATGATTTATATAATTCATATAAACTATATATAGTAATTATTAATGCTAATAAATACATAGTTTTCATTAATAACGATGAGTTATTTATTTTTTTTACGATTTGGTTATATTGTGTTTTGTTGTTGTTATTACCTCCAGTAAATTGTAATGAATCAATCGTATTAGATGTTGAAGTTTTTCCTACTTGTACTTCTTCAAATTTCCAAAATGGTAAACTTCTAAAATGAGGACTATCTTCAAACCAGTTATTTGGTTTCCATAAATTTTCTGAATTAAATGCATATTTTTCTTCTAAAAATGAAATAGGGTATATATTTCTAAATGTATCATAATAGTCTATATCTCTAATATTAGTATTTGTTATTTCAAATAAGGATTTATTATATAATGAATTATGTGAATTAGTCCAACCTATTTTACCATATATTTTATGAATCTCAATAATGTCATTTTTCTTGAATAATATATCTCTTAATGTATTACTTTCAAAATATGTTGAGTTATTATAAACATATTTTAATCTAGTTGAAGGACTATTTTTATAAAAATCAATATTTTTATCAAATGAATTAATGTCATCATCATTTACTTTTCTTAAAAATTTAACCATATTTAAATCTAACATACCACCACTTAATTTATTTAAAGTCTCAAATCTTCTTAAATTTTCTGAAATATTACTAATATCTTTTTCTGAAATAGTATCATAATCGGGACAGTCGCCCCATGAACATGTTGTATATAATTTTCTTATATTAGCTAATTTATTAGTTTCATTTTGACTTTTATCTACACTATCTTCCATTGTGTTATCATAATGAAATAGTGATATATTGAAATCTTTAATTATATCAATATTAAAATCATTTATTTGAACATATTTTTTAGAGGGTTTATTAATATAACTAGAAAACACATATGATTTATTATCACTAAAATCTATTTTATTATAATTGGAATCATATACAATATTAAAATTTTTATCTAAATATAAACTTTCATCTTCTGGTCTATCATAATCATTTTCAAATCTTCCATATGTTTTTATACTATTATTAAATAATATAATATTACATAAATTTTTAGTACGCGTTGTTGAAATATCAACTGTTACTATAGAAATATTTAGATTTCGTGTACCAGTGTCAAAAATACTTTTTAAAATAGATTTTTCTTTGAAATTCTCTATTGATACATTAAGAGTTTGATGTATAATAGTTGTAGAAATCTCAAAATATTTATTATTTATACTATGAGGATTTGACATTTTAATAGTATATTCACTTAAAGTCATAAGTAATTCAGTATTTTCTCTCTTAATGTTATAATTTTTATTGTTCATTAACTTATTTTCTAAATTGCTATTATTAAAGCATATTTTATTACAGTAATCATCATAATTTTCTACATCAAACTCACTAATATCTGTAACTTTATTTATTTGATAAATTTTATTAGTATTAACACTATTAACATTTAAATACGTATCTTCTGATGCATAATATAGTTTGTAAGTATATGTATTGTTTGCATTTTCTATTTTTTCAAATGTATGAAATACATCAATGTCGTTATATAAATCAATATCATTATATGGTGATGGGTCATTATCTAATATAAATATATTATTTAGTGTATCATATTTTATAAATTTCTGATATTCATTGCTCCATAATTTACATAAATTATCTATATCTAGCATTATTTCTACAAAATATCCTTGTTTGTTTAATGTCTCACTTTCCACTAATTTACTATCACTATCTACAATTAAATATAAGTTTTCATATTGTAATGACACAATATTACTTAGTATAATTTCATTTAATATTAAATTATATGATAAATATTTTTTATTTCTTAATAGTGGTTCACTAAACTCACTAGTAGTATCAAGAGTTTTATTAATATCATTTAATGATAAATATTTTTTATGAGATTTATTAGTATTTATTTTCAAGTCATCATAATTATTATTTAGTTTAATAATAACGGTATGGTCAAATCCTGTATTAATATCTTTAAAAGTATATGTATTATCATTTATATTTTCTAAATCAGTTATGTTTACAGAACTATTATTACTTACATTTGTAAGTGACCAATTATTTATATTTTCCATTTTTAATAATAATTTAGTTTTATCTTTGTTATCACTTTTTAGATTACTATTAACAACATAATAATATACATCAATATTATCTGATGGGGTAATGTATACACACTTTATGTAAAAATCATATAGTATATTATTGTTTATTAAATTGTTGTAATTTATTAAATTAGTTTTATTATCTAGAATTACATTTATAAATATAAAGTCGTGTTTAACTGTACCTAGTTCTAATTCATTATTACCATTTACATTTATAAATAGATTACTATTATCATAACATTGAATATTAAATAATTTGTATTCAAAACTCATTGGTATAGTATCGGATTCAACAAGTTTAAAATAATATCCATTTATATATTCACGTTCATTTGAATTATTTATTGTTAAATATTTATTATTCTCAATATAAAACATATAACAATTTAATAATGGTTTAAATACTAATATAAATTTAAATGTTACGTCTTCGGTATCTATATTACTTATTTTTGGTATATCATATATATCACTATATAAATTATTATTAAGACTTACTATATTTGAATTTAAATTAGTATTAACAGAATCATCTTGATTTTTATTTATATATTTGATTTTAACTAAATTATTATCAATATTATTTTTTTTAGATATGTATGACCTATTAATTTTTATTGGTTCATAATCATTAAATTCTGTATTATTTACTAACATTTCTCTTCTATAAACATTGTTTTTAGGTGTTCCGAAGAATTCAACATAATTTAGTTTAATACGTTTATCATTTGATTTCATTATTAGTTTTAATTCAATATTATCCGCATTTTTTATATTATTGGGCAATATGTCATTATATTCTAATAATTTAGAAGAATATGGTATATCAGTATAATCCTTTACAGTCATAAAATCATTATCATCACTACGTGCTTGAATTTTAAGTTGTAAATCACCTGTTTTCATATGTAATGTAGTAAAAGCATATATTATACCTTCTACATTTATATCGTGTATCTTAAATACTAATTCAAATATACCAGAAGTATTTGTTACTAGGAAATTATCATGATTTTTAAGAAGTTTACTATATAATTTATTTACATTTACTAATCGGGTAGGTTCATCTGATGTTGCTAATGGATTTATTTCACGTAATTCATAGGTAATATTTAAGCAATTATTTTTTATATTAGAAATTAATGGTATATTTTCGAGTTCGTTACATGTATTTGTTTTATTATAACATACATTTTTAATTCTTGAAGGTAATTCTCTTATTTCATCTGTTAATATATCTAAATTATAATTTGCTTTTTTAATAATAAATAATTGTGGTATTTCTGAATATTGTATTAATGATGTTTTTGTATAAGTATTATTAATTAGTACATCTTGATAAGATAAGTATTGTCTTTTTAATGATTCGTCTAAATAATATATATAAAATACATCTTCAAAATTATACATTAATTTACTTTGAGTGCTATTAATAAATTGCTGTTTAAAATATTTATTATCAACATATTCAATAATTAGTTCCTTACTTTCATTTAATGACTTATTAGTATAACTATTAATTATTTTATAAGTATCATTTGTTTCATTATATACCATGTGCCATAATGATTCAGATGATGTTGAGTGCATAGTATGTATTTGTTCTTTTTCTAAATTAACAAAATCGTATTGTCCTTGCATAACTATTTCATTAATATCTGAAATTCTATTACATAATTTAGTGTTATTAATATATAGATCACATAAATATTTACCATACATATTTACTATTCTAAAGTTATTATTTGAATCTTTAAATTCATCAAAATTTTTGAATAAAAATTCATTATTTGCTATATTTTTAGCAATACTAGTTTTATTGTTATTTTCTACTGATATACATATATTATCATTAATTAATTTATAACATTTATTTAATTTATAATTTTCAGATGTTAAATTAGTACTTTCCACTTCTCTCGAATCCTTTTTTGTTTGTATGTTTATATAAAAATTACTATATTGTGTAAAGTATTCTTCTATTTTTATTACTTTAATATCCTTATATTCTATACTATATGATTTCATACGACCACTTACATAAGTTAGGTCATTAGATATTTCTGTATCATTCGTAAATAATACAAAATTATTTGGTAATATAACTGCCCTTATCAATTTTTTTGTTACATCTTCAATATATCCATCATAATCAAAATTGTTATAAATCTTATTATATATAATGTTTCTTGAATCATTATCAGTATATATCCATTCAGTCAATAGCGATTCATCGGTAATATCAAAACTAGGTTCATATGTTACGTTGTGAATGTTATTAAATATGAGAGTTTTGTCTTTTGTTTTATTATTTAAATAAAAGTATTTTGGTTCTATCCATATATTACCACCTTTGATTATTTTACTTCCACCTGTTATTGGTTCACCTTTTAATAATTTATAATTCTTATATAATACATTTTTACATTTTTCATTTGGCATAAATAGCACAGAATTAGGATCATTGCAATCACTAATAGATTTTACTTGTTCACAATATGCCCCAGGATTAACCGGGTCAGTATTTAATGTAATACATGTATTATCAAAGGTATTGCCAGGGTTTTTTATTGAATCTATATATATATTATTTTGCGATTTAATATTATCAAAACCCTTAATATTCTCAAAGTTATTCCATCGCATTTTAAGTGTTCTACCAATGTCTGTTCCGAATTCACCATAATTCTCTCTAATAAAATCACCTATTTCAACTATACCCTTATTTTTCCTATATTTTACTAAGAATTTATTATTTTTAGTAGGGTTTACTCCCATAATATATTGTAAATTCCATATATCTGTTGTAAAATGAGAACCTGATAAATATGGGTTATAATCTATATTAATGTGACCGTTTTTATTATGTAACCAAGAACATTTTTTCATTTTTACATCATTACTACTATTTAAATCAATAATTGAATATTCATAATTACTTGTATTGTCTATTACATTTGTTTCTTTATTTAAACGTGCCTTTATCATAATATTTGTAGAATTATATATATTATTTATATACTCATCTGGTAAATAAGTTGCATTTTTTATATCATCTTTATCTAATATAAATTCATTAAGCTCATTTCGTTCATTACTTGATATTTTTAATTTATATTTTTTATTTACATTTGTATCATATAACTTCCATAAACAACTGGATTCATCTGTTGGTAAAGTACTAATAAACTCAACATTATAAATATTATCTGTTTTATTATTTATTGATAAATAATAATTATCTTCATTTCTTATATAAAAATAACCTTGTGTTTTTTGTTCTATTATTGCAGTAAAAGTAGCATTATTATTAGTTTTACTAGTAAATTTTATACCAGGTTTATTATTTTTAAAATTATCTACATTTTCAGTTGTCCATAATGGTGTATTGAGTAAAACTGTATGTTTATACCATAATATATTAGTCCATTCATTTTCTTTATTTGAAGTAAAATATATATTATTAAATAATGTATTAATTATTCTTGTATAAGTTATTAATTTATTATTTATAAAAACATTTAAAAATTCCTTATCATATGTAATATTAATTTTAGAAATTTCTTCATTAAATAAATTTTCATCTGTATAAATATCTGGTGCACAAATACTTAAACTTACATTTTTACCACCCCTAGTTTCCTTAAAGTCTAACTTATTAAAGTTTTTATTATGTAATTGTATTTTTTCAATTATTTGTTCATTCTCCGAACCGGTTGTTATATCATTACATGTAATTCTTATAAGTAATTCATTATCCTTAAAGTTAATAAATCTTATTGTATAAAATACAATATTTGTTGTTAAAATAATGGATAAATTATCTTTATAATATTCGGTTGGTTCATTATTATTTTTTGGATTATATCTAGTATTTGTACTTAATGTAAATCCATTATATTTTTTAAAAGCATTTTCACCCTTTTTTATTACTTTATTAATTATATTATTATTTGTATTTAATACATTGTTTTCATAGTAAATAGTATTATATATTTCATTATATTTGTATGATACACTATATTTGAGTTCATTCGAACTTGTTGCATACAAATAATAATTAGGTTCATCTGAAAATATATTTAAATCAGACCCTTGTTGTTCTTCTAATTTACATGTTAATAACCAATTACTATTATTTGCTACTTTATGAGTATATTTAATATTACTTAATTCATAATCATCATATGTATTATCATTATTACTAAATCCACATATATAATAATTCAGATTTTTTGAATTTATTATATTATAATACTCATCATTACTATGCTGAATATAAAACTTATCTGTTAAATATGTATCACTTATAGAAATATCTGAATTTTTGAAATGCAACTTATTATTAACGTTTTTTAGTAAACTATAACGATTTTCCAAGTTTCCTAGTTTATAATTATTATACATACATATAAATGAATATGTATTATCATCATTTATTATACATTTCCATAATGTTGGATCTGAATCTAATTGTGAATTTATTAATGATTCATCATATGGTATTAATAATTCATTTTTGAGTTCATTTACTGCTAAATAAGTATTAATATTAGTATTATCTTTTACACCTTGATTGACTATTCTATATATCTTACCATTTTCTAATTTATTAAATTCTGAATCAGTCATATAAGGATTTTTTAGTGTTGATGATGATGGTCTATCAAATGTCCAAAATATTTGTTTATCATTATCAAAATTAATTAAGTCAATATTACTAACTAATGTATCTGGATCTGTTGTAGCAACACTTAATAAAGTATTTTTATCTACTGCATTATTTCTGTATAAATTAAAATATTGAGAATCAGGACTTTCAGTAATTCTAATTTCTAATTCAGTATCATTAATTTTTAAATAGATTTTATGTTTTATATTATAAAATTTATAAACATTAGTTTCAGATTCTACTTTTTCCAATTTCCATAATATATCATCATCTATACTATGTTGTTTATTAATATTATATTTAGTATCACTTAAATCTATACTTGCTCTAACAAACTTATTATTATATTTACGCACTTTACTAGGGTCTACCGCAAGTCTACTATTTATAGATATAGTCATACATTGTGTTTTTGTTCCATTACTCATAATATAATGATTATTTGCACATAAATAGTTATCATTACTTGATTTTATATAATAAACATTATTATCTTGTAATTCATTTAATTTAACCCCCCCAACTTGTTCAGAAACCTTATATTCTGTTTGTGTATCCGTCGTGGATTGTTCTGGATTACGTTCATCTCCACCTACGGTAATCTTTTGATATGAAAATCCACTATTTTTATTATTATTATATATTTCAAAATTCCATAAATAAGCATCGCTATTTAAATTATCCATATTATCTATTTTATTAAATTTAACTAAGTTATCAGATGACTTATAAATATGATATTTTTCATTATTAAATATGCTAAATATATTATAATAGTCTAAATTATCAGTTTCGCTAGTATTTTTAACTATAAAAATATTACCTTCGTAGTTTGTTGAAAAACTAACATCTAAATCTTTAATATTTTTAAAAATGCTAATATTTTCATCATTATACATTTTAGTAAATACTTCTTCACCTGGACCTATAACACTAACTATTTTATTTGTACTATCTGCATTTATTTTTACCGTTTTATAACCTTGATAATAAAATGGACAACAATAAGTACCATTACATGAAGCACTTGTAACTTCGCCATTTGTATCAAATGTTTTACTAATGTCACCCTCTACAACAGTATATTCATATATGTTATTTGTTGGTTCAATATGCCATTTTGTACTATCTACATGTTCCCATACATATTTATCATTTTCGTATTTAATATTAATAACACTATCACTACTATTTTTATATGTTCCAAGTATATGTTTATTTTGTGTTAATAAACTGAAAAATTTAATATTACCATTATTAAAATTATTTTTTTCTACTTTAAATTTAAATATGTTATTTGAATATAAATTTTGATTACTAGATAATGTATTACATTTTAAATAATTTAATCCATCATATACCGAATTGTCTTTATTAAATTCTATATACTCATTTGTATTTTTACATTTAATATAATATAGATTATTGTCTATTAAATCTATTGTATTATATGATTCATTTGTTTTAATTTCACCAACTTGTTTTTGTTCTGTTAATGACTTATTACAATCATAATATACCATACTAATATCTTTAATAGGTACACCATTATCAGTTGTACCCTCATTATTATATAAATAACATTTATTTACACTGCCTAATTTAGAATAAGAAAATCCTTTGCATTCTACACTATTTCCACATTCATTTCTACAATCTATATAACTTACATCATCTTGAGTTTCAATCATATTATAATTTATAAAATTAACATTTGTATTATTATCACATAAATCATTATATTGTGCTCCGGCACTTTCTAAATAATCCGTATTAACTTTAGTTAAATATTTCTCTTTTAAATTTGTATTTAACATAGGTTGTTGTCCCCCAACCATACATGTTGAACTATCACTTTTAATATTAATTTCTGATACATTTTCAATATTATTCTTAATATACCATAAGTAATCCATATTTATATTACGTGTAGATACAAATTCTAATGATACTCTTAATGGTTTTTTATAATCTATTAAATTATTTACACGTAAATACTCATTTTTTGTATTTGAAATTAAATAATATTCAGAGTGTTGATTAATAGGAATTAAACTTAATTCGGTATCTTCTATTCCACTTGTGTTATTAAATTGAATAATCTTTTTATTTATTCGATTTGTAGGTATAATATGGAAATTTTTATCATCTTCAATAACTGTTTCAGTTATTCCATAATCACTTATATATTTATTAAATAAGTTATTTCTTACACCTTCTTTTGAAACCTGATAAATATAATATGTATTATTTTTAGCTTTTTTATCATTATCTGATTTATTTTTAATATTAAATTTATTACTATCCTTAGTTAAACTACAATATTCATTTAATTCATAAAATAAATCTTTAGCTTTATTATATTTTAGATTCATAGTATAATTTTTATATGTATCTAAATTATTTAATATATCATCTAATGATAAACCTAAATTACCTAATTCTATAAATGTAAACGAATTATCTAATATTATGTTCTTATATGAATTATAAATTATATAGGAATTACAATCATAATTTGATACATAAAATCTATTTTTACCAGTTTTATCATTAATTTTACTATACATATCTTTTAATATATAACTTGAACCAGATTTACTTAAGGTTAAATTTAGTAAACTTGCTAAATTATTATTATCAATTATTTTTTGATATTTTCTACTATGAATTGTAATATATGTATCATTTAATGAGCATACATCTTCAGTATTACTAATAAATTTATTTAAATGTGAAAATATATTCTTAAATCTATCTTTATATTCTATTAATATCATATCATTTTCTGTTATTTCCTGTGGGGCTTTATTTGTATCAGGAACATCATTTGATTCTATATTAATAAATAATAGTTTATTCATAACATTGTCTAAAACATTGTAATTTTCTTTAACCCAATTATAATTATAAAGTCCTTCTTCAAATTTAAATTCTAAATAATAATTAATATTATTTATATTTTTAATAATTAGATATAAATCACTATAAATTAATTTTTTAAGTGTAATTTTATATTTATAGTCATTTAAATATAAATAAATACTATTATTTTCTAATTTAAAATAACACGTATTTCTAGTTCTTTTATTATTCTTGTCATTATTAAATGGCAGCACTTCTTTTAATAATAAATTTTCTTGAATTATATATGTATCAATTAAATCAGATTTAAATAACTCATTATAATTTGATATACTGTAAATATTTGTATATTTATTTACTATTTTATTTATGTTATTACTATTTGTAGTAATATTTTTAAATTCGTTAAATATTGACCATTCATTTTTTGATAGACTTGGTAATAATAAATCAGTTATATTAAACATATTGTTTGATCTAACTGCTCTTTTGAATTTATAAAAGATTACATCACCTTTAACTATTTTTTTATCAGTCATATTTGAATTTAAATCAATATGATCATAATTTAATATAGGTGTATTATTCTTTTTTATATAATTGTAAAAACTTTTTTGTTCAGATGTTGGTGAACTACGTTTTTTTATTCTTCGATTAAATTTAATATTATTGAATTTAATATTTAAGAACTCACCTAATATATATTTTATACTATTAATATAAGTATCATATGCCTCATAATATGGTTTATTTAATTTGTTTTCATTAATTTTTTTTTGTATTAAATTAGGATACATTGTGCTGTAATTTTTAATTACATTATCAAGACTTACTAAATATATATTATTACTAATTGTATTTAAATCATTATTAATTTTTACATAATTTACATATATATCTTCACTATTCTTATAATAAAAACCATGTTTAACTTCTTGAAATGATATATCATCCACATTATTTTTATCACTGAAAAACTTAGTAAAATTATATAATATGTCAATTATTGAACCGGGTCTATATATACAATCTAAAAATCGCGTATCATTTTGTAATAATAAATTTATTTGTTCAGAATATGTATTATATACATTTTGAACTTTTTGTGTAACAGTTAATAATAAACTTAATAAATAATTATTAATATTTACATTAGATACAAATAAGTTATATAAATATAGTTTAAATTCATCTTTAACATCATCTGAAAAATACTTACTAATTAATGCATAAATATTAAAATCACTATTGTTGTTATTTAATATATTTAATATATTTCCCATACCTAGATTATCAGTGTTATTTTTAATTGTATTTATATAATTAATATACCCTTTAGTACTATTAACAAGATTAACATATTGCTCATATATACTACTATCATTCTTTAAATCAACTAATTTAATAAATTGTATATTTAATACTTTATCATATAAATCTCTTAATAATTCAAAATTACTATACGTCATATCAAAATTTATATATTGTTGATTAATAATTTTATCTAATACAATACTAATTGTATCCGGTATTTTAGATGTATTAAATTGTTCTCTGAGAGTTGTAAGATTAATATATAAATTTAATTCTTTTTTAGAACCAAATGTAAATCCTCTTACATCTATATTAGTATTAAGTACAGTAGGTAATGTATCATATGTGTTATTTTTATATAAAATTGTTATAAAATTAAATATATCATTAATATCAACTGATTTATTTTTAGTTTGTAATAAGAGAATATGAGTATAAATTCTTTCAATTATATATTTATAAATATCTGGATTACTTTTGGTTTCAATATTATTAACATATTTACATGGAACACTATAAATAGCTTCAGAAATTGTTTCAGTATCAATAAATAAGTTTATATATAATATATTTCTATCATTAGATACATAAAATATTTTACTATTATACTCCTCATCGTCTTTTAATTTATTTTTTTTAATATGAAATTGTCCTATAATATTGTTATATGTAATAAGATTTTCAATAATTATAGTTTTATTCATATTATATATTTCCGTTTCACTATCAACATCATCCGAAATCGCTTTTAATTTTACTGAAAAATCATAAACATTTTTATTAGATTTTCCTATATTTAGATTATTAAATATATTAAAAATCTTATTTACGGTAGTATTTTTTATAATATGTTTTTTTAATTTATTATAGATTGGATTATCATTATAATATACAACTACATCTTCTCTTTTAACATTAATAATAAAATCATAATCATTAATATAAATAAATATTTGCGAAATATTTTTATTAATAGTACTAGAAATACTTATTTCTATATTATCTTTGTTATTACTAGGATCATTTGTAATTTTTAGATTATCGCCATTATCTAATGTATTATTATCTATTATTATTTCAATATTTGTAGATGTTAATGCTTTATCACTAACTCTGTCTAAATCAAATGTAATTTTTGTAATATTAATAATATCAGTTAAATTACATACAAATCTATTTTCTTCTTTATTAAAATATACAAAAATACTTTGAGGACTTTTTGTAACATAATCATTATAACTTAATGATGCCCTATTTTTAACAGAGTTATATGATAAAATACTATTTAATACTTGTTTAGAATTATTTTTAATTAAATCAAGTTGTTTTAATAATAAAATATAATCATTATATTTTATATACTGTAGTCCTCTAATCAAGTTATTTATTGATGATATATTTGAATTACTAATTTTAATTTTTGTTCCACCAGTTTGTAATAATTTATCTAGTTTATTTACAACACTTTTTACTTGAGTTGTGGCTTGTTTAGCTTTTATATTGTTTTCTAAATTGTTAATACTATCAGTTACCATATCATTATATGTATTTGTTATAGTTTTAATTTTATCTGTAACAAGTTTATCATTTATTTGACTATTTTGTAATATCCATAAAAATTCTTTAGGTATTAAATCATTTTTTGAAAATTGTAATTCTTCATCTTTTTGTGTATCTTCAAAAAGTGGTATAAATTCTACTATACTTCTTGTTGTATCTAGATATAAATATGTATCATTTTCTGGATTTTTTATTAAATACAAAGTTAAAGTGGGATTGGCTAAATCTGAACCAATATATGTTTTAATTCTATCATCATATTTTGCAATGTCGTAAGTAGCATCTTTTTTTTGTTCTTGTTTATTAAATATTTGTTGTTGTTTTATATAATTTAAAAACTGTAATTGTGACATATCAGTAAATACTGATTTAGTATATTTAATATAAGGCGTTATATTATAATTATTATTAAAACCTACTAATTTAAATTTAGTATTATTTTTTAAATCAAAATTCTTATTTAGATAATTATTTAATAATATATTATATGTAAAACATGTATTATTATTACTTACAAGTCCCTTAATTTCATTAGGATTATTGTTATCATAATATGCAAAACTTCTTATATTATATAATACACTTGGATCGGCAAATAAGTTGCCGACATATTCACTAGTTTTTATTAATCTCCATTTGGAATAATTTTTAATAAATGGTTGCGAATCGCTATATGTATCTTCTCTCCAAACAATATCATAATTACCTTTGTTTTTTAAAATATTTAAATACATATAATATTTTATGTCATTTTCAATAAAATATATATGATAGTAGTTTTGTACTCTTTTAGTATATAATTGATGTGAATTTGGATACTTAAAATTAATATTTTTTAAATTTCTATTTGAAATAATATTTTTAATATAGAAATTATTTAAGTAAAACTCATTATTATTATTATATATAATATTTAAATCATTTCTTACAGTTGGTAAAGTTTCAGATGCATCTGTATTATTTATTTTAACAATAATAGGGTCATCTTCATTAGTATCAAATTTATCTAATAATGTAAAGTTTTTATAATTTTTATTAATTCTCCATTCATATATATCATTTTCTACATTAGGTACTCCATATAATATACGTCCTCTTTTATATATTAGTTCTTTTTTAGCTTCTGATATATATGAAAAAATTCTATAAGTATCTGCTTCAAAAGCTAAATCAGAACTTTCACTTAAATGATTATTTATATTAATATCTAAATTATAAGGTAAATTGACAGGACAATCATTTAAATTCTTGACTAATGATTGTTTAGAAAAATCACATACATTACATTCATATTTATTATTTTTTTCTAATGATACACAATATTTAGTATTAGTTTCAGAATCATCGGTTGTAGTAACTTTATTTATTGTATAATTATTTGTTAATTTAATTAATTGATTAATATTAGTATTGAAATTGTGATTTTTATATTTATTTATCATTCTAAAAAATGCATTAATATTATTATATTTATTACGTTCTGAATACTTTTTTATAGAGTCTATGTTAACATCATCATTTGATAAAAAATATTGTATTACACTTAATTTATCTATTATAGTTTTTAAATTACCTTTATTTAATTCTGTTATTAATGAATCCTTAATTAATTTAAGCATATCATTTACTTTATTTACATTACTAGTTAATGCAAATTCTGAAAGTATTAATTCACTAACTGTTGACACTATTTTAATATAGTTTGTATCATTTTCGGTATATAAATATATTTTATTATGTAATATTTCATTAAATAATGTATTAAACATTTCATTAGAACTATTTTTTAAACTAAATAAAAATCTAAAATAATCTACAGGATATTCATTAAACATAGAAATACTAAAGCAATAAAATATAATTATAAAGTCATCAATTATACTCTCATTTTTTTCATTACCTTCAAAACAATTTTTTAAACTAAAAAATACATTTAGTATTTCCATTTCATCTATTTTAGAGGGTGTATTAATTAAACTAATAAAATTACTAAAATTATTAGCGGCAATACTGTAAAAATTATTTGTTATATTATAGTATTCGTGATTAATATGTTTATTAAATATTGAAAAAATATAATTATTTATTTTTAAGAATACTTTTATATACTCTTGTTGTTCAATTGATAAATTTTCAAATTTTTTAGATTCTTTTAATTCTGTTAATGTATTTACACTTATTTGAGTACTTGCTACTATTTGATTTATATGTCTATTATATTCTTTTATTACATTAAATGTTTTACAACAATTAGTAATTTGTACTCTATTAAAACTCAATATTTCATTAACATATGTAAAATGCTTAGTTTTATAAATCAAATTATTTATAAAATATTCTAAATAATTAGATACATCTAAAAATGTGCTTGAACCTTCTTCAATTTTATTAGATTCTTTTGTTTTTAAAATATTGTTTCTATTATTATATATAGGTCTAAATGTTACATCATTTTTCGGCAAAGATTTAAAAATACTTTCATAATTATTAGGTATTAATGTTCGTGTTCCGGTATCATCTATTACTGAAAATTTATTTGCTAAAGTATTAAAATCTACATTATTATTTATATATTCTTTATACTCAACGTTTTTTATATTATAAAAAATATCATATAATGTCGGATATGTTAAATCAGATCCAGGTAAATCTAAATAATTATAAAAATTGTTAATTCTATTATAAATATTTTCTATATGTATTTGAGTTACTTTAAATATACTTATAATTGTAAAATTAAAAGTATCACTATTTTCATTTGTATACATATTTAATGTTTCTGCATTAAATGTATCTATTGTTACATCGTTTAAATTTTCTATTTCATAGTTTTCATCTATAATTGTATTTTTTTTATATTTGCTTAAAATCTTATTTTTATTTATCTTAATTTTATTATTATTTAGTTTCATAAATATTTTTAATTTATTTCCATCACTTATTGTCTCATTAATATCAGTCATATTAATCTCATAAGTCATATAGTTGGCAACAATTTCTTTCAATGTGGTAATAAAATTATCATTTTTAATAATATTATCATCAATATTTGTATTTAATGAATTGATTTTATTATTTAACTCATCTATATTTCTATTTAATCTTGCAATTATATTGTTTATAATTGGTTTTAATCCATATAATGTTAATTCATCTTCTTGTAATATACTACCTTTTTTTTCTATAATATTATCAAATATTAATTTATAATTGTTAAATTCGTTTTCATTTTTAAGTACATTACTAAAATCATCTAAATTATATACAGACTCGACTAATATAGCATATGTATTTTGTAATTTTTTTATAAATGTAAATAAACTTATAATATCTTCTTGAATAACTTTAATTGAATTTAAAATTAGTTCATTATCAATTAAATAATCACTAAATATATTAATATTACAATCTCTAAATTTAAGTGTATCTGTTGCAGTTATAGTATTTTCATTCATAGTTGTAGTTGAATCTACTATTTTGTATAATATTTCAAATAATGAATCAGGATTTTTCTTTGTTATGTCTATTAAACTTGATAATATTCCTAAATTTTGTTCAGATTTTTCTAATTGTAATATTATATTCTTAGTTTCATTATATATAGTATTTTCAATTGCAGTAGATAGTCTATTATAATTATCATTTGTTATATACTTTAAATGATTATATTTTAATGTTTTTTTATAACGTAGTGTTATTAATGTATCATAATTAATTCCTTTATAATATATATATGTTAAACTATATTTAATATTATGTAGTAATAAGTTAAAATAAACTACATCAATAATGTATTTTTCATTAGGTTTATGTACAATTACTTCGTCCTTGAATGTAAATACATTTGTTCTACATTGTGATTGATCTCTATCAGATAAATATGTATAATAATAAATTACACCAGCTATATTTAAATTTAATGGAACAGTATTACTTATAACTATACTTGTAAATTCATTTTTAGGACATAGTGGATTTTTACTATACTCATATGTAGGAGGTGTTATATAATAATTATTATTATATTTGTATATATATGAACAATAATAATATCCTTTTTTAAAAATAAATTTACTATTTATTATTGTTTGATTATTAATACTTTGATTTGATTCTATCACTTCAAATTTGTTATTATCATGATATTTTTTAATTTCTTCATTAATAATACCAATCCCAGTATCCCTTGTTTGATCATCAAATTCTTGAGATAATTCACTCCATATACTAAAATTATCTGTATTTTTATTACAATCTAAAATGTGATATGAATTTCTTATCATTCTATAATATATATATATTTAAAAAAAAAATATATAACACTATTTATTTTAAAATTGATTTTATTAATTAAAAATCAAAAACCAACAATGGATAAATATATTGTCGTAAATATTAATTATATTACATTAGATGAAGGTGAAACAATAAATAATTTAATTAATAGTAATCAGATTAACTATGTAATAAATAAAAATAATAGTAAATATGAACTAGATTGGATTATTAATAATAATAATATAGATATTAAATCATCAATATATGATAAATTACATTCTACATTGATCATAATTACAAAAGATGATTATCACTCATTGGTGGGATTACTATATAGTGATAATAAACAGTTATTAAATTATAATGATATGTATTTTATATTAATGATAGAGGGGATTATATGTTTTGATAGTAATGATAATTTAAATAATAAAGTAAAAAAAAACTTTTTAGAGAAATTAAAAATTAAATAGGTAGTGAATATAAGTTATTACTTATTCCTTCTAATTCAATAGAACCACCTTTAGTTTTTACTTTTTCGGAAACTACTATAGAATCGAGTTTATCTTGTTGGGGTTTTAATTTTTTCATAGATTTTTTAAATTCTTTTTTTAATTGTTGAATTTCTTCCTCAGCACTTTCCATTTCAGGAGAAACATCATTATAATCTACAACACCATCATCATTGGTATCATATTTATCAACATCTTCCATAATTCTATTATATTCTTCTTCAACACTCTTATATTTATTTGCTTGTTTTTCTAATGAGTTCATTACTTTTTTACGTTTTTGATTTAATTTATGTTGTGTTGCACCTAATTTACGTTGTTCTTTTAATTTTGTATTGTAAGTTTTTCTATTTAATACTATTTCTTCTTGAATTATATTTTCTATTTTAGAATCTATATTCATATTTTCTTCTTCGGTTGATTCTAATTGTTCTTCTTCAGCATTACCACCACTCATGTTATTTAATGAAAAATATTTATCATCATCATCATGCATAACACCGCCTCCTATAGTTTTTTTAGTATCACCTTCACCATCTTTAGTATCACCTTCATTACCACCTTCATCATCCCCAGTATCAACATCATCATCCAACATATCATCATCATCATCCACCATATCATCATCATCATCCACAGTATCAACATCATCCCCAGTATCAACATCATCCCCAGTATCATCTTTCATATGATTATCGCCGCCATATAGATTTTTATGTAAACCTTCACCATAATTTTCTATATTATTTTGTGTATTTACATGAATCATTAATAATATATATAATATGGTTAATAGTAATGATAATTTATGACTAATATCATCATTTGTATTAGAATAATATATAATTAGTCCTAACATTATTATTTTTCCTATTATATTATTGTAAAATGTAGAAATAATATTATTTATAGGTGGTGACATAGTAAGTATTAATAAAATAACTACACATAGTAAAAATAACTTGAAGTTATTGTTTAATAGTATTTGATTTAGTAATTCCATATATTATATATATATATAAAAAAAATATTTAAATTTTATAAATTTAAATATTTATAAATTTAGTAAGTAGTTTTTGAAATCTGCATATTCACGTCCACCATTATACCCCATTTCATTGCCATTATGAGTTAATAATATTGTTGGAAATCCTTCAATATTTTTCTCTTTAACAATATCTTCATTTTCCTCACAATTTATTTTAACAATAGTTATATGTTCAAGTTCGTTATCATTTTCTAATTTAGACCATTCAGGTTTTACAACTTGACAGTGTGGGCACCATTCAACATAATATAAAGTAAATGTTGTTTCATTATTTATCTTACCACCCATTAAACTATTTTTCATAGAAAATACATTAAACTTAAAAACGTATATTAAAACAAGTACAAAAATAATAAAAATAGCACATGCTACAATAGTATTAGTAACAGTTATACCTGTTATTTTTTTTATGGTATTTGTAATAGGTTCAAACATTTTTGTCGTATTCGTTATAGATTGCATATACTATATATAAATATATTATTTTAAAAAAAATTTATAAAATTTATAAAATTTATAAATTTATAAAATTATTTATTTCTTCACATATTAAATTATTTATATTACTATTAATAATTTTTAATTTATTTATATATTTTGTTTTTAAAATTGTATATTCATTTTTCAAAAACTCTAAAGATAATTCTAATTCTTTATTTTTTTCATTTAATATATTATTAATATTTTGTTTTTCTTCTATTAAAATTATATTTTCATTATTTTTTTTTTCTAATAAATCATATTTTATTTTTAAATTTGAATTATATATTTTAAGTTCTTCATTATTTATTTTTATTTCTTTATTAATATTTTTTAAATCATTATTGTTAATACCATTTAATACTTTTATATGACTTCTTATTATAGATTTTTCATTATTCGATTTATAATCATAATGTTTATAATTGATATTTTCATTAAATAATGATGAACAATCAAATTTCAAATTATAATCAAGTAATTGTAAGTTATTATTACTTGTTTGTTTATATGATGATAATATAATTGGTAATATAGTCATAGAAATATCATTATTAATTAGATTTAAAATAAAATATTGAAATGTATAATCTGGATTTTTATTATTAATATTAAATCCATATTTTAGTATAATATTTTTTTTAATTAATAAGAATTCATTAACATTATTTAAATAATGTAAATTATTTTCTTTAATAATATTATTTAAAATATGGGTAATAGTACTATTATTATTATTATTAATATTATTAATATAATCTTGAATTGTTAATTTATATTTAAAATTTTGATTATTAATATACTCTAATACATTTGGAATAGAATTAAAAAAATCATTATTATTGTAATTTTCATAAAAAATATTTGGTATAGATTTTAATTCAAGTACACTTGTTCTGACATATGAATCTGGTCTTATATTATTTAATAATATATATTCTAATAATGGTTCAGATAAATATATATTAAAATCTGTAAATAATAATAATTCATATGGACTTAATTTAATAATTTCATTATATAATGAATCATTATATATAGTACTATAATTATAAAAATTTATATTAATATTTTCATTTAATAGGTCGTAAGTATTATTATAATTTATTAAAATAGATTTACTTAAAATGTTTTTTTTATTTGTATTAATAACGGTTATTAATATTTTTAGATTTACATTTTTATTTATATTATTTATGTGTCTAATATACTTGATTATATTATCATGCGTATTATAATTCTTATATAATAGAAATATATTTAACATTATATATTTAAAAAAAAAAAATAAAAGTATTTTATCGCATATAAATTATGGAAAGTAATAATTTTATTATTGTAAATAATGAAAATATGTTATTAACAAGTTTATTTTATAATGAGTATGTAGTATTATTAGATTATAAGAACTATATAAATGAAATTTATACTAGTTATAAAAATGATGCTAGTTATATTTATAGACAATTTTTTAATGATTTTCCACGTGCTAAATATACTATAAATAATGTATCTGAAAAAGACATATTATTATTTACTGATTATTTTGAGTTTCTTATATATCAATATAATAATGATTATAATGAGTTTCTTATGTTATGTACACAAGCGGTTATGGGTAGTCCATTAGAAAAATTATATCAAATTATAAATAATAGTAATAATAGTAATAATAGTAATAATAGTAATAATAGTAATAATAGTAATAATAGTAATAATAGTAATAATAGTAATAATAGTAATAATAGTAATAATAGTAATAATAGTAATAATAGTAATAATAGTAATAATAGTAATAATAGTAATAATAGTAATAATAGTA
>Ga0209630_10000573_pt1 | contig 42310 bp, 54 predicted proteins | sample COG_01_FD_184745 | JGI IMG/M metagenome (GOLD analysis project Ga0209630, IMG submission 184745) | Pelagic Microbial community sample from North Sea - COGITO 998_met_01 (SPAdes) (version 2) | ecosystem: Environmental > Aquatic > Marine > Neritic zone/Coastal water | place: Helgoland, sampling...
AATTTCATTTCAATATATTATTTAGAATATGGAGAAGATATGGATGATTTAGTTGAAATTGCAGGTTTACTGTTAAAGCGAGAAAAAATTGAAGTAGCTGGAATTGGAAATATGACTACTAGTTGTTCTACACCTTCAAAATTTACTTTCCCTTATTCTGAAAATATGATTGTAATTGAAGTTGCTAGTGAGAAAAGTCATCAAAGTGTCAAAAAATATTGTGATCAAACACAACGAGATGTTACTAGAAAAGGCTTTACTTTATCTAATCTCTTGAGTCTTTCTATTCTTGATCAACTAAAGTAGAAGTTAAATATTCGAGCAAAAACTGTTTTTTATGAGTAAACCCTCTGATTTAGGTTCATTAAAAATTGGATCATACATTTTACTTCCACATACGGATCAGCCTAGTGGTGAAGCTTGTAGAATTATTGAATATGATACATCAAAACCTGGTAAACACGGTGCAGCAAAAGCTCGAATAGTTGGCCAAGGTATCTTTGATGGTAAAAACAGACCTCATGTTGGACCTGTCAGTATGCAAATCCATGTTCCAATGATCAACAAAAAAGTTGGTCAAATCATCTCAATTAATGGCGATACTGTACAAGTTATGGACAATGAATCTTTTGAAACCATAGATGTTGGTATGGTTGATGAATCCATTGCAGGCAAATTAGAAAATGGACAAAATGTTGAATATTGGGTTGTTATGGAACACACCAAAATTATGGCTATAAAAAATAGTTAGAGTGGATATTTTCTAGTATTTTTAAAATTATTTACTTAAAAATTATTAATTGATTTTTTAATCACAGCACTAAAATTCTATGATTACTAAATTTTCATAGATGCTGATGATTATCGGAAAAGCCGTCTGATTTGTGATGACGATTATGAGTATTGAAGCATCTTTTAAAATATTTTAGAATTTTATTGAGGTGATTATTTTTATTGATTGATGAAATTAGCTTGTCTTTTTTCAGGTGGAAAGGATAGTACCTATGCAATTCATCTTGTAAAAAAACAGGGTCATGAAGTTACTTGTCTGTTGAGTGTTTTTCCAAAATCTGATGAAAGTCATCTTTTGCACCATCCAAATTTAAAATGGACAAAATTACAATCTGAATCAATGAAAATTCCTCAACTAATCATTGATTCATCTTCAGATGAGACAAATGATGAATTAATTGTTTTAGAGAAACTATTGAAAAATGCAATTGATGAATTTAAAATTGAAGGATTAGTTCATGGTGGAATAAAAAGTAAATTTCAAAAAGAAAAATTTGAAATTTTATGTGAGAAATTAAATTTAATTCTTGTTTCCCCCTTGTGGGAAAGTGAACCTAAAAAATACATGAATGATTTACTTGAATCAGACTTTCATTTTATGATGACTACTGTATCATCAGATGGTTTAGACGATCAATGGTTAGGCAAATTGATTTCAAAATCTGATGTGAACACTTTGGAAACATTATCTGAGAAATTTGGATTTAATCTGAATTTTGAGGGTGGTGAGGCTGAAACTTTTGTTACTGACTGCCCACTATTTTTTAGTTCAATTAAAATTAATAAATTCACAAAAAATTGGGATGGTTATAGAGGAAGGTTTGAAATAGTGGATGCGGAGTTAAATTACAATGCTTGATGGATTAAAAAGTAGTTTAGGCGATGCAATTAAAAAAATTGTTAAATCTTCAGGCATTGATGAAGAATTAATTAAAGATCTCTGTAAGGACGTTCAACGGGCTTTATTGACTTCTGATGTTAATGTCCGATTAGTACTTGAAATTACTAAACGATTGGAAGAACGCTCATTAAATGAAACCCCTCCTCCTGGATTATCCCGTAAAGATCATATTGTAAAAATTCTATATGATGAATTATCAAAATTATTGGGTAATGAATCTAATTTTGATTTTAAACCTGGAAAACAAAACAAAATTATCTTATTAGGAATTCAGGGAAGTGGTAAAACCACAGTTGCATCAAAACTTGCTAAATTTTTGACTGGAGAAGGTCATAAAGTTGGTGTTGTTGGTGCTGATACATACCGACCCGGAGCATTGGTTCAATTAAAAATGATGTGTGAAAAATCAAATGTTGAAGTTTATGGAGAAGAAAATAATAAAGATTCTCCCAACATTGTTCAAAATGGTTTAAAGCATTTTGCAGGTCAACCCCTTGATGTAATTATTATTGATACTGCTGGTCGTCACAAAGAAGAACAAGATTTACTTGAAGAAATGGGTAGAATAAACAAAGTTGCAGAACCTGATTTAGCTTTACTTGTAATTGATGGTACCATTGGACAACAGTGTTTCAATCAGGCAGAAGCATTTCATAAAACAATTCCTGTTGGTGGTGTTATAATTTCAAAATTAGATAGTTCTGCAAAAGGAGGTGGTGCATTAGCAGCATCTGCTGCAACTGGTGCACAAATTATGTACATTGGTACTGGTGAAAGAATAGATGATTTAGAAAAATTCTCTCCAACTCGGTTTGTTGGAAGATTACTTGGAATGGGCGATATTCAGGCTGTCTTAGATTTAGCAAAAAGATTAGAAAATGAGGGTGATGATGTTAGGATGAAGCGTATATCTAGTGGAAAAATGAACATGGATGATTTCTTTTATCAATTGGAGGAGGTTACAAAAGTTGGTTCTCTTAAAGGACTCCTTGACAGTATGCCTGGAATGTCTGGTATGGTTAAAGAGGATCAAGTTGATCAAATGGAAGATAGAGTATCCAAATGGAGATACATTATTCAAAGTATGAATAAAGATGAAAAAGCAGATCCTGATTTACTTAATTCATCAAGAATCAAAAGAATTGCTAGAGGTTCTGGATGGCCTGAAGGTGAAGTAAAAGAATTAATGAAAAATTATAAAAATTCTAAGAATTTGATGAAAGCTTCTAAAGGTCGTCAAATGCAAGGCACTCTTAGAAAAATGGGTTTGGGATAACTGAATTAATCTCAAATCAAAAATGTCTAATTATTCTACTGTTCTTTCCACTTCCAATAAAATTATTAAAAAATACCCCTTGTGTGATTATTGTTTAGGTAGATTATTTACAAAACATCTTCACTTATCTTCAAATAAACTACTTGGAAAAAAATTAAAGAATGGATATGAATCAAAGCACTCATGTTACATTTGTAAAAATCTCTTTGACAATTTAGATCATTTTTCAAAATTAATGCTTGACTCTTCATTTGATTATGAATTTAGGACTTTTAGTATTGGAACAATAATCAAACCTTCCATTGTTGATAGAGATGATGCCTTAAAATCTGAATTTAAGTTAAGGGGGATTGATGGTATCAAATCTAATATTACAAAAGAATTAGGAAAACTTTTTTCAAAAAAGACAAAAAAAATTCTAAATTATGATGATCCTGAAATTATTTTTACTGTAAATCTTAAAGAACATTCTTGTAATTTACGTTCAAAACCGATTATTATTTCTGGTCGATATACTAAATCTAAACGAGGGTATTCTCAAAAACAAAAATCTTGTGAGAATTGTTCAGGTAAAGGATGTAGAACTTGCAACTTTCATGGAATTTCTGAATTTAATAGTGTTGAAGGTGTTATCTCAAAATTAATTTTTGAAAAATTTGGTGGAACAACTACAAAATTTACTTGGATAGGCGGTGAGGATAAATCTAGCTTGGTGTTGGGCTCTGGTAGACCTTTTATTGTAAAACTACAAAATCCATTAAAAAGAAACACAAAACTCTCTGATTGTATTTCTGATTTTATTTCTATTTTTAATCTGAAGATAGTTGGTGATTCTCCTAAAACTCCATTGAAATTTTCCTCTTTGGTTACAATAAAAATTTCAACTGATTCTAAATTTGATTCTAAATGTTTGAAAAAATTAAAAAATCTTAAAAATTACCCCGTAATTGTTTCTGAAAAATCTGGAAGATCTTATGAAAAAAAAATTTTTGATATAAATTACAAAAAAACTTCTGATCAAACTATTTTGGTAAAAATAAGGGTTGAAGGTGGGTTGCCAATTAAACGATTTGTGATTGGAACTGATGTTACTCCTAGTGTTTCTGACACTATTGGAACTAATTGTATTGCTGATGAATTTGATTTCTTAGAGATTATTATCAATGATAACAATTAACTAGCAGTAAATATTGTGATTAATCATGCCAATGAGAAAAAAAGGTAAACATCAAAGACATGCTGATCAAAGAGCAAATACTCGTCGAGTAAAAAAAGCAAAGTGTGGAAAACCTAGATCATAAGAAAATCAACATTTTTACATTAAAATTTTTAATAATTAACGTTGGATCCTTTAGTACGTTTCAGAGATGCATATTCCAAGGGTCTTATCCCTCAGGACGTATATGATTTGACTTTGAAACGTTTTCCAATAACTGTTGCTGGAATTAATCGAATTGAAAAAGCATCTGGAATTCAATATCCTGTGGCATATGTGGAACCCTCTCTAGTACTTTCTGCATCTGATTCAAATTCATATGAATATGGAATTTTATTTGCTAGAACAATTCCTGTAATGTTCGAAGAAAAATTTCAGGTGGTTATTCAAATTTCTGCCCCTTTGATTGCTTATGGGTTAAAGGGTACGATACATGCAATTTTGGCTCATGAGTTTTTACATTTTTTAGAATTAATTAGAAAAATCTCTAAAATGGAATTAATTTCTGATGAATTATCTGGTAATTTATTTGAAAATGTGTATAGTGATGAGACTCGTTTGTTTGAACCCCGAGCTGTTTTTAATGATAAGACTTTACTAAATCATATTACTAAAAAATTTCCTTCAGGTTTTCGTGATTACAAACTTGAAGACAAAGTAATAAAATTTTGGTCTGACAGAAATTTACCAAAATCTAATGTTTCCTTGGATGCTAATAACGTGAAATTATCTGCTGAATCTTTATCAAACATTAAGCTTGACCCTAAATTTGTCATAAAAATTACTGAGCTAGAAGAAAAAAGTTCAAAAATTCATAAAAAAAGATTGTACTGATATAATTTATTTTAAAAAATTATTTCTATTGTTTAAATTCTGTTAAGCCACATTTTCCACAGGTGTTTCTGTCTTTGTGTTCAGACATGTATACTCCTTTTCCGCATCTTGAACAATTTTTTTTAGTTCTTGTTGCTTTGTCTCCATCAATTTTGAAATATCCGTAAACTTTTGGACTGGAACCTTTGTTACCTTTTTTCTCTACAGGCATTATTCTGTTTTCTCCTCTTCAGCTGGTGCTTCTGCTGCTGCATCCTCAGCTGGTGCTTCTGCTGCTGCATCCTCAGCTGCTTTTTCAGCTTCAGCTATTTTTGCTTTAGTTTTTTCTAATCTTGAAAAGATTGTTGGATTGTGTTTTTTTGCTAAACCTTCATCTTCATAAACATAGAATGTTCCAGTAACTTTTGACATTCCTACATGAGTTTTTAATCTCATTGGTATCACTACTTTGCCATCTAGTTTGAATTCTTTTGTAACCATGTCTACTGCTTCCATACTCTTCAATTTTCCACTTGAACCTGGAAAATCACAAGTTAATTCTCTTCTAGATAAGAAGGTATTATTCACATCTGAAAGTGTCTCAATAGTTGACATGTATCAAAAATCCTTTGGATATTTCATATAAACCTAGTTGAACTTACATAAGAAATTTAAGAAAATGGAATGAATCACTGATATGGAGCGATATTTGATTCATTTAAAAAATGAGAAATTTATTCCTGTAAATTCTCGTGAAATTCTTTATCGGGCAAGGGATCTGATTGTTGGAACAGATGCTCATATTCGACTTTGCAGAATTGCTACTACGTTTATTGAATTTGATGTAGCTATTGAAACAAAAGATGTGGATGAATTAGTTGATAAATTATCCCCAATTGGAGATTTAGATAATATTAGACATGTTGTTGAGGAAGAAATTGAAATAGATCAAGGAATTAAAGATGGAATATTTTATTTTAACAGTGAAAGATTTTGGGAATGTCATGAGGCATTTGAAGGTGTTTGGAAACAATGTTTTGGCCGTGAAAAAGAATTAGTTCAGGGAATTATTCTTGTAGCAGTTGCATATGCTCATGCCCAAGAAAATGAATTGAGTATTGGAGTTGCTATGCTGACAAGAGCTTTGGAAAAATTAGGATCTTCTCCTTCAATGTATCATTCCATAGATGTTGAAAGAATAAGGTCAAAATCTATTGAAATGCAGAAAATTAATGATTTGGTTTTATTTGAGATCTAATTAGTTCTAGTGATTTTGTAACAACCTCTGCACCTTGTAATAATCCAATACTTCCTTTTTTTGCTTGTTCTTCAGTCATTCTTGTTGTACCATCATTTTTGATAAAATCTGCTGATACAACTACTGGTACTGGATCATCGCTATGTCCTTTGTTGATGCATGGAGTTGAATGATCTGCCGAAATAATTATTGCGACATTACTTGAATCTATATTTTCTACTAGTGTTTTGAAAAATCTTTGATCAATTTCTTCTATATTTTTCATTTTGCCAATTGCATCTCCATCGTGACCAAATTCATCAGGTCCTTTGAGGTGAACATAGATTGCGTTATGTGTTTCCATTGCTTTTGCAGCAACTTTTGCTTTTTCTTCATAATCTGTTAAACCTCCTGCTTCAAATGCCTTCATTTTTAGAACTTCTGAAATTCCTAATTCAACTGGCATGTCTACTATACATGAAAATTTCATTTCATGTTTTTCATTAATTGGTGGGACATCTGGATATTTGTTACCTGCATCGCGAAGCAGAATACAACTTAATTGTTTTTTGTTTTGTTCCTTTCGTTTTTTATTGATGTCGCTATCTTTCATAATTTTAATTGATTGTTCTGAAAATTCATTTACTAAGTTAGATGTGATTTTTGCATTTTCTATGTCCTCTAGTGGCAAACATTTTTCGACTTTCAAAAAGTCACCTACTGCTTTTGCTACTCCCATTCCGCCAATGTTGCTATATGCTGGATCAGTGTTTGTAATTCTTGATGATAATTTTTTAGATGGTGCTCTAATTCTAACTGTTACTCTGTGTCCTATTGTTGGTGCAACAACAATTTTTGTGTCTGGTATTGAGAATTGAATTTTTTCCTCTAATTCTTTTGCTATACCGTCTGCATCTTCTTTTTCTATGTGTCTTCCAGCTCTTCTATCTGTGATTATTTCGTTCTCATCTAATGTTGAATAATTTCCTCTTAATGCTAAATCTCCATCTTTAAAATCAATTCCAACTCCTATTGCCTCAATGACTCCTCTTCCAGCATAATCTGCATGATCAAATTTGTATCCTAACATATTGAAAACAGCAATATCTGATTCTGGGGCAATCCCCTTTCCCACTGAAATTACTTCTCCAATGGTTCCATTACTTGCAATTTTGTCTAAAGTAGGAGTATTTGCTGCTTCTAAAGGTGTTTTTCCATCTAAATCTGGATGTGGTAGATCTCCAACACCATCTAAAAGAACATAGATCATGTGTATGTTAGAATTATCCATTTGAACCCTGTTTACCCAACCCTTTGATCTCTGTTTTAAATCTTGCAATGATTTTGCGATCAAAAAATTTCAAATCTTTTCAATAAACAATTATTGTAAAATGAAAAATATATTTTTAATTTTTGAATTATTTTCATTTTAATTTTTAGTAAACATTTTAACATACAATTACTTTCAGTAACCATTATGGGTGATATGCGAAAAGATTATGTTTCTGAAAGATTCATGATTGTTTCGAAAAATAAAAAATCTGTAGACGGTAAAAAAAATCCATTTGCACCTGGAAATGAATCTCTTACTAATCCTTCTGTTTTATCACTTGTTGAAAAAGACGGTATGTTACAACGTCTTCAAGACAGTGAAGATGATTTTGTTGAAGGTTGGTCTATACGTGTTTTTGAAAGTAAAAATCCTGTAGTTACTGTTGAAACAGAAAACTCTTACAGTGAAAAACCATTTTACAGTGAACCAAATTATGGATATCATTATGTCATTGTAGCTTCTCCAAACACTAAAGATACGTTCTCAACTATTAGTCCAGAGCAATGGTCAAATGTTTTAGTTGTTGTTCAAGATAGATTACGATGGCTTTATACTCAAAAGGGTGTTACTTACGTTTCAATTTATGGTGATAATGGTGAATTGGCAGGTAGTACTAACCCTCATCCTCACTTGAACATTCTAACTCTTTCTACTATTCCTCCTGTAATTGATGCAGAGGCTGAAGCTTCTCATAAAATCTTGAATGAAAAAGGAGTATGTCATATGTGTCAAACCATTAATGAGGAGTTGAGTGGACCAAGACAAATACTTCAAACTGATGGATTCATTGCTTTTTCTCCTTGGGCTCCATCATATCCGTATGAATTCTGGATTGCCCCTAAAAAACACACAACTAGTTTCTCAAAAATCACTCAAAAAGAAATTAATGATTTGTCCCTAATTTTGAGGGCTACTTTAGGTGGTTTAACAAAAACTATCAAAAATGTTTCATATAATCTGGTTTTTCATCTTTCACCTGAAAAGAAAAATACTAGACAAATTCATTGGCACATTGAAATTTATCCAATAACTAAACCTTGGTCTGGTTTAGAACGTGGCTATGGGATATTTTTGAATGATGTGTCTCCTGAAGATGCTGCTGAAAAACTTGGAATAGCTTGTAGGAAAGAACTAGCTAATCTTGTTGGAATCCTTTAATTTCTGAATGGTTTATTTATCAACTCTATTTACTTCTGTTAATGGGAAATGTTGAAAAATGGCTTGCAGTAATTAGTGTCGCTCTTTTTGCAATGTTTGCTGGTGAAATGATTTCTGTTTATTATTTTATGTTAACTGTTCCTGAAGATGCTGTTGTTGCACAAGGATTTACACCTGATCCAAAACTGATTCAATTTGTTTCCATTGGTGTTGCACCAGCTGGAATTTTAGCTGCAGTTGCTTACATTATGTCAAGAAATTATGGTTCGAAACAAATTGGTGGTTTAATTATTGTTGGCGGTGTTATTTTACTTGCCGGTAATCTTGTAGTTTATTCTTGGGTTGACTCTGTTCCAGAAAATTATCAAACAGATGCAGTTCAATATCTGCCAATCTTATTCATAATATTATCTGCTCCTGTAATGTTTGTTGGATCAAGATTAATCTTAAAACGAAAAAAACGTCCTACAAAAGAATATTTTTAGTTGTGATCAAATCTAAATTCGTTTGAATGATATTTGAAACCCATTTTTTCATAAAATTGTTTAACGTCATCTGAACAATCTAAAATTGTTTTATAGCAATTATGTTTTTCAGCAACTTTTAAAACATATTTGATAATTTTTTCACCTACTTTTTGACCTTGGAACTCTTTGCTGACCACTACGTCTTCTATGTGCCCTACAAATCCTCCTTTATGAATAAATTTAGGCTCAATTAGAAGAGTTGTTGCCCCGATAATTTTATCATTCATTTCAGCAACAATGATGATGTGATTTGGATTTGATTTTATATTCTTCAAAATTTCTGATGCTTTTTCTTTACTGATATTACTTGCTTCTCTTAATGTATCCAATGTGTTTAGAAAACCTTTTTGAAAATCACCTTCTTCTATTTCTCTTATTGTGGGTTCATTCATTTTAATTTCTCTAACCTTTTTTCATATTCGTCACATGCTTGCTTGTATGATTCTTTATTTCCGATATCTGTAAAGCCCTTTTTTGTAATAAAACTATTCACTGCCTGTTTGTTCTTCATTGCTTTTTTTATTACATCATCCATTCCATATGCCTTGTTTTTTGGAATTAAATCAAAAATATTTGGATTCATTACATAACATCCCATGTTTACATTTGCTTTTATTTCTGGTTTTTCATTCCAACTTACTATTTTTCCATTTTTAGAAGTTTCAATTACCCCATATGGTAAATTTGTTTTAAATTCATTTAAGCTCATTGTAACAAATGATTTCTGCATAACATGTTGTTTTATCATACTTCTTAAACTAAAATTAAATATTGAGTCCCCGTACATACATACAAAATCATCATCGATAAATTCTTCTGCTGTTTTTAGTTGTCCTGCTGTAGCTAATGGTTTGTTTGAAATTGCATATTCGATTTTAACTCCAAATTTACTTCCATCTTCAAAATAATCTTCAATTGATTTTCTGAGATAACTTACGCAAATAACTATCGATTTTACTCCTCCTTTTTTTGTCCATTCTATAAGATGTTCTAAAATTGGTTTTTCTCCTACTGGCAACATGGGTTTGGGCTTACTGTTGGTCAATGGTCTTAATCTTGTTCCTAGACCTCCTGCAAGAATTACTGCTTTCACAAACGTTATTTCAAATTTGAGTATTTATGTTCAAGGATAAATTTATCTTTCTTTGAATAATTTCTGTATTTTTTTTATTACTATTTCTGGAGATTCTCCAAATAATATTATCATTGGTTCTTTTCCAAAATCTCCTTTATGAAAAATTACATCAGGGGTTTTTTTTGAATTTTTAATTGCGTTTGTAATTCCCCATGCTATGGTTGAACCTTTTATTTTGACGTTTTCTGGTTCTTCATTTCGATCATAATCAAATGTATTCCATTTTATTTTTTTAATTTTAGAAATCGTTGATTCTCTATATTTCAAATTTATTGCAGATTGAATATTTGAATATTTTTTATTTACAGATAATAGTGCTGTTGCTACATGCTTTGAACCCCCATATTCTAAATCTCCTGCAACTATGATTCTCTCACCTGCTTTCACTATTCTTCCTGAAATTCCTAGTATTTCTTTAATAGATTTTGGTTTATTTTCTGAAAATACGAAATTAGTTTGGCATTCTGGAATATTTTCAAAAATATTTTTAATTTTTGTGAATTGATTAATTGCTTTTGCAAGTTTTACCTTTTTAGCATCTAATTCGTCAAAATTTGTAATTTCAAAACCTTTCCCAATTTTTTTCGAATTTTTTATTGAATTAAGAGTAATTTGTTTTGCAAACTCTAATGATTTTTTAATTTTTTTATATTTTACAATTCCGTATAGTGCTACAGCTGAATGAATATTTCCACTACCACGATTAATTTTTGGAATTTTTTCATCAACAAGAAAATATTTTTTATCTGATTCCAAAACAAAATCTGATATTTCATTATTTTTATTTTCAACTCCTGTAATTATCACATTTTTTGCTCCCATCTTTTGAATTATTTTAGCAATTTTTTCAGGTGTATTCTTAGAATTAATTTTTGTTTTTGCTAAAATTTCAGCTTCAAATTTGTTTGGAGTAATAATCGTTGCAAGAGGAACGATGAATTTTTTAAAATCTACTATGGCTGTTTTTTCTATCAACATTGCTCCTGTAGTTGATTTTACTACTGGATCTACGACAATTGGAATATCTAATTTTTTTAGATATTGATAAATTGTTTTTATTATTTCTGAATTATACACCATTCCAATTTTTATTCCATCAATCTTGAAATCTGTAATTACTGATTCTAATTGATTTTCTAAAATTTTCTTTGATATCGGTTCTATCATTCCAAAATTTGATGTATTTTGTCCTGTAATTGCTGTAATTACTGTTAATCCGTGTACATTCAATGTTGAGAATGTCTTAATGTCACTTTGAATACCTGCACCTGATGATGGATCTGAACCTCCAATTGATAATAAATTCACATCATTTACTAATTTTTAACACTAATCTATTTTTCCATATTTGATAATTTCCATTTAAAATTATATCATCTATTTTATACTTGAATGATTTTTTTATAATGTGAGTAAAATTCCTATGATTGATGATGGTATTCCTGATCAATTACAATGCACTAATTGTTTACTTCCAATGCAATATCAAGAAAAAAAGGATGGAAAATTTCTTTGGCAGTGCTTTAAATGTGGAAAAAAATATTTTGTTTCTCAAAACACTGATGATGATATGGAAGAAAGTTGGAGCCCTCCCAGATAATGGACTCTAAAACTGATCTTCAAAAATCCACCCTTGAACAATTTGATAATTATAAACATTTGATTTCTGCTGAAATTGAATTAATCCAAAGGATTCTTGAAATACGACAAAATTTTTCTGGCTCTGATGATTTGGACAGACTTGTCGAGCCTATTGTGAGGAGAATTACTCAAATTAGGTCTGAGAAGAGAGAAGTAGAAAAAAATCTTTTTTTATTCTAAGATGTAGATTGAGTAACACAATCAAATGAACAAAATTCGTCTCTCATGCTTTGAAATTCTTTTCCACAATGCATGCATTCTCTAATTATTTTCATACATTAAAGAGGGTTTTTTTGAATTTAAACATAAAATTTTTCTTAATATAGTGCTAACTTAAAATGCGATCAAAACAATCATTTTTTTTCACGATTGTTTAAATCAGGTAAAAACTAGATTGATACATGGCTACTCAAATGACTTCTGCTCGTCGTGGAATTGCAACTGATGAAATGAAACAAGTTGCAAAAGATGAGGACGTTTCCCTTGACTGGTTAATTCCAAAAATTGCTAGAGGTTCAATCATTATTCCTAGTAACAATGTTAGACCTCAAAAAATTCACAATGTTGGAATTGGTAAAGGATTAAAAACTAAAGTCAATGTCAATATTGGAACTTCCACTCTGAATGTAAATTTGAATGAAGAAATTGAAAAAGCTAAAGTTGCAATAAAATATCATGCTGATACAATGATGGATCTCAGTGATGGTGGTGATGTTAAAAAAATTCGTCAAACCTTGATGGATAATGCACCAATTACTTTTGGAACTGTTCCTATTTACGAAGCTTACAACTACGGTGTTGAAGTTCACAAAAATCCTCTGAATTTAACTGAAGATGATTATATCAAAGCATTCGAAAATAATGCAAAAGATGGGGTTGATTATACTACTGTTCATTGTGGAATTACTAAAGATATTGCAAAAAGAATTCTTAAAGTTCAAAGATATGGTGGTGTTGTTAGTAAAGGTGGAACAATAACTGCTGCTTGGATGTTAAAACATGATAAAGAAAATCCTTACATTACTCATTATGATTACATGATGGAAATTGCTAAAAAATATGATGTTACATTTAGTCTTGGTGATGCATTGAGACCTGGTTCCATTTTAGATTCCCATGATGAATTACAGGTACAGGAAATGATCAATATCTCTCAATTAACTAAGCGAGCTCATGAAAATGATGTTCAGGTTATGGTTGAGGGTCCCGGTCATGTTCCATTAAATGAAGTTGCTGCAAATGTTCGATTAGCTAAATCTCTAATCGGTGATGTTCCATACTATGTTCTTGGACCTTTAGTAACTGATATTGCATCTGGACATGATCATATTGCAAGTGCAATTGGTGCTGCAGTTTCTGCAAGCGAAGGTGTAGACCTTTTATGTTATCTTACACCTTCTGAACATTTGGCATTACCTAATGCTGAAGAAGTCAAAGCTGGATTAATTGCATATAGAATTGCAGCTCATGCTGGTGATCTTGTAAAAATGCGTGATAAGGCAATCAAATGGGATATGGAGATGACTGAAGCTAGACGAACATTGGATTGGGAAAAGCAACTTGCTTTATCCATTGACCCAGAAGCAGCAGCAAAAATTCATTCTAGAACTGGCCAACATCCTGGAAATAATGTTCCTTGTACTATGTGTGGTGGTGCATGTGTTTACATGATGTTGCCTCAACAAAAAAAATATGATAAAGAAAATGAAAACTTACAACAAATTGAGTAGTATTTTTTCAAGACTAGGAACTGTTTGATAATTCTTTAATTCTTTAGGCAGAATCCATTTAAATTCTGAATTTTCCCAATTCAATTCAATATTTCTGTTCTTAGTTTCAAATAAAAATGGAAAAATTTCCCATTCATGATTTTTATATTGTTGTGAAGATATTTTCATTTTTTCTAATTTCTTAAGTAATCTGATTTCTTTCTCTCTAATTCCTATTTCTTCAAAAATTTCAATTTTTGCTCTGTCTATTGGATTTTCATTATTTTCAATTATTCCACTAACTCCTGACCATAATCCTTTCATTGATCTTACTTTTTCACTTCTTTTTAGAATTAAAATTCGATCATTAAATTTAATAAAAGATGTAACTATTCTTGTTGAACGCATTCTTTATTTTTCAACTGATTTGACCATCTTTGAGAGTTTTTTGTATGACTCATCAAGGTCGGTGTGTTTTGAAAGTCTCTCTTGACAATTTTTGATATATTCTATAACTTCTTCTGTTTTTGATTCTTGCACTGATGTAAGTAATCTTCCTATATCTTTCCATAATTCTTCTGCTACTCTTCTAATTTCAGGATTTGCAATTATTGTTTCAATTAATTCTGGTGTTTCTGTCATGATGCTCTCTGCTAATGTTTTTTGCACTCTGAATGTAGTACCCGACATTTTCTCTGTCAATAACATTTTCTCATCTTTGGAAATTATGTTTGCAAAAACTAAATTCATTAAATGAGTTAAACCTAAAATTACTGCAATTTTTTTATCATGTTCAATTGCATCTATTGTAACAAAGTTGGCTCCTTCAAATAGGGTTTTAGCTACTGTTAATTCTTTTTTTGCATCTTTAATTGGTACAGAAATTATGTTCTGATTTTTTATTGTTTTAATGCCTGGACCAAACATTGGATGAATGCAAATTGGATTTATTTTATCTGGCATTTTTGACAATGATGATACGACTTTAGATTTTTCTGAAGAAATTTCAATTAGATACGTTCCTTTTTTCATTTCCTTTGCAATTAATCTGATAATTTCTGGTGTTCGTCTTGTTGGTGTACAAAGTACTACATAATCTGCTTTTAGAATTGCACCCACTAATGATTCTGATACTAGTATATCCTTACCGAAACTTTTCGTTTCAGTGTCATATCCTGTAACTTCAAAATCTGAACCTGCAAAATACTTTGTGAACCATCGACCCATCTGTCCACCTGCACCAATTACTGTTAGTTTTTTCACTGTATATCCCTCATAATGTTGCCTAGTATATGCATTCCTTCCATTAGTGTTTTCTCATCTTGACATGCAGATATTCTGATGAAATTCTTATAATTTCCAAAGCCTTCTCCTGGGGCTATTGCTATGCCTTTTTCTAATGATTTATTGGCAAATTCAACCCCATCAAAGTCTTTTTGATTAATTTTTGCAAAAATATACATTGCTCCATCTGGAATCATAAATTCTAATCCCATTTCATTAGCTTTTTCTGTTAACATGTTTAATCTATTTTGAATTAATTTTGAATTACTTGATGTATCTGATTCTAATGCTTTCATAGCCACGTATTGAATTGGTTCTGATACATTTGTTAAACAGAGTGCTTCTAATTTGACCATTTTTTCTATAATTTTTTTCGATGTTATTGCATAACCTACTCTGAAACCTGTCATTGCATGTGATTTGGAAAATGATTGTGTGACTATGCTTTTTTCATAATTATAACTTAGAATACTTTTCCAATTTGTTTTTGCATATTGCGAATAAATTTCATCACTTAACACATAGAGATTATTTTCTTTTGCTAAATTTATGATGTCATCTTGCAATTTTTCTGGTAATATTTTTCCCGTTGGATTATTTGGATAGTTTAAAACAATCATTTTTGTATTAGAATTAATTGCATTTTTAATTTCTTCAACAGATGGCTCCCATTTTTTTTCTAATGTTGTATTTATTGTTCTAACTTTAATCCCTGAATTTAATGCACAATCTTTGTATGCTGGCCATGATGGTTCAATTACAATCATTTCGTCGCCTGGATTAAGTAATGTGCTAATTGCTGAAAAAATTGAAAATCTTGCGCCTGGACTAACAATGATGTTTTCTTGCGTAATTTTTGTGTTGAATTTTTGTGAAACATATTTTGCAAGTGCTTCTCTAAATTTTGGCATTCCTCTTGCTTGGCCATATTTCATAAACCCTTCATCAAACACTTCTGATAATGATTTTTTAACAATTTCTGGTGGTAAGAAATCTGGTTCTCCTACTTCCATATGTATGATTTTTTTGCCCTCTTGTTCTAGTGATTTTGCTTTTAGAAATATTGACAGATGTGTTTGTTTATTATCTGATTGAACTTTGATTGATTCATTTAATAAAAAATTCAAAAATTTTGATGCCAATGTTTCATCTAATCCTATTTCTTGAGTCACTTTCATGATTTTTCTACGTAAATTCTCTTCACGCTCTTCATCTGTAACTCCTTTTCCAATACTTTTTTTGACTTCTCCAATTTGTTTTGCAATGTCTGTTCGAGTTTTGAGTAACTTGATCATTTCTAATGTTACTGCATCCATTTCATTACGAAGTTCATTAATGTCTGACATTTTTTTATAAACTTGGTTTAATTGTACCTGTGATCAGTGCATGATCTGCAATGGTTAGAGCTACTAATGAATCGACTACTGGTGCAGCTCTTGGTACTACACATGGATCATGTCTGCCTTTAACTTGTAAAATTGCATCTTTTTTATTTTTAATATCTACAGTATCTTGTTTTTGAGCAATTGATGATGCTGGTTTAAACGCAATTCTCATTGTAATTGGCATTCCATTAGAAATCCCTCCTAAAATTCCTCCTGAGTTGTTTGTTTTTGTAACTATCTTTCCTCTCTTCATTGTATACAAATCATTATTTTCAGAGCCAAATAATTCTGAACCTCTAAACCCTGAACCAAACTCTACTCCTTTTACTGATGGAATTGAAAAAATTGCTTTACTCAAGTCAGATTCTAGTGAACTAAATATTGGTTCTCCTAATCCTACTGGCACGTTTGTTGTAATCGATTCAATGATTCCTCCTAGCGAATCTCCTTTTTTCTTTGCATTTAGAATTGATTCTCTCATTTTCTTTGCTGTCTTTTCTTCAGGACATCTTACTTCATTTTTATAAATTAATTTTGACATTTTTTCATTGAATTCTTTTTCCATCTTTATTTTTCCAATTTGTGAAGTGAATGAATTAATTTTAATTCCTAACGTGACTTTGAGTAATTTTCTTGCAATTGCTCCTCCCATTACATGTGTTGCAGTCAATCTCCCTGAAAATCTACCTCCTCCTCTATGATCATTAAACTGATTATATTTCATCATGGCAGGATAATCTGAATGACCTGGTCTTAATTTTGTTTTCAAATTTTCATAATCTTTTGATTTTTGATCTGCATTCCAAATTAACATGGTAATTGGGGCACCTGTTGTAAAACCTCTGAATACTCCTGATACAATTTCTACAACGTCTCCTTCTTTTCTTTGTGTTGAAATAATGTTTTGACCTGGTTTTCTTAAATTCAGCATATCTTGAATTTCTTTTTCATCAATTTCTAATCCTGCAGGACATCCATCTAAAACTGCACCAATTGATCTACCATGACTTTCACCAAAACTTGTCAAAACAAGACGCTGACCAATAGAACTTCCCGGCAACATACTATCTAGTTAAGTGATGTTTATAATTCCTCGTGGTTTTACGTGAATGCGTCATTGACTAGTCTATCATAATTAGTAAAAATTATCCTTTTTTGCTTGCCTGATTGATTTACTTGGATTGTTATTTTTTGATCTGAGTCTATATTTTCTCAATTTTTGCGCCTAATCTATTCATTTCTTCTATGAAATTTGGATATGATACTTGAACTGATTTTGAATCAGTCACTGTACAGTTTCCGATATATGTTCCTGCAATACAAAATGCCATGAATAATCTATGATCGTTTTCTGAATCTAATTTTGCTCCTGTTAGAGTATCTGAAGGTTTCAAAATTAAACCATCTTCTTTTTCTTCAACAATAATTCCAATTTTTGGTAATTCTCTTGCAAGTATGGAAATTCGATCTGTTTCTTTTAATCTGGCATGTTTCACATTTACAATTTCAATAGGTTCTGACGAAATTAATGATAGAATTGCTAGTGGTGGAAGAAGATCTGGGGAATTTCTTAAATCAAAAATCCCCCCTGTTAATTTTTCAGGCGATTTAATTTTAATCTCATTATCATTAATTATTACTGAAACTCCTAATTGTTCCAAAAAGTCAATGAATGCTTCATCTCCTTGAGGTAAATTTCCCATACTTCCTTTAATTGTTACATTTTCTCCATTAAGCACAGTAAAAGAAAGAAGTAATGCCAAACTTGAAAAATCTATTGGAACATTGAATGTTGTATTTTTATAAATTTGTGGTGATATGTTGTATTTTTTATACGGAATTAATGTTTGGACTGAAACTCCGAATTTTCTCATTGTTGTAATTGTTGCATCTAAATATGGTTTTGAAACTAAGTCTCCTTCAATAGTTAAATTAATTCCATTTTTTGTTAATGGTGCAGAAATTAATAGTGATGAAATAAATTGACTTGATAAATTTCCTGGAATTTTTATGTCTCCTCCTAAAATATTTCCTTTAATTTTTACTGGAGGTTTTCCATCTGTTGAACTACATTCTGCACCAATACTTGCTAATGCATCTAACAATGGTTGCATGGGTCGTTTTTGAATACTGTCATCACCTGTCAAAGTAATTTCTTCAGAAAATAGGCTTGCAATTCCAATTGCAATTCTGATGGTTGTTCCGGAATTCTCCGTGTTTATTTGTGGAACCTTTGAACCTATTTTGATTGATTCCTTCACGATTACTGTTGAATCATTTAATTCTATGACTGCTCCAAATTTTTTACATGCTTCAATGGTTGCTTTAGTATCAGCTGAAATGAGAATATTTTCTACTCTACTGTTGTTGCCTGCAAGTGATGCTAGAAAAATTCCTCTATGTGTATAACTTTTGTTTGGAGGGCAGTGAATGACTCCGCTTATTTTTGATTTTTCTACTTTACAGTTCATGTACTTCTGCCTTTTTGTTATTTATTTTTGAAACAATTATGCTACCTTCTAAATTTGAAAATATTTTTTTAACATTGGAAATATTTTCTTTTTTTACAATTGCTGCAATTGATGGACCATTTCCTGAGACTGAGGCTCCTAATGCACCTTTGTCAATCAAATCCACTATGATTTTAGGATCTGAATTTAGAATAGAAGATGTGGCTAACCCGTTTATTGTCATTGCTTCCCAATATTTTTTCTCATTTGCTAACTCCCATGCATTGTTAAAAATTGACGAGAATATTTTTAATTTCTTTAAGTTTCCTCTTTTTCTATTTCTTGGAATAAAAATAACTGCACTCAAATTTGGTGGGATTTTCTCAAAATTTATTCTATTTCTTTTTCCGTTATCTGTTACGTTGAATCCTCCATAATAACAAGAACATGCATCATCATATGCTCCTGTAATACTTACTTTAGTTTCAATGGATGCATCCACTCCAGCTAAAAGAATTTGTTTATCTGTTAATTTTGGTTTGAATATTTTTGCACATGCTAATGCAACTACTGATGATATTGCACTGGAACTTTTTAATCCATACCCTGTTGGAATTTCTGAAGTTAATGTAATTGTAATTTTATTTTTTTCTAAATCTTTTTTTGATACAATTTTTTCAATTGTTTTATTAATTAATCTGGAACTGAGACTCTTGTTTTCTGATTGAATTATGATTCCTTTTCCTATTGATGTTTCAACTGTTGCTTCTACTTTTAGTGATATTCCTAATGTTGCTCCTTTTTTACTTGCTATGGCACTAACTATTGAAACTGCACCATGCACAGTAGCTTTTACTTTTGCCATCAAAATCCTCCTAACAATGCTTTTTTCATTGCATTATAAGGCGCTTTCATTCCATGCCAAATTTCAAATGCTCTGGTAGCCTGACCTAAAAGCATTTCATATCCGTAAATAACTTCTAACTTTTTGTCTTTTGCTTTTTTGATAAAATCTGTATTCATCGGAGAATATACAATATCATAAATCACTGAATCTTGATTTATTTGCTCAAATGAAATTGGACTTAATTCATTTTTTAATCCTAATGATGTTGAATTAATTATAATGTCATAGTTTTGTAAATTTTTAATTTCTTCTATTTTTTTTACATTTGTAGACAATTCAATTCTTGTGGCAAATTCTGATAATTTCTCTGCATTTTTGGTTGTTCTGTTTGCAATGTCTACTCTTTCAGCTTTTTCTTTAGACATTCCTGCAATAATGGCTCTTGCAGCACCTCCTGCTCCGATTAACAGTATTTTTTTATCTTGAATTGAAATATTTCTTTTTTTCAGTGGCTCTAAAAATCCATCCATATCTGTATTGTATCCTTTTAGAACTCCTTCATTATTCACAACTGTATTGACTGCACCAATAATGCTGCATGACTCATCCATTTTATCCAAATATTTCATCATTTCAACTTTGTGAGGAATTGTAACATTAAATCCACTAATCTTAATTTTTTTAAGTCCTTCGACCCCACTTTCTAATTCTCCTTTTGGAATCCTGTATCCGATATATGAAGAATCTAAATTTAATTCTCTAAACGCTGCACTGTGTATGTTTGGAGATAATGAATGATTGATAGGATCTCCAATTACTGCAAAACTTTTTCCCATATGACTTTTTGAGAAACAGATTGATTTAAACTCTCAATTTTTTATTTGCTACTTTTTAGATTGATTATTTTGTTTACTTCGTCTACACTAAACTGTCCTGGTGCTACTGCTTTTCCTAATGATACATACGTGTATGGACTGCCCAAATATAGGCACAAAATTCTTGAAATTTTACCCGCATCACCCATTGCAAATGAAATTAAATTATTTTTTCCTTTTTTATCATACAATTCTAACATTCTGGTTGCATCGTCTACTGATTTTGCTGTACTGACAATTTTTACATTGTTTGAAAATTTACTCATTTTTTTAATTTTGTTCCTTAATTCTGTTGTCTTAGGAGTTTTTTGAAAATCATGCCATGATACTAATAATTTTGTTTTGGTACTTTTGAGATATTTTGATAATTCCTTATTTTTATTTAATGTGTTAAATTCAACATCTAACAAAAATGGATTATATTCTGCAATTAATTTCAATATTGCAATTCTTTCTTTTTCAGAACCTGTAAATTTTCCACCTTCATTTTTTGGTCTTAAAGTACAAACAATTTTTTTTAAATCTGTTTTAATTATTTCTAATGTATCTGGAATTTCTTTTGCTTTTAAAAAATCTAATCTTACTTCTACATAATCTGATTTTTTTAATGAATCTTTTAATTTATTTTTAATTTTCTTTGGAGAATTTTCTCCAATTGATATGCATGTTTTGTATTTCATTTTATTTTTCTAATATGTATTCATCTGAAACTTCCATTCCAAAATGTCTCCCTGTTGCAGGTTTTGCATGTGCCATCACTATGTCTCCTTTCTTTAGATGTGTTACTGATACTAATTGACCGTTAGGTTTGACGAATCTGATTGTTTCTGCGTCTTGTGCAATAATTCCTCCAATTTCATTTCCTACTGATGCTTTAATCATTAACATAGGTCTTCGTTCAATTTTTGATCTTCCAACTGTTGCCCTACGTGCTTTGCCTTTGGAATTTAGAATTAATACTTCTGAACCTGTTTCTACTTCTGATAAATAATTTGTTGTACCATCTGGAGATAAAGTGTAACAATGAACTGCACCTGCATTTACTCTAAATGGTCGTGGTGATGTAAACGATGAGCCTACTGATTCATTGTGTACAAGAAATAAGAAATTTGATCTACTTCCAATTAACATTCCTTCCCCTTTATGTAACATTGATGCTGTATCTACACAAACTCTTTCTCCATCCCCTACTTCTTTAATTTCAAGAATTTTTGCTGGTTTCATGTCGAAACTTCTTGTACCTAGATACACCATTGCTTCTCTTACTTCGTTGATTGATGATGTACTGAATATTACTCCGTCTACTCCTACTTCTAAAATTGAAAACATTTTTCTTACTTCTTCCGGTGTCCTGGCAATTGCAAAAATCTTTGTGTGTATTTTATGTAATTTTGCAATAATGTTTTCAAGAGGAATAATTTTCCAGTCTTTCACTTCTATGATGACAAAATCCAATCCTTTTTTTGAAATTGATAATACATTGTCAATATCTGCATTAGATAGAACTTCAAATTTAATTCCAATTTTTTTCCCTTTTGGTTTGGTTGAATTTTCTTTTTCTAAGACAACATAGTTTGAAGAATTTGATGTAGATATTGTTTTTAATTTTGTTTTTTTCTTACCTAATTTTTTTGGATCTAAAAATATTGTTTTAATTCCTTCTTCCTCTAGTTGAGGCAAAAATTTTGTTAATTGTGCCTGATTTACTTTTGGTAAAATTATTAATTCTCTTGTTTTACTCAATTCTTTTCATTGCTTCCTTTGCAGTACCTTTTTTGAAAATTATTTCTGATAGTGCTTGAACCATTTTTTCTGGTCTTTTATGTGCAAAAATATTTCTTCCATATGTTACTCCTTTAGCTCCTGCTGTAATTGCATCCTCAGTCATTTGGAGTATATCTAAATCTGTTTTAGCTTTGGGTCCTCCTGCAATTACAATTGGAACTGGTGTACTTTTAACAATTTTTGAAAATGAATCTATGTCTCCTGTGTATAATGTTTTTACAATGTCTGCTCCACACTCTGCACCAATTCTTGCAACATGTCCTACAATTTCTGGATCATGTGGGTTAGGAATATTTTCACCTCTTGGATACATCATTGCTAAAAGTGGCATTCCCCATCTGTGACATTGATCTGCTGTTAAACCAAGTTGTTCTAGCATTTCTGGTTCTTCTTTTCCTCCGATGTTGATGTGTAGTGAAACACCATCTGCTCCTAATGCTACAGCTTCTTTGACTGTACCTGTAAGCATCTTTCGATTTGGTGCTAATGATAATGCTGTACTGCTTGAAAAATGAACTAAAGTTCCAATTTTTGGTGGTTTTGGTAATGATTTGAGAATTCCTTTGTTGATGATGACACTAGTCAATCCATGTCCTTCACATTTGTAAATTGTATCAGCTGGATTTTCAAGTCCTTCAATAGGTCCATTTGAAATTCCATGGTCCATTGGAATACAAAGCATTCTGCCTTTTCTCATAATTCTGTTTAATCTAATTTCATTTGCTGATACCATGTTTTGTTTTGTTCTTTCAGCCCTACTTAAAAATAACGTGCGTCTGCATGCTCAAAAATATTTTAAATTTAGTGTATTCTTCATTAATTTTTAAGATTTATTCTATCAAGGAATAAATAGAAATTCTAAAGGATTAATGGTAATTGAGTCAGACTACTGAGCAGATACAAAAAAGTGATATTAAAGATATTTTAGAAAATTCTCTTAACGGTGTTAGACCTGGACCGGAGGATATTTTGAGACTTCTGGAATCTGACGATGTTCATTTAATGGGATTAGTTTCTGGTTATTTATCCAAAAAACAATTTGGCAACAAAGCGTCATTTGTCAATAATATTATCTTGAATTATACTAATGTCTGTATCACTGATTGTAAATTCTGTGCATTTTATAGATCACCTGGTGCTGAAGACTCTTACACTTTATCTCTTGATGAAATTGAAACTCGTGTAAAGACTTCTTATGAAATGTTTAAGATTCGTCAGGTTTTGATCCAAGGTGGACACAATCCAAGTTTAAAAATTGAATATTATGAGGATGCGTTCAAAATGATTCGTGAAAAATTTCCGACTGTTGGTGTACATGGATTATCTACATCTGAAATTGACATGATTGCTCGAGTTGAAAAATCATCCACAAAAGAAATTCTATCTAGATTAAAAGATGCAGGTTTACAATCTATACCTGGTGCAGGTGCTGAAATTTTAACTGACTCTGTTAAAGAAATTATTAGTCCTAAGAAAATTTCTAGTGCTGATTGGATTAGAATAATGGATGAAGCACATTCTTTAGGTATTCCTGGTTCTGCTACAATGATGTATGGTAGTGTTGAAAATAATAATGATATTGTGGAGCACTTTTCAAAAATTGTAAAATTACAAGAAAAGACTAATGGGTTTATGGCTTTCATCCCTTGGAACTTTGAACCAAATAATACTTTGATGCAAGATGAGGGTATTGTTGATTATGGTACTGGAGGAATTCAACTTTTGAAAATGATTGCAATTTCTAGATTGGTTTTAGATGGACTAATACCTCACATTCAATCTTCGTGGTTAACTAATGGGGTTGGTATGGCACAACTTGCTTTACAATATGGTGCTGATGATTTTGGCGGCACTCTTATTGGTGAAGAAGTCGTATCTTGTACTGGTGCTCGTTCCACTGAATTGACTGATAAAATTATCGTTGATGCCATTCATCAAATTGGTTATCAAGTTGAAGAAAGAGATAATTTCTATAACCCTATTCGTACATTATAGTCCGTACTCAGACCATTTTGAATCTACTAGATTCTTTGTTTTCTCATCAACTTTTACTTGTTGTTGAATTTCTCGCATGTATCCTTCTTCTTTTGTTTTCTGTGTTGCATCAATTCCCATTTTAGAACCAAAATTGACTAATGGTGATGCTGGATCTAATGTATCTGTTGGAGTGTTGTTGATAATTGTTGTATCTCTTGCAGCATCAGCTCTTGTTGTGATTGCCCAGATAACATCATCCATATCATGTACATTGATATCTTCATCCACAACAACAAACATTTTGGTTAGTGATAATTGTCCCATTCCCCATAAACCCATCATGACTTTTTTTGCTTGACCTGGATATCTTTTTTTAATTGATATTACTGCAAAACCTTGAAACCATCCTGCTGCTGGCATGCTGAAATCTACTACTTCTGGATGGAACATTTGAACAAGTGGTAAAAATGAACGTTCAATAACTTTTCCAATATATGCATCTTCTAAAATCGGTTTTCCGACAACTGTTGTTACATAAACAGGATTTTTTCTTCTCATAATCCCTGTTAATGTAAATGTTGGATATGGTTCAACAGGTGTGTAATATCCTGTATGATCTCCAAATGGTCCTTCATCTCTGATGTCTTCTGGATCTACATATCCTTCCAAAACAATTTCTGCATTTGCTGGAACATCCAAGTCTATTGTCTTACATTTTACTGTCTTGATTCCTTCTTTTCTTGTAATTCCTGCAAATAGATATTTGTCTAATCCTTCTGGAACTGGTGCAATTGATGAAAAAACTGTTGCAGGTTCCCCTCCGAAAATTATTGCTGTTGGAATTTTCTCTCCTCTGTCTTTTGAAATATCTCCGTGATTTGCACCTCTCTTGTGTTTTTGCCAATGCATTGATGCATGTGTTTTATCTATGATTTGCATTCTGTATACTCCTAAATTTCGAACTCCTGTTTCAGGATGTTTTGTTGCAATTAATCCTAATGTTATGAATCGTCCTGCATCGTTAGGCCATGATTTTATAATTGGTAAATCGTCAAAAGATGCATCTGTTGATGTAATTTCTGTAACTAATCCACTGGACTCTGATTTTGGAAATGATGCTGTCATTTTTGAAAGTTCTGGTAATTTTTTAATCTTATTTAGAATTCCTGATGGCATGTCCATTTTTGTCATGTCTGTAATGCGGTGGCCTATTTCTGTAAAATCTGTCATCTCAAGTCCTATCTCAAGTCTTCTCATTGAACCAAATGCATTACCTAAAACTGGCATGCTGTGCCCCTTTACATTTTCAAAAAGAACAGCTGGACCGTTGGAATACATTTCTCTTCTTAAAATTTCTGCAATTTCTAAATCTGGATCTACTTCTGTTTTGACCCTTTTTAGCTCACCTTGTTTTTCAAGTTCTTTGATGAATTCTTGAGTATCTTGTATTGGCACAAACAAGCTCTTCATAAATCAGGTATAAGCTTAACTGGATTTTTTACACTTTGTTACTATTTACATTGGTGGTAGTTCTGTTTTTTTGTCATGACCACCAGAACCAAATTTGCAGTAAAAGCATAATTCTGATTCCATGTATTTTAGCTGTTCAATTTGAATTGCACCTAATTTTAGTGCAATTTTTGTTAATATTCGATATTTCAATGGCATTGCTGGGATTACTTCATCTAGATATACTCTGTAGTGATCTGGACAAAACTTTAGTGTAACTTTGGAAGGCTCTTTACCCTTTTCATTAACTTGTTTTGTGAAATTGATTTGTTCTCTAATGTATTCGTGTTTTGGACATGGACAATTTCTTCCACCTGGATGTTTGTATGCAGGTGTATTTTTCCAATCAAAATCTGGATATTCTTTTTCAAAGTCGTCCATACGAAAGAACATCAGATTAAACATATAAAATTGATCATATTTGTACACCTAGTTCAAACCAAATGTACATAAACCCCGAATTAGGCATCAAAATTAATGGCAGCTGCTAAAAAGCAAACAAAAAAAGATCTTGAAGACAAGATTGCCGAATTAGAAGCAAAATTAAATCAATTATCTGATCAGCTTACCGCAAAACCAGCAGAAACTAAACCTGCTGAGGTAAAACCAGCAGAAACTAAACCTGCTGAGGTAAAACCAGCTGAGACAGCTAAGCCAAAACCTACACTTCCAAAAGGTTCTACACCAAAACCAAAGGAAGCTCCAAAACCAGCTGAGAGACCTGCAGCAACAACAAAACCTAAAGGTACATTGCCAAAAGGATTTGAGAAACCTGCAGAAACTGTAAAAGACGCTCCAAAACCAGCTGAAAAAGCATCTGCTCCAGCAACTGTACAAGATGCATTAGAAAATGCATACATGAATGCAGCAATGACTGATTTCCATCAGTACAGAGCAAAAGTCACTGGATATACACCAGCACCTAACAGATACTTTGTTAGAGGCACAGCTCCAGTAGGTAAAATTCCAACTAAAAATTGGAATGATCAAAAAGCAACAGTAACTGGTTATACACAACCATCAAACCAATACTTTGCAACAAGACCTAGACTTGCATATCATCCAGCAGAAAAGAGATTTGGAAGTTTCAGTGGTGTAGCTATGACTGTTGACGGTCTTAGTGTACAAACAAAACCAAAAGAAGCTCCTAAATTGACTCCAAAGGAAGCAGAAAAATTGGCAAAAGAATCCTATGCTTCAGAAATGAAAGCTAAAGGAAAGGGTTCACTACCAAAAGGTTTCTAATTCAAAATATCCATTATTTTCTATTTTTATTCTTCATTAACTTTGGTTATACAGTATTTTTTTAACTTTATTATGTAATTTGAATTTCTAATTAATATGAAACAAACTGAAATTGATGAAATTGTTGAGTATGTTAACGAAAAATTTGATGCAAATATTCCAAGTTTCGTCAAATTATTAATTGGAAAAAAAATCCATAAATTCCAGTCTTTTGATCCGTCAACTTTACCTACTTCTTTAAAAAATTGTACTGTTGAAGAATTGATAATTATTTTTAAAAATGAATTAGATTCTAAACGATTAAAATTATGATCTAGTAATTTTTGTAATCATTTTATAAAAAAGTAATATGCATGTTTTGTCTTATCTGAATTGTATATGGCTCCTAAAATTCCTTGTCCAAATTGTCAAGAAGATGAATGGCTTGAAAATAATGAATTAAGCTATCTCCCTCAAGTGGTGAAATTAAAAGATGGAAAATATGTTGCTGATGCTGAAAATGGAATTCATGTAAGATTATGGCGTTGTAATAATTGCATGTATGTTATGCAATTTTGGGAACCCGATTGAACATCTATAAAAATAATTTAATAATATTTTCAATAAAATACCAGAAAAAACATGTTTTTTTGAATTTAATTAATTTATTTTTAAAATTCTAAACAAAATGTAAATAAACAATGAAATTATTAGTTATTTGAATGGCCGCAAAGCGCAAAACTAATACAAAAAAAGATCTTGAAGAAAAGATTGCAGAATTAGAGGCAAAATTATCAAAATTATCTGAACAATTAGATCCTCCTTCTGCTACAACATCTGATGAAGCCCCAAAACCAAAGGAAGCTCCAAAACCAGCTGAGACAGCTAAGCCAAAACCTACACTTCCAAAAGGTTCTACACCAAAACCAAAGGAAGCTCCAAAACCAGCTGAGACAGCTAAGCCAAAACCTACACTTCCAAAAGGTTCTACACCAAAACCAAAGGAAGCTCCAAAACCAGCTGAGACAACATCACAACCTCCAGCAACTGTACAAGATGCATTAGAAAATGCATACATGACTGCTGCAACATCTGATTTTCATCAGTACAGAGCAAAAGTCACTGGATACTCTCCAGCACCTAACAGATACTTTGTTAGAGGATATGCTCCAGTAGGTAAAATTCCAACTAAAAATTGGAATGATCAAAAAGCAACAGTAACTGGTTATACACAACCATCCGAACAATACTTTGCAACAAGACCTAGACTTGCATATCATCCACCAACAAAAAGATTTGGAAGTTTCAGTGGTGTCAATATGACTGTTGACGGCGTTACTGCACAAGCAAAACAAGCACCAGAAACACCAGCACCAGAACCACCAAAGCCTGCAAAAGGCACACTACCAAAAGGAATGGAGCAAGCACAAACCTCTCAACAAACACAACAAACAACTAATGTTGATTCTGGAAAATCTAAATCAGATCAATTAGCTGATTATGAAGCTGATTATTTGAAAAGATTGGAACAGCAAAAAATTGATGATGCAAAAGCCGCAGCTGAAACTGCAGCAGCAGAAGCCGCAGCAAAAGTATCTGCTAATAAGAAAGGTGGTGCATTACCAAAAGGATTTGAAGCAAAGGCTGAACCAGAACCAACAAAATCTTCTAGAGGCACACTTCCAAAAGGTTTCTAACCTTTTCTTTATTTTTATTCTTTAAAATCTTCTAAAACTAACAGGGCATGTCCTTTAGGTTTCACCTTTGGATATGTTTTGAAAATTTTTCCTTTTTCATTAACTAAAAATGAACTTCGGGTAACTCCCATGTATTCTCGTCCCATAAATTTTTTCATTCCCCAAACACCAAATAGTTTAGAAACTTCTTTTTCTGAATCTGATAATAATACGTATTTGATTCCCATTTTAACACAGAATTTTTTATGGGAATCTATGTCATCTGGACTAATTCCAATAATTTCAATATCTTCCTTTTGAAATTTTTTGTATTCTGTTGAAAATTCATCTGCTTGTGTTGAACATCCTGGAGTGAAGTCTTTTGGATAAAAGTAAATGACATATTTTTTTCCTTTGAAATCTGTTGATTTTATTTTATTTCCTTCTGAATCATTGAGAGTAAATTTTGGAACTGAATCTCCTACTTCTAACATGTTCATAAACTTGAAAATCTCTATTTATAGAATCACCTAATTTTCATCATAGTGCTAGTTGTTTTATGATCGAATCTCAATCCAATTGTTTATATTGAAATCTCTAGGGGATTGCTTGATGGTTAACACTCGCGCATGGCTTGCTGAAGCAATTGCAACGTTTGGACTTGTATTCTTTGGTCCATTATCTGTAATTTTAGCTGCAGCATACTTTGGTGAAGGGTTATCCACAGAAGCCGTAATTTTCATTTCATTAGGTCACGGTGGTGCAATTGCATTAATGGTATATGCATTTGGTCACGTTTCAGGGGCTCACATTAACCCAGCAGTCACAATTCCTATGATGATTACTAAAAAAATAGGTGTCAAAGATGGAATTGGATATATTCTATTTCAAATAATTGGTGCAGTTATTGCAACTGCCACATTGGCTGTAATATTTCCAGAAATTGGAAAACAAGTACTATGGGGTGCTCATGGTGGTCCAAGTGAAATCATTAATGGTAGTTTAATTTCTGCTGTTGTTTTAGAGGCAATTTTCACATTCTTCTTAGTAGTTGTAATTTTTATGACTGCTGTTCACAAAAAAGCACCAAAGAGTGTTTATGGTGCAGCAATCGGTGGTATGGTTTTCTTGTTACACTTAGTCGGCGTACCATTAACTGGTGCATCTATGAATCCTGCAAGATCCTTTTCTCCTGCATTGATTTCAGGTGATGCTGGATTATGGGAAGTTCAATGGATTTATTGGGTTGGTCCAATCATCGGTGGTATAATTGGTGGTGCTTTGATGACTTTCATTTACGTTAACAGAGCAGAAAAAGAAGATTAATTTTTTAAATCCCAACATTTTTAAAAATTTAAAATTATTTTTTGATAATGTCTTCAAATGATCTGATTGAATTATTTATCATTGAATTTGAAAAATTAGAAAATTTGTCAAATCAAATAAATTCTGGGAATGAATTCTCTGTAAATCAAATTGTTGAGATTTACTATCAAATCACTAATGTCTCATCCATGATTGAGGTGATGAAACAACAAATTGATAAATCTGATTTGAGCTCCCTTGAAAAAATTTCAAATGCCGAAAATTTTATTTCTGAAAAATTTAATTCTACTATTCATCCTAAAATTATGACTAATATTGAAAATTCTATTTCTGAAATTACTAAGAATTTACAATCTTTAGACTCTGATCAAAAATCAAAGGAAACTATTGAAAATGAGGCTAAATTATATGAAAAATTACGCGAAATAATGAGTACAAAAGAATTTGTAAAACAATATGATGCAGGTTTATCTAATGATTGAAAAACTTGCTGAAAATTTAGTTAATTTAAAAAAAGAATTTGCCTCTGATTATGATGGTTCTAGTCAAATTCAAGAATTTCTCCCACTTTCTAACTCTGATTTATTTCCCATTGATAAGGAAGAACTAAAATTACTTCATGAATTTGCAGAAAAAAATCCTATCTACTATAATTCATTTGAAAAAACACTCGGTGGAATTCCTTGTATTGTATATGAAGGAGATATTAACAAATACTGGTTAAACAGTATTCAACATAATTCAAGTCATGCCCCTTTTTCTCCTACTTGGATTATGTCTGCATATGTTATGACATTATTTGCAAAAGAAAATGGTTATTCTCAAATAATTGATATTGGATCTGGTGATGGAAGAATTGCATATTGTGGTAAAGTGATAGGTATTGAGTCATACAGTATTGAACTTGATAATCAATTATCTGATCTTCAAAAATCCCTTAGTACAAATATTAATTTTAATCCATATTGTTTTGATGCAACCCAATTTGATTATTCTTCATTAAATTTAACTAAACCATTATTCTTTATCGGTGGACTTGCTCAAATGGGCGGTATTGAATTAGCAACAGGTGTTTTGAAAAAAATTGAATTTGAATTTAATTTGTTACATAATTCTGGTTGGATTTTTGCAGGTACTGTGTCAAAAAAATATCGTGCAGATCCAAAAAATATGTCTGGTTGGGGAAGTTTCATTGAAAGCAATTCTTTAAAATTAATACAAAGTGTTTCTTTACCTACAGCTTGGTCGTTTAAAGAATTGGATGAAACCCAATATGTTTTTTCAAAATTTCATAGTAATAGCAATCCAAATTAAGTGTACAAATCTCAATGTTCTTGGACGTATAGCTCAGCTTGGATAGAGCGATAGATTGCGGATCTATAGGTCGTGGGTTCGAATCCCATTGCGCCCTGTTTATTCTTAAATATGATAATTTCTCAATAGATTAGTGAGCCGCCAAGATTTTGAATCTTCATTGATTTTAGTTAAAGATATTATGACTAAAGCAATAATTTCTGTGCCTGGACAAACCACTGTTTTTCAAGTAGCAAAAATGATGGAGCAAGGTGGAATTGGTGCGGTTCTTGTGAAGAATGATGATAAACTACATGGAATAATCACTGATAGAGATTATGCTACAAAGATTGTATGTAATAATCTCCCTTCTGACACACCTGTTGAAAAAGTAATGTCTTCCCCATTAATCACAATTAATTATGATGAAACTATTTCTGCAGCAGCAAAAAGAATGACTGATAAAAAAATTAGAAAACTTGGAGTTACTGACAATGGAAAAATAATTGGCTTAATCACATCAACTGATTTGGTTACTCAACTTACTAAATGATTAAAACGTTTTAGTTTTTCTAAGAAAAACCGTAACTGATATCATATAGCATGTTGTTGCAATAACCTCTGAAATTATTGATGCAAGATAAGGTTCAATACCTATTTCTAAAAAATAATACAAACTTGGCCATCTGATTCCTAAATATATTATTTCACCCACACCAAATGAAGAAATTAATTTTAATAGTTCTTTTTTGATTAATTTTGATTCCATAGTTCTGTATCTTTTTCTGTTATCTATGTAAAACAAAGTAGAGAATAATCCAAAGTAAATTACATATCCGATAATTATTGTTATGGTTGTTGTTTGATAATTTTCATAATCTGCCAATAATTGAGCTGCAACAGCTGATAATGATGCAGAAGCAATAAAACAAATTATGAAATTTCTATTAATTTGTAATAACTGCTTATTTATCTTCATAATTAATTGATTTTTTTAGAATTAATATTCTGTATCAATTATGGGAAATTATGAAAAAAAGATGTGAATGGGCTAAAAATGAGCCTAATTTAACGTATCATGATGTTGAATGGGGTGTTCCTCAACATGATGATCAAAAATTATTTGAATTTTTAATTTTAGAAGGTGCTCAAGCTGGATTATCTTGGAGTACTATTCTTAATAGACGAAATGGATATCGTGAAGCTTTTTGCAATTTTGATGTCAATCTTGTTTCAAAACTCAATGAAAAAGATATTGAAAAATTAATACAAAATCCATTAATTATTAGAAATAAACTAAAAATTAATTCTACAATCAATAATGCTAAACAGTTTATTAAAATTCAAAAGCAATTTGGAACTTTTGATAAATATTTGTGGGGATTTGTAAATTACAAACCAATTAAAAATAAATTCAAAACATATTCTGATTTACCTGCATATACTGAACTTTCTGAAAAACTTAGTGCTGATCTTAAAAAACATGGATTCACTTTTGTTGGACCTACAATCTGTTATGCATTTATGCAGGCCACAGGAATGGTTAATGATCATACTGCTAATTGCTTCAAATATTTGAAATAATTATTGGTATGATACATTAATTTTTAAAAAGATCATAGATAAATTTAAGAAAATCATTAGGGATCAGTGACAAAATTAGATCCAATTGTTGAAAAATTAATTAGAGAAGCGTCAAATAAATTGGAAAAAAGAAATTTGTCTCTTCAAAACTCTATTGATGATTTTGAAAAAGAACTTCCAAAACATGAGTCCTTTCCAACATCTAAAGATATGCTTACTTCCTATATTGGAATTTACCAAAATGAAATTGCTGTAAATACCAGTATCTTGGGATTATTGAGCAAGGCTGATGAAATCTTGCTAAGATATGATGTAGAAAATTAATTTTTTATTATTTCTCATTGTTCCTAAAATTTAATATTTGGAATAATTTTGAGGAATATTGAATATCTTGGCTGACAAATCTTTTGCAACATCATTATCTTGTATGGATGGGAGAGTTCAAATTCCTATGAATGATTGGATTAAGGCAAAATATGCTGTAGATTTTGTAGACACTATCACTGCTCCTGGCATTGACAAAGTAATGTTTGACGGTAATGTTGAATCACTTAAAAAAAGTGTCATGATTTCTGTAACTAATCATAAATCCAACCATATTGTGGTTTCCGGTCATTTTGGATGCGCAGGTAATCCTGTTTCTGATGAGGAACATTTTACTCATATTAAAAAAAGTGTAGAAATAATTTCTTCTTGGAATCTAGATGCAGATGTAGTTGGTGTGTGGATAGATGAAAATTTTGTTCCTCATTTAGTTGAATAATTTGTTAATCTAACCGTAAATCATACAATGTTCGCATTCACAAACATCTTGTTCTTTTGATTTTTTTAGACATTTTTTATGTTGACCAGCTTGGCATTGAACACAAACTTCCTCAATATTTTCAACTTCGGTATATTTTTTCGATTGATCAAAACCAAATCCTCCATCTTGTGGTCCTACCATAATTTTTCTATGATTTCTCTAGTATTTTTAGTTCACTAATTTAGTGAATTTTTAATAGTTTCTTGAAGTTGTATTTTATTTTCTTCAATAATCCCTCTTATTTCAAAAGTATCTACATATCCTCCTGCTGATGCACGTGTTGCTTTGAGTAAATAGTGTAAACTTCCCTCTTCAATTTTTCCAACATAATACCCATATAGAAAATCTAACTCATCATTACATTTCCAAATTTTTTTAATGTTTGGAAAAGTTTGTTCAATTTCAGTTGGTATTTCTTTTATTCGTCTTTTGATATACTCATCCAATGATTTTCTAATAGTTGAGTTTTGAAGCACTATCTTGTGCTTTCTATCTTTCACTTTTTAGTATTTTTATTCCCTGAATCTTTTCCTTCATCATCTACATTATCCCACATATGCATAGTGCCTCTAATCATAAAAGAACCAACAATTATTGTTCCTAATCCTACTACTACAAAAACGAATAATTTGCCTATGTCTTTGATACTTGCCAACTCTACTTCTTTATTGTAATTGTAATTATAATTGTCTTTAATTTGACAAATAGTTGTGAGTTAATTATTTCAGATAATTCTCCTGGGTTCGATAAAGAGATATTTTCTTAAAATATACGCCAAAATGACGCAATGACTTTTTTTAGTGTAAAATTTAGTAGTTAATCAAGGGATAATGGCAAGACCAATTACTTGTAAAGAATCTGAGAGAGATTGTACATGGTCATTTAATGACGAGAGCGTGGAAGAAGTATGGTCGAAACTAAAAGAACACATTTTATCACAACATAAAGAAATTGAATTGAACCCTGAAAATATTGAAATCATCAAATCCATTATCACTTCTAAAGTTTACAAAGATGGTGAACGAATTGAATCAGGAAGATTTTGGTGGTGGGGAGAGAAGATGGAAAAAGTAACCCGACTAATTGCTGATCAACAATAACTTTATTGTTTTTATGAATTATCGATTTAGAAAAAGGTTACTTGTCTTAAGTTTTCAATTAGATTCAATAATGAGTATGTTTTTTTTATTTTATGAATAAAAAGCAACAAGTTATTGCATGGATTGCAATGATTGGGGGAGGAATTGGGTTCTTCTTTTTCTCAATAGAAATGGCTGAATTCATGCGATAACATCGTAAAAGTGATGAGTTTATGAGCAAACTTGCTGTAAATGGAATAGCCGGGTTTCTTTTAATTGGAATTTCTGTGTTGATTGGATATTTTGCATTTCCATCATTAGATTATTTGTTGCCTATTGGAAGTATTTTGATAATTATTGGGTTGGTTACGATTTTTCAGCTAAAGCTAGCTAATAAATTATAAAAATTTGATAATTTCTATTATGGCTGGTTCAAAAAAGAAAATAGATAAAAGAAAACGTAAAGGCCAAAAGGAGGCTGAACAAAAACAGCGTATTAGAAATTACAAAAAGAAACAACAAGAAAATACAAGGAAAAAGAAACCAAAAAAATATTAGCAAATGCTTTTCTCAATGATGTTATTTGAAAAATAACTGATTCATACTATATTCGATAATTCTTAAAATTAATTATGTTCAATAAATTACAATTAGTATGTCTGTTATATCTTCAGAAATCAAGAGTTTTTTAAATTCTCAAAAATTAGGCTATGTTGCAACTGTTTCGTCTGATGGAAAACCTAACATTTCTCCAAAGGGAACTATAATTTCTTGGACTTCTGAACTTCTTGCATTTGCAAATATTCGCTCACCCGATACTATGAATAATTTAAGAAAAAATCCTTCTGTGGAAATTAATGTAATTGATCCCTTATCTCGCAAGGGATATTTGTTTATTGGAACTGGAAAAATTATTAGAGATTCCCCTTTGTTTGATGAAATTGTCGATTATTATAGAAACAACGGAATTCAAAGTCCAATTAACTCTGTTGTGTTAGTAACTGTTTCGTCTATTTCTGAAGTAACTTCTCCTCTCTATGATTTGGGTAGATCTGAGACTGAAATAAAATTAAGATGGAAGAAATATTTTAATGATTTATGATTACTTTAATTTTTTTCAGATTTAATTTTCATTAATTCTTGTCTTGTTTTTTTATGTGCTTCTCTTTCTTCTTCTAAAACCCCTTGAATTTGTTCTAATTCTTTTTGTGCCGTGTTTAGTTTTGATTTTAATGATCCGACAACTATACTAGCTGCTTCAATTACTCCTGCATTAGCTTTTTCAGTAGGTGAATTATTTTTAATTTCTTTTTTCTCCTTTGATGTTAAGATACTAGTATCTTGAAATTGGTCTTTTTTATCTAATTCCTCTTTTGCATTGTATAATCTTGAATTTGCTTCATCTAATTCTTTACCTACTTCAACTTGTTGCTTTCTTAATCCATGTATTGTTGATTGTCCTTTTGTAATTTCATCCTTTATTTGTTTTTGTTCTTTTATCATTTGATCTAATTCATCTTTAATTTTTTTGAATTCTTTTTCAGTTTTATTGAACTCATTAATTGATTTTGTATCTTTAATTTGTTGAGCATTTTTTATTTTTTCTCTAATTTCTCTATATTCTCTTTGAACAATATCTAATTCCATTTTTTTCTGATTGAATTCTTTTTTTACTAACATTAGATTACTTACTGTAGTATCGTATTCTTCTTTTACAGTTTGAATCTTTTCTGAAACTTTGACTATTTCTTCTTGTTTTGTTCTAAATTCTGTTTGAAGCTTTTCAACTTCAGTTTCTAACTCTTCTTTTAAAATTGATTCATCTTCATTATCATTTTTAATTTCTTTTTTTTTGCTAAAAAATCCCATTTTCTTATCACATATGTCCCAAAAGATGAATATTTCTTTATTGCCGTTTGACTCTATTTCTCACGAATTTTAGATAAAACCCTATACTGCCAATAGCTATGCCTCCAATCCATACAATTACGCTCAAACTTTTTGGAACTATTGCTTCTTGAGGACCTACAATCAACATTAATGCTCCTAAAATAATTAGTGCGAATCCTCCACTGTTTCTACTTTTATTATGTTCTCCGTGAACCATTGTTAAACATACTCTGATAGTGTTTTGGCAACTTGTTTTCTTCCAATATCTGTGATAAATGGTCCTATCTTTGGTCCTCTTGAAGTTCCCAAAATTATTTGATATAGTATTCTAAAGAAGTCTTTTGGTTGTACATCATTTCCTTTAGCAATTTGATATATTGTATTTTGAATATCTTCCGGATCTTCTTCTTTTTCCAATTCTGTAATGAGTAATGATATTGCTTTTTTAGCAGTATTATCAAGTTCCACTTCTATTTTTTCTTGTTCGTCAAATTCATCAGAATAATTCCCTGCTATTTCTATCAGTTTTTTTATTTCTTGACTCCCTTCTTCTTTTATCACTCCATAATCGATGAGTTTTTTCATAACTCTCTCGTTTCTATTTTCTTTGAAAATTTTTGTTAATTCAATTAATAATCTGTAATTTACATGAATGCTGGGTTGTTTTGGCGGATTAAGTAAATTCACATATTCATAAAGTCCTTTCAATTTAGTTAGTTTTGCTTGATTGTCTACTTTGATTCTACCAAAATATGTGTCTTCAAGCTCATTGTATTCATTCATTAAACCTGGAATGTCGTCAAATCCTAATTCTCTAGCTCCTGTAATTCTTTTGTACAGTAGAAGTAAAATTGATTTTGAATTTCCAAATTCTAACCATTTTTGTGCAGTAATCACATTTCCTAATGATTTTGAAATTTTCTTTCCTCCTTTATCCAAAAACATCTCATATTTTACATGATGTGGGTGTGGGAATTCTAAAATATCATTTGCTACCCAATCATTAACTTTGACTGAATCCATGATGTCTTTTCCATATGCTTCAAATCTAATGTCAAATGCTGACCATCTTGCAGCAAATTCTACTTTCCAAGCTAATTTTCCTAAATCTTTTGTAATATCTGCTTCTCCCTGATGACCACACCCTTTGATCATTTTTGAACCTATTTCTGTATCATGACAATTGTATTTGACAATTTTTTTATCTGATATGTATTCTGTAGATTCTGCTGTGTAAAGTCGATTACATTCCTTACACACTGGAAAATATGGTAAATATTTTTGATATTTTTCTTGTCCAACTAATTCTGAAATTTTATCTCCAATCTTTGTACTGTTTTCTAATATCGTATGTATTTGATTTTTTAATAGTCCTTGATTGTATGTCTCTTTAGCTCTTCTAAATTCATACTCTATCCCAACTTTGTCTAATCCATCCAATAGAATACTGCTCATGTGCATTCCGTAAGAATCGTGACATCCATAAGGATCTGGAATTAATGAAACTGGTTTTCCTAAATGCTCATCTAAACCAAATTCTTGCATCCCTTCTGGAATTTTTCTTAATCCGTCCAGGTCATCTGAATATGCAATTAATTCTGATTTGTATCCTAAATTTTCTAATGCTAGCTTTACTCCATATGCTCTAACTGCATCTCCTAAACTTCCAATATGTGGAATTCCTGATGCACCCAATCCGCTTTCTACATTTATCAGATCTAAATTTCTCCCAAGTTCTTTTTCACGTTCAAGTAATTCTGATGCTAGTTTGTCTATCCATGTTCCTTTACCAATAATTTTTTCTTCAGACATATCTTCTCCTTAATTCAATATTTTGGACATGTATGGCCCATATAACGAATACCCTAATTTTTGATAATATTCTCTAGTACCTACAGCACTAATCACTAGTATTTTTTTTGCATCAAATTCTTCTTTTGATATTTTTTCAGCTTCTTTCATCAAATTTTTTCCTAACCCTGAATGTTGAATTTCATCAGTTTCTTTTTCTCCTAATTTCAATGATTTTCCATACACGTGAATTTCTCTAACTATGCATGTATTTTCATCAATTTCATCTCTATGAGCTTCAAAACTTGGTTTTCTTAATCTCAAAAATCCATAGATTGATTCATTCTTGTCCTCATATGATAAGAAAATTTCTTTTCCATCTGAAGAGTCATAATCTATTCTTTTCAATTCTATGTCTTCATTTGTTGTTTTTTTATCTGCTAATCCTGCTTCTCTACATCTAATACATTTACATGATAATCCTTGTTTGGCAAGATTTTGATGTACAATCTGTCTGAGGTTACCTGATTTTGGACCTGCTATGATTTCTTTTGGCGATATTTCTCTTTGCACTCTCATAATTCTTACCCATTTTGGAACATTCTTTTTTGCTTCTGTTAATACTTTGATCATATCATCATCAGAATATGGTGTGTATTTTCCTTCTTTGTATTCTTCATAGAGTGGTGTATTTTCAATAACTAGCGATGGATAAATTTTCAACATATCTGGACGTAATTGAGGATCTGAAAATAATTTTTTAAAATCTGCAATATCTCCTTCTGGAGTCATTGTGGGTAATCCTGGCATCATGTGTGCAACAATTTTGTAACCTGCATCTTTTGAAATTTGAAAAGATTCTGTTACATCATTATAATTGTGTCCTCTATTGATAATTTTGTAAACTCTTTCTTGTAATGATTGAACTCCGATCTCTACTCTTGTTACTCCGTAACTTAACATTAAATCAACATGTTCTTTTTTACAATAATCTGGTTTAGTTTCAATTGTAAATCCTACGTTTCTTATTTCTGCATGTTCATTGTTTGATTTAGCTTCTTCCAAGTTTTTTGAATCTATTCCATTTTGTGCATCATAACATGATTTTATGAAATCTTTTTGATAATCTTTTGGCATGAATAGGAATGTTCCTCCTACAATTACAATTTCCATTTTTGATGGATCATGTCCAAATGCAATTAATTTTTCAATTTTTGATGTAATTTGTAATTTCGGATCAAATTCATTTTCAATTGCATTTAATGATGATGGTTCTTTTCCTGTATAGCTGTTTGGAGAATTAAACTCAATTCCTCCAGGACAATATGTACATCTTCCATGAGGACATGCATATGGTTTTGGCATTAATGCTACTACTGATACTCCTGATGCTGTTTTTGCTGGTTTTCTTATCAATACTTTTTTCAATTTATCAAAATCAGAGTTGTTCACCACTGATAATATTTCATAATTTTTTGGAATTCGTTCTAATGCGTATTTTGTACAAATTTTAATAATTTCTTCTTTAACTTGTTTTTTAGTTGGTTCATTTATTGTCAGTAGATTTTTTGTAATTTCAGTACATGCTTTGGATAGTGCTGGATCTAACTTGTTCATATTTTCTCTATGTTTTTCACTGTTAAAATTTATTCTGATTTTTGTTCTACTGTTTTATTTGATTCGTTATTGTCATTTTTTTGTTCTTTTCTATACTCCATTTTCAACCAAATTGGTGTGATAATTGTTGTTACTGCTACCATGATTACTATTGTTGAGTATACTTCTGATGTAAGAATTCCTGCTGTAACTCCTACTCCTGCAACAATTAATCCCACTTCTCCTCTTGAAATCATACCAATACCTACTCTCATTCCTTGTGCCTTACTTTTCAAAAAGAACATTGCCGGTAATCCACAACCGCCCAATTTTGTTACAACTGCAATTATGATAACTACAGCACTTATCATTAAAATCTCCAAATTAACTGCTCTCAAGTCTACTTGTGCTCCGATGATTGCAAAGAACAATGGTGCAAAAATCAATCCTATTTTTCCAATATAGTTTTCAATTTTCTCAAATACTTTTGTGGTTGATAATGCCATTCCTACAGCAAACGCTCCTACTATGGGTGATAGTCCAATGGATCCTGCAAGTGCTGCTGCACCAAAGAAAGACGCTGTTGCAATTCCTTCCACACTGCCTTTTGCTTTCCATAATCTTGGTGTGATTATTTTTGGTATTACTACAACTGCAACTACTAACATTATTACAAAGAATCCTAATACTTTCAAAATTGTAATTGTGACTTCTGTGATGTCTATATTGTCTACACCTCCATCTGATCCTGCAATTGATGATACCACTGATAATACTGCAATTGCTAAAATGTCATCTACCACTGCGGCACCTATGATTAATCTAGCTTCGGGTGTTTTGATTTTTCCAAATTCACTTAATACTTGAATTGAAATTGCAATACTTGTCGCTGTAAGCGCTGTTGCAATTAACATTGATTGTAATGCATCAAATCCAAACATTTGGAAAACTGCTAATCCTGCAAAAAATGGAACAACCACACCCAACGTTCCTACTGTAAATGATGCTTTTCCTCCTTTGAGGAATTCTTTTGGTGTCATTTCCAATCCTGCCATAAACAGAATTACAATTGCACCCATTTCTCCTAATATTCTTATTTCATCATTTATCTGAAGTAATTGTTTTCCATCAATTACAAAAAATGCTCCTAAGGCAAATGGGCCAACAATCATTCCTGCTAATAATTCTCCTAACACAATTGGGAGCTTTAATCTGAGGAAAAGCTCTGCCATTAATTTAGCTGCAAATAGTAGTATTCCTACTCCAATTATTGTCTCTATGAAATGGGCTTCACTCATTACTATCTAGTAAAATCACAGAAATCTGTAATATAAGATGATACCAAGCTAAAAATTATTTTGTTGTTGTTAAATTAAGCAATTTTTATTGAGTTTACTGAAACCCCTTTTTTAGAAATTACTTGACCTATTTGCTGGCTTTTGATTTTATGTTTTTTGAATATTGATTCAATTTTACTTACCTGATCTTTTGGTGCCATTATACAGAATCCTACTCCCATGTTGAAAGTTTTGTACATTTCTTCTGGTTTTACTCCTTGTTCCTCTACTAATCCCATTATTGGAGGTATTTTTGGAAGTAAATCTATCTCATAACCTATGTTTTTGAGGCGTAATAGTTTGGTAAATGATCCTCCTGTGATGTGGGCTAGTCCATTTATCTTACATTTTTGATTAATTTCAAGAACTGGGTTTGTATAAATTTCTGTAGGTTTTAGTAATGCATCTCCTATAGTTCCAACTCCTTTTACTTTATCTTTAACTGAATATTTTGTTAGCAAAGCTTTTCTTGCAAGTGAATATCCGTTTGAATGAATTCCTGAACTATTTACTCCAATAATTGCATCACCTGCTTTAATTTTATTTCCTAAAATCATATCTTTTTTATCCAATAGGCCTACAACCATTCCTGCTAAATCAAATGCAAATCCTTTTCCTTCAATTACATCTGGCATAATTGCAGTTTCTCCGCCAACAATTGGCATTGAAGATTTTTTTGCACCTGTAACTAATCCTTCTACAATTTTTTTAAATATTGGTACATCATTTTTGTTTGCAGCAATATAATCTACAAATGATATTGGTGTTGCACCAATACAAATAATGTCATTTACATTCATTGCAACACAATCAATTCCTATTGTGTTGTATTTTTTCATCATATTTGCAATTACTACTT
>Ga0209630_10000574_pt1 | contig 42298 bp, 5 predicted proteins | sample COG_01_FD_184745 | JGI IMG/M metagenome (GOLD analysis project Ga0209630, IMG submission 184745) | Pelagic Microbial community sample from North Sea - COGITO 998_met_01 (SPAdes) (version 2) | ecosystem: Environmental > Aquatic > Marine > Neritic zone/Coastal water | place: Helgoland, sampling...
CCCATTGGACGTGTACTGCGATCAGCATCAAGATGGTCGACTGGCATGTCTTCTCGAAGACACGGGCACGATTCCGTCAATACTCTCAAGCGCATTTGTGGCCGTGTCTGGATTTAATACGCGCCGCCATCCGGTCACGGTCCGTACGCACGAACAGCAAATGATCTTTGACGGTTTGCGGGCTTCCAGCAAATTATTGCGCGGCATTGTCAAGTCGAAACCAGTTGCAAGCGGGCCTGATTTTTCGTATACCTTGGCGGACGGAGCGCTCGCAGGCATGGTGGGAACCATAGAAATCTCCGACAAGGGCAAATATTACGTGACAGTCTCCGCCCGTGACATTTCCAAATTTGTCGTCATTCCTAAACCGACCAGAGACAACAAACGCGGACTGCAAGATATTACGCCTGCAAAAAGAGATGCTATTCTTGCAAAAGCGTTCGTGAAGCTTGAGCAAGGGGTATCCGTGACGAATCCCGTCGCACCAGCCTTTCGCGGAAAGAAAATTCGTTACCAGACGGCCCATTGGTTCATCGGTGACCGTCCGTGGTCGGAGCAAAAGCAGCAGGTGTATCACCTCGCTTTGGAGCCTGATTGGGCCAAATTGACGGGGGCGACTACAACAACAGTATCGTGGTCCAACACGTTTGGCACTGGTCGGACATTTTCGGCTGAAGCTCGCCAGTTTGCACTTGGGCGCATGGCGGGATATTCGCCGTGGATTACGATTCCAAAGATAAATCGGGTGGGTCAAGGAACGGACGAGGCTCTTTCGGGCCTTGAAGTGGAAGCGTACCAATACCTCGAGTACTTGACGGAATTCTTTCCGGACGCCATATGGCCGTCCGCTCAAAAGGCTTTTGCGTTTGAATCGGCTTCCGTGGCGTTTCGCCGCCGCTTGTGTGAAAAGCTTCGCGCCACGATTGTGATACAATGCGACTGGCCTGCGTGGGCTTCGGCAAAGACACTCAAGTATGAACAACGCGAGGGGGTGGCCGAAATGCTGGCACAGCATGCAAATGGTCTGTCTTCTTTTCTGTGGATGCTCGTCGGGCAAGGTAAAACACTGACGGTACTACGGTATTTAGAAGAGACGCGGGCGACAAAAAACATTTTGTGGTCGTTACCAAAGTCGGCCGTCGGCTCAGTCGCGGCTCAGATTTCAGAAGTGGGATGGCGACCCATGCAATTGTATCCGAGTCGGGGACTTTTGAGACAACATAACAATCATAACTTGCCGGCTACAACCCATACACAATTGACGGGCGCGCGCGTATATCTGATTGAACACGATCATCTTCGCAGAGTCACGGATAAGTTGGCGGGTCAGATGAGCCAAACAGCATTCATCTTTGACGAAGTGCACAAAGCAATGCAATCGGGCACCAAAAGGACAGCTTCTGCACTGCGTTTGGCCAGAATTGCAAAACAATTGGTGGCGTTGACGGGCACACCCATAGTGGATAAATCTGGCTACGGATTGATTCAATGGCTGCGGCTTTGCGTGCCTTTCCCAGTCTCGGCGACCAATCTGTGGGTGGCTATGAATTCAATGGTATCACCGTTGAATACGGGAGATGTTATCACTGAAGATATCGTTATGCAAGCTGTCGAGTCTGTGGCGGATACGGTATTCTTCAAGGCAAATTTCCCAAGACGGACGCCGTGGTATGGCCAGACAGATGTCCCGACATCAGATCAATGGCGTGACATGCGTTTGCGCACGAACGTAATAGTGACAAACGAACTCGTCAGGATGGCTGCAGCATTGGTGCAAAGGCATCCTGCGAATTGGCGTTCCGAGCACCGAGTGGCATGCTTGCGCGAAAAGTCACCTGGCAACCATTGGCATTCTAACAGTCAGCGTCCATTGGTAGTCGCGTCCGATTCCGGGCACGCTGTCCACATTGTGAATAAATTGCTTCAGACTGGAGTATCGCCAGACGACATTTTGTGTGTGGGCGGAGCGAGACCTACCGTGTTGGCCGCAACCGTGCGACACGCAAAGACCATTCACTTGACGGAGCAGGCCGTCATGACCGGTGAAGAACCACCTTACAAAGTGGTGGTGGCCGCTCTCCGATACTGCGAGGGCTATTCATTGACGTGGATGACATGCCTTTTGACAGGCGCATATCCCTCGAATCAGGCTTCGAGGACTCAGATGAGGGGGCGTATTAACCGATTGGATGCGCAGCGTCTGTACAAGCGATACTATACAGTGTTGGCCGGCGTTACGACCATTACGTATCGGTACCAAGAAGCGGCGAAATTGATGGAGGACGCCCTTCGTCAAACGTCGACAAGTCGATCGGCCATAAAGAAGAAAAAAACCCGCAAAATGTTTGAGAGTTTAAAGTTGACGTTTTGATATGACTCATTTATATATTACTGACTCGTTTATATATTACTGCTTCTTCATTGCGGTCACGTGTGTAACAAATACAGCGGCATTTTCACGACGCGGACGCTTCGGTTGTTTTGCGGCTAGGTATTCAATTAGTGGAACACCAAGTTTTCGACGACCTTGGTCGTCGTATTCAAATATCATGATATCTTCGTATGAGATATCGCCTTTAATAGAATCAATTCTACCCTTCACTGCTCTCAACATATCCGGCCTGTTGCTACTGAACCACAAATCTTCTGAGTCGGTATTCCACATGCTCTGGAAGTTTCCGTCGTGACTTTTTATCAAGATTCTTGTGCCGCGCGATGCTGCCAACCTTCTCCAATCAATGTTTAATTTATCGCCAGCTCTTTTTCCGACATATTGTTTTGCCATCTCTATTGCGACATCTCTACCGACAATTGTAGAATAGTACTCTATATCTTTTGAGAAATGACTTCTTATCACCTCTAATATAAATAATTCCAAGTCTACATGAAACTTTGCGTCTGAAAGATCAGGATCATTTAACTGTGCCACGCGCGAGACGAATTCCGCATATAGCATTTCCAAAATGAAAAATAATCGTATATATACTGGAATTTTTTTGAACGTCGGTGACGGCACGACCACGTATGAATCTGTGCACGGCATATCGACGACCGCCGTGGACTATATGATGATCCGGACTCGTCGTTGGGATAAAATTGGGACTAAAATATGAGAGTCGTCTGATTATTGAAATGTTTAAAAAAAATATTGTTTTTATCTAATAGTTATAAGTATATGTCGGTTCCGAATATGTAGACGTGGTCGTCGGTTCCGAATATGTAGACGTGGTCGTCGGTTCCGAATATGTAGACGGACTGAGTTCGTATGTCATCGGCTTTTCGCCAATTTTTCTTTCCTTGCCTTTTATGTGGTCTTTTACGATGGCTATGCCGCATGACAGTTTTTGATCGTCGGCACAGCTTTGACCCTCCTCGTTTTGTCCAATATAATATGTCGTAGTTGTCGGTTCTTCAATGTAGTAAAGACCTTTAGCATCGTATATGATGGGGTCTTCAAACGTGTTCGTCGGATCGCCAAGACGGATATCCATTTTGTGCACCTCGGAAATAGTGAGCCAGCGGTGGCAAGTTTTGCCCCACGAATCTTGGCAAGGCGTTTCTTCATCTGACCAGTGTAAGTCATATGTATACAAAGAATAGTTCAAATCTTTACGAGTTGCACACATCTTCTTCTCGTGGTACGACTCGAGTTTGCAAACACTATCATGTACATTGTAGCTGAATAGATTGCATTTCTTTGCTTTTCCACATACAGCCGCACAGTCATCAACAGTTGTTATGTTCTGAATGCTTACAACAGTGCCGCCCTTTTCACACGTACTATAGCGCATGACTAGTCTGGGAACGTGTTTCGCTCTTACGCCAAAGAAGCAAGTATGGTTGTTGTTACAGAATAGTCCGTCGCAATCGAACACTCCAGCAAACGGTTGTATATGCGACCCTAACTGCAGTGATGCATTTTTTGAGAATATGGATTTTGCCAAGTGGTTCAAATCGTTTATCACGCTCAAAGGAGTAGGTGTTTCCATGGACTCCGTGCCTGGTAAACGAATAAAGCCAGAGTCTTTATTTCGAGAATTGGGCAATTGCAGATAAACGCTTGACAAGATGTCGGGCATGTGCACGGAGACTTCAACGTATTGAGGATGGCAAGTCGGTCTCTTCGGTTGAAAACCGACGCCATTTTTGGAGAATGCCGTGTTCTCTGTGAACGCACCGTCGTTAAAGCAAAACGTGTCAGAACGAACTATTTTGTCATTGCACACGCAATCCCAGTTCATTTTAAAGTCCTGGTTGACGTCAGTGCATACGTGGTACGGCTGGTTATGCACGCACATTCCGCCAACCGACAAAATATCGCGTTCCTGTCCGCATAAGCACGGCTCTTGTGTGACAACATTGTTCTCACAGGTTGGCATATCGGCCACCACACACAGGCATGGTGTCTTCTGTGAGCATATTTGTCGAGAATCGTACATGTTGAATAGGCCATTGGTGTATGACCGACCATCTGTATCCGATACGTCCATTGAGCATCCATAAGGCGCGTCCACCGACGTAACGGGTTCGAATGATATGTATTTAATCGTACGTCCAATGTTGTACGATTCGCAGGATTCGCTATTATTGCCAATTGCGGCACCGATATCAGAGCAGGTTCCCGAAGTTACTTTTGCAACAAGAGAAAATGTAGACGAATTACTGCCACAAGCGTTCAAAAAGGAGTCGTACACTTGCCCTCTTGGGCATTTTATTGTACCACACTTTCCGTTTGCGCGCGGTCTAGTGGTATCCATTTCATCGGAATCAAACCAGTTCTCGCACTTATTTTGGTCGATTTCGTCTCCGTCTCCGATTGGCTGAAGCCATCCTGGTCCACCTTCACACTGGGCTAACATTTGGCCTTTGTGAACACACTTTCCGTTTTTGACACAGGCGCCATTATCTAAACAAAAGGGCGCATGCTTCGAACTACACAATTCAGTGTTATGACATTGGCATAATTTGACGGGACCGACTTCGTCCATGGGCCGCTGGTCGTGAGCGCATGCTTTTACGTTTTCATTAATTGGAGTCGTCCCCATGTCAACGATAGTCTTCTTATCCACAAAATCGGGGTCGTAGCAAAAGTCCCACCCTGGGTTCTCTGGATACGTTCCCTCACAACCAGTAACTGGACCTCCTGTGCTCCGGTGAAAGCATTTCAGGTCACCGATACAATGTTCGTCTTTATCACAATCGCCTTCACACTCGCCGAGCGTGCCTAGCGTACTACTGGTCGGGCTACCCACACCGTTAAGAGATGGTTTATATACGGGTTGGATACAATATTTCCTATCGTATCCTTCGCCGCTGACAACATCGTTGCAACCAGGTCGATCTAATTGACACATTTTCCGCTGTCTGTATTTGATATTATATATTTCCGCGGGAATATTGTTCAATTGCGAAAACCCGAGATTTTCGACGTGTTTTGTATTTACTTGGAGAGTTTTGGTATCTATGGGAACGTCCTCCGAACCAAACCTTGTGTACAGACCAAGTGGAAGATTAACATCGTCTGTGGAAAGTTTGGGTAATGCCCTGGTTGTTCCAAAACGGTTAGTCCGGACGAAGAACTCTTTCCAATTATCGGAACGCTTTGGCGAATCGCACGAGTAGTGTGCGGACGAACGTTCGCTCGCATCGTCGGACCACGAAGCCAGAGACGGGATGGCACAACCTTCTCCCCAAGTATCTTTGTACTGATCGTGATTTGCGTTTGCCCCCTCTAAATGCGTGTTCGTGTAAAACGGCACAGTGCCTTCAATTTCCGATACCCATGACAATGTACACCCTTCTGGAAATTCGATTCCACCGTACAGTTCGTTCACGGGATTGCTTTGTAAATCCCCGAGGCGAACATACTCGACGTCCGTTTCAAGATTGATTTGGCCCGTGTTTTTCGTTCCCGTGAAATCATAACCAGTGTATGCTCCACCTACCCCTCCGGCAGTGTGAAAATCAGTGAACACGGCGGAGCAGTAGCACATGCCAGTCGTATGCGTGATGAATCCTTTGGCTACTACTCCGTTCGGACTTCTGAACACATAACAAGCGCGTGCACATTCGTAAACTTTCATATCATCGCTTGCCGAGCATATATCCGTTCCGTCCGGATATGTGTTTGTCGGCAATGCGGCACGACCACAACCACCGTACATTCTAAAATGGTTATAATTTTCTTTACCATGGTACTCTGAGGAGTAGTACGGCCCTATCTCTTCGTACGACACTTGCGCCATTCTCCCAACATCCGAAGACGAATATTCTGTCCCATGCTCTTGCAATAAGAGTGCGCGCTGTCCGTGGCAAACCATGGCATCAAATACGGGTGTCCATCCAGGCACATCCGAGCACGACCCGTGATCGATAACGTTTACCGGAATATCTTTGTCGACCATTTGTGCCATCGTTTGGCAAACACGCTCGTGATCATCGCCGACACAAAATTCGGTATCGCTGCAATAAAGGCCATTGTCCCCGCCACAAAAGCATTCTTGAAGGTTTTCTACGGGGAAATCATCGAGAGATGACGTGTCGAAGCCGGTCATCCAGGGGACTGTTTTATTGAAAGCCTTGCAAGGCATCTTGTCGACAATAAGTTTTTTGGTATCGAGTTCTTGCAAACAATACTTTCTCTCACTTTTCATTATTTTCCGATGCTCGTACACCCAGTATGGTGCTTGATGATTCGACACCACGCGCTTGGCTTCTGTGTAACACGAACATTCGTACGCGTTCTCGGTGATGTCTTGAACTCGCGTGGTTTCCGAAATGACAGGGCACCACGGGATGTGTTTGATACAAATTTGAGCTTTAGTGGCGTCATCAGAGGCAAGTTCGGCAAGACCGGCGATTGCGTTGACTTCATTGACTTCGGATGGGTCGAAGCAAAAATCTGTCTCTGCGGGACCTCCAAAATCACATCCAGGCACTTGTTCGCCGTATGTGCGATGGAAACACTTCAATTCGCTCTCACAATCGCTATCTTCATTGCAATCCCCGGCACATTTCGGACACGGATTCAATGGACCGCATGCGTTCTCGCTGGCGTGGGACGTTCCAGCAACAGCGCCTCGATGATCTATTTTTGTCAAATTGAGCTCCGTTGTTAAATTTGCCAAAGAATACGGCACTAATTCGGTGAAATGGTTCGCGTGTATACTCAAAGCCGGGAACACACTGTATGACTTGTAGAAAGTACGATCGAATTCATCACCAATTCCACACTTTGAACCCCAATGGGCATTGAAATATGTGTTAGCTTGTTTTTGCGTCCGCTGGCCGAATACACCATGGAAAAACTCGCCAAAGCACGTGTTATTCGTCGCTTGAGTCCATATTTCGTCCTGGTTATGTCTTAACGTGCACGTATCTGCCGCACAATAGCATTCGTTCAGCAGCTCTGGTATCGGCATACGATCAAACAGGATCGACATTGACGTGAATTTGTCAAAGAAATTTTTACCAGCGTACTGCTGGAATTTATCGCTCCGAAAGACATCTGACGGCGGCGACATCCACTCTGGAATCACCGTACTTACTTTTAATGTAAACGCGCTGCTTTCAAACTCTTCAAAACATCTCTGTGCGCATTCTTTTGCAGGATCCTCGTGATAAAGGCGATGGTTCATTGATAAACGCATGGGACCTTCGTGTAAGGCACGACCGGGGGCACATTCGCCAATACCAAGTTCTGTATATTGGACATCTGGTAAGTATTCACGTTGTAGGACACAAGTTTGGTCGGGTCCAATATCTACGTGTTTGCTCACGATATCATCCGCACGAAAAGCGAGCTCGTGCGTGTTGCTACGCGTCAAAATAGAATTGCAGGGGTCGTAGTAGAAAGATTTATGAATCGGCATCCATCCAGTGTTCTCCTCATTGTTCAACTTGTTGCACGCATCTGCCGCCGAACCCGCTACGGCTTTGACGTCAACAATTGCGGCGGTTGGAGTAAAATGTTGTTGAAACGGCACGCCGCCCTTAAATTCGTGCACAACCTCAAAGGTTTGAAGCGGATCCGGATATTTTCTTTGATCAATGGTCGACGTGAAGACACTCACTTGGCATTTCAATGTTTGTAGCCCTTCAAACTCAACGGGGACCACAACCGAACCTGAGCGATCCTCCACAGTGTTATCTTTCCATTCGTAAACTTTTGAAGTTACAGTCTCTGTACTGGTGCCCAACCCCGAGTAAACTTCTCGCTCGAGACTGCAGTTCCGGACCTCGGTTGTGAATACAAGCCGGTTGTTTTTCGTGAACAAGCCAGTGTCTATGTATTTCGAGTCTGTTTCTTCGTCGTTCCCAGTGTACAGACGCCGAGTCACATTTCCAAAATCATCACATTGCGTATTCTCCCAGTTCAAATTGTATGGTCTTATCAACTTTTCGGCAGCGGTGCCGTCCGTATTGACCAAGTAGGATGCACAGCCAGATAGCGTCGGCGTCGGCGTCTCAGATACATAAGTTTCAATTGTAACGGTTGACGCACCGGGGATCAAGAACTCGTAATCACTTTTGAATTCAATCGCAACGTTCACATCCGCAGCCGCAAAGGCTGTTGTCGGCAAATACAAACAGCTGGTATAATCGACGCTCTCTCCCGCCGTTTTGATGTCACACCAGTCAGGAGCATTCAATTTTAAGCGTGCTTGATTCGAATGCTCAGGAAAAATATCCGCATAGTAGCGTTCACCAAAGACCTCAATGTTCTGCAATGAAAATGTCTCGTCATAATCACGGTATTGTCTGTTGTTAAAGTCTTGGAATTCCGAACTTTGAGTAGTGACTTCCAGAGGCGACTCGTATGCGTTACAGGTCGGCTTAACAACACCCGCCCCCGTGCAAATGGAGTCGGTTTCGGTTTGCTCGATGTCACAAAAGCAAACGTCATTTTCCGCCAAACTTTCTTCACAACTCAGTCCAGGATCACATTGCTTGATCGGTGTCGACGAGCAAAATGGCGCACCACCGTTTTTGAGCCCGCACTGCTGAGTCGCGGCACATATGGTGGTAATGTTATTGTTGCGGCACGCACATCTCAAATTCTGGTCCGTGTGACTAGCTGTTAAAATATCCTTAAAAGGACAGTCCAAATTTGACATATTTTTAATTTCGCCACATGGGAGGTTTCCAGATTCACCGCAGTTCGATGCCCCTCCAAAGAAATCACAATAATTATCGGCACCTTCCTCCAAAAGAGGCTGAGACTCTTTTGGAGCCGCACTATTTGGACAATAGCACTCGGAAAATATTTGGCGGTCATTATCGCAATAAGGATGTAGTTCGCTCTTCACTTGACCCTTAAAGCAGTATTGACCTTTCAAAGCTATATTTGTACCACACGCACAGCTGGCTAATGCGGAGGGTTCCGGATACGCGGCGCATGTTGGAAAAGTCTCACTTACACACTCGGCTTCCGGCGTCAAAGAATCACTGTAAGAGCGGAGCACACATAACTGTGCATTCGAACACTCGATTGAGTCGTAGAATTTCGACTGACCTTCCGGCTCAGTGGCGTCATCTAGTTGTTCATACACGTTCATAAGGTGCTCGGGTGTATGACTCTTAAGTCCGCACAAACACCGAGCATGCTCTGTATTATAAACATGCGTAGGACACATTGGTTGCATTTCCGAATAGCAAGTAGACATGCGATGATGGCAGACCTCAGTTGCCTCGCAAATTACGGGCAATACCTTGAACTGATCCCCGCAAATGCATCCTCCATTTGTCGCTTCGCCTTCCGGACATACTGGTTTATCTTCCGGCACCGATTCGATTTTTGCGACTTTGTACTGAAGATCACCCATGACACCTTTCTTGAGGCTAATTCGCTGTGCGTCATCGGGCCAACACTGTTCTTCAAACAAGTTGCACGTAAATGCCGAATCCGTATTTTTACATTGACTCATCTTTTCGTAGCAATACTTTTTGTCGCCACACGTGTTCTGACCACACAAACAAAAGTCAGACTCAGTTACGCCGCTAAACGTTATATTGGGGATGGCGAGCGCTGCTTCGGCATGCACTGCATCACAGCGTTCTGCTGTCAGCGTGCATATACAACCAGATCTACTCGGATCTTCAGCAAAAGTGTCGTCGCAGTTCGGTTCGTCTGCTGGGTTTTCGATAAATTTATAATCGTTGAAAAGCAACATATGCCCACCTTTATCCCAAGAACACCCAGATTGGTCATGCTTTGAACGCGTAAACCGTACTTTTGAATTTACAGTCAGTGTTTTGTCGTCGATGGCCCGAGACCCTTCCAAACAAACGTCTGGGTTTTCTGCGCGTTTCCACTTGCCATTACCATGCGTGGCACACGTACCTTGTTTCACTAGTGCAAACGCTTTCTTATTGACCTCCGTATAGTTGCGATCACAATATTGACCCAAAAAATAATCTGACCAGTGAACGTGTTCCAGGGCTTCTTCTGCGGTCAGGCGACCTTCCTGCGTACTATAGCACGCACAACGGTCTTTATTTGGATGAATGCCCCAGGCATCTTTGCAAGACGGGCCTAACATTGGGACCTTTAACCTGTTTTCGTTTTGAGCGTAGATGTTTAAGTCATAGTTGCACGACATGTATGCACCATCAGTTACATTGATAAGGCGTGGACGAATAGGCGTTACGTCCCTCTCTGTTCCACATATACAATTTTCCGTCTTTGCCTTGAGTTCTTTGTTTGAGGTTGTGTAATTGTTTGACGAGATCTGCTCGCAAGGAATCAATTGGTAATCAGAGCAGTAGCCGTTTCCGTCAAAGGTATCTCCCAACCAATCCTCCTTCGTAAAGTGTTTGTAGTAGCACCATTGACCCACGTTACACTTTTTATTTCCGCACAGGCAGGTTGTGCGTATGTGTTGGTCGTTGTAGCAGAAGTTGGGCGCTTTGTAAATGTACTGTTCGCGCGTATCGTTTTGATTGTTGGAAAATTTCCAATTTTCACCACCGCTTTTTGTTCTTTCGCTTCTTCCATCTTTGAACACGTTTACAAGCTGCTTTAAATTCCATGGCTTCGAACCTCCTTGGGGTCGGATAATACAGCGTTCTTTGAGAGACGGCTTGGCGTTCTGATCTGTGAACCATCTACCGTATTCGTTCCTGTGTCGGTAGTGGACGTAGTCGGTCCTTGCCGGAGGGATAGTACCGGTGTCAGGATTAGATTTCAGTTTATACGATTGCCAGTGGTAATCAACATGAACGCTTGCACCATGTTTGTACTGGTAGCGTGTGGCCGCGTCGAAGAAATACTCTTCGTTTTCTGAACTGTCTTTGCCCCAGTTCAAGTTCAGATCGGTTTCAATAGTATGTAACCTAATCGTTACTTTAATATCTTCTGTGCGACCGTTGAAATTTGTGTACATTTTTGGAGCCAATTTTTTGAACTGTGACACACTCATTGAATAAATCTGTTCGCCGGTGTCTACGTTGCTGAGCCTGAGATTGAATTCTCCTGAACTGACTTTATCAACAAATGTTTTTATATCCTGAACTGTCTTGGCTATTGAGGCGAAAAATAGATTTCGTCGCGGTTTTTTAGAGGACAACAACTTTCGACGCGGCTTTGACGAAGATTTGAGCTTTTTCAATACTACGCCTGTATCATCCAATAGATCATCTTTTGCGGAACACCGTTTAGACGGGCCCCCCATTAACAATTTTACCGGCTCGCACCCCCATAGTCTCCTTGGAGCCACGATATTACATAATGTGCCGGCGCGATCGCAGTCCCAAAGCATGCCAGAGGCCTCTATGGAGCTATACCCGGCCTCGTACTGTTCATATAACCCGAACCCTAACACCGCTTCCTGGGGGACTTGTGGCGCCCAGAACGGTATTTGTTTTTCCGACCATGCATACATGTATGGAAAGCCCCATTTGTGTCTCGTGTGGGCCTTCTTTACCGGCCAATCTTTCCCTTTTTTTGGAGCCTCGCTTACCATAGATTTGACATATAAATCGGACGAATTATAGGAACTCGCCGCCGCCACAAGACCAGCACCAGGCGAGAACTCGCCGCCGCCACAAGACCAGCAATTTTGTTGGTTTGGTAATATCCAACGTTTTTCTTGCTGGGGGAAATCGTTCTTGTTTGTATACCAAATAGGTGAGCGGAGAATGAATTCACCCGGCTCATATTTGAATAAATTTGATATGGTATTACCAGTCTCCGAATTAAACACCATGTGACTGGGGTACCCCGAACCATCTGTGAGGCATTTATTGCCAAGATGCAGCCAGTCCAAGACACGTTTTATTTCACCTGAAGTTCCTGTCGAGGTTATTGGTTTTCCGTCTTTATCACAATCGCCGAAACACACAGGCGCACGTTTATCATACCAAATAGACATACAGGTATTTTCAACCAAGTAATTTGGTGCAAAATCAGCGACCAAAACTGCCCAATCGTTTTGTGACAAAACCTTGTCTTCGTTGCGATGACCCAAACGGCATGCTGCTGCTTCGAGAACGTTATTATTTTTTTTATGGGATTGAAGATTGTGGCTCAAAACAACATCTGTAATTTTTACGTCTTTAATATTGGTTGCATCTTGCAAAGACACAATCCAGAATGGTTGCGCTTCGTCTACGAATAACGCGTCTGCGTCGTCATATTCCTGTGGATTACCATAGAATAAATAATAGTTGCGACAATCCCCCCGATCTAGTGGAGCCTGGCCCACATTTTCGTTAGGGACCGGCTTTTGATCACAACCGCGAACAGAATACGAAGCCCACTCCTTGTCGCGCCATACATTGTCTTTCCACAAATTCCGAATGGGATTCTCGCCAATAATATCGGACATTCCGAAATTTTCTGATCGTATGTTTTGAACTGACGGATCAAACAGAAATAATACGTGTTCGCTCCCCGATGTGAGTCTGTCTTCGAAAGCTTGAGTACTCAATTTTGAATCGCTTCTAGTTTTCCATCTCGATTCTTGTTTTTGTTTTGTCAACCCGCTCGAAGCTACCGAGTAATATCCCGAACGCCTGTTATCAACTCCTGGCGTGCCTTGAAGAGTGTCACCCGACTCTGTTTCCCACGTTACAAAAGGATAAGAATACGTGTCTTGATAGCTCCCCGTTGTTCCACCAAAGAATTTTCTGTTGGTCAGATGCAGAGCATTTTCCGCGTAATCAAAGTCAGTGCAGCGCCAATGTAACCCAACAAAGTCAACATGCATGTTATCCAAATACGGCATGGTCCCACCGATTTCGAGTTGTTTGTCAATGGGTTGTTTATAAATTTTTCCCGTGATATGATCAGCATGGTGATCGTCTTCTTCTATTAATCGTCTTTTTCTACGATCGTCACCGAGAATTATAGTTTCCGTACGCACCGCATGTGCGACCGATGTTTCCGACTGGACTATTTTCTCAATTTCTGGATTGCGCGGAGTGTCCACATCTGTCCAACTATCTGGGTCGCGTTTCGAAATGATTTTATACGCATTGCAATCTGAACACGCAACTCTGGATGAGCATTCGTCATTCGCACAATGACATTGTGACCCCTGTGTATGAAAAGCACTTTTACCCCTCTCATTGCAGGAGTTGGCACATTCAGCCACGGACTCGGATCTGAATAACCCAGAATTTGAGCATTTTTTATTCGCTTCAAGGAGTTTGTACGTCATTTCTCTACCAAAACCTAGCGAAGTGCAGTCATCCGATGTTAAATTAAAGTATTTAAACTCCTCCTTAGCGTCGTACGACACAGTGTCATTAAATAGAGAAAAGTGCTCGTTAATCATTTCAAGAACGACTTTATCAGGATTCTCGTCGACAATCCACTGTGTAAAGCCCTGACCTTTCACGCCGGCTCTATAAGAGCTGTCCCCTTTAATCACGCCTACCTTTGGTATACACCCCATGTACACAGAACAAATTTCATAGGACTCGTGGCACACCCAACGCTCGTTACAAATGCACGACGTTAAATCATAGCTTTGCGATTTTAGATCTGGCTGCGATTTTAGATCTGGCCATCTATTGACACCATTGTCAGAGATTTCACATTTTTTTAAAACGCTTTTTGCTTTATCAATGCAACCGCCGCCTGCATACATCCGGTGATCTTGGAAACAATATTGATTCCAAGTGCAAACCTGACCAAAGCAACTACACGAAGCAGCATAGACTACAGAATCTGGGGTACACATAGAATTACTCTCGACGTTTGTTGCGAGACCTAAAAAGAAAAGCGCGAAGCCTATTCTATGGGAAAACATAATAATAAAATATAGTCATTCATTTATACTCTATTTTTTTATTGTTTAAGGTTTGAGATTTTATCTTAATAATTTATAAACTGCATGTTTGGCAGTTGGTATTGTAAAGTTGTTTAATTTTAGTGCATGTATCCGAGCACGTGGTAGCACACTCGGCCGCGTATATGTTCGTCAATTCTGCGCACGTTTTGCACGTCGTATCTGCCAGTAGAGTTGGTGCGCCGAGCTCTATTTTGGCCCCGCACGAAGTTACGGCTCTGCACTCGCGATTCTCTATCAGCGAGGGTGCCCTCGTCTCGTACGTCTGACCGAGTGTACAATGCTGCACCATGGTACACTCACGATCCTGTAGCAACGATGGTACCCCCGTCTCGTACGTCTGACCGAGTGTACAATGCTGCACAGTGGTACACTCACGATCCTGTAGCAACGATGGTACCCCTGTCTCGTACGTCTGACCAACAACCGCCCCGAAAACCACCTGCCCAGCAGAACATTGCGATACTGGCGAACATACGCGGTCTTCAACCCAATGAGGCGCTTGTGACTCGTATGTTACGCTTAACTCACACGTTGACCACGGCTTACACAAAGAATAATCCGTGGTGTTCGAATACGTCCCAGTCCCACACGGGTAACAATCATTGTCGGTTGTGTCGGGCTCGTTGGAAGGCTGTGCGTCGTAACCATACCCGGGCCCACACTCTTGCACGTCGCCACAGGCCGATTCGTCAATTTCGTTGTTCCATTTTTGGTTCGCGTTAGAACATGTTTCGCAAACTACGTGGCCCTCGGAGTCGGTGGTACCGGTATTACCGTAGCCCCTTTTGCACATTGTGCACGTTTGCGCATTGACCGACGAATATGTATTCGCAGGACATGTACCACAAATGCGGGGGTTTTCGTCCACAGGCTCTTTTGTTACGAATTGGCCCGCCAAACACTTCCCGACATTTCGACAAATGCGATCGTACGTTGCGCTGGGTGCTTGCGATTGGTATTCATCGTCGTCGCACACGGTCCATGGCTGACAATCCGCGTCTACGGACTGGGACCATCCAGACTTACATGGCTCGCACGTTCCACGCGTTGTTACCGTTGCACCGGTCAGGCGCGCGGAACCGTCGAGATGTACTCCACACACCGTCCAATTTGAACACGAGAGACCATTTGTTCCTTCGGTGAACTTTCCAGTAGGGCAGATGGCGCATTCGCGATTCGAGGTATAGGTCGGCTCCTTGCTAACATAACTGCCTGCGTAGCATGTACGGACGTCCGCACACGCGCGGTCGGTCACATTGCTGGGCGCTTTAAATTCATACATTGAGCCACTGGTGCACACTCTCGTGTTACGACAGACCCTGTCGCGCGTTGCGGTTGGCGAAACATATTGGAATTGTTCAATAACGTGCGAGCCATACATAGTGCCGCAAACGGTCCATGACTGACAATCGTACTCGCCATAATCGTGATCGCCGACTTCGTTGGACGTCCATCCAGTTGTGCACGCGGCGTCGCACGCGCCCGGAGATGTAGCCGAATGGCCAACACGCCGTGTGGAACCGTCGACTTGTGTTCCACACGTCTTCCACGGTTGGCAGCCCACGGCGTCTGCTGTGCCCGACCACTTTCCATCAGCACAGGGAGCGCATTGTGTGTATCCTAGGCCGTCTCCAAAAAATCCTTCTGGGCACGAGTGACAACTTTGTGCACCGGTCGAGTTTTGGAATTTCCCCCGTGCACACTCAAAACAACTGTGCTGTACTTCGAATTTTCCAGCCGTGCATGGCGCACATTCACGATTAGTTGTTCCGTTTGGTTGGACGGTTTCTCTCTCTCCGGGAGCGCATTGTCTCCATAGTTCGCACTCGATATCGGAGACAAGAGTTGCCAAAACGCTAATGTACTCGCCGGAATTACAGTTGGTGTATTCGTGACACATGCGATTGTTCGTTGTATTAGGCGGGCTACTTTCGTATTCTGTACCGTCAATACATTCGGTCACGTTCTGGCAGGCCCTGTCACGCGCCGCGTTTGGTGAAACAACTTGGAATGTCTTGCCGTCAATGCATTCGGTCACGTTCTGGCAGACCCTGTCACGCGCCGCGTTTGGCGAAACAACTTGGAATGTCTTACCGACAATACACTCGGTCCATGGCTGACAGTTTTCAGCAGTAGATACCGCCCACCCACTCGTGCACGCGACGGTGCACACGCCCGAAGACGTAGCCGAATGGTCAACACGTCGCGGGGAACCGTCGACTTGTGTTCCACATGTCGTCCACGATTGACAGTCCTCGGTATCCGTTACCGCCCACGTTCCATCAGCACAGGGCGCGCAGTATCCTTCTGAAGTATCGCTATGGTTAGTCAGGCGCGATACGTTTGCAAGCTGTGTCCCACACGTGGGCCATGGCGAGCACGACAACTGGTTTGACTGGTCTGCGTAGTACCCACCAGTGCACGCTAAGCATACGCGATCCGACGTCGTGTTCGGAAGCTTCGACACGCGCATGCCCGGGACGCATTGAGTCAGCGGCAGACACGTTCGGTCCCGCGTGTTTGTCTTTGACAGAGACTCATACTCGCCAGATTTGCACGTGACAAGTGGCGTACACTCGCGATTGCCCAAAGCATTGGGTGCTTTCGATTCGTACTCGTTAGCATAATCACACACTGCGCGCCAAGGCGTACACGACAACCGGTTCGACTGCTCCGTGTACCCATCAGTACACACCAAACATACACGATCTATGCTGCGGTCCGTGACACCCTCGTAATTACTGTTATTGATGTAAGTTCCCAGTGCACACGTACTCAATGGCTCACACTCACGATCAGATACATCTGTGGGCGGTGTCGATTCGTATTCGTTCGCGGAACAAACCTTAACTGGCGCGCAATGACGATCCGACGTGTTGGTCGGTTGTACCGTTTCGTATTCGTCTGGGCCACATACATACCACGCCGTGCACGTCAACAGGTTCAGCTGATCCGTGTATGTACCCGCTGGGCACGCTGAACAGACACGGTTCGCCGTCCATCTGTCAGTACTGCCAATTGGTGCCTCAGATTCATATTCTCCAGTAGAGCATATATCAATATATTTGCAGCTCGGGGTGTAAGGAGATTCAGTGGTTCTTTCTGACACGTACTGGGTATCAGGGCAAAAATCCAATGGTGTGCAAACGCGTTTCTGTGTACTAGAGCCTGCGTAAAGAATGTCCTGGCCGAATTCTTCGAAACATGTATCTTGCGCCTGACATTGTTGGAAATCCAGAGTCTCAGAGTACATGTCGACATCGCAAGGCGAGCAATCGTCAGTACCGTTCGTGTTTATACCAGCGTCAGGTGTTGGATAATAGCCGAAACCGGGTCCGCACGGCACTACTTGGCCGCACGCGGACCCGTCCACCGCGTCGTTAAACTCTGGCGGATCGTTGCTATTTGAACATACTTCACATATTACATGGCCAAATGCGTCTGTACTGCCTGTGTTACCGTATCCAGCCTTGCATTTTGTACATGTCGCCGATGATGGATCCGATGCCGATTCTTCCGGACACGCCGTGCACGCAGAACCGTTGTAACCGTGCACGCTTTGATACGTGTTCTCTGAACATGCGGTACATATAAATGGTCCGTGGTGCCCGACTTGACAGTGTCCATAACACGTTGTTCTGTCCACCGTGGAGAACGCATCGTACGTATCGGAACTTGGACACTGCTTACAAGACGTTTTGCCGGTCTCGTCTTGATAATCGCTAGCGCCACACATTTTGCAGTACACAGTCCCCTCGGAAGAACTATACGTTCCAATCGGGCACTCTTCACAACTTATGGACATCACGAGATTTGTATACTTTCCAAACGTGCAATTATCACACTCGACAGATCCGGGTGTGGCCTGGTAAGTGCCAGAGTCACAAACCTTACAACCAACTTGACCCGACTCATTTTGATAACGGCCTACTGTACAGTTGTCACAACTTGTTGCGCCAGTGCTGTCTTGAGCCTGGCCCACAGGACATAGATTGCAAGTATAGTCGTAAAAGTCCTGGTATTGACCAGCGGGGCATTCCGAGCAAACCGTGTCTACATTGTTTGTACAGTTTCCCATCGCATAGTTTCCGGGCTCACAGGGATTACATGGCTGACAGTTGCTATCTTGTCTAGCGTCAGATGCATCGTATTCTCCCTCAGGACACTCCAATTTTGCAAAGCAACCCGTTTCAGTTTCAGATATTTGTACAGCAGAACCATTCGACCACTCTTGAAATCCACACGGATCACAACCGCCAGTCAAAGACAAAAAGTAACCAGCATTGCAAGATGTACAGTTCGACGGTTGGGTTCTTGGATCTTGGCATTCTGCACCGACGCCATTATTGCACGCGCACGTTGTATTGTCGCATAATGCGTCATTAAATCTAGACCCATGTTGAATGTACAGATTTTCACCTGGACATTCAGTCCAGTCTTCGCATGCGCTAGAATGATTGTCTGCGGGTTGGAACTTGCCGTCCGGACAAAGCGAACACTCTGCATCGTTGACAGAATCTTGTGGCCGGCCCCATTGCTGACCCGACAAACATGTTTTCATTGGGAAACATTCCGTATAGTTATGATCTGACTCAGGCATATATGTGTACCCGTCACATGCAGCACAAACCGTAACATTTTCACCTATACTCAAGTATTGGCCCTCCTGACAACTCAGCACTGGGCAAAAGCTTGTATCCTCCAAATATTCTTCAGAATTCTCGCACGTGCACGCGAGATCCACCATTGTCAAATTCCACTCGCAAGGTATGCATGAAGCGTTCACGTTAGGATTTGGTTGATGCGTACCCTCAGGACACTTGGTGCATACGACGCTAGTGGTCGTAAAATTGGCGTACTCGCCAGGTTGACAGTTCGTGGGAGCTTCACAGCGTTCGCGACCAGCCGTGGCCTTAAGAGTACCATCGGGACACGTCTCGCATGTTAATGTATGGTCTCTCGGAATGATAGTATCTTCACGAGCGTTTTTACATGCGGTATAACAAGCCCTACATTCAGAATCTTCCGAAATTTCAGCTCCTTGACATACATAATTTTGACCGTCACTGGCATCAATTAACATTATTGCTCTCGTACCATCGTCCACGCAAAACTGACCGCGGTCGGCAACCTCAGATGAACTGTCATAATCGTCAGGATAATTTTTCTCGTGATATTTTTGGCAGCTGAGAGGCCCCGCATGATGCGTGCACGATGTGTCATTCAGAGAGTACACCGTTTCATGTAAGTTGCAACTCTCAAAATCTCCAAAAGTACACATGGAAAGACAAGTTTCTTGCTGCGAAGTTTTATTGTCGCAGTTCTGCTTGGAATCAAAACACTCGGATGCATCTTGGAGCAAGCTGTGATATTTGGCGGCATCTAGCTGCATTGGGTCAAATGTGGTCCCGTTCAGACGAATCTGTTGTCCAGGACCACAAGTGAAAGTTTCATAGCACGTTGTTTCACGATGCTCTGATCTATTTTGGAACCCAGTGACACAAATTGTGCACGAACCCTCCGCACCGTTGTACTCGAATTTCTCGTCGCGTTTACACAGTATCTGATCCACACACGACGTATTAAACGGATTATTCGAATATTTCCCAGAAGGACAATTTTGGCAGTCCGGATCCTGATTAGTAACATTAATGTTCTCAATGTACGTATTGTCCGGGCATGTCTTCTGAGGACATGAAAAATATCCTGACTGAAAGAACGTGCTAGTTGTGCTAAACGTTCCGTTTTCACAATTGGCTATTTCATATTGACAACTGTCGGATCTTACGACGAATTCCATGCGCCGCAAGAACTCTCCCGGGTTCACTGAATCAACAACCCCATCGATGGTTACGTTTGTTCCGTTGTGAGCGATTTGACCATATAATCTTCGTTGTGTCTGTGTCTCGCTGTGTCCAGCGAGAGCACCAGCGAGAGCACCAGCCGAATTGGCGTCTAACCGAAGCCCCTTTCCTAGTAAACAATCACAACCTCTGCAAAACAAGTTTTCGATGTTTGGCCTGTGTTTTTCTTCCCAACGCTCGCCATACTGCGTGACATCTTCATAATATTCTTCAAAATGGAAAACCATCTTGGCTGGGAAACGAGTAGTGCCGGCGGGACATTTAACAACTTTGAATCCCATGGTAACCATATCGGTATTCTCCAACTTAAGGTGAATGGGCACCGAGACACAAACTTCATCGTGTCTAATTAGTGTGTGCTTGGTTTGGCAGGGGTTTTCTCCACTAAGAATCTTATTCAAACCGTTTGAATACTCTATCGGGTCTACAACGCCCGAGCGAGACTTTAATTGGACTGTGATCCTTTTTTTTGCACCGAAGTTTGTTCCCGCGATAAAATTAGGAAATGCTCCAAACCCCCCTTTTATTTTTCCCCAAACGCCTGCACGCTTAGCTGCTTCTTGGCTTGTTCTTTTTTTCGCTCGGATAACGCCGAGATTAGCTCTGAACCTTGCTTTGGCTATAGCACCTAAAGCCCCCGCCCTTTTTTGGTCACGGATTGCGTCTGGGTCCCCTTGCTCTGCTCGGGCTGACCTATCCTTCTGTTTCCCCGAGAGTTTCGCGTATGACGCTCGCATGCGAGCGTCATAACCCAAACTCTTTGGAACCCCCGGGTTTAATCCGAATGCGGTCGCTGCAGCTTTCACAGCCCTATTGCCGTAAACTTTGTCACTATTTATTTTGGCCTGGCGTTTAGTCATACTTTGCTCTTGATTCCTTTTGACGACTCTTGCAGCAGTATTTGCGTTTTCCGTCGCGCTTTTGAGTGCTCGTGTTTGTTCGGCTTCGATACCCTCTAATATGGATTCTACATCCTTTCGTGCTTCATCGAGAATTTCTTTGGCATCTTCGACATCATCTCTCTTCTGATCTAGGCCCTCGAGAGCGACTTTTTTCATGTAGTGACTCGTTCGTTTGATATCACCCTTGCGAATCGACATTTCCCCTAGAGCTCTTTCTGCATCATAAACGACGCTCGCTTCTTCAATTATATTTTTTTGCTTTTGCTTATATTCTCCCGTCGTATCCCCAACAGATTCTAGAATGTCGTTTCTCTGCGCCTCTGTTATCACTCCACGACGTTTTAAGTTGTCAACTAAAATGTTCTTTTCTCGAACTAAGACTCCGCGGTTTTTTTCGTTTTCGACGGGATCGGTATCGGTATCCAACCCAGCGTCATCCACATTCGCAATATTTTCTATAACTAAGCTTAGCTTTTCCAGTAAATCAAGCGATTGACTGGCGTCGTGCGAAGCTTTCTGGTAATCTACATCCCCGTGCGTCTGTTTGAACTCCAACATTCTATCATTTTTATTTTGTTCTAATTGATCAACTGTGAATGCCTTTCCCGTGTCATCTGCAAGCCCCGTGTTAATCAGTTCATTCTTAAGGTTTTCTTCGGCTTTGTCAAATTCGGCCTGTTTTTTTTTTAAGTCTTCCTCTAATGATTCCCTCTGTTGTGCAGAAGGATCAAATTTGAATTGTTTCTTTAGTTTGTCGTATATGATAACATCTTGTTCGCTCAAAGGGGTTCCCTGTTGATGTAGAGCTTTCAGCTGGAGAAAGTCGGCTGATTTTTTTTTCTGCGCTGTTTCTTTTTCCTTAGCATCGTTGTACTCCGACATGTCGTCCTCAAGCGAACCATCTCCCTTTCGGGTTCTAATAGTATCAATGGTCTCGACCTTTCGGTCCGACAGACCATCAGTTTCTGGTCCCATGGCCACTGCTTTTCTTCTTAAAGCATCCCGTGCACCGGGCATTCTTTTTAATAGTTCTCTTACAGCTTCTCTACCTCCTTGATCACCTGCTATCTTAATTACCTTTAAATATCCTTCATCTCTGGCATTTTCGGCGGAGCTTCTTTTAGCATCTGTGTCTTGCGTTTTTTTTTCCAGCGCTTCACGTAAAGTTTTTTCGTTTTCTTCCTTTAATCTTTTAAACTCAACACGACGAACCGAGTTCCAAGATCTGCCACCGTTCGGTTGTCGTACTCCGTCTGCGTTTATAGGCCCTGATAGCGCTTCCGACATACGAAAAATATTATCATAATCGGAGGCAGTAAGAGTTTCGCCCTCAAACGTTGGTTTGGGTTTTTTTTCCACCCATCCATGTGACCAGTGCAGAATTTGATTATTTGACATCTTTAAAGGATTCAATCTCACTATCAGACTTGGATCTTGCTCCATAGCAGCATAAAGCCGCTGCCGCCTTTGAGCCTCTTTAATTAGATGATCATTTTCTTTAGTACTGAAACCGGGTTGATGTTCAATGTGTTCGGGCGAGCGTCCACTGTCGAATGTTTGTGTTATACCTAACTTTACATTTAACTCTTTGATTTTTGCATCGCGACTTTTTTTGTTTGCTTCGAAAATGTTTTTCAGACGTTCAGTTTCGGCCTGTAAACCTTCGACGTTCGCGCCAACAAGCAGCATTTTGCCCGCAAGTACGCCGATTTTGTCATCATGTTTAGTTTGTGCCTTTTGTTTATCTGCTTCTAATTTAGCAATTTCCCCTTCTATAACTTCTATCTGAACGCTTTTTATCACAGGGTCATCCGATAACGTAGAGAGACTATCATAAATCTTCAGCTTTAACTGTTCATCTTGTTTGGCCTTTCGATATTCTTTGTCCTTCATTATAATTTCATTCTCGGTTTTTTTATCTTCGGTATCATATCCTTGAAGAGAACTTTCATCACTCGCCAAATCACTCGCCAAATTTTTATTCTGTTTCTCGTGACTTTTCACTTTATTGGCTGCTTCTTTAATTTCCTTGTCCCGATTTTGTATATTTTTTGTAATCGAACTTTCCATGTTGGCGATATCGTCTGGCCCCGGGAAACTAGCAATGTCAGCAGAGATCTGACGTCTAGATTCACTCAAAGACTGCGGCTTCTCGTCCACAAGCGGCTGCAACCGGCCCCGGTATACGAGCAACGTCCTTTCTTTAAGCCTCAAACTGTTCAATTCGGTCTGTAATTTAGTATAATCAGTACCGCGTGAATGAACCAGTTGATCTTGAACCCTAACAATATCCTTTCTTACTTTATTGCTCCTGCGACTGTTTTTTAGCAAAGCGACAGTTTTTTTCGATGTTTCTTGGTCGGCCTTCAGTTGATCTTGTCTTTCTTTCAACTTCCTTATTACTTCACTATTTTCAATGATTTTTGTATTTATGTCGGCCATATTCAGCACCACGCTCGCCCGTTTAATGGCTATACTGTTATGAGCGCCACTAAAGTCGCCTCTGCCCATTCTTTCTAGGTTCTCTTGTGACTTTCGAAGTCTTTCTCCAACTTCAGCGCGTTTAGAGGCATCATTTGCTGCTTCTTTCTCAGATTTCTTTTTTCTTTGCATCTCGCGGAGACGATCGTTATTGGGTCCATCGTCCAAAAATTCGATATCTTCACTGCCGTCGTATTCGTTATTAGGGGGTCGTTCCATTAATAGCTTCAAATCGGCTACAGTATTCAAATCATCAACACTGTCCCCTCGAACTTCTCTTTGAACGACGTCTAGGAAACCAGCTTGTTCATCAGATTTTTTTTTCCGCGCCGCAGCAAAAGGTAGCCGAGCCATAAGCGAATCTTTTTGTTTCTTTGCAATTTGTTTTTCCAAATCACGCTGAACTTGTGCTCTAATCTCTCCCTTCAATTTGAATTCTGCCGCCTGCTTCATTTTTTCTTTGAAATGGCGTAGGTTTACCGATTCCCGACCCAAATTATATTCAGTCGCTCTTTTATGTTTGAGTTGATTCTCAAAAATTTTTCGCGCATTCGTTTCTGTTGAGCCAGTTTGCCGATCAGATTCGATTTGTGCTTTTCTTTGTTCATAATCTTCTTTTGCTTGTTTTAATTCAAAACGCTGTCTCGCTTCCTCAATTTGTATGACTTCACTGGCCAGTTTATTCTGAATATCATTACTTGGAATATCTTTTAGGGGAAAGTAGCGCTTTTCTGAATATCTCTTATTGAACACCCCGATCAAATTATTGGCGGCACCGAACAACACATTAGCGGCATGACTGGGTATGTTTCTGGCCCTGGAAATGGCCCCGAGTAAAAAATTGTCTACCCTGTGACCGGTGCTAATCCCAAAGTTATCCGTAAAAACTTTTGCTTGCTGTTTACGAATTTTCACCTTTTTCGTCAGTAGATCAATTGAAGCATCCAATTTCTCCTTTTCCGTTGCCAATATCGAAAACTCCAGGTCATCAACGTCACCGCCCATGTATTCGATGCGTTGCATTCTACGTAGTTTTTTTATATTTCCCTTGAGTTCTGAACGTTTGTCTTTCAAAACTTTTTCTTCTTCTTTTAAAACTTTTTCGTTTTCTCGCATTTGTTTGTAAATCTCGTCTTTCATGTTTAGACCTCTCTGTTTCATAATAGCTTGTGCATACTTTACATCGGTCATCTTACCACGTTTTACGACACCATCTGCGGCGCGCTGACGTGCATCCGCGTAAGCCGCCTCCCCGAGTTTCGTTTCAAAGTCCATTTTGTTAATTCTGTCCTTCAAGTTGTCAATAACAGTGTTGAACTGTTGGCAAGAGCTTTGGCATTTGGCAAGAGCATTTTTTGCCGCCTTTAGTTTATTGTCAAGCTCTAAAAATGTGCGAACTACTTCTTTCTGTTTTTCACCGGTAATACCGTGGCGTTTCATGAATCTTTCGCCATTTCTCTCGTCCGTAATTCTTTTCAGTTCTGCACGACTATTGATATTATCAAGAATGACTTCGTTTTCTACATTTCTATTGTTTTGATCATCAAGTTTTTTTTCCAGATCGCGAACTTTTTGTACGTTCACCGGAATTTCCGCACGTGACTTATCAAACTCACCCTTTGCGCTGTCAAATTTTGTTTTGGCTTCGTCAACATCAGATTTAGCGGTTTTTTTTGCGGTATCTATATCCATGCCCCGCGTAAATTCCACATCCTTTATATCTTTTTGTGCGTTGTGAAAGATATCCGTGGTTTTTTTTCCTATTGGTTCAAATTTCATGACATTTTGGATGTTCTGTCGCGTCCGCCGCTGATCAATGTTCTTACTTTTATCCGTTTTCAACTCGTTTATATCGGCTAACAGGCGACCGCGTTCCTCTGGATCACTAGTTGTTCCGTATATTTCTTGCTTTTCCTCAATCACTTTGGTTAATTCGTATTTGGTTGGGGGCTTGTCCATTCCATATTCAGTAGAATCAGCATTGTCTAATATATTTTGGCGATCTGGATTATAATAACCTTGCTCGAGATCTGGATTTTGGAGCCCTTGCAGTCTCTCTTCGGCAACTTGTAACTCTTGCGTCTTGAGACGCAATTCATACGCAGTTTGTCTGAGATGTTGAGCATGAACCCGCGATGTAGGGTCTGACTTATCCTTGATGTCTTTCTGTATTTGTTCTATCTGCCGATTTTTTTCTGCGGTTTTTTTTGTCTTTTGGCGATCTATAAAAATAGGATCATTATATGCGTTAACCATGCGCTGAGCATCTTGCAATTCCGCCGTTGACGGACGTGCTTCCATTTCTGCTGCTGGTATCGTCCCGAGATCATCTACAGCCTTTTTTGCTTCTTCAACTTCCGATGCAGCCTGACGCCTTGCTTCTTCTTTTAACCTCTCAGAATCTTCCGGCTTAGGTGGTTCTGACGTGACACTTTTGGAATAACTCTTCTTCTTTTTTAATGCAATGATTTGTCTCGCCAGAATTCGTTTTTTCTGCGTTGCGGCGGATGCGTCTTGTTGGGCAATAGAAAGTTCCACATTATAATCAAGTCCTATTTTAGATGCAGATTCATCTTTGGAGTTAACGGGAACGGGAATATGATTCAACCCTATTTCGTCTATGATTGTCTCCTTGTCTGCCTTCGACTTATCTATTTTCATCCGTATGTGAGTCTTTTCATCATTCAGTCGCCTGATTTTATCGTCAGCGTCGTTTAATTTTTCTTGTTCCGTGTTAATTTGTGCCTCAAGCGCGTTTATTCTCACAATTTGATCTTGATTCTTATCTAGAGCTTCTTTCAATTTATCGCCAAGCTTTCCGGCTAAAAAATTATCCGTACTTTCATCATACATTGTTGAACTAGCAAGTTTTTTCATACTTTCCAACTGCATTTCGGGCGTATTTCCGTAATAACTGCGTTTTCGTAAGAAGGATCTCGCTTTTTCGCGTTCGGCCTGGAGATTTTTTATTTGGTCATTTATATTACTCAACTCTTGGTCATATTTATCTTTACTGACTTGTTTAAAGTCATCTATATGGACTGATCCATCTTGTAATCCATTTTGCAATTGACCTGGAGTCATTGCACCAAGTCCCGTTCGTTCGAGGTGATAATCCACGGCCTTTTTCATATAATCGTTTCTTTCCTTTATATGTGTGTCATCTAATTTAAGCTGGCCTGCGAAACCATCTTCGTCGTACACGCCATTAAGACGGTCCCACTCCTCCCCGGCAGCGAGTGCGACTTGTTCTGTGGTTAAAGCTGGTCCAACAACACGTTTTCGACGCATACACGTTCCTCCCTCTCCAGATACAGAACACGCGCAAAAAAGCATTAAAATAATTATAATATTATGTACCGACTTCATGATATCAAATATGTTTTTTAATTTATAGTCTTTTTTTATAATCTACACACCCGAGTTCACTGGGCGACACAATCTATCAACTGATAAGTATCTTTCATTTAAACTTATCTAACATTTAATTGTTTTGGGTCTATTACGGTTGGTGGTTTTTTTTTTTTCGTTCACAGGATATCTATCAGGACTAGGGCCAGGACTAGGGCCATTCTCTAAAGCATGAGAGTCTGCCCGCGTCATTCGATGTGGACTTGGAGTTGGACTATTTTGAGTTATTTTACTCTTAAGCCTTCCTCGAGAGCGCTCGGCCTGTGAAAGTTGTTCTTGGTCTTTTGCAGTCCATGATCGTTCCGCATTAACAATATGATCCGATGCTTGCGCAACTTTCGTCATTAAGTTCCTGTCGGTGTAGTCCTGCATTCTTTCCGCTGTAAACTGTTTTATTAGTTGAAGTGGCACTAAGTCGAAGTCTGGGTATACTCTCTTGACTTCTTCGAGAGAGAGCCTGGAAAGAGCCATATAAAGAATTCCAATTTGCCGGGGTTTATTCGCCCGTTGCAGTTTTTGAATCTCGTTTTCTACTGCCGTAAGAGCAATCAAATTTTTTTGGTTTGAGACCTGTTCATCAAAACTAAGGCCCTCGTCGTTACTTAACACCTGTCTTAAACTATTGAGGACCTGCGAAACAGCGACGCCGTTGGTTGGAGATGGAATATCAACTCGAGCCTGCCAAGTCGGTGACCTCGCCGCTACATTGAATCGAGATATTGCGTCATCTTGAGCCATCTGGAAATCTTTCAAACCTTTATCGACATTTTCCGCTTCTTTAAGATCACTATAAACCTCCCGAACCTCTTCTTTTAAATCCAAAAGATTGTCTACTGCAGCATGATATTCTTCGAATCCTTTCTTTCTTTTATCCTCTGGAACGCTGTGCATCTTGAGATTTATTTCAAATTGTGTCATTACACTACTAACAGCTGTGCGAAATCGCTCCATCACAAGAAATTCTGAGCTAGGGGTAGACAAAGAGTAATCTGTGACGGTGCGCTCAATGAATTCATGCAGTCTCATCAAGCGTCGTAATTCAAGTCCGAGTTCCTGTCTTTCTATAGGAACTCTGTGTGTTGTGGACAGAATTTGTATAGTTTTTATCAGATAATCTATGTCCTTTAATGACTGACTGAGGTGATCCATAACAGTTGGCATGACATTCGTTTTTATGTCTTGCTCAGTAGTATATATCAATACTCCAACTTGTTCACCAAATGACATTTGCGTATTCAGTGCTTTTGCCGAGACTGTTTGGGCTTCACGAATCGTATCAAGGAATTCGCCAGGGTCAGTCCCAATTAAAGGAAATAGACCCGCCAGTTTTCCGGTATCGATGTCGCCGAACGCAGTTGCAAGAGCAACCATATCGCGCCTGTCACCATTTTTTTCTTGATTCAGTGCATCCCGAATCCGTTTCAAGTCAAAAATCACCTCGGCTTTATCCTGGCCACTATCGAGTGCTTCTAGCTTTTCTATCAATGGTGTTAGACTAGTTTCCACATAATTTTGCCCTAACGTACTATCTAATTCCTTGCGTGGCTCGGCCATCTCATACTGTCTTTCTTTAGCATCTTGACGCCTTTTCTTTAATGCATCGATAGTTTCCGTCTGAGCTCGAAAATCTGCGTGTTCTGGCCCGGGAGACGGAGTTAGACCGTCCACTCGGATAGTGTCGGGCAGCAACGTTTGAGCGGCGGCTCTTGCGCTATCCAAAGCCTGTTTATCGGCCAAACTACACGTTCCTCCCTCTCCAGATACAGAACACGCGCAAAAAAGCATTATAATAATTAAAATATTATGTACCGACTTCATGATATCAAATATTTTTTTTAATTTATAGTCTTTTTTTATAATCTACATGCGGCAGCGGTAGCCGCTTCTAATTGAGCTAATGCAGCCACCACCTCTTTTTGTGCATTTTCAACGCCAACTGCTATTTGCTCGGGAGTTAGTCCTTCGCGTGCCTGATCGGATAGAGTTTCCTGTAACGCTGTCAAATCTTTTTCAAGTCTAAGCAACACCTCTTCATGGCCAAGTATATTATTTACCGCGTTCTTTACATCTATTCGCTTTTGTTCAACGAAATTGCCGAGTTGCCCTGCTTTATCATCACTAGAGGTCAACCCTACTTCACGATGTCTGGCTGAAGGTACAAACCCGAACTGTTCGGGGAGATCGATTGTCCCCATAAAATTTCCGTCAACATTAAATCCAGTCACAACTTTAGGGGCTGTGACTGGACTTGATTTTCCCTTTGCCGAATCCCAAGCGTCATTTTTAATAGCAACTACTTTACCGTTGTCGACATCAGCAGTAAATTTTAGTACTTCGACGCCCTCTCCGTTATATCTTTTTTCGTTCCCGAATTGATCTATTTCGGCTAATGTGACTTTATCTGGGGCATAATTCTTTTTCAAGTTCTGTTGATAATCAGAATTTCCTGTACTTTCAAACGTCGCTCTTGCAATTCGTTCGTCAATTGTTGATTTTTTAAACTGTTGTGCAGATATAAGTTGTTTTGAATCGACCTCTAGATCCACGATAGGTTGACCATCTAATATTGCCTTTTGAGTTAGAGGATCGCCCATGTTAGAATCTGGAATGATATATTTGCGTCGTGCTGTTTTGCCATAGTAAGCGCCGTCACCGAATGGAATCGGACCGCCGTCCGCATCAAATTTCTTCACGTGGCCGTCTTCGTCCAGTTCAACTAGATACGGCCTTCCAAATCTTCTCATCTCGTTATCTTCCGCCTTAATTGTTGCTTGGAGAGCGGCTTCAATAATTTTTTCATCCCCTTCACCTGTTTTTTTAGCTTTCAACCCGTCTATTTGTGCTTGCGTTTTGGCTATTGATTGAGCGGCCTGTGCCTGCTTGAGTGCGTTTTCGGCACGCTCAAATCGTTCTTTAGCCAAATCAACTGGTGGCTGCCCCGAGACACGCACAAAAACGGCGGTGGGGGATTGTCCAAAACCCAAATAATTTGCGACAGGCTGTGACCGCGCGCGATGTTTCACCAACATCGCGACCTTCTTTGCGCTGACAACTTTGTCAAATTTTGACATATCTAAATCTTTGCCACCATTTTTTACGGCTTCAAGCCCGGCGGCGAGACCATTTCTACCCACCATAGTTGCAATCTCACTGAGTTTACTTTTGATACTACTAGAAAGTTTTTCCAATGGTATACCTCTGAGATCCCCTGGCCTTACGCCATCGCCAAATACATCTTTTATGCTGGTTCTTCCGTGTTCTTGTGAGGCACGTTCATTAGCAAGATCTGCGGCGGTACCGATACCGCGAGCAATCCTATCTTGTCTTGCTCTTGTCTCGTGTCGAGTATCAGTGGATTTCCTCTTGTCTGATTCTCTCACATTCCTATAAAGTTCTTGTCGTATGGCATTGCGAGCAGCATCTTCGGCCGCATGTTCTTTTTTGACTTTTTCGTAATTCTCTTGATCTTGTCTCTGTTCCTCTTCGGTTAATCTGTGATGAAGGAAATGTCGCGCCATTGACGTCGCGATGCGTTTCGCTGTTTTTCCGCATTTTTTCCCGCATCCAGTTTGAGAATCCCCGTCCTCGTCCGCGTATATTGGCTCGTACGCGCCCTCGTAGCTATCCTGATGCAGAGTCCACGTGTATTTCTCCGTAGCTGCATTCGTCGACATAACCAATGCTGCTTGCAATGTAATATTAGTAGTAGTAGTATTTCCAATTGCATTCATAACATGAACCAAGTTGTTTCGTTCAAGACAAGACAATGTGCCGTCGTAAGTGGACAGAACGAATGCACAGTGACTTAAAGAGAGGTCTTTTGTGATGTATGTTGACTGTTTATCGAAATCGGGATGATTTTCATGAATCAGTCGTATATCACCACCACCGCCACAGAGCCAACGTTCGCCACCACTGACACCCTTACAAAATCGTATATCACTTTCGGAATTAAGATAAATAATATCTTCATAGCTGTCACCGTCGGCATCGCCAAATGTTGGTGCAATAAATGCACTGCTGCAATATTCGCATTTTGGAATAGTGAATGAGCCAGGTTCCGCAGTGAATTTGTTGTCACTAGGATTGAATGTGCCAAAGTAAATTGTATCCCGTATTGCGAATGCGAGTTTATTGTTATGGTCTAAAATTGGCAAAACTTTCGTGAGTTGTCCTATATCCATCTTAGTTTCGACACCATTTTCGTCTTTCTTCCAAAATTCGACATCCCTTTTTATTCCGGTGCTATCATCGTATACAGTGGCGACACCCACATGTCCAATGACAACTGTGTTATTAAATCTTACAGGCAAATTTAATGCTGAATTGGTGCCTTGCGCCGTGCGACTATCTTCTCTAAATCTGGAAATAGTCATCGACTTGTCTTCGAGTAAATTTTTTTTTCCGTTGGGTCCAACATAATATCTGACGTTCTGAAATTCATTCATGTCTTCTCTGAAAACAAACACAGTGCCGTTACTGGCCTCTGGTATGTTAAATTTTTTGAGTGCATAATATTTTTTTACGACGGTTGATTTTATTGGTTTACACTTAGCACAACCTTTATTTTTGGTTTCTTTTTTGATGCTCACGTCTTTTCGAGTAGCAGAAACAGAATTTTTGAAATCTGAACCCGTTACAATTTGCCAATCTTCGAATTGTTGTTCCGGGTACTTTTCTCGGTCTTCAAACGGAATTAACTGACCATCCCGGCGTAATTTTGGGAAAATGATCAGGCTACCAGGCATCTGAACAGGATTTTTGTCCGACACGTAGCTTGTAACGGTCGGTAGTCCGGTATAACTGACCGATTCAGTTTCCGTTGTCAAGTTAAATCCCATACTCGACGACGGTGGTTGTCTCAATATGTAATCTTCATAATCAGTGGGGTCTTTGTCCGAGGGGGCGTGGAATATTGGAGCTACTACGGTAGACTCCGCAATTGACCAATAAGGATTTCCTGGAAACAGAAGTGTACCTGATAATACCTTTGCTGATACAGTATTTGTGACTCGTGATAATTTGTAATTCACAAAATCGCGCTGTTCCTCTTCTCGTTTGGCTTGTTCTTTCTTGGGTTTGCCATCAATTTCGTCCAACACTTTGTGCCCAACTGTACTTACTGCTTTATACGCGGCCGTGGTACCCATCGCCGTCGCCGTCCCGAGTGCGTGAGTCATTAGAGAGTCGGCAGATGCCGTCCCTATCACAAATTCAAAACTGACATATACTGGCCTTTCAAGGTAGTATTCATCTGTGTTACTGCAACCGTCTGCATTGAAGTCTTTTGAGCATGTAGAAGAGAGTTCATGACATTTCGCTGTTTTTTCAGCAGCCCCGTCTGGATCATCTTTGGCAAGGAATAGATACGAGACATCGCACGCATGTTTTTTATAACCGCGCATCCCCTTGTCAATGAGACGACACGTTTTTTCACAATCTTCGTCGCAATAACGGCCGTCATACTTTGCGATACAAAGATAATCATTTGCGCACTCTTGTTGACATTGTTTGTCGCAAAAACGTCCTTTGCCCTCCTTAGATTTGTAGTTTCTTTCCCCCATATCAAAAAAACTCGGGAATATTTCATCGGTTTCTGGGATTGTGCCTGTAAACGATGTAACAAATGTTTCTGCGCCCATTCTCCACGAATTATCGAATACTTCCTTCCCAAACTCCTCAGTAAAAATATTCTTGTCCTTGGCCCATTGCTCACCGCGCGCAAAGTAGTTATCGCCGTATTCGTTCCGCATGTTTAAGTCTGCCTTGTCAGCAGCGACGTCATGATGTTGTTGACAATTGTGAAGCTCCGCCGCTGTAGTTCCAGTGCGTTGTTCTAGTTTCTCCAATTCCTCTTCACACACTAACATTTTATGTTGTGCTGAATTTTCGCATACTCTTTGACGTGCCGAATTGCCCTGACTACATTTTTTCGTCTTTAATCTATCGCATTCGATTTTTTTTCTTCTTAAGGTTAATGCATCGTCATTGTTATCGTACTTTGCACAGTCGATACTCTTTTTTTCTGCGCGCGCCGCTTTATCATACTCGTACAATGCAGCGTCTTTCGCTGCGGTTTCGCCATTGTCCTGTAAATTAATCCACTGTTTACAATTATCTCTCCACTCTTTAATGTCCACCGTCCTTGGCCGAATGCTCGAGACGCCCACTGCTATGTCGGCACTTATACTGTTTCCAACCATAAGTCCCGTGTACAAGAGAAATTTGCTAAGATATTTTCCAAAAACGTCAATCGAATCGATTTGAGCATTCAAGCCCACCATATCTTCTTCTACTGAGTGGTAAAAGTTTGCAATGTTATCACTCCGGTCGAAGTCTGCAATGTTTTTGAAATTTTCCACGGCTATTGATAATTGGAAACCAAAACCTTTGCCCGTCAAAACCTCTAATGCAATAGGTACCGAAGCCCCCCATTGTATGCCTACGGACCACCATCCTCCTCTTCCGTTAGCCCACCCACAAAAGTGGTTTGTTTTACCCAGTCCAGATTGCATATTGGTGCCAAAGTAAAAGCCTACGTCGGTCCAAGTGCCTCGTCCCCCTGAGACTCCAACAGGAAATTTGGGATGACTAACACTCAGCCGAAGACCGGTATCGTCTCTCTTTAAAAGTTTAAGTCGCCACGCTGTATAATCTGCGTCGTCGTCGTCGTTGTTATTTTCGGCCCATTCTTCCGCCTTCTCTTTCCAGAATTTGCACACTTGTTCTGTTTTGCCTTGAATTCCCTGTGTTAAAGAATCGGGTTGCTCGCCAAGCAAAAAGAAGTCTAAGAAGTCCAACATATATCTGAAAACATCTACCAGGTTGTCTGTTGAAACTATTTTAGGGTTCCCTATGCATTGCCCCTTGCATATCTCGTTCCAGCTCTGGACATGGCCCTTTTCTCCCTCTATGTGGACAAGTCCACCTTCGCATTCCGCAATACATTCTTTCGTGCGCTTTTGTTTGAGAGTATCTTTCCTCAAGTCCTCATTCACACTGCCTTGGAGAACGGGCACCACTAATTCATTCAAGTTAAGACTTGTAGATATTGGTGGCTCAGCTCTGGGCACCGTGTGTTTGCCGACGAAAAAATTTTCGTCGGCTTCGGCCAAATCTGAGAACCAATGGGGCTGAGAGTCCTGCAGGTCCAATGGGGTGTTAAATTCGTTGAACAGTTCAATGTAAATGGGTAAATCATCCTGCTCTATTGAAGCCTTTTTACGCGCATGCAGGTATTTCAAAGTTCCTCTATATGGGTTTGAGACTTTCGTAACTTTTTCGTACAGTTCTAACGCTTTTCTGACGTTCCATATGCTGTAATTCTTGCCAAGTTTATTGACAAACTCGGGATTGATAAATTTTTTGAGCACCGATTTTTCCGCTTGGATATCGGTGGGCAGATCCTCGTAGTACGAATAATTAAAGACATGGTCGAAATCCAAGCCCAAGCTTTCTCCAAATTTGTCTTCAATAGTTTCTATTGAATCTTTGGGTTCGTCTGATAGGGTGTAAGTGTGTTTCCAGGGCGTATCGTCTCTGTTGTCTGGATCCTTTCTAGTTTTGAGAGCTTCCCATAACGTTTTGTACTGGTAATCGAGATATCTTCGGGGATCGCTTTCTTCACCGAACATGTTAAGGTTTTGCAAGTTATCTAAATGCTCATATTCAGTTTCGCGTTTCCACCATCCTCTGTTTTCCCACACACTTTTGAACGTATATAAAGACGCGTCATCGGCATTTGGCTCGGCGTATCCCTTCGTACCTTCTCCATCGCGAGTTTTTGTCCACGGGTTCCACCCGTAAGGATTCAACGTTTCAATGTCATTCGAAATTCCGATCTTTCTAAATTGCACGTTATTGGGTTCTTCAATTTGTATTTGTTCGTCCCCTTTTTTAATGCCGTGTATAGCCGAATTGGCATAAATCGTTTCGGCGACTTCTGATCGAATTTCATCCTCGGCATCCGAGGCCGATGTGCGCCAGAAGAATTTATTTTTAAAGCGCTCGTCGCTAGAGAGCTCATCTGACCATTTTTTCGACTGGGTTTGCAACCAAATAGAGCGTTCCGTAATTTTATCTAACGAAACCATGTCTATGAAATTTCCCATATAGTCTGAACGTCCTTGGAAATCGGAAGAGTTGCTGGTAACGTCTCTCCAGCTGCCTACAGACCCGTCCATTATTTCCCAGGATGCTTCATCAAGGATTGTGTCAATGGCACGCGTTATTTTCCTGTCTAGTTCCAAGAGGATATTTATTATGCTGTAATCTAACATAACTTTTGTTGGGTCAAAAGGCCATGGCGTCAGGGTCCCTGGGCCGCCTAGTCTTTGTACTTGGCACCAATCCCTGGGTGGTGCTATGGTTTCAAATGGACCAGAACACAGTTCGGACGCTGAGGTCCAAAACTTACTGTACTTAGACTCTGCTTTCTTTTTGTCAGCGTAGTCCTGCCCGTACAGAACGGTTTCGCTATCCATTAGTATATCTAATAGCGCCTCCCTTGATCTGCGGCTAGATGAACGGAGTCCGCCGTTCACGCCGATGGACGTAATTATTGCGCGCCAATTCTTTACCTCTGTGGCAAGAGTTGTGCGCTGGCGCTCAGACGAAGACTCGCGCTCTCGCTGTGGAAGCAACTCGTATTCAACTGAGCGACATGTTGTATGGCCTAGATCGCCTTCACCGTAAGGGGCATGATACCATTCATTCGCGTTGGATGGTTTTGGTTTTCTATGCATACCATATTTATCTCCGTTAGAAACATAATTGTATTTGTCATCAACCCAAAATGTCGACCGGTAACCGAACTTTGTGTCGCAATACTCGCAGCGACATTCCATATAGGCTTTGCATTTGCGACACGCGTCTGTCAATTCCCCAGCCCATTTGCGATTGTCATCAAGGTAATCTCCTTGGATTGGATTTTTATCGCTATCCCAACCATACCAATTTGCCGTGCCGGAGTGGTACGGCGATTCGTAATGCCATCCGCCCTGATTGTATTGGCATTTGTCGTGCCACAAAGTCACAACTTCTTGATTTGCGCGTTTCCACGGTAAGCATTGGCCACAAGCATCGTTTTGGTCGACAAATGACGTTTGGACTTTTCCACTATTCCATTGGGCTTTGTCTGCACAAGTTTGTTGTGTGATACTAAATTCCCATTCTTTGAACCAGTACTGGCGCATGAGTTTTGCCCTTTCTTGCAAGATCATTTTTTCGATCTTGTATACGTTAGGGTCTACTCCGATCAAATGTTCCGATCCCGCACCCGTTTGAGATATTCCTGATATGGTAACAGTTGATATGTTTTCGAGATTGAATAATTGATATTTAGTGAACAAATTAGCGGGGAAATCAATATGGCATGTATCTGTCGTGCAGCCGTGTTCACTGGCAAAATCTTCGTAGAATCCATCGAGGGCAGCTTCAGTATGACACGGGGTGAACATATACATTTTAGTAAATGTAAATGTTGTATCGCTCGAGCTGGACATTTCTTTCCAGGCGTCGCCAGTAATGACCCATTTGTTGTTGTTTTGATTGTGGCTTATCATACCATGTCTTTTAGGCGTAACAAATGTCTGATGCGACGTATTGTCATTGGAAATAATCCCTTCGACCTCATTCCAATTAAGCACCTTGTCAGTATCGTATGGAGTTCGGAAGCTAAAATCGTGCGCGGCGATGTATGCATCTGGACGATTTCCATATTCTTCTGGGTAACAAAACCACTCTTCTCGTAAATGGATATTTGTCATCGCGTAAGTGTATCCAGTGGGATTCGATAAAGGATTTCGAAGGGGATCTAAAGAGTATGGGCATAATTCTAATGGAACACGAGAGCCTGCCACCCGTGCGCATCGAATATCTGTTGTTTCAAGACAATCGAATGAATTTTGAATAGCCTTGAAATTCGCGATCTCCGCATCGACACTTGATAAATGGAATATCGATAGGATACTCATGAATTTGAATCCCACAGTGAATTTCATTTCCTTACCCTAACACTTTATTTATACTTTAAAATCATTAATGTTATGAGTCCGAACATATTAATTTTTTTTGACACAATAAAATAATACTATATAAGAATCAAACCTTCAATTATATGACCCGCATCCTATTTTTGGTATTCCTTCTGTGCCAAAGCGTGGAGTCGCTATGGCCTTATCATATTCGTTTATCTGGACAAATCACAAACAGAATCGTTAAGCCAAAGTCGTGGATGTACAATGGCGTAAAAACCGACGCCGCAATGCCGTCTGAGTTAGTAATGTCTGGGTTTCCAAATTCCACTATTGGTGCGGATGAGATTCTGAATGGAGAATTATATTTCAAAAATAAGAAACTCAAAGGCTGGGTGATTGAAAAGAACATTAAAGACGCACAATTGTTAGGATTCTCAACAGAAACATTTAGCAAAGAGGACGAAGGATATATGTCACAAACCACAAACTGTATGCATGGAAATGTTTTCGTGCAGCGTAAAAATTGGTGCTCTTCGGGAGAAGTAGCAAAATGTAATTATGAGTTCAATACTGACTCAGATAACGACGATACGTATGAGGCTACTTTAAGGAATATGTTTACTATGTGCTATGGTGAAAGCATAGACTCGTGCGATTTACGCATTCAGGCAGATCTTCTACTGACGAATATGTTTGGGGCAAGATCGGCAACGATGCCTCACCAAAATGTAAAAACACACCAAACGTGTTGGCCAGCTCATGCTAGCCATTTGCATGAGCAAGACAACTATCATTTAGGCCCCATGTGCTCTTCAAATCAATATTATGAGTCGACTACGGCTTCGTGTCAAACATGTCCCGCCGCAACAGTTCCGGACTGGTCTTCTTCCGTCCTACAGACCAAGTACGACGACATTCAATTTTTTGACCTCAAAGAGTGTGGCGACGCTCAAAGTGAGTTTAACAAACTTGTGGAACGATTGGACTGGATCCCACGAGCTGATACTGATGAAACTTACTATTGCAAGGAAATTGTCGATACGTTGGGGTTCATGGGTCTTCATGGCGGAGACGGGCGCAACGACAACTACATTATCGACACGCGCGTTCTAAAATGTATTTTTGAACAATGTGGTTCGGCCATTTATTCAACCCTTGATACAATTCAATATAATGGCGAATGGTCGTTCCGCGCGCCACATATCGGATATTTTTGGCATTATTCACCATTAACATGTAAGCATAAAACTAACCCACTGGTGCCAACTGCACGCGGGCATTGTGGAGACAATGGCTTGCTCGAAGCCGTCGAGAATAAAGGCTTTGTATCCGACAAAACGTGTCAAGAATCATACGCTGGTCAAATGCCAGACGGTATTCATCGACTACATCCTGACTATAAGTGGAAAGTCCCAACGTATACAGAGGGTTCGAAATACAGGCTTTTATTGAATGAACTGTGGTTTCACGGACCAGACACAAGCGAACTAACATTCGACTCGAGTATAGAAGAATACAGAAGAAATTACTGTTTGAACATGAAATGGAATGGCGTATGCATGCAGACACTTGAAGAAACCCCTCCGTTCGATTACCCTAACGAAACGATATACGTTTCAAGTGGGGATTTATCTGACGGTGGCTATATATTCTACTCAGACACGGATTGCCAAAAAACGCTTTTTTCCGGGCTGATGGGAAGTTACCGACTTGCGCCGAATGCGAAATACACATTTCGCAGATGCAATAATTCGAATACGCACCCATTCGATGTGTCGGCAGATGATACTTGGTCTGCCGATGGTATTGTTGGCAATGAAACGCTGGTCATTACAACGGGTGGTTTACACCGCGTGTACGAATGGAGATCGACCGATTACCCAGAGTTTATGCACGGTGTATTTATTATTGAAAATCAAACCACCATGTTACCCGGAGGCCAACTAATAACATCGCTAGGTTTTTTCACGTGCCCGAATTCAGATGAAACAGATTTAACATCAAACACTGCGTCGAAAAACTACACGGACTTTGAAGTCGAAGACAAACGTGGACCGGACCAGCGCGGTTATTTAGTATTAGCAGCGGCAATTTCGCCCGTTGCTGCTGTGAATACTATCGTAGAGCAGCGATTACGTCAAAGTAGTCATTTGTTAACCAAAGACATGCCTTTTGAAGAGGAATGTGCTTATAAGTGCACAGATCTCAATAAACCACTTGCTACGGTGAGTATCGATAGTTCAGGTATACGAAGTTGTAGTTGTGCATCAGATAGCTTTGAAGACTGTCATATCCCCTGTTCGGGCACGTGCGAAACCTACGTGGTTGAAGACGCAGTGTACACGGGTACATTTGATAACACATGGAAAAACGGAGTCGGTTATGGTGGGTTGCAGGAATTTGTCGGGTTCTTTACGCCAGAGAGCTGCGAAAAATTGGTGTCGGACCGTCGTTACAACAACCCGGACGGTTACGCCGATGTGAATGGGGTATCATCCGACGGTCACCGGTGTTACATGGAATACGATATGAAAAGTCGTGATAACTCTGCGCACTTCAAATCGAAATTCCTCACCGATACAGTCGTTAATGTAGGTGAGGAAATTCCGCCAAATATCACATATTCAAGAGCAACGTTTTCGTCAGATAAAACATACGTGGGGTACGTGCGGCTAGAAACAACAGGTGATAAGTCATTCGACGTGTTTGAAGACAACGCTACTCTCCCAGTATACAATTTCTACGCGAATTTTGACAATTATACGATTAGCGACACGAATGTGGCGATTGAACGTTTGGACACGCCGAGTGCTATACTCAACACCGATGTATTTTATCCGAGGCGTGTGTTGGCGTTAGGAGTGAATTATTTGGGCACCGACCCGTTCGCGTCAATGCATGTTATTGAACTTGACGAAGAAGACGACCCCATCAGATCTTTGTGCCTTGCCGGATTCATGAATAAGGAAATTCAAAAAGTTCATAGCATTGCTGTAGTAGTTATATCGCAGTGGGACGAATACACTATCACCGGAGAGTCGGTTGAGGGCGTTACGGTAGACACAGACGCAGACCAACGTATCCAAAGGTTCTCGGAGTCGGAAACCTTTCACAGTACGAATTCGTTGCGGGGAAACTTTATTGAGGACCTACCAAAGGAGGATCGTGGTTTCCTCCTTGCATCAGTCCTCCTTTCTGATGGTCGTACAGTTTTGTGGGCCACAGATCTCCACGGCATACCATTAGACAACGAAAGTCCGTTTATCGATTCAATTGACTTTAAATGGAGCTTGTACGTGGTGGATAAAGTAAGCACAGCTGAAGCGCGTCTTCTAATGGCAGTGTACGACGAGGAAAATCGCCAAGTGTACATTTTTGACAATGAGTTCAGTAAGGCTGAGGAATTTAGAGTCGAAACGGATGTTGGAATTGTATCGGACACGACCGGTTCAAGGTACCCAGAATCATCTGATGACACCATAGTCTTTTATGATCGTATCCTTGGTATGGAATGGACCTCTGATGGAAAATTGATTGTTATGACGGACAAGGGCGTCCATATGTACACTAGGAAACGCGAGAATATCGCTTTGATACCCTGTCAGATTGACAAAACCGCGAACGAAATCGCAGGCATTGTGAACCCGGGCTACAGATTTGAGTTGGGCGATCAATGTGATATTGTGACTGAAAAGTGTCCACCGGGTCAGTATCAGGACGAAGCCGGCCAATATGATTGCAAAATCTGTTCGCCGGGCACGTACAATGATGATCTAGGCCAGAATGGATGTAAAGACTGTTGGATCGGCACGTTTCAACCCCTTCACGGCCAAACCGATTGCGAGGACTGCATGCCCGGATTCTATTCTGACGAGGAAGGTTCTCGCGGATTATCGGGAAATCAGCACGAGTCCATAATGTTTGAACATACCTGTAAGTCCTGTCCAAGGGGGTACATGTCTATGGAGAAGGCTTCGCCCGGTTGTATAAAGTGCAAATCGGAGCATTACTGTGACATAAAATCACAGATCATCTCTCATGCGACTTGCACGCCAGGTAATGAACTTTGGTTACACGGGTCAGATCATTTGCATGAATTATGCTGCTCTACTTCTCTAGGACACGATTATGGGTATGACAGCAATAATACTCTTTACGGTTGGAGAGAAACAGACACCCTAATCTGCACCAAAAGGCGTAAGATAAATACCGCGCCCGTGCTCGAAAATTGTGGCAGTTTTGAAGACAAAACAACTGACGAGTTGGAAGAATTTGTGAATTGTGACTTGCGCAACTTTGAAAAACAACAAAATAGCACGTATGGGTACTTAATTCCGAGTGATATATTTTTTCCGAACGCCACAGAATCTGCAGATACCGCACCAATTGGGACGGAGTGGGCTGATGATTTCGAGTGTTTCATGGAAACAGATCACCCTTCAGATATAATTTTGGACTTAAATGAATGTTGCCCGAGTGGATTAAATGACATCATTTGGCAACAAGGCGATGATCTTCGATGCTTAAAGACGTACGGAGGCGATTACCTTGTGGGATTCGATTCAAAGTCACTGTCACTGAACATTACTTCCGAACCAAAAACAGCATCGTCATGCCAAATCACTGTGAATAAAGTCCTAACGAATTTCCATCCACTATCAGATGAAATCATGCGATGTTGTAATGCCGATATTGATGCAAATATACTGCTCGGCTGGGAAAATGAGACTATCCCGTTTCAAGAAGGAAGTGCAAAGTGTTACAAAAGTACAGACGACGACGATTGCTACTTGGAATTTGAGTACAGAACACTTGGTAAAAAAGAGAATATTGTTAATTCAGAAATTGAAGTCACAAACGGCACGTGTGAGGATAATGGATACAAGGTTTCGAGTGCCGCCATAACAAAAAACGTTCCTGGAAATTGTTCTGAAGGATGGAATTTTGAGGGCTTTCTTGCCGTTGAATACGAATACAGTAATCAAGAAGAATGTCCTGAAGGCTGGCAGACCATAAGCGACGAACAGCTAATGGTCATTTACAATGGCTCCTGTACCGACAACGTTGGGTGGGGCCCTGTACTCGTCGAAGATTGTGGGACCGGTGTAATATTACAAATGTTCCCCGAAGAGTACATGGAGCTAAGCTTAACTTACATGAACAATCCGTTCTTTTCGACCAGCACATGCAGGGCGCAAAAATTCAACACGGTTGGGGCTGGACAAGAGTTGTGCTATATTTACGACGGAATGAATGTTTGCGATGTTATTCCGATCGAAAAAAGCGACACGGAATTGCAAAATATTTTAGACACGGAGTGTTCAGACGAGTATCCGTGCCTTTGCCAACGACCTATTACTTGCGAA
>Ga0209630_10000578_pt1 | contig 42210 bp, 30 predicted proteins | sample COG_01_FD_184745 | JGI IMG/M metagenome (GOLD analysis project Ga0209630, IMG submission 184745) | Pelagic Microbial community sample from North Sea - COGITO 998_met_01 (SPAdes) (version 2) | ecosystem: Environmental > Aquatic > Marine > Neritic zone/Coastal water | place: Helgoland, sampling...
AACCCTTTAAATATTTTAAAATTGTTTTTTGAACCTCATGTAAATCATTCATTTTAGAGAGATAATTATATGTATCCTTGATAATTTTATCAAGGTTAAAATCAATTCCAGCTTCCCAATGAGCAATAAGATTTAGCACTCTTGTAAAACACTGAAGATCTTCCCTCATTTTAATGTTTTTGTTTTTCATAATCATACTAAGATATTTTATACAATTATCAAAATCATCAACTGTAAAATACATACAAGCAATTTTATAGTAAAGAAGCATTATATGATGATGATCAATAAAATTTTTATTATCCTCTATACCATTTAATACTTCAGGGACAATTTTAATTGAATCTCTAAAATTACCTTCTAATGCATGAAGATTAAATAGGTTATTATACTTATACATAAAAATCAAAGCATTTAAATTTTGATTTACTGGAAATGAGCTACTTTCCACTGAATTAATTAAATCACTTAAACGATTTTTGAATTCTGAAGGATGTTTAATTAATGCTAAAGCCTCTAATAAAAAATTATAACCTTTAAGGTAAAAAACAGGATGAACTTTAATCATCTCTGGATTTTTATTGAATGTATCTATCCACTTTGAGGCATACTTGTAGCTGGAGAGAAAATCTTGAACCAATAAGCTGTACCAAACCCATATTTGATAATAAATAAGTTTCTCGCGGAATCCAAGTGATTCTAATTTTAAATTTTGAATTTTTTGACTGAAAAAATTTTGAATTTCTTTAGATTCATAATCACTTTTTGCATAACCGGCTTTAATAAGTTTTTCATAAAGCTGAAGGGAGATATTCGATAAATTACTGTTTATATCATTTTGTTCTTTTAGATAATTAGTCTGAGAAACAAGTTCATTTGTTCTATTGCTTAAACTCCTTGTCACATATAGAGATTCAATTAATTTTTCAAATTCAACAATTTCATAAGCAGATGTGTTTTCATCATATTTTAATGCAAATGATTTCGCTTTATCTAATATTTTTAAACTTTGTTTATATAAACCTTTTTGATATAAAATTGTAGCAAAATCAATTTGACTCCTAATGTGTAGTTTAACATTTTTATGTTGTGGGTTTAGTCTTAGACTAATTAGAATCTGTTTATATAAATGAGCTTTTAAATTTGACAGCTGGACTTTAGAGACAATTTTTTTTTCAATTAAAATATCTTCTTTGTAGATATTCATTTTATCAAGCTGATTAAATAATTTTAGAAACTTTGAATCTTCATTTGATTCCATTCTTCCTACATAAAGTTTAAATTGCCTTTTCTCTGATTTGGTGAGAGATTTTATTAAAACAAATAGATTATCTTTTAGATCATTAGTCATTGTATATATATAATAATTAATATGTTGATTTACAGTTACTTACATCAATAATAAACATATCGGATATTGTAAAATTAATATACTTTTTTTTAAGTATCACCATTTAAATAATAATTTAGATAATAATGAAAAATCAAGTCCAAATATTTGACACTACTTTGAGAGATGGAGAACAAGTGCCAGGTTGTAAACTTGATACTAAAAGTAAATTAATATTAGCCGAAAGAATTGATATTCTTGGTGCAGATATTATAGAAGCCGGATTTCCAATATCAAGTCCAGGAGACTTTAAATCAGTTGTAGAAATTTCAAAAATTGTCAAAAATGCATCAGTTTGTGCACTTAGCAGAGCAAATGAAAGAGATATTGATATTGCGGCTGAATCATTAAAAGATGCAAAAAAACCAAGGATCCATACTGGAATAGGAACATCTGAAATTCATATTAGACATAAATTTAATTCTAACAAAGAATCTATTATTGAATTAGCTAAAAAATCAGTTTCTCATGCTAAAAAATATGTTTATGATGTTGAGTTTTATGCTGAAGATGCGGGCAGAACTGAAAATGAATTTCTTGCTAAAGTATGTGAAGAAGTAATAAAGTCTGGTGCTACAGTTTTAAATATTCCTGATACTACTGGATATTGTCTGCCTGAAGAGTATGGTGATAAAATTAAATTCCTAATTAATAATGTTAATGGAATTGAAAATGTCACTATTTCATGTCATTGCCACAATGACTTAGGACTTGCTACAGCAAATTCTATTTATGGTGTAATTAATGGTGCTAGACAAATTGAATGTACTATTAACGGTATAGGTGAAAGAGCAGGAAACACATCACTGGAAGAAGTTGTTATGATATTAAAACAACATTCAGATCTAGGTCTTTACACCAACATTGACTCAAAGCTTCTTAATGATATAAGTCAAAAAGTTTCTGACTTAATGGGAATGCCAGTTCAACCAAATAAAGCTATTGTTGGTTCCAATGCTTTTGCACATAGCTCGGGAATTCATCAGGATGGAGTAATTAAAAAAAGAGAAACTTATGAAATAATTAATCCTTCTGATGTAGGGGTTGATAAATCTTCTATAGTTTTGACTGCAAGAAGCGGAAGAGCTGCACTAGCTTTTAGGATGAAGGAATTTGGAGTAAATTTGAGCAAGAAAGAGCTTGATGATGTTTATAATGAATTCTTAATTGTAGCTGATAAAAAGAAAGAAGTAACCGAATCTGATTTTCCGATTATGCTTAAAAATCAAAATATTAAATATGGCTAATACACTTTTTGACAAAGTATGGGATTCTCATGTGATTGAGAAAATTGAAGATGGACCTGACGTTTTATTTATTGATAAACATTTTATTCATGAAGTCACTAGCCCTGTTGCATTTGTAGGGCTTAAAAACAGAAAACTTAAAGTAATGTTCCCTGAGAGAACATTTGCAACTGCTGATCACAATACTCCTACATTAAATCAACATTTACCAATAAAAGACGAATTATCTGCCTTACAGGTTAAGACATTAGAAAAGAATTGTAATGAACATGGCATAGATTTTTGGGGATTAGGACATAAAAAAAATGGTATTGTTCATGTCATTGGGCCTGAAAACGGAATTACTCAACCTGGACTTACAATTGTTTGTGGTGATTCTCATACTTCTACACATGGGGCTTTTGGTGCAATTGCATTTGGAATTGGCACATCTGAGGTCGAAATGGTTTTAGCTTGTCAATCTATAATGCAGCAAAAACCAAAAAAAATGAGAATTAATGTGGATGGAGAACTAAATCGATATGTAACACCCAAAGATGTGGCTTTATATATAATATCAAAGCTATCTTCTTCAGGAGCTACTGGTTATTTTGTTGAGTACTCTGGTAGAGTTTTCAAAGAAATGAGCATGGAAGGAAGAATGACTGTTTGTAATTTAAGTATAGAAATGGGAGCTAGAGGCGGAATGATTGCTCCAGATAACAAGACATATGAATATATAAAAGGCAAAGAATATGCTCCTAAGGATCAAGAATGGGATAAAGCTGTAACGTACTGGTCCTCATTGAAAACTGATAAAGGAGCTATTTTTGACAAAGAATATAATTTTATAGGAAAAGATATTGAACCTATGATTACATATGGAACTAATCCTGGGATGGCAATACCTATTTCTAAATCTATCCCTTCTTCAGACACTTCAGACTCAAAAACTTCATACATAAAAGCACTAAACTATATGGAATTTAAAGAGGGCGATCAGATGATCGGTAAAAAAATTGATTATGTATTTCTAGGAAGTTGTACAAATGGAAGAATTGAAGATTTTAGAGTTTTTGCTAATTTAATTAAGGGTAAAAAAAAATCAGATAATGTCGATGCTTGGCTTGTACCAGGCTCACATAAAGTACTTAAAAGCATAAAAGATGAAGGTATATTAGATGTTTTAACTGATTCAGGTTTTAAATTAAGAGAACCCGGTTGTTCTGCTTGTTTAGCAATGAATGATGATAAAATACCTAAGGGAAAATATGCAGTAAGTACAACCAATAGGAATTTTGAGGGTAGACAAGGTCCCGGTGCTAGAACTCTTCTAGCTAGCCCTTTAGTTGCAGCAGCTACTGCCATTACAGGAAAAATAACAGATCCAAGAGAAATTATTTAATATGGCTTACGATAAATTTGAAATACTAAAGAGTACTGGAGTTCCTTTGAACATAGATAATGTTGACACAGATCAAATAATCCCAGCAAGATTTTTAAAAGCAACTGAAAGAAAAGGTTTTGGCGATAATTTATTTAGAGATTGGAGATATAATTCTGATGGCTCCTCTATTGATTCATTCCCTCTAAATAATCAAAAGTATAATGGTAAAATATTAGTTGCTGGTAAGAATTTTGGATGTGGATCATCTAGAGAACATGCTGTTTGGGCAATATATGATTATGGTTTTAGAGCAGTGGTGTCGAGTTTTTTTGCTGATATATTTAAAAATAATTGTCTAAATATTGGAGTCCTTCCAATTCAAGTTTCTGACTCTTTCTTATCAGAAATTTTTTCTCAAATAGATAATGACTCAGAAAGTCTATTTGAAGTCAATCTTGAAAATCAAGAGTTTATAATTAAAAAATTAGACAAGAAAGAAGTGTTTAATATAAGTCTTTATAAAAAAGGTAATATGTCTAATGGGTATGATGATATTGATTATTTATTAAATAAAAAGGAAGAAATTTCTAGATTTGCCAATAAATTTATTTTTTAATGACTCGCTCAATAGAAATAATGGACACAACTCTAAGAGATGGTGAGCAAACATCTGGAGTTTCTTATTCCCCTAAAGAAAAGCTAACAATTGCTAAACTATTAATAGAAGAATTGAAAATTGATAGGATTGAAGTTGCGTCTGCAAGAGTTTCTGATGGTGAGCTCAATTCTGTTAAAGGAATAACTGCCTGGGCAAAAGAAAATAATCATCTTCAAAGAATTGAAGTTTTAACTTTTATTGATAATAACAAATCCATAGAATGGTTGATTAAATCTGGTTGTAAAGTTCAAAATTTACTTACAAAAGGGTCTCTAAATCACCTGGAACATCAATTAAAAAAAACACCAACAGAACACTTTGAAGATATTTCAAAAATAATTCAAAATGCTGAAAAAAATTCAATCGAAACTAATATTTATCTTGAGGATTGGAGTAATGGTATGAAAAATAGTAAAGAATATGTTATTGAATTTTTAAGCTTCTTATATGAACAGAAAATAAAGAGAATACTTTTACCTGACACGCTTGGTATATTGACACACACAGAAACTTATGAATTTATTAAAGAAGTAAAATCAAAATTTCCTAATTTTCATATCGACTTTCATGGTCATAATGACTATGATCTTAGTGTAGGTAATTCAATGGAAGCAATTAAAGCAGGTTGTAATGGATTACATTTAACTATAAACGGGATGGGTGAAAGAGCAGGAAACACACCCCTTTCAAGTGCAGTAGCAGCTATTAAAGATTTTTTACCAAATATTAAAATTAATGTAGATGAAAAAAGTTTATTTAAAGCAAGTAAACTAATTTCAACTTTTTCAGGTCAAACAGTTTCTTCTAATAAACCAATTGTCGGAGAAAATGTTTTTACACAAACTGCTGGAGTGCATGCTGATGGAGATAATAAAAAAAATCTTTACTATAATAACTTAAATCCTATCAGATTTGGAAGAAAAAGAAAATATGCTCTTGGTAAAACATCTGGAAAAGCAAATATCAAAAAAAATTTAGATGAACTTGGCATTAAACTAAATGAAGAAGAATTAGGAATTATTACATCTAAAGTTATTGAACTTGGTGATAAAAAAGAGAAGGTTACAATTGAAGATTTGCCATATATAATAAGTGATATTCTAGATTATCCTACAAAGAAAAAAAATATATTAATTGAGTCTTATGTTTTAACTCATGCTAAAACGCTTAGACCTTCTGCATCATTATCATTAATAATAAATGGTAAATTATTCCAAGAAAGTTGCTCAGGTGATGGTCAATTTGATGCTTTTATGAATGCATTAAAAAAAATATATTCTAATCAAAAAAAAGAACTTCCAAAATTAATAGACTATGCTGTTAGAATTCCTCCAGGAAGTGATTCTGATGCATTTTGTGAAACTACAATTACATGGGACACTGGATTAAAAAAATTTAAGACAAGAGGACTAGATACAGATCAAACAGTTTCTGCAATTAAGGCAACTGAAAGAATGTTAAACACTTAAAATATGAAATTAAAAATAGCTATACTCCCTGGTGATGGAATTGGACCAGAGGTTACAAATGAATCAATAAAAGTTCTTAATTGTATTGCCAAAAAATTTAATCATGATGTTGAAATGAGTACTGGATTAGTTGGAGCTATTGCAATAGATCAATACAATGACCCTTATCCTGACGAAACACATAAATTATGTTCTGAATCAGATGCAATTTTATTTGGCGCTATTGGTGATCCAAAGTATGATAATGATCCGAAAGCAAAAATAAGACCTGAACAAGGTCTACTTAAATTAAGAAAAAAATTAGGCCTTTACGCAAATTTAAGACCTACCAAAGTTTTTGATTCACTTCTAGAAATGTCACCAATCAAGGAAGATAGAATAGCTGGAACCGATATACTTTTTGTTAGGGAGCTAACTGGTGGAATTTATTTTGGTGAAAGAGGTAGAAAAAATGATGATAACTTTGCATTTGACACATGCCAATATTCAAGAGATGAAATTGTTAGAATTGCTAAAATGGGATTTGAATATGCAGAAAAAAGATCTAAGAAACTCTGTAGTGTGGATAAAGCGAATATTCTTGAAACCTCTAGACTTTGGAGAGAAACAGTTCAAAGCATGGAAAAAGATTACCCTAATGTAAAAGTTTCATATGAATTTGTTGATGCTGTTGCAATGAGATTAATTCAATGGCCTAGCTCATACGACGTTTTAATAACATCAAATCTATTTGGAGATATTTTGACTGATGAAGCATCTGTAATTTCTGGTTCAATGGGCTTGATCCCTTCTGCTTCTGTTGGAATAGATAACGCCTTATATGAACCTATTCATGGTTCTTATCCTGAAGCTACAGGTAAAAAGATAGCAAATCCACTAGCTTCAATTCTATCACTTTCTATGATGCTAGATTATACTTTTAATTTAAAAAATGAGGTAAACATTATAAATAAAGCAGTTGAAAGTTCACTTATTAATGGTTATACTACTCCAGATCTTAGCAATAATCAAGAGTCTTATTCTACTAATCAAGTAGGAGACTATATAGTGAATTTTATCGAAAAAAATTAAAGAATATAATCTGTTGAAATAAAGTTAGAATCATTAGAATCTAATAATTTTTTTAGTATTCTATTATTATGAACATTATCCTTAGAAGCTACAAATGTTCTTATAGAGAAAGCTCTTAAAGCATCATGAACACTTAAAGTACTAACAGCAGAATTTTTTCTACCAGTAAAAGGATAAATGTCTGGACCTCTTTGACAAGAGCTGTTGAGATTTACTCTACAAACTAAGTTAGCAAGTGTATCTATCAATGGACCTATTTTTTTTGTGTCACTTCCAAAAAGACTTACCTGTTGGCCATATTCAGAATTTGCCATATCATCTAAGGGCTTATCTATATTTTTAAAAGGAATAATTGGAACCACAGGACCAAATTGTTCTTCTTCAAATACTTTCATAGAATTATCAACTGGGTATAAAACAGCAGGATAGCAATAGTTATTTGTTAATTCACCTCCTTTTTTATTTATAACTGATGCACCTTTAGAGACAGCATCTGCAATCAAATCCTTAATATATTGAGGTTTAGAAGGTTCTGGAAGAGGAGTAAGAAAAGCATCTTTATCCCATGGCATTCCAAATTTAAGATTGTCAACAGCCTCAGAAAATCTTTTATTAAACTCTTCAGCAATTGATTCATGAACATAAAGCACTTTCAAAGCTGTACACCTTTGACCATTATAAGAAAGAGATCCAGAAATACATTCTTGAATGGTTAAATTCATATCAGCATCTGGCAATATAATTGCAGGATTTTTAGCTTCTAGCCCTAAAACTAATCTTAACCTATTCTTGTTGGGGTGTTGATCTTGTAATGCAACAGCAGATGAACTATGACCTATTAACGCTAAAACATCTACATAACCTGTTTGCATGATTGGAGGGCAAATTTTTCTACCTCTACCAAATAAAATATTTACAACTCCAGGAGGAAAACACTCCTTAAATGCCTTCAAAAGTGGAGCAATTAAAAGAACACCATGTTTAGCAGGTTTAAATATTGTAGTATTTCCCATTAAAATTGCAGGAATCAAGAGACAGAAAGTTTCATTTAGAGGATAATTATATGGTCCTAGACACAAAACTACACCTAATGGGCCTCTTCTAATATGAGCATTAATTCCTGAATCTTTTTCAAACCTTGAAGACGATCTGTCTATATTTTTATACTCATCAATTGTGTCGTAAATATACTTTACTGTACGATCAAATTCCTTTTCTGAGTCATTTTTATTCTTACCTATCTCCCACATTAAAAGGTTAACAATTAAATCTCTATGGTCAATCATTTTATCAGCAAATCTTTTCATGCACTTTAGCCTATCTCTAACCTTCATAGTTGGCCATTTACCTTGTCCTCGACCAAAAGCATTTTTTGCTGATTCTAAGGCTTCTAACGCAGACTCTGAATCCATATCAGGAATTGAACCAAGTAGAGTTGGGGAATATGGAGTATCAGGATTAGAGTCAATAGTTGAGAAAACATCAGATGTTTCACCATTCCATTTCTTCATCTCACCATTTACTAAGTATTCTCTGCAATGTAATTGATCTATTTTAAAGCTTGTCATAAACTTATTATTTATATTAAAAGTCGTAATGTTTCTGGTTTGTCGTTTAAATATTCTCCAAAGAAACCATTTTCTTTCATTTTCTTTGTCAAGTCATTTAAATCTTTAGAAAACTTTAACTCTATTCCAACTATAGCTGAAGTATATTCTCTATTATTCTTTTTTACATATTCAAAGAATGTAATATCATCATTTTCCCCAAGAACATTATTTACAAATTCTTTTAAGGCTCCCGATCTTTGAGGAAATTTAACAATAAAATAATGCTTTAATTTTGAGAAAAGTAAAGCTCTTTCTTTTATTTCACTCATTCTGATTATATCATTATTACCTCCACAAATTATTATACCTACATTTTTATTAATAAATTTTTTGTGATACATTTCAAACGCAGATATACCTATTGCTCCTGCAGGCTCGACAACAATTCCATCTTTATTATATAAGTCTAAAATAGTTTGGCAAATTTTACCTTCAGGTACAACAAGTAAATCATCTAAGTGTTCTTTACAAATTTCAAAAGGTATCTTTCCAATTTTTTTTATGGATACACCATCTACAAAGTTATCTATTTTATCAAGTTCAATTATTTTTTTTTGTTCAAGTGATTTCATCATAGCAGGAGCTCCTTCTGCTTCTACTCCAATAATTTTGGTTTTAGGTGATAACTTATTAAAAACAGTTATAATCCCAGAAATCAAACCACCACCACCAATTGGAATAACTAGGTAATCAAAATGTTTATCAATTTGGTCTAAAATCTCTAAAGCAATAGTACCTTGACCTTCTATAACAGTATTGTCATCAAAAGGATGAATAAAAATTGTATTTTCATTAATCTGTTTTTGAGCCTCTTTTTGAGCATCATCAAAACTATCACCTATTAGAACAATTTTAATATAATCTCCACCAAACATTCTAACTCTATCTACTTTCTGTTTTGAAGTAGTTTCTGGCATATAAACTGTTCCAAATATTTTAAGTTTTTCACAAGAATATGCAAAACCTTGGGCATGATTACCTGCACTTGCACAAATAATTTGCTTGTTTTGAGTATTATTGAGATTGAGTGATTTTATTTTATTAAATGCACCTCTAATTTTAAAAGATCTAACTTTTTGAACATCTTCTCTTTTAAAAAACACTCTTGAGTTAAACTCATTGGATAACCTCTCATTTAATTCCAAAGGAGTAACTATGGATACATCTTTTAGATTATCCGATGCATTTCTTACACCATTTAAATTAGGTAGTTGCATTTATCATAATGCTTTTTTCATTGAAGTCATATGTTGCCTTAGTTCATCACCTATAATTTCAATAGAATGGAATCTTATAGAATCATTAATTTCAATTAATTTTTTATTATCAACTGAGTTGGAATTTTTAGAAAAGGTATTGGATCCTATCACATCAATATCAATATTTTCAAAGAAGCTTGACAATAGATTAATTGCTTCATTATTAAATAAATAACATCCATATTCTGCAGTATCAGAAATAATACTATTCATTTCATAAAGTTTTTTACGAGATATTAAATTAGCAATTAAAGGAAGTTCATGAAGAGATTCATAGTAAGCAGATTCTTCTTTTATTCCAGCTTCAACCATTGTTTCAAATGCTAATTCAACTCCTGCTTTTACAAAAGCAATCATTAAGATTCCATTGTCAAAATAATCTTGTTCTGAAATTTCTTGATCAGTTGGAGTTGTTTTTTCAAAAGCAGTTTGACTAGTTTTCTCTCTCCAATCTAGAAGTTCTTTATCATCATTATCCCAATCTTTCATCATAGTTTCAGAAAAGTTACCAGATAAAATATCATCCATATGCTTTATAAATAATGGGGACAGAATAAATTTTAGTTCTTCAGACAATTCATAAGCTTTTATTTTTGCTGGATTTGACAATCTATCCATCATATTTGTGATTCCTCCATGTTTAAGTGACTCAGTAATTGTCTCCCAACCATGTTGAATAAGTTTAGATGCAAATGCTGGATCTACTCCCAACTCAATCATTCTATTAAAAGAAAGTATTGAACCTGTCTGAAGCATACCACAAAGAATTGTTTGCTCTCCCATTAAGTCAGATTTCACTTCTGCAACAAAAGAAGATTCAAGTACACCTGCAGTATGAGATCCAAGAGAAACTGCATAAGCTTTTGCAGAATCAAAACCTATATTATTTATATCATTTTCTGGATGAACTGCAATTAAAGTTGGAACACCAAAACCTCTTAAGTACTCTTCTCTTACTTCAGATCCAGGAGATTTAGGTGCAACCATTATTACTGTTATATCTGGCCTGACTTTAACACCCTCTTCAACAATATTAAAGCCATGAGAATAAGATAAAATTGAATTTTTTTTCATTAATGGCATTAACTGTTTAACAACAGGAGTATGATTTTTATCAGGAGTTAAATTAATGACTAAGTCTGATTTTGGGATTATTTCATCAAAGTTACCAACTGAAAAACCATTTGATGATGCATTTAAAAATGATTGTCTTTTTGAATCTATCGATGATTGTCTTAACACGAATGAAATATCAAGGCCAGAATCTCTCATATTTAATCCTTGATGCAAGCCTTGTGCTCCACAGCCAACAATTGCAATTTTTTTATCTTTTAAAAATTCTACTCCGTCTGCAAATTCTTCAGAATCCATAAATCTACATCTACCTAGCTGCATTAATTTTTCTCTAAATGATAAGCTATTAAAATAATTTTTCATTGTTTTTATTTTTGATTTTTAAAAGTATTCAAAATTTCTGATATACCCATTTTTTCTTTTGAAACCGCAATTCTTCCAGATCTTGTAAATTGAAGAAGACCATATTCTGATAAATCTTTGTAAAGTTTTTCTGTATCATCTCTAAAACCAGTTTTTTCTATAACAAAAAAGTCAGGATTAACAGTTACAATTCTTGCATTAGATTCTTTAATTACATTCTGAATATGTCTTTCTTCAAAAAGAGATGATGATTTCATTTTATAAAGAGCTGACTCTTGAAAAATTGTTTCATTATCAGTATGATAAAAAACTCTAATAACTTCAACCTGTTTTTCAATCTGCTTAGCTACTTTCTCAACACCCTCTTTAGTCATCTTTACAACTATTATAAACCTATAAACATCTTTTATCTCGCATTCAGAAGTAGTAAAACTTTCAATATTTATGTGACGTTTTAAAAAAATTGCAGAAAGTCTGTGTAATAGACCAACGTTGTTTTCAGTATAAACTGAGATTGTATAATTTATTTTATTTTCCATTTTAACTTAATCTTACATCAGAAACCGATGCACCTGATGGTATCATCGGAAAAACATTATTTTCTTTTTCTACACATATCTCCAAAACATAAGGCTTCTTCGATTTAATCATTCTTTCAACTGCAGGCTTTAAATCTTTCCTATCCTTTACTCTCTCAGAATCTAAATAATAACCTTTGGCAATAGCTACAAAATCTGGATTCACCATTTCAGTTGAAGCATATCTTTTATCAAAAAATAATTGTTGCCATTGACGAACCATTCCTAAAAAATCATTATTTAACACAACTATTTTAACTGGAATTTGTAATTGAAAAATTGTGCCTAATTCTTGAATAGTCATTTGATAACCACCATCACCAATTACAGCAACTACTTCTCTTTTTAATGCTCCCATTTTTGCTCCCATTGCAGCAGGAAGAGCAAATCCCATTGTACCTAGACCACCTGATGTAATATTACTTTTAGATTGAATAAAGTTAGCATACCTACATGCAACCATTTGATGTTGACCTACATCAGTAACAATAATAGCATCTCCTTTAGTGTATTCATTAATAGCAATTATTGATTCACCCATAGTTAGCCCATCTTTGACTGGGTTTAAATCAGAATTAATAACTTTTTCAAATTCAATTTTCATTAAATCATCAAACCTGCTAATCCATTTGTCATGTATTTTCTTTTGTATTTTTTTGGTAATAAGCTTTAGAGATTCTTTACAGTCTCCAATTACTGGAACATCTACATTAATATTCTTATTTATCTCTGCTGGATCGATATCAAGATGGATTATTTTTGCTTGTGATGCATAAGTTTTAGGATCACCAGTTACTCTATCATCGAACCTCATTCCAACAGCAATAAGCAAATCACACTCATTAGTTAAAATATTAGGGCCATAATTCCCATGCATTCCAACCATTCCAACATTTAATTCATGGGAAGTTGGAAGTGCAGATAAGCCAAGAATTGTCCATGCTGCAGGGATTCCACTTTTTTCAACAAAGTCTTTAAATTCAGTTTCTGCATTTCCTAGAATTACACCTTGTCCCCATACAATAAAAGGTTTTTTCGCTTTGTTAATTAACTCAACTGCATTTTCTATAGATGTATTATTAATAGTAGGAAATGGATTATAGCTTCTTATACCCTTACATTTAGAATATTTATAGTCAAATAATTCAAATTGAGCATCTTTAGTTATGTCTATCAAAACAGGACCCGGTCTTCCTGATCTAGCAATATAAAAAGCTTTTGCAAAAATTTCAGGAATTTCAGCTGCTTTTGTTATTTGATAATTCCATTTAGTAACAGGCATTGAAATTCCAATAATATCTGTTTCTTGAAATGCGTCAGAGCCTAAAAGATGTGAAGCTACTTGACCTGTTATACAAACAATTGGAGTTGAGTCAATTTGTGCATCTGCAATACCAGTAACTAAATTAGTTGCACCTGGTCCAGATGTTGCGATTGCAACACCAACTTTTCCTGAAGATCTTGCATATCCCTGCGCTGCATGAACTGCTCCCTGCTCGTGTCTTGCCAAAACATGTTTTAACTTATCTTGAAACTTATAGAATTCATCATAAACAGGCATTATAGCTCCTCCTGGGTAACCCCAGACCAAATCAACACCCTCATTTAATAAAGAATGAACTACGGCTTCAGCTCCACTTATATTTTTATTTTTCATATCACTTATTCATCTGTAACACATCCATTTGATGCATTCGAAACTGATTTAACATATTTATATAAAATTCCTTTATCAATTTTTGGTTCTGGTTGAGTCCAGTTTTTAATTCTATTTTTTATTTCATTATCTGAAACATCAACATCTATTAAATTTTTCTCAGAATCAATTGTAATAATATCTCCATTTTGAATAATTGCTAGAACCCCACCTTCATATGCCTCTGGGACAATATGACCTACAACAAATCCATGAGTTCCTCCCGAGAATCTTCCATCAGTAATCAAGGCTACATCTTTTCCAAGTCCTGCTCCCATTATTGCAGAAGTAGGTTTAAGCATTTCTGGCATTCCAGGACCACCTTTTGGTCCCTCATATCTTATTACAACAACTTCTCCTTTATTGACTTTAGATTGTTTTATAGCCTCAAGACACTCAAATTCGCCATTAAATACCTTAGCTGGGCCTGTAAATTTTAAACCTTCTTTACCTGTAATTTTTGCAACACATCCATGTTCAGCAAGATTTCCTTTGAGGATTTGTATATGACCTGTTTTTTTGATGGGATTTGAAATAGGAAAAATAATATCATTAGAGCTCATGTCTGGTGACTCAATTTCTGATAAATTTTCTTCAAGAGTTTTACCTGTTACTGTCATGCAATCTCCATGTAACATTTTATTTTCTAGCATATATTTTAAAACTGAAGGTACTCCACCTATTTTGTGTAAATCCTTCATTAAATATTTACCACTTGGCTTAAGGTTAGCTAAGAAGGGAGTCGAGTCACTTATTTCCTGAAAATAATCTATTGTTAAACTCAGATTAGCCGCTCTTGAAATAGCTAAAAAATGAAGAACTGCATTAGTTGACCCACCAAGAACTGTGATCAATCTTAAAGCATTTTCAAGAGATTTCTTAGTAACTATATCAGAGGGCTTAATATCTTTTTCTATGAGTAATTTCATTGCAGAACCAATTTGATTACACTCACTAATTTTATCATCACTTATAGCAGGATTAGAAGAGTTGTAAGGAAGAGACATACCTAAAGCTTCAATTGCAGAAGCCATAGTGTTAGCAGTGTACATACCTCCACATGCTCCAGCTCCAGGACAAGCATTTTTAATTACATTTTTATATTCATTTTCATCAATCTTTCCAGAAACTTTTTCACCCCAGGCCTCAAAAGCTGATACTACATCTAGCTCTTTATTATTATAACAACCTGAATCTATTGTACCTCCATAAACAAGTAAACTAGGCCTATTTAATCTAAGCATTGCCATTAAGGCGCCTGGCATATTTTTATCACAACCAACAACTGTAACCAAACCATCATACGACATAGCTTGAACAACAGTTTCCATTGAATCAGCTATAATATCTCTAGAAGGTAAAGAATATCTCATGCCTAAAGTTCCCATTGATATTCCATCACTAACTCCAATAGTATTAAATATTAAACCAACATAATTTGAGCTTACTATACTCTCTCTTATTTTTACAGATAAGTCATTTAAATGCATGTTACATGGATTACCTTCATACCCTGTACTAGCTACACCAATAAAAGGTTTATCAAAGTCCTCTTCAGATAAACCAATAGCGTGAAGCATTGCTTGAGCAGCAGGCTGAGAATCATCCTTTGTTACTATTCGACTATATTTATTTAACATACAAAATAAATCTTTTCCTTAAAATTATTACCCTGTTACTTTAATTCTTAATGAATCTGTAAGCTATGACTACGTTCAAACAAATGAATTTATATTTAAAATACTGGTAATGAGATATTTAAACTAATAAATATATTACATCCAAACTTCTCGCATCTGTATTGAATTTAAATAATTAAATTTAACACGTAATGGACAACAAAGAAATCGATATTATACTTAATTCCCAAAAAGAATCTAATAAAACCAATTCTAATTCTGTTAACTACAGAATTCAGATTTTGAATTCCCTTCTTAAAGAAATTATCAAAACAGAAGACAAAATCTATGAAGCTCTAAAAAAAGATCTTAATAAACATGAATTTGAATCATTTTTATCTGAAGTTCTTCTTGTTAAAAGAGAAATTAAATTATTCACAAGAAAATTAAAGAAATGGTCAAAAAAGAAAAAAGTTAATGGATCTATATTTAACTTCCCATCATCAGATTATCTTTTACCAGAACCTTATGGTCAAGTACTTATTATAACCCCATGGAATTATCCATTTCAGTTATCACTAACTCCACTAATTGGTGCAGTTGGAGCAGGAAATTCAGTTATAATAAAACCATCTGAATTAGCTCCAAACACATCTTCAGTACTTAAAGAATTGATCTGTAGTGTCTTTCCTCAAAATTTAGTTTCTGTTATTGAAGGAGATGCTGAAACTGCTAAATATCTTCTTGATAAAAAATGGGATTATATATTATTTACCGGAAGTACAAAAATTGGAAAAATTGTAGCTGAGAAGGCTGCAAAACACTTAACCCCCACTACATTAGAACTTGGAGGGAAAAGCCCATGTATAGTTGATAGTAATATAGATTTGGATAAAACAGCTAAAAGGATAGTTTCAGGTAAATTTGTTAATTGTGGTCAAACTTGTATTGCCCCAGATTATGTTCTCGTTAACACTCATGTTAAAAGTGAACTGATTTCAATGCTCAAAAAAAATATAATTTTAACTTTTGGAAACACTCCTCATGATTCTGATAGTTATGGAAGGATTATTAATAAAGCAAACCTATTAAGGCTTAAAGAAAATCTTAATAATCAAGATATTGAATTTGGGGGGGGAATTGATGAAAATAACCTTTATATCGAACCTACATTAGTGATTGATCCTGATATAAATTCAGAAATCATGAAAGAAGAAATTTTTGGCCCAATTTTACCAATTATATCTTATGAAAATGAAAATGATTTAAATAAAATACTAAACTTAAATCCAACTCCACTCGCATTCTATATATTTTCAAATAATCAAAAATTTATTGATAAATTAATTGACTCTAATAAGTTTGGAGGATGTGTAGTAAATGATACTCTAATACATTATGTGAATTCAAATCTGCCATTTGGTGGTATTGGAGAAAGCGGAATGGGTGCATACAGAGGGAAATTTAGTTTTGACACTTTTAGTCACTATAAACCTGTTCTTAAGAAAAAATCAATGATTGATATTCCATTTAGATACGGACCCTATCCTAACTCATTTAAATTAATTAAGAAATTATTGGAGAAACTATAAAATGGAGAAGACTGTAAGTGAGGCCATAAAATATAGAAGATCTGTCAGAAAGTTTGATCCTAATAAAGAATTAAACTCAGATATTGTAAAAAAATGCATTGAAAATGGGGTATTAGCTCCTACTAGTAGCAATCTTCAACTTTGGGAGTTTTATCATATTACTAACAAAGAATTATTAAATAAGATTTCAAAAATATGCTTTAATCAACCTGCCGCTTCAACAGCAAAGCAAATTGTAATTACTGTGGTTAGGAAAGATTTGTGGAAAATAAGAGCTTCTCAAAATATTGATTTTTTTAATTTGTCAAAGAAAAATCTTAGTGATAGGAATTACGATTTAACACAAAAATATTACAAAAGAGCTATACCTTTTGTATATAAAGATTTTTTAGGTATAATAAGTTTCCTTAAATATATATTTGCTTCTATAATAGGACTATTTAGAGTAATGTATAGGCAACTAAGAGCTTCTGATATTAGGATAGTTGCTCATAAAAGTGCAGCATTAGCATCTCAAAATTTCATGATAAGTATGGCTGGATTTGGTTATGACACCTGTCCTATGGAAGGCTTTGACTCTCTTAAAATTAAAAGTTTGTTGAACCTAAATAAAAAGTCTGAAATTAATATGATAATTGGGTGTGGAATTAGATTAAAAGAAGGGGTTTACGGTGAAAGATTTAGAGTTCCTTTTGAAGAAGTATATATTCAAAAATAAATCACTTCATTGATTCTTCAATCGATGAATCTAACCAGTTTTTAAAATTTTTCTCTGATGTGAATTGAATAGGTTCAGTTAAAACCTTACCTGAAGGAAGCATAGTAACATAATAAGGCTGTGATGCATTATTGAAATTTATACGCTGAAAAAGAGACCACTTTCTTCCTATATTGTTAACGTATTGAATATTTCCAGAATTATTTAAAAATTTAAACTCTTCTTCTATTGAAAGTTTTGTTCTATCATCAACGTAAAGGGAGATAATAACAAAATTATTATCTAAAAGATTAAATATTGCTGGTTTTGACCACACATTTTCTTCCATCCTTCTGCAATTAGCACAAGCCCAACCTGTAAAATCTAGAAGAATGATTTTTTCATTTTCGATAGCATAATTTTTACCATCTTGAAAGTCTTTAAAACATTTTAGTCCAAGAGGACAATCATTAACTTTTTCTTCAATAGAGTAAAACTCTGGAGGCAAAATACCACTCAAGAATCTTACATTTCTACTATCATAAAGTCCACTGATCAGATAGAATGAAAAAAACATGAAAAACCAGCCTGACAAGCTCTTAAAATTAAATTTTAATTTACCAAAGTATGAACCAAACAAGTACATAGACATTGTTAAGAAAATTAGTATCCAAATAATTAAAAATACTTCTCTTTTTAAAATACCCCAACCCTCTACTAAATCAGCGTTTGATAAAAACTTAAATGCTAATGCTAATTCAATAAAACCCAAAGAAACCTTTAATTTTTTTAACCAAATCCCAGATTTAGGAATCAATGATAAGTATTTGGGATAAAATGCTAAAAAAGTAAATGGTAGAGCTAAAGCAAAACCAAAGCCAAGCATACCTGAAGAAAGCTGCATAGCACCCGATTCAGCAGATGATAAAGAACCAGCTAGCAAAGAGCCTAATATAGGTCCTGTACAAGAAAATGAAACTAATGCTAATGTTAGTGACATAAAGAATATTCCAACCACCCCACCCTTTTCAGATTTTTTTTCTGAACCTGAAATAATATTACTCGGAATTACAATATCAAAGTATCCAAAAAATGAAATTGCAAAAAATATAAAGACTAAAAAAAAGGTAATATTTACATAAACATTAGTTGAAATAGTATTTAAAATATTTGGGTTTAAACTATCAAATAAATGGAATGGGACACTTAATAAAATATAAATCAACACAATAAAGAAACCATATAAAGAAGCCGATGTTAAACTATTATATTTTAACTTTTTTTGATCAATGAAATATGATACAGTTAATGGTATCATTGGGAAAATACAAGGTGTTAATAAAGCTAAAAAACCTGCTAAAAGTCCAAAAATAAATATCTCAAAATAATTAGATGATTGAACAACATCAACGCTATTGTATTTGGATTTATCAAGCTGTAGTTCCAATGAATTATATTTCTTAATATCATCCAAAGTAACATTGTCATCTTGAACAATTTTCTTGCTTTTATCAAGAACTATATTGAATGTTTCATTTCGAAAAATACATAACTCATCATCACATGACGAATATTCAACTTCAATCTTAATCTGGTTAACATCTTTATTATTTAGCTTAATAGATTGATTAAAATTTGCTTTTCCTTCAAAATAATACAAATCCATCTTGAATACATTGTCATATCCAATTATGTATGGATCTTCATTAAAAATTTCATCAGCCAAATAGTTATTATTATTATCTATAAATTCAAAACTAGTTGCTACAGATCCCTCTTCAGGTGAAAACTGAGAATATAGTTTCCAGCCATCAATTATTTCTGCATTAAAAGAAATTTGATATTCTAGGCTGTTTAGCTTTGTTATTTCGTATGACCAAGAAACAGGTTCGGTTTCCTGAGCACTAAGTGGCAGAAGAGTAATAATTCCAAACAGTAAATTTTTAATCATTTTTAGTGATTATTAAGTGTTTTTTATTTTTTGTCAATTTAAATTTTTCCGATTCAATATACTTACCTGAATCTGAGTTAAATAACTTAATTACTTCTTTAAAATCAAAACCATAATGTAAAAATAAATTATGTATATAAAATTCTAACGGGTGCAATTTTTTTATTTCACTTATTTCAATTTTTGTAGATTTATTTTCAGTCTTGAAATATTTATCTTTAACATTGCCAATAATTGAGTCTACAAATATCTTTGTAGAATTTAGATTATTCATAGTGGTCTTGAACTTTAACATAACATTATCATCAAAATTTTTAAATTCAGAAATGATCGTATTTCGTATTTTATTTCTAAAATAATCATTACTTAAATTTGATGAGTCCCCCCTAAAATCAATACTATTAAGAGTTGCATATTCAACAATATCGTCTTTTAAAATATTAAGAAGAGGTCTATATAAACTTTCTGTTTTCTCTGTAATACCAACAAGCCCATTTAAACCTGTTCCTCTCATTGAGTTTATTAAATAAGTCTCAATTTGATCATCTAAATTATGTGCAGTAATAACAAAATCAAATTCATATATACGTTTTAAATCATAAAACCATTCATACCTCAAGTTTCTTGCTCCCTCTTGTATACCAAGTTTAAACTTTTCACAATAGTCAGTTGTACTGAATTTTGAACTAAAATATTTAATGTTATTTTTTTGTGACCAATTAGAAACAAATATTTCATCATCATCACTTTCTTCAGAACGTAAATTAAAGTTACAATGAGCTACATTAAATTTTAGATTATTTTTTAAAAATAAGTTTGCTAGAACCATACTATCAACTCCACCACTTAGAGCAACTAGGAAATTCGAACTCTTAAGAGTTTTAATTTTCTCTTCAAAAATTTTATCTAATTTATGTTCCAACATTATGTAATTTTCGATAATCCAAGACGTTTCTCTACATAGTCAATTATCAAAGATGCAATATTAATATCATTTATTGATTCAATCCCTTGAAGACCTGGGGAACTGTTAACCTCAAGAACTTTCGGACCTTCATTAGAACGTAAAATATCTACACCTGCTATATTTAACCCCATGGCTTTGACAGCTTGCTTTGCTATCCTCCTCTCTTCTTGAGTTATCTTGACTGTAATAGCTTTTCCACCAGCATGAAGATTTGAACGAAAATCATCATCAGAGGAAGACCTCATCATACTAGCAATTACCTTTCCTCCTATCACAAATAATCTTAAATCTGAGCCATTTGCATCTTTTATAAAATCTTGAATTATAAATGGGGCATTAAGTTTTTGAAAAGCACTTATCACACTTGATGCTGCTTTTTTTGTTTCAGCTAAAATTACTCCTTTACCTTGAGAACTCTCAAGCAATTTAACAACCAGTGGAGCACCAGTAGATAAATCAATAATATTTTTGGTGTCATGAGGTGAATTTGCAAAAGCTGTATCAGGCATAGGAATTCTATTAATGGCTAGGGCTTGATGTGCAGCTAACTTATCTCTTGAGGTACCAATTGATATTGATGAATTTAAACAAAATGTACCCATAGCTTCAAATTGCCTTACAACAGCCATACCATATTTAGTTATTGAAGGACCAATTCTTGGAATAATTACGTCATAATGAGGTAAAACTTTACCATCATAATGAACCTCAGGATTATCAGATTCAATATTTAAATAACATCTTTTAGTATTTAAAATTTCACAAAAATGACCATTTTCTTCAGCTGCATTTATAATCTTTAGATTAGAGTAATTATTAGGCTCTAAACTTAATATACCAATCCTTAAAGCTCTCCTGTAACTACTGTTTTTTAATTTCTTGTAAAGATCATAGGTTAAAACCGTTTGCAAAAAACTTTTATCAACTGAAATCTGAAAACCATCAAGAGCACTTCTACCTATTATCATCTTATATTTCATGTTTTCACGGTTGGTTAATGTAATAGGTATTTTTTTCTTAACATCACCAATTATTAAATCTGTTTCAATTACATACCTTAATTCAGCTATACCGTTTGAAGAAGTAATATTTCTTTGATCAATAATTTTTGCTGAGCAAAATATTGAAAATCTTTCATCTGTATCTATTGGATTAATTCCAAACCTGACCATTTGATTATTTTTACCAAATGTTTGAATATTAAAAGCATGAAGTGCTGATGTATCAGCACCTGTATCAGTCTTGGCAATAAGAGCAGGAAGATTTAGTTTTGGCAAACTAACCCATTCTTCCCAACCTACATAATTTTTTGTTTTCATCCATATTTAATTCTGCAAATTTAAATAAATGTATGTTTAATTTATACAAATTTTAATAATTCACTTTTAATTATTATGATGATATAAGTCTTATAATGAAGGATTAATTTGTTCATTTTTTTAGTTATGCGATAACCTGGCTAAAATAAATAAGGTTTAATTAAATAAGTATCATAATATATTTATGATTAAAAAAAAAATTCTGAACTTGTAAGATATTTTATAATTTGAAAAACTCTTCTAATGTAAGTTTACCGATTGGAATAGCCCTGCTTCCTATTTTCTTTCTTGTCTTACTTTTAAGTATTAACGTTTTAATTTATGGTGATGATTCTTTAAACGGAACCAATCAGTTTATTCTAATTTTATCTGGACTATTTGGTGCATCTATAGGTTTTATTTACAAAGTATCATACAAAGAAATACTTAAAAACATATCTAATAGTGTAAAATCAGTAACTGGAGCATTATTAATATTATTATTTGTTGGAGCGCTAGCAGGTACTTGGATGATCAGTGGGATTATACCTGCAATGGTTTATTATGGTCTTAAAATATTAGACCCTAATATCTTTCTTCCAGCTTGTGTTATAATATGCTCTATTATATCAGTTGCTACAGGAAGCAGTTGGACTACATCTGCAACAGTTGGTATTGCATTAGTAGGAATTGGTAAAGCTCTAGGCATTCCCCCAGGAATGGTTGGAGGGGCAGTAATTGCAGGTGCTTACTTTGGAGACAAACTTTCTCCACTTAGTGATACAACTAATCTTGCTGCGGCTGTTACTAAAGTTGATTTATTTAAACACATTAAATATTTAACTTATACTACCATCCCCAGTATATCGATAACTCTAATTGTTTTTATCATTCTTGGATTTTTACAAGTATCAGATGGATCAACTGATAATACTTATTTACTTACCACTATTACTGAAAAGTTTAATATTACGTTAATCCTATTTATTGTTCCAATATTAGTTTTAATTATGATTATAAAAAAAACACCTCCCTTAATTGCGTTAGTAATTGGAACATTAGCAGGTGCTGTATTTGCTGTCATATTTCAACCACAAATTATATCAGAACTTTCTTCTGGAAGTTATTCTAAACTTACTAATACTTATGTTGTAATTATGGATACAATTACTGGACCTGTAAACATTGAAACAAATAATGTGATATTAAATGATTTATTTTCAACAGGAGGAATGCTAGGTATGATGAATACAATATTTTTAGTAATTGGGACAATGGTATTTGGAGGGGTGATGGAGGCTATTGGAGCACTTAAAACCATTAGCAAGACACTATTACAATGGGCTGATACAACATTTAAATTATTTGCAAGTACAGTAGCATCTTGTTTAGCATTAAATGTTAGTGCATCAGATCAATATCTTTCAATTGTAGTTTCAGGAAAAATGTTTGAAAAAGCTTTTAAAGACAAAAATCTTGCACCTGAAAATTTAAGTAGAACTCTTGAAGATTCTGCAACGGTTACATCTGCTTTAATTCCATGGAACTCATGTGGTGCATACCACTCTTCTGTTCTAGGAGTTGGAGTTGGAGAATATTTTATTTATGCAATTTTTAATTGGATTAGTCCATTCATGACATTAATCTATGCTGCACTTAGAATTAAAATCAGGACTTTAGGAAATAAAAATTAATTATCTAAACTCATCTTTGTATTTTTGTATAATACTGTTTATTTATGAGAAGCAAGAAAAAAGCCGATGTAAACAAATTTAAAGTTATACTTGGCTATATTTTTCTGTTTCTCTCTGTAACACTTTTCACTTCATTTATATCATATATGTATAATTGGAAGGTTGATCAAAGTAGTATTGGAAGTCTTTTTGACAGAAATATTGAAGTTGAAAACATATTAGGAAAAATAGGCGCATCAATAAGTCACTTTTTTATTTACAATCTATTTGGAATTTCTAGTTTTATATTCCCTGTAATTCTTTTTATTTCATCCTATTATTTACTTTTTAATAAAAAAATACTTGAGTTATTCAAAAGGATTAATTGGCTGCTAATACTAACTATCTGGACAATTCTATTAACTGGATATCTTAGTAATTATTTTCCAATTCAAACTGGTATTGTTGGGTTTGAAATAAATTCATTTCTTAAGACTTACATTGGAATGACAGGAATATTACTAATTATAAGTTTCATTTTCATTTTATCAATTGCAGTCTTATGGAATATCACTCCCAATTCAATAGTTACATTATTAGGTAATTTTTCTCTTACAAAAAAATCAGAAGAGAATCTTCAAGAAGATAAGCTTAATGATGAAATATTTGAGGACATTAAAGTTGAAGACTCAGATCTAGAAGTTAATCTAGAGTCAAAGGTTAATGATGAAAATGAGATACAATCAGAGCCTACTGAAGAAAATGATGATAGCATATCAATGGAGGTTGAAGAAATAAATTTTGAGGAAAAGAGCACTAAAAATATTAGCTTTAATAAAGCTGATCTTAAGAAGTTCGATCCTACTCTAGATTTAAGTAATTTTAAAAATCCAAGTATTGATCTTTTGAAAGATTATGGAGATGGTACAATCAAAATCGATCAAGATGAACTTGAAACCAATAAAAATAAAATAGTTGATACTCTAAAGAATTATAACATTGGCATAAAGCAAATTAAAGCTACCATAGGACCAACTGTTACACTATATGAAATAATTCCTGATGCAGGAGTTAGAATTTCAAAAATTAAAAATCTTGAAGATGACATTGCTTTATCTCTTTCAGCACTTGGCATTAGAATAATTGCCCCAATTCCTGGGAAGGGAACTATTGGTATTGAAGTTCCTAATAAAAAGAAATCTATTGTTTCAATGAAATCTCTTATTTCTTCAAAAAAATATATTGAATCTGAAATGGAGCTTCCAATTGCAATCGGAAAAACAATTAGCAATGAAACATTTATTGTTGATTTAACTAATATGCCACATCTTTTAATGGCAGGGGCAACAGGTCAGGGTAAGTCAGTAGGAATTAATGCTATTCTTACATCAATTCTTTATAAAAAACATCCAGCTCAAGTAAAGTTTGTTTTAGTCGATCCAAAAAAAATTGAATTATCAATTTATAACAAGATTGAAAGACACTATCTAGCAAAACTTCCTGAATCAGAAGATGCTATTATTATAGATAATGATAAAGTAATTAACACACTTAATTCATTATGTATGGAAATGGATAAAAGATATGAATTACTTAAGGATGCCATGACTAGAAATATTAAAGAATATAATACGAAGTTTATATCTAGAAAATTAAATCCAGAAAATGGACATACATTTCTACCTTATATAGTCCTTGTAATAGATGAGTTTGCAGATTTAATAATGACAGCTGGAAAAGAAGTAGAGACTCCTTTAGCAAGATTAGCGCAACTTTCAAGAGCTGTTGGTATTCATTTAATAATTGCTACGCAGAGACCCTCAGTAAATGTAATAACAGGTTTAATTAAAGCAAATTTTCCTGCCAGAATCGCTTTTAGAGTTACCTCTAAAATTGATTCAAGAACAATTTTAGATACAGGCGGAGCTGAACAATTGATTGGAAGAGGAGATTTATTATACTCTCAATCAAATGATCTAACAAGAATACAATGTGGTTTTATTGACACCCCAGAAGTTGAAAAATTATCAGAGTTTATTGGATCTCAAATGGGATATCCAACTGCATATGAACTTCCTGAATTTTCTAAAGATGAAAGTGGATCGTCTTCAGACATATCAATAGAAGATAGAGATTCAATGTTTAATGAAGCAGCAAGAGTAATAGTTTCAAACCAACAAGGTTCAGCATCTTTACTTCAAAGAAAACTTAAACTAGGATATAATAGAGCAGGAAGATTAATTGATCAGATGGAAGATGCTGGTATAGTGGGCCCATTTGAAGGAAGTAAACCAAGACAAGTTTTAATATCAGATTTAAATTCATTAGAAACTCTGTTAAGTGGTGGACAAAAATAAAATACTTATAAAATTTATTGTAATTCTTTTAGGTTTTTCAAATCTATCAGCTCAAGAGTCTGCAGTTGACCTCCTTAAAAGAGTCAATAAAAATGTATTATCATTAGATAATGTTTACTATAAATTTGAGATTTCTTCAAAATTTGAAAATAATATTTTACCAATCAGAGGAGAATTTTATATTAAGCAGGAAAGCTATTTAATAGACACAAATGAAATTGATCAGATTTATGATGGTGAAAAATTTTACACAATTATTCATGAAAATAAAGAGGTAATAATAAGTACTGAGAACACTTCATTTTTTAATTTCTCACCAAACCAGATATTTAAATTTTTTTTGAAAGGATTTGATTTAAAAAAACAAAATATATCTAATGACATATATTTTATTGCTGCGGAGAGTATTGAAGAAGAAGAAATAATTTATAATCTATTTATAAATTCTAATCTTTCAATTGAAAAAATTGAAATGATTGAAAAAGAAACAGGTGAAGAAATTAATAAGTTTTTAACATTAACTTATGATTATAATTTAAATGTTCCCTTGTCTTTATTTAAATTTGACATAAATGATTATGAAGATTATTTAATAATTACAGAAAATTGAAAATATTAGACAAATACATATTAAAATCATATTTAACAAGATTCATTGGTGTTTTCGTCATATGTTTTTTAATATTTATCATACAAACATTCTGGCTTTATATTGATGAACTTGCAGGTAAAGGTTTAGATATATTTACAATTGGTAAATTTTTCATGTATTTTTCTCCAAAACTAGTTCCTCTAGTTTTACCTCTATCAATACTTCTTGCATCCTTAACTACTTATGGAACACTATCTGAAAACTATGAATTCATTGCAATGAAATCAAATGGAATATCAATAGTAAGAAGTATGATAGCTTTATTAGTATTTCATATTTTTCTTGGAATTGGATCATTCTATTTTTCAGATAATGTAGTAACATATGGAGAATTAAAATCCTATAATTTGAGAAAAAATTTAGCTAAGCTAAAGCCTACTTTAAGTATTCGTGAAGGGATATTCAATGATATTGGTAATATGAATATTAAAGTTGCTAGAAAGTATGGGGATAATGATCAATATCTTGAAGATATTATTCTTCATAGCATATCAGATGATAATATAAATAGGATTGTAATTAAAGCAGAAAAAGGAGAAGTAAGAAATGAAAATGACTCATATCTACAATTAATTTTGAGAAATGGAAATAGATATGAAGAATTAGTTGCATCTACTCAAGCTGAAAAACAAAAATACCCTCATTCTAGAGCTTCATTTGATGAGTATATTTTGAACATTGATGTATCGGAATTTAATAATATTGATCTGGATGAAGAGAATTATAGATCAACATATAAAATGCAAAGAGTGAATCAACTAAAATATAACTCAGACACTCTAGAAATTAAATTTAATAATGACAAATCTTCATTTGGAGAAGTTTTCATGAATGGTCACACTTTAAGAAAACTTCCAAATATTAATTCTAATCAAATTGCGTTAAATAATTTTAATTTAAGTGGTTCTTTTCTGAATCTAATTAATGATCCTGAGATATATGAAATAAATGGTGTCTTAAGTAAGGCAGAGCAAGAAGTAGATGTTTACCTAAGGCAATTAAATAATAAAAAGAAGGTGTATTTCTTACAGCAAAAACTTATAAACCTTCATCAGCTTACTATAAATGAAAGATATAGCTTAGTCTTTGCATGTATATTTTTATTTCTTATTGGAGCATCATTAGGAGCTATAATAAGAAAAGGAGGGTTAGGTCTTCCTCTAGTTTTATCAATTGTAATATTTTTAACCTATCATTATATAGGAGTTTTTGGAAAAAATGCTGCAGAGGATAGTACAATAAGTCCTTTTATAGGAAGTTGGATATCTACATTTGTTATAGCACCTTTTGCTATTTATCTCACTAAAATTGTATCAGCGGACAGAGGATTTAGTTTCACTCTGTATGATAAGGCAATTCAATTAATTAATAAACTTAAGTTCAAAAAATGAGTAAGATTAAGTTAGATAAAATAGAAGATGCAATTTCTGCAATAAAAAAAGGTGAAATTATTATTGTAGTTGATGATGAAAACAGAGAAAATGAAGGAGATTTTGTTACTGCTGCAGAAACCATTGATTCCTCAAAGATAAATTTTATGGCAAAAAATGGGAGAGGATTAATATGTGTTCCAATGTCAGAGAAATTATGTTCCAAACTAAGTCTTGAAAAGATGGTGCCTAACAATACTGACCCTCTTGAAACAGCATTCACGGTTTCTGTTGATTTTAAAGGAAATGGTGTAACTTCTGGAATATCTGCCTCAGATAGATCCAAAACAGTAAAAGCATTAGTTGATGAAAACACAAAACCTCAGGATCTTCAAAGACCTGGACATATTTTTCCTTTAATTGCAAAAAATGGAGGTGTACTAAGACGAACAGGACATACAGAAGCAGCTATAGATTTTGCACGACTTGCAGGTTTTAAATCCGCAGGAGTTATAGTTGAAATAATGAACGATGATGGATCTATGTCTAGATTGCCTGAATTAGCAGAAGTTGCTAAAAAATTTAATTTAAGATTAGTTTCAATAGAAGATCTTGTCGCATATAGAATGAAAAACGATAGCTTAATTAGCAAAAGCTTTGACAAAGATGTCGAGACTAATTTTGGAACTTATAGATTAAGAGCCTATAAACAAACTAATAATGATCAAGTTCATATAGCATTAACTCTTGGCAAATGGAATAAAGATGATATTATTTTAACAAGAATAAATTCATCAGTAGCTGACAATGATGTTACTAAGATATTGTCAGGGACTAATGAAAAAAAATATGATAAAATTTTTGATCAGATTAATAAAGAAGGGAAAGGTGCTGTAATATTTATTAATCAAAATCAATCATCTGAAAATATATTAAACAAACTTAACTCTATGATTCAAGATTCTGAAAAACCTAAAATTGATTTTAGAGATTTTGGAATTGGTGCTCAAATTTTACACGATTTGGATATTTCTAAAGTTAAACTAATGAGTAATTCGGAACAAAAACATCGTGTAGGACTTTCTGGTTATGGATTAAGCATAGTAGATTATACTAGCTATTAAATGTATCTAACCAGAGTTTTACAGCCATATAAGAAACCATTATTAGAAGTGTAACTCTTATTACTTTATCACCTTTTTTGACTGACCATCTGCTAGATAGCCATGCTCCTATTATAGAACCAAGAACCATCCAAAGACCTACAATCCATAATATTTTACCATCTAAAGCAAAAATTGCCACAGCAGCAATAGAATAAACAAATACAGAGAAAGCTTTAATTGAATTAGTTCTTAAAAGATTAATTCTATTTAATTGAGTAAGAAGGAGCATAATAACAATACCTACTCCAGCCTGAAGAAACCCTCCATATATACCAATAAAAAAGAAACCTACTAAACCTCCTATTAAAAATTTACCTGAAAGTCTTTCAGGAAGATCTAAAGAAGCAATTGACTTTGATCTAAATACAATTATAATACCTACGGTAATCATTATAATAGCTAGAAATCTTTTAAAGGTGTCTCCATCAATATCAATAGCAATTTTAGCTCCAATTATTGCTCCAAATGTAGCTACTATTCCAAAATATAGTCCATAGGGATGAGTTACAATCTTTTTACTTCTGTAACCATAACTTGCAACTAGAGCAGCTGAAATAACCATAAGCCTATTAGTACCATTTGCAGTGGCTTCATCTAGTCCCATAAAAAGAATTAGTACAGGTAAAGTTACTAATGAACCTCCACCTGCTAAAGTATTTACAACACCAGCAAATAGTCCAATTCCAACAAGTAATAAGATTGTATTAATGTCTAACAGCACGATATTAAAAGTAAGACAATTATTTTTTGATTCCACCTTGGGTTAAAATATTTTTTTATACCTAAAATCGTGTATATTTGCATCTGCATTTGGAGAAATGGCAGAGTGGTCGAATGCGGCAGTCTTGAAAACTGTTGAGGGTCATACCTCCGGGGGTTCGAATCCCTCTTTCTCCGCTTAATACTTTTAAACCCCTTCTTTTAGAAGGGGTTTTTTATAATTATTTAAAGAAAAATATTATTACTTACTCCCTAATTTTCCAGCCACAAAACCTCCGCTCCAAGCAGCCTGAAAATTATAGCCTCCTGTAATGGCATCAACATCTATAACCTTCACCTGCAAAATATAAATTATTTACTTTTTTACTTCCCATGGTCTTAAAGTTTATATCATTCAAATCAATTCCTCCACAGGTAACAAACTCTTCTTTAAAGGTTGTCTTGCCGGAAACTTTGTAATTGTCTTGGGTTAAAATGGTTATTAATTTTCTAAATTTCTTTTTTCCAATCTCATTCCACTTCTTTTCAACGGGTATCTCTACTTTTGATAATAAAAAAATCCAAAGACGGTTAGGGATCAAAAATACTTTGTGATTACCTATTCTCTTATGAGGATTCAATTGACTAAAATGTTGGAGTTGGTCAAATAGTAAATCCGTGTTTGTTTCATTAATCCAGTTAACTTCAATTTCAAATTGATATTCATGTTCACTTAAAAATCTTGCCCCAAATGCAGATGCTTTTAAAATTGCAGGTCCACTCATACCCCAGTGAGTTACCAACAAAGGTCCTTGAGTTTGAATTTTGCTGTTTTTAATCTTTACACGCGCCTTTTCAACAACCAATCCCATAAGTTCTATAATAGATTCATTTGGCATATTAAAAGTAAATAATGAGGGGATTGGATGAATAATATTGTGTCCTAGGTTATGTAACCATTCAAACCCTTTAAGTTTAGGACTTCCTCCTGTTGCAATAATAACTGCATCAAAATTTTGATTGGGTTGATCTTTAAATTTAAGCTTCCATCCTATTTTTTCTTGTTCTATGTTTTCAATGGTCTGACCTAATTCTAATTTAACATTTAAACGATTAATTTCATTTATCAAACAGTCTGTTATGCTTTGTGAATTATTAGATACTGGAAATACCCTACCATCTTTTTCTGTTTTTAATGGAACTCCCCTACTTTCAAACCAATCAATTGTATCATTAGTACTAAATTGATAAAAAAGTGATTTTAATTTCTTGCCACCTCGAGGGTATGCATTACAAAGATCTGATATATCTGAACAGTTATGAGTAACATTACAACGACCTCCACCAGAAACTTTAACCTTAGATAGAACTTTAGATGTTTTTTCAAAAAGGATTACTTGATGGGTAGGATGATTTTCTTTTACTGAAATTGCTGCAAAAAACCCAGCTGCTCCTCCTCCAATTACAGCAACCTTTTTTATTTCCACGTTCTAAATTATTTATTTTTTTTTTAATCGTTTTAAAATTCTAAATTTATAAATCTAATATGTATACTAATTATAAAAAAATTGGCTTAATTTCAGGGCCATTAGCATTCATTTTAATTTTATTTTTCTTTAATCCTGAAGGACTAAACCCAAGAGCTAATGCTATTCTTGCATCAACTGCTTGGATTGCAATATGGTGGATTACAGAAGCAATCCCAATAGCTGTAACAGCTTTGTTGCCTATTATTTTATTCCCCTTAACTAGTGGATTAGGACTTTCCGAAACAACTGCTTCTTTTGGACATAAGTATGTTTTTTTATATATAGGTGGTTTCATAATTGCTATAGCTATCCAAAAATGGAATCTTCATAAACGTATAGCATTAAATATTATCAATTTAATTGGAACTAACGTGGTAAATATTATTCTTGGTTTTATGATGGCTACTGCATTTATGTCAATGTGGATATCAAATACTGCAACTGCTGTTATGATGTTACCTATAGCAATTGCAATAGTAACTCAATTAAAAGATGATCCTAATACAATTGAGAAAGAAAATTTAATTTTCGGAAAGGCTTTGATGCTAGGTATTGCTTATAGTGCTTCTATTGGAGGGTTAAGTACTCTTATTGGAACACCCCCTAATTTAGTCTTAGCAGGTGTAGTAGAGGAAACCTTTGGATATGAAATCACATTCGCACAATGGTTTAAATTTGGTTTTCCTATTTCTATTGTGTTGCTATTTCTATGTTGGAAATATCTAACCAGTTTTGCTTTCCAGTTTAAACAAAAAACTTTTCCTGGTGGAAGAGATGAGATTAGCAAACAACTAAAAGCATTAGGTAAAATTAGCTATGAAGAAAAAATAGTAGCGCTAGTATTTGGCTTAACTGCATTTGCATGGGTTAGTCGATCTTTTTTATTAAAATCAATTATCCCATCCATTGATGATACTATTATTGCAATGATAGGAGCAATTATCATTTTCTTAATACCTACTAAAAACAAAGAAAGACGACTTATAAATTGGGAAGAAGCTGTAAAATTACCTTGGGGAATTTTATTGTTATTTGGAGGGGGGATGGCTTTAGCTGCAGGATTTAAAGATAGTGGCTTAGCTTTATGGATAGGTTCTCAAATGACCTTATTGGATGGTGTCTCACTATTTTTATTAGTTATAATTTTAATTACTGCAGTTAATTTTCTTACAGAAATCACATCTAATCTAGCAACTACAGCAATGCTATTACCCATTTTATATCCAATGGCAATAACAATAGATGTTCACCCATTCATTTTAATGGTTTCAGCTACAGTTGCAGCAACTTGTGCATTTATGTTACCAGTTGCAACACCTCCTAACGCGGTAGTTTTTGGATCAGGATATTTACGCATACCAGATATGGTGCGTGTAGGTATATGGATGAACTTACTATCAATTATTCTGCTGACTCTTTTTGTATTCTTTTTACTTCCTATCTTATGGGATTTTGATCCATTAGTTTTTATAGTTCCAGAATAATATTGATGGTTTTTTAATATATTTCATTACTATTTTATTAATTTAAATTTTATTTTATCCCCATTTTTTAATTGAGATAAATTATCCATAGATTTCTCATTTAATTGAAGTATTCTAGAGTATCCTCCTGTTGTTTGACAATCTCTATGTAGAATTATAATATTTCCTGAAGGGGTCAGCTGAACAGTTCCTGGTAATACTGGAGATGAAATGATTGATTTGGTTTTAGTTTGAATTTGTTCTGTTAAATTATAAGCCATTCTATTGTTAATACCTATTGTGAATTCTTTATTAAATAAATTATGTATTGAATCTTTCCTAAGAATACTAAATTCAGGTCCACTAAAAACATTCAAAAAACTACTTGTTGTTAATTTTAGTTTTTGATCAACAACAAAATTTAATTTATTATTTTTTAATACTTTAATTTCATCTCCCTTTTTTAAAAAATAAGATGGAGTTATATTCTTTAAAGAAGATTTACTTCCTAGATATTTTTCACTAGCTATACCTCCTGAAAAAGCTAAATAACATCTTGCACCATTTGATGTTTGATTAATTTTTAAAATATCTCCTAACTTAACATCTATAGGTTTATACAATTCTATTTTTTTATTATTAATTGTCGGATTAAAATCTCCACCCGTTACAGATAAAGTATAGTTGTCGTTAAAAAGTAAAGTAGGCCCTATTAAAGTAATTTCCAAAAGACACTCATTTAATTCATTTCCAACAATTTTATTGGCAATTGTAGCACTTTCTTTATCCATAAATCCTGAATACGGAACACCTATATTTCTATACCCATATCTACCATTATCCTGAATGGTTGAATATAGACCTGGGTCAAGCACTTTTATCATTTAGCTAAAATTAGGTTTTAAAGATTTATTTTTCTTCAAAATTTCAAACTTAGATTTTGATATTTCTAAAAATTTAACTTTGTCTCCTGGATTTACAAAACATGGAGATTTTGATTTTAAATTGAAGAACTCTAAAGGGGAAACCCCTATAATGTGCCATCCTCCTGGACTATCTTGGGGGTAAATACACGTTTGATTCAAAGCAATACCTATTGATCCCCTTTTTACTTCAAGAGAAGGTTTAAGTTTTCTTTCACAATGAAGTCTATAATCAGTAGTTCCTAAATACATAAAACCAGGTAAAAAACCCATAGAGATAACATCATATATTTTAGATTTATGCAATTGGACAACCTCATTCTTACTTATTTTTTTTGATTTAGAAAATTCCTCAAGATCAGTAGCGTAAGTTAGATCATAACACACAGGTATTTCCCATATTTTACTTTTCAATTTTTGAGCAGTGTTTTCAGGATTTAAATTCTTTATTTTATTTAATAAATTATTTGCTGAAATTTTATTTCTTTTAAAAATAATAAGCAATGAGTTTAAAGACTGTACAGCATCAATTAGATATTCATTAAAATCATGTTCAATTTTAATTCTTAGAGAAGAAATTTCATAAACTAATTCAGAGTTTATATTAGAATCGAAGGTAATTAAGATGGAATTTTCATTGTAAATAAAATATTTCATAACATTATTTATTCTTAAAAACTCTATTAATCTCTTTAAGGATTTCTATTGAGTTATTTGTGTCCGAATGAATACAAATAGTATCAAATATTATTTCACGAGAATCTGCTGAAATTGTTTTAATTGTATTTGTCTTTATAATTTGTGTTAAATGATTAATAACTTCTTCAGGATCATTAATAAGTGCATTCTCTTTTTGTCTTGAGACTAAACTTAAATCATCATTATAATTTCTATCACCAAATACTTCATAGAGTATATGAAATCCTCTTTTTAAAGCTAACTCTTCAATCTTTGATTTATATGGTACATATAATGAATATTTTGATTTAAAATCTTTTAATGTATCAAGATACAAATCTGCAAGATCTTGATCACTTATCATTTCGTTATATAGTGCGCCATGTGCTTTAATATGATTCAATTTTTTTCCATATGAACTAGCTATATCCTCTAATGATTGTATTTGATTTTTTATACTTTGTGACAAATCAGATTTAGAAATATTAATTTTTTTTCTACCAAAATTTAATTTATCAGGATATGATGGATGAGCTCCAATTTCAACATTACATCTAATTGATATTTCAATACATTCTATCATACTTTCAGTATTTCCAGCATGACCACCTGAAGCAATATTACATGAATTAATTAATGGCATAATTAAATGTTCATTATTTAAACCTTCTCCTAAATCACAATTAATATTCAACATTATAATAGAGAAATTATACCTTTAACCCCAAGTAAAAGTGAAATAATCACTATAAAAACACCTAGGATATTTTGATATCTGTAATTGTATTTACTGCTAATTATATTCTTGTTATTAATTAACCATAAAAGAATTATAGCAATTATTGGAAGCAAAAGACTATTTGAAAACTGTGCAAACTTGATTATTTCAATAGGATTAATATTAATCATTGATATTAATACACCTATAAATAGAATTGAAAACCAAATCAACCTAAATCTTTTACTCTTAAGTGAGCCATTCCAGCCAAAGCAACTTTTAGCAACGTATGCAGCTGCTAACGGAGCAGTAATAGAAGAAGTAATTCCAGAGGCAAATAAGCCTATTCCTAAGAAATAGATTGCAAATTTTCCATAAAGAGGTTCTAATCCTTTTGCTAAATCTATTACACCTGTTACATTTTGGTTATTTACAGAAGCAGCTGTTATTATTATTGATAACGAAACTAAACCACCAAGAAGGATTGAAATAAAGCTTTCTAATCTAGCAACTTTAAGTTTATTAATAGAATTCCATTTTTCAGAAACTAGTGATGAGTGAAGAAAGATATTATATGGTACTACTGTTGTGCCAATGAGGCCTAAAATGATAATCAGGTTATCTGAATTAATTTTAGGCTTAAACATACCATTTAGAAGATTAATAATATCAGGCTTAGTCATAATAGCTGTTATAAAAAATGATATGCTCATAACTATTACAAGTGATATAAGAGATCTTTCAATAATTTTATAATCTCCTTGATAAAGTATTATAAATGCAATTATTCCAATTAAAACTGGAAAATAATTAAATGATTGATTATTAATAATAGCTGAAAGACCAAGCGATGCTCCAGTAATATTTCCAGCTTCGTAAGCTGCATTTCCAATTAAAATAGAAGAAATTACAAGTAATATTAACAGCCTATTTAGTAAAAATGATTTTATTGAAGTTCTTATAACCCTAGCTAAGTTCATTCTTGTAGCTAAGCCTATTCTTAATGACATTTCCTGAAGTACAATTGTAAAAAATGTAGATAAAATAATAGCCCAGATTAATGAGTATCCAAAAGAAGCACCAGCAATTGTGCATAGAGTGACAGTTCCTGGTCCTATAAATGCAGCAGCAATTAATACACCTGGTCCTATATCTCTAAACCATTTCATTATGGAACTTGAATCTTATCTCCTAGCAATATTGCGTTTAAAAATAGTCTATTTGTTCCATACCATGAGCCTCTAAAATTAGGGTTATCAGAAAACATAACCGCTCTACCTCTTCCAATTTTAGAAACTAATAGAGAAACTGTAGAATCGAGTTTTTCTGAATTTTTAACTGTAATAAACCCATCTATCAATGGATCGCTAGTATACCTTACGACAGACGAATATTCGTTATCTGCTGGTTGAATCCATACTGTATTATTTCTATAAACTGGAATGTTAGAATCCTCATATCCAAATCCAATAGGATGTGTCAAATCAACTTCAGCATTTAAAATTATACCACCTATTCTTTCTTTTCCTCTATTATCTTGTGCATCAATGTATGGTTGAAAATCTTTTGTATCCTCATTTTTTTCAGATTTAAGTAATTTTTCATTTACAATTTCATTATCAATAAGGAATTTTGAACCAGAGCCTATTGAAATAATCGTATTACCATTACTTGCCCAATCTTTTATTTTCTTTATCTGATCTTCATTAAAATCATAACTACCAGATACTATTACCATTGTTGTATATGTATCTAAAGAAACTCTATCAAAATTTCTAATAGGTATTTTTGAAATTGGCATTCCAACTCTTTGATCTAGAAGATGCCAGACTTCTCCAGCTTCATAAGATCTAACTCCAGTTCCAACTAGCATCATTGCTTTTTGTTTTTTCACAACCGAAACATATCCACTTCCAAGATCAATTCCACCAGAACTTAAACCAGATGGAGCAGAGTAAATATTTACTTGAAATTTATTTTGAATATTTTTAAGTTTATTAAATAATTCTTTTGAGCTTATCTTTTGAAGATTTACAGGAATTACTAAAGATCCATAATCAAATGGAACAAGTCCGCTAGAAGTATTAATAGTAAAAGGCTTAAAAGCAGTTGATACTAGGATGTCATTATTAACTAAACTGTTAATTACTGCTGGAATATTATAATCAACAGAATTAATTATATAGGCATATTCAGATTGGTGTATTTCATTTACAGTAAATAAATCATCTATATTATCAAGTTTAACTCCTCGAAAATCTTTTGATGAAGAATTATAATCAATATCGTAAAAGTTAGCAATTGACCATGCTGAAGCATCATAAAAAACACTATCTCTAAATTCAGTATTAGTCTCAAACATAGATCTCACAGTTCTATAATTTCTTTGTTTTGTAGGAACAAAGAAATTATTATTGTCTTTTAAGACACTGATGTCATGAATCATTAATTTATCAATAAATGCTTTAGTTTTATTTCTATCTTTTCCCATTTTGAAGGAATACCCCTTTATTCTTTTTTTATCTGCATCTGTTAATGCTGAGGCAAAAAATCTTTGCTGATATTCCTTTAATTCATCTTTCATTTCAACTGATGCTTTTACAGTATTCATTCCAGACACATATTGGTTTCTTATTGTAAAAGGAAATGTAATTTCTCCAAACTGTGTTACCTGTTTATGCCCTCTAGAACTTGCCTGTTCAAATAACATTCCTATTCCTCCCATTAGATCACCATATGAAGAATGATATCCAGGATAAGTCTTATCAAAAGCTTCTTTTGAAAAATACAATGATCCGATTTCGTCTAGACCTTTTGCAAAGAATTCTCCAAATAATCTTTCAAAATATTCATAATTCTCTTGCGGTATTACAGGATCTTTTGCAGCATGAGTTTTCCATGGAACAAAAAAATATGTACTGTTAGTACCCATTTCATGAAAATCCATAGTTACATTCGGATACCAATTATGATGAAATTCAATTTTCCCTCTAGTCTCTGGGTGAATTCCAAGCAGTACATCTCTATTTAGATCGAACCAATAATGATTTGTTCTTCCACCAGGCCAATATTCATTATGTTCAGCATCCTGAGGATCATCAACCAGTGGTGAACCTTTATAGCTATTTACCCATTGAGTATGTCTATCTCTTCCATCTGGATTTATTGTAGGATCAATTAATATAATTGAATTTTCTAGATAATCTTCAACTTCCTTAGACTTAGAACTGATAAGTGTGTAGGCAGTAAGCATTGCCGCTTCCGAAGAAGAAGGTTCATTTCCATGAACATTATATCCTAGATTTACAATTACTGGAAAATCAGAAGGTTTATCTGATTGAATATAATTTTCATCATCTGGTTTAATATACGAAAGGTGTGATTTTCTAATGCTTTCAATATTGTTAATTTTTTCAGGAGAACTTACTATCAAATAGATCAATTTTCTGCCTTCATATGATGTTGCATAACTAAACATGTCTGCTTTATCTGAGGCATTAGATAGATATGTCATATAAGAAACAATTAGATCATGTCTTGTATGCATTTCGCCAATAGGATAGCCTAGAAACTCCTCGGGAGACATTATATCTTCATCAAAAGGAGCATATTTTTCAAAAAAATAATCTTGTGAATAAAGCGAACCTAAGAATATAAGGTTAAGTAGTAAAAATTTTTTCATAGTTAGAAGTTTAATCATTATCTAAGGCCTTTTCAATTATTGACTTTAAATGCATTTTGTGAGCTAGAGAGGATCTATTTCCTTTAGAATTAATTGATCCCATAATATCGTTAAGATTCAATAATGCAAGAGATTTAGCATGGTTTTTATAACTTTTACCTTTATCATTACTTATAATATCAATAAGTCTTTTAGTGTATATTATATGTAGATTTTGTCTAAAACTATCCACATTTCCAGCAATATCAGAAAATATTGACTTATTTATATCTGACATAAATTCTGATAATTTATACTTATTTCCATAAAGCTCAGAGTCTTTCAATCTTTGTAATGTATTTGGAGCCATAAGTTGACTTAATACTCTGGACTGATTAGATAATATTATATCATGAATTTTAGGATCCTCAGAACCACTGTAAAAATCAAACCCTCTTCTTTGCCTTGCTAAATAATTATAAATTTCAGAAGGGATTTTATAACTATCAGAAGAAAATATATGTTTATCTAAAGCTTTAAAAGCTCGCTTCTGATCTTTATAACTTACTGTTTTATATGGCATTTGAGAACCTTTTTGACCAATTACAGATCTTTCAACATATACTCCACCTATAAATTTAGAAATTGTTGAAGCTGCACCAGCATACTGTGAGTTAAGATTAAAGAATGCTCTTCTAATATCTTCATATGTATCACCAGGCTTTTTAAATTTATCTAAAATATTATCAAATAGATCATTAACAAGTTCCATCCTATCAATGGAGTAGCTTATCGGATCGGATGACATATCATTTGTTTGTACTCTTGGGTCTATTCCCCTTGATGAGTATAGTAGATCAGCATCATTTCCAAAAATAAGTAAAGGATCAGTTGACCTTGAAAGTATTTCATTTCTTTCCTCTTCTGAATTAAAAGGCTTGTAGCCAAACTCAATTGCCCATTTGTCATAATGACCAACAGACGAATCTGCATATGGAGATTTAATATTTGGATTAGGATTTAAATTAAGAGCAGGATAATCCATAACAGAACCTGAAATAGCTTTTCCCTTTAGTTTATTATTATCATAAAGTTCCTCAGGAGAGAAAATACTACTTGATTTCATATTATGATTTAATCCTAAAGTGTGCCCAACCTCATGCATAATTAAATACATCATAGATTGTCTTTCTAACTCCTCTAAATCATAGTCATTTCCATTTAAAGCAATAAAAGTTCTTCCAAAGTTTATATTATCGTGTAAAATACTTCCTGCAGAACAAATAAAATTATTATGATCATGAGTTTGATTATAATTATCTGTATTCATTACTAAAGATGAGTCAGAATATAATTTGTCATTAAAAACTCTATTCGTAAAGAAAACAAACTCTAACATCACATCAGCTGCAATTATTTCTCCAGTTTTAGGGTTGACCATACTAGGTCCATAGCCTCCAAATGGTGGGTTAGGTGAAGATGTCCATCTCAATACATTATAACGAATGTCTCCGGCATCCCAATCTGCATCATCAGGTTGAATCTTAACTTCAATGGCATTTTTAAAACCGGCCTTTTCAAAAGCAACATTCCATTGAAGAACTGCTTCCTTTATTGTTTCTCTCCATTCCATTGGAGTTGAGTTCTCAATCCACCATGTAATGGGCTTAATAGGTTCTGATATGTCTAAACTTGGGTCTTTTTTAATTAACTTCCATCTATTTATTAGGTCTCTATAATTTGTTGTTCCGGGATCTGTAAGATTGTCTACCTGAGTTAAAAAATAACCGACTCTTTGATCATCAAGTCTAATTTCGTAATCTTCATCAGGCATTTCAATTAATGTATGGAAAGCCTTCATTGATACATATCTTGAATCTGAAACTGAATTTGAACCACCTGATAAAATATTTGGATTATTATAAACGTAATCTGTTTTTATGTTGAGATTCTCAGGATAATTTCTGATATCCATAATTTTTGATTTTGCTTTATCTAAAGAACCTAAACTAAAAGCTGTTTTAGATTGATTTGGTCTTGATGGAGGTTTTACTCTAGTTAATGATTCTGAAAGAAATAAATCATTTGCATTAATTAAATAAGTTCCATTCTTCTTATCATGAAAATCAATTTTTGAGCTAGAAATTATTGCATTACTAATATTTGCTTCCCTTGACTTATATAATGGATTATTCTCATCAAAATAGAAATTAGTATTCTTGAATGATATCTCAATTTTATCAAAGAATTTTTTAAAATTTATAATCTTCTCATCATTATATAGACCTCTAAATCCTCCAGCTTGAACTATTCCATCTGCAATTTGAGAACCATATATAAAATCTTTATTTAACTGCTCTTCTTTAATTAACATTTGAATTTTACCCGATATACTATCTTGGTATATATCAAATAGACCTTCTATTAATTTACTTTGTTTAGTAACTTCTTCAAAAGTTTTCTCTTTTTTAGTTTTATCTTCTTTTTCTTCAGTTTTGTCTTGACCAAAAATAATATTTGAGGAAATCATGAAGATTAGAAGTGAATAAATGATTTTTTTCATAATAATGGTTTTTAAATTTATTTTACACTTGAATTTAAGTATTTAGTTATATTTGAAAGAATAAAATAAAAAAAAAATGAAACAAATTTTTTCTATAATAATTTCTACAATATTTATCAGCTTTTCTTTTTCACAAAGTAAACTTGAAATAATAAATAAGATAGTAAGTGAGGCCAATAACAATTCTCAACTTGAAAGTTTGGCACATGAATTAATGGATCAAATAGGTCCTAGGCTTACAGGTACAAGTCAAATGTTACAAGCACATGATTGGGTTATTGAAAAATATAGTACTTGGAATATTAATTCTGAAAATGAACAATTTGGTCAATGGAGAGCATGGGAAAGAGGTATTAGTCATATAGATATGATGTCTCCTTGGGTAAAATCCTTAGAAGGTCAACAATTGTCATGGAGTGCTAGTACTAAGAAAAATGGTGAATTAGGAGAAGTAGTTATAATTCCTACAGAGTCTAAAGAGGTATTTGATTCATGGCTTAAAACAATTAAAGGCAAACATGTTTTATTTGGGACACCTGATATTTCTGGAAGACCTGATTATGATATTGAAAGATGGGCAAGAGAAAGTACACTTGAAGAAATAAGAAGATCAAGAATTACAAAGAGAAGTAGAGATTTTAGGAGGTTAAGAAAAACTGGATATGCATATAGAGATATGATTAAAGCAATAGAAGATGCTAAACCTGCATCATTTATTACTAGTAATTGGAGGGGTGGTTTTGGAACAAATACAATTTTTAGTCCAGGATATTTTGGAATTAGTCCAGAGACACCAACAGTAGATATTAGCATGGAAGACTTTGGATTACTATATAGACTTGCTGAAAATAAT
>Ga0209630_10000580_pt1 | contig 42127 bp, 56 predicted proteins | sample COG_01_FD_184745 | JGI IMG/M metagenome (GOLD analysis project Ga0209630, IMG submission 184745) | Pelagic Microbial community sample from North Sea - COGITO 998_met_01 (SPAdes) (version 2) | ecosystem: Environmental > Aquatic > Marine > Neritic zone/Coastal water | place: Helgoland, sampling...
CCTTGGCTATGCTATCAACAACTCTCATTGCAGAAATAGAAGTTCCTATATCTCCATATAATCCAGTGTATCCATTTTTTCTTGAATATTCAGCCATATGCTCGTACAAATCTTTTCCGTAACCTTTTCCTCTTAAAGATTGGTTGGCTTCTGAAGTCATTATTACCTGTAATGCTCTTTTATTTGGATCTTTAAAGTCGGCGATATCTATAGCATGAGATGTTGCAAAATTTTTCCCACCCACACTGGACTCAAAATATACTTGCTTAGGAGGTCCGTGCTCACTTGGCCCATCATCTCTAACCTGGGTTTTATATTTAGCTGGAATTCTTGCACTCGCATAATTAGGAACATAACCTCCGCTAGTGCTCATATCCCATTTTTTCGGCTTGTCTATCCTTAAACTGCCAAACATATTTTTTGGTATTAAAGTATGAGGAAAAAGATGAGGAGGTATCGGTCTATCAGGTTTCATATAACCAGATTTCCAATACATCATGGCGGCTTTCTCCATCATTGAAGAGCTAAGATCTCTAAACCTTTTACCTTCAGTTCTTCCTGATGAACCTTTTGGAGTGAAGTATTTTTTGGGGCCAGGATTCCTGTAGCTTGCATTCATTTCATCAATGTAATTATACATCGCTCTATCATCAGAATTCATTTGAGAAGGTAATCCTCTTCCTCCTTTTGCAAAATTAGGAACGAATCCTTTTGAGTATGGAAGTTCTAATTTTCTAGATGATTTTCTTGCGGAATTTAATTGTTCCACCATTCCGTAAACTAAATCGTCTTGAACTCCTCCCGTACCCCATTTTTCGACCGATTTGCCGCCAATATTTTTTAAAGCTTTATTAACTTCCCCCCTAAAGTCGCTCCCTTTATTTTGAATAAAATTTTTATAAATTCTTTCTCTTATAGAATTCATTTCGTTTCCTGTAGCCATTGCTGGCGCAAAAGAATGCCAAGTGTCTTTGAATCTTTTTCCTCCGCCCATATTCAAGTTCATAGCGGTAGTTTTTCCGTGAATCAATGCTCTTGCGATAGTCGCAGCATTTTCTCCAGAAAAAGATGCCCCTCTTGGGTCTCTAGGCAACCCTCTGGCGAAGTTGGGGACGAATCCCCCACTTGCATAAGGATTGAATCCATGAGTTTTTGCAAATGCTTTTTGGTATTTCTTGCCAGCCCTACTTCTTGGAGGTGGCATAATTGCTGGCTGAACCATTCCTGGGAAAGATTTTACTTTTTCTGCTGAGTTATAAACCACCCTTCCCTGACCAGGCATTTTCATTGATTTTACTGCTCCTGGAGAATAACCTCCAGATTTAGCTCCCGATCTTTCTGCTGAAGCTTCAGTTCCAGATACATAATTTGGTATATGACCCTCACTTCTAGTTCTTTTAAATTGAGCGTTATAACCACTCCTCATTACTGCTGGCCCTATTGCAGCTGCAGCTGCAGCTATTTTTGCTTGTTCCCTACTTTGAGCTTGCAATATACTTAAAATTGTTTTTTCTTGTGCAGCTCGATTACCTTCTTGTGACAATATCTTTTTTTGTAATGCTGAGTTTTCTCCTAACACTGCAACTATTGATCTTTGAATATCTCTTTGTTTTTGTGATGCGGTGGTTATTCCAATCAATTCCTTAACAGAACCACCAAGAAATGCAAATGTTTTTAGGAAAAGTTTGCCAAGAACTCCTAGGGCTAGAATTAAAGTCGGGCCAGTCAAGAAATTTCCAAGACCTTTTATTAAACCTCTTGCTGTTATGGCACCTATTTCTTCTCCATTTTTTAACCAATCCGCCCTGCTTTTTAGTAGCTCGTTAAATGAAGAAATTAATATTTTTAAATTATCTTCAAAAGCTAAACTTCCAACTACATTAGTAAACTCTTCTAAACTAACTGCTGCTTGGGATGAAATAGCAGATAAAGTTTTATTTAATAATTCATTCTTTTTTATAGCTTCATCTGTTGCTTGGCTTGAAACTCTGGTTGCTCTAGCAAGAATACTGTTTTGATCAGTTAGATCTTTTATTGCAGCTTTTAAAATGTTGATTTGAAAAACTCCACCAACTTGCTCAGCTACTGCAGCTTTAGTTGTATCAGCAAGAGTCTCATATGTTTTTGATAAATTTGTTAATATTTGAATTGCTGGCAAAGTACTACCTGTAACATCTCTAACTGCTATTCCAAGTTCTTCTAATCTTTTTATTGTTGATTGTCTTTGAACCCTAGTAAAAATAGTTTTGAAACTATTACCGATAACTTTACCACCTCTAGCTGTTTGTTGTTGAGCTGCAGTTACTGCACCCAATAACTCATCAAAGCTGACTCCTGCATCTTGAGCAACAGCACCAGCTCTAGAAACAGCATCAATTAAATCTTCAGTACTAACTGCAAATTGAACATCAACTGCAGCCATTTTACTTAAAACCTTAGTTGAATCTAATCCTGCTTTATTAAAAGTATTTAATGCAGCCGTAAGACCGCTTACTGCACTAGCTGCATCTAGACCCGTCAATCTAGTTAATATTAGTGCATCATTAGTTCTTTTCAAAGTCTCCTCCATAGACAGACCTTGCCTAGCTAATTCAGTTGCAGCAGTTGCAACAGTTGAGAAGCTTTGAGCTGTATTTCTAGCTACATTAAATAATCCTTCTCCAAATTTTTCAAGCTGTTTATTTGTTGCACCCATGACAACATTAATCTCAGCCATTTGTTTTTCCACTCTTATAGTAGTTGTGATTAAGGCGGCAAAAGCTTTTTGCACACCTTGTATCATTCCAACTGAAGCTCCAAAAGCAAGAACACGGGCATTAGATGCTTCAAGAGATTTATTAAACTCGCTTACAGACCCAGTTATTTTACCCAAGGGTCTAGTGAATTGCCTATCGTTGATGGCTATGTTTAAGCCGCCTCGACGATTAACATTTCTAACAGCCTTCTGTATAGACTGCTCTAATCCTGTCTGTACTGTTTGTACTCTTAATGGCATATTCCTTATTCCTTAATAAGTAATTACACCAAAAAACAAAAGAACCCCCCAAAAAATGGGAGGTTCTTTTTTTTAGGCGGATTTAAAAAACTTACCTTCCAGGAATGCCAACATGTCCAGAAATCGCAGCTCTATTAGCTCCAGAAATAAACACGCCGTGTATTAAATCTTCTGGGCCACCAATTTGAGTAGTAAAAGTTAAATCAACACTTTTATTACTTCCGATATCTGAGCTAATTGACTCACTATCAATTCTAGCCCCCTTGAAGTCGATAATCATTGAATCTTTGGTTTCACCTTCACCGCAAGCAGTATTGGCTTTCATTGTGATCTTAACATCTCTTTCTTCACAATCATCAAGAATCTCAGCCAAGTTGCCTTCATTAACTTCAGAAACTAATGCACTCACACTCATTGTTGCTACGACAGGAAAGTCAACAACACGAGAGAACGCAAACCTAGTTCCAAGCCTATCAATTGGGCTTCTTGCAAGAGGTAATGAAAGATTGAAGTTCTGGATATGAGCTCCTCCATCACCACTTACATCTGCAAATATAGATAGTCCCTCTGGAATATCCATAGTTATGTCTCCTGGGCGAAGAGCTGAAACTCCAGCATCTCCAGTACTTGGGGACTGGCCTCCGTTTTTATTTATCTTTAGTTCTCCTGGTCTTAGACCGCTTGGAGATCCAACTGTAAAAGTAATTCCACTTAAAGCAGATCCGTCACTCAAATTTACTCCAGGTGTGTTTACCCCAGTAGTCCCTTTGTCTGATTTAGCATTAAAAAGCTCAACCGTACTTGATACACTTGGAATAGATCCAACAGAAGCTTCTAATGAATAATCACTCAGGTATCCGTTACCAAGAGAAATCACACTTCGATTAGCATGCGCTGATGTTGTGTTAAATGCGTCAGTACCTTCTGGAGTTGTTAGGATGAAAAAGTTTCTACCAGCAGAGTCATCTTGAAGATGCCCTTTTGCGGAAGATAATTGAGCCTTACCCATTCCTTCGCCCTTGTCGTTAGCACCTTGAACGTAGAAACCAAGATTTCTTTCGTTAAATCCATCAGTTGGATAATAAGAAAAGTCAAGATTTACTGTGGGTGGCTCAAGAGCGATAGCATCAATTCTAGCAAGCTGACCGAATGTATTAACATCAGTACGATTAATTGTAAAGTTATAATTCGCGCTTTGAACTCTATGTAGCTGCTGAACTAAATTTGTATAACTTCCACTAAAAGGGTGGAGCAATACCCCAGTGGTGTAGTTAGAGTCAACGCTGTTTATGCCATTATAGCTGTCCAAGAACGTTTCCCATTGTGTTATATTTGTAAACAGTGTTGTTCCGCCGTTAGTGATACTTGTGGCATCCTTGGAATTAAGTCCAAGATTAGCACCTAGAGAACCTGTTATAGCACCACTTAAATTTGCAAAGTCTGTTACTGCCATATCGTTAGAATCTGAATTCAACTTAGCATCAGTCATTTGAGCAACGCCAAAATCTTCCTTAAGGCCAAATGGATCCGAAGCAATTCCGATTGCTGAAAACATGTGTTGAGCGACTGGGTTAGGGCCAAAACTTGTTCCTGTAGCTCCTCCTCCAGTTATTAAACCGTCACATATAAAATGTGCTCCTGTTGCGTTGGGACTTACAAATAATGCTTCGCTTTGATATATTACTCTATTTCTTGCCATGACTTTTTTTTTGTTAAATATTTGGGTTTACAATAAATTACAGGTAACTATGTATAATGTGAAATTTTTTAATTTTTTTTTTAAAAATTAACAAACTCTTGGAAATCTATTTTTTGTGACTTCAAAATCTATAAATCCAACAAAAAGAGTCGGAGATATAGAACTTCTAATATTGTCACTTATTTTTGATGTCGTAACTCTTTCTATATTAAAGAGATCATTACTTCTTTTCTTTGCAGTTTCATTATATAAATAAAGACCACTCTTCAAGTCTCCAAACTCATTTATAGGATGATCTCCAAAACTTATAGCTGAAAAAGAAACATTTCTTGTATCTGAAAATAAAGAAAGAATTCCGTCTAGTTGGTAAAGATTCTCTGCAAATACTACAGATTTAAAGCTTAATATAGTTTTATCTTCTCCACCAAACGCATATGGAATGTTTTCTATATCTTCATTATTAACAAAAACAGCTGGGGTTACAAAATCATATGGAGCAATTCCGCTTTCTACTACTGTAAATCTACTATTATTGTCAAATTTACTCTCTACAATTAAAGACTCTTCGCTTTGGTTTGTGTTATATATATTAAATTCTTTTACAGAAAAAGCTCCGCTTAAATTTAAACTTGCAGAAGCAGCGTTTCCAGTAATGACCACTCCCCCATTATTAAAATCTATATAATATCCATTAATATCGTTAGTTTTGTCTATTTCTCCAGCCGCTCCAGATATAGCAGTTGGCACAAATGCTCCTCCCGCACCGCTTTCATTTACCCATTGCTTGTAAGGACTACTATAGCGATAATAATTATTTGGAAGCCTATCATCATCAATGTAAAAAAGTTTTCCAGTTTTTTGATCATAAGCTTCTCCATGCTCTAATAAGTGATGCTCAAACCATAATGAGAAACTAGTGGTAGCTTCATGAGAAAAAGATATTTTCATCTTATACGTAACCTCTCTAAGTTTGATACTTTTTGAGAAAATTCTTTTAATATCGTAGAAATGTAGCTTGTTCTAGTATATCTAGTTCTTTGAGTTGCTATAGCTCCACCAGTAGATCCTCCGCCAACTGCTTTTTCTGATTTCTTTCCCCCTTTTAACTGTATCGCTGGTCCAGATCTTGAGCCTTTTATATCTCCATCTTCTTTATATAAGTAAAACCCAAGTCCAGATAATCCTGTTTCTATTCCATCTAGCCAGCTTCTTCCTCCTTCTAATTCAGGTCTAAAAGAAGAAATTTTAGTCATCTTAAATAATTCTTCTCTAGTTGGTTCTGTAGTTATAAAGCTCATTCTTCCATTTTTAAAATTAATTTTTCTTAAAATAGTTTCTTCAAGCCTTTCTCTTATTTCTTGTATTGGGTTTGCACCAGAAGGAAAACCTATAAATGTAAAAAGATTTCCATACCCAGAAAGAGTTCTGCTAGTATTTGACGCATTAGGTCCAGCCTCTATTTCTTGGGTTACAGGATGACTATCAAAATCTTGGATCATTTCCAACTTTATCTTTTCAAAATTTTTCCTTGTTATAGCTTCGAGTCTTTGTCCTAGCTCCTTTGGTAATTGAGCGTTTATAGATCTTCTTACATCTGATGGTAAAATAGACATTATTCTTCAGTAGGTAATAGAAAAAATGTATAATGAGTTGGTTTAAATAGTCCGTGAGGTCGGACGTCACTTTCTATGGTAAACTTTCTTCCATCAAACTCCACTCTCTTTGACTGTTTTATATATTCATATCCATTCTTATCAACTTTTATTCTTACATACCCATCTGGCATTTTTAATTTTAATTGAGAGTCAATTTCTGGAGAAGTTACATTTTCTTGGTTTCTATCTGTATCATATGTTATTCTCGCTGAAAATTTTCCAGATTGAACTTGTCTTTTTACTGTTTGGCTTTGAGCTGTATTTTGCTGATAAATTGCATTGTAATTTGGACTTGTCGATATTACAGTGCTTTTTGCTTCTTTGTAAATATAAATATCCCTAGCAAAAGTATCATGCAATTCATTAAGAGCTGACTGAAGGGCATTCTTTTGAGCACTTGTAAGTAGTGAGGCCATATAAATATATTACACTTATTTTATTGAAATATTTTTTTTAAAGTGTATTATTATTTATCAAAGGTATGGAGGATAAGGAAATTCTACAGGAAAGGTATGAAAAACATATAAAAGGTTTGTTTAAATCTTTTTTGTTTATTCTAGAAGATTTGAATGATGATCATTCAATTAATTTTGCTAAACTTAAGAAAGCATTACCTGAACATGAGCACATAATAACTCAAGCAGATTATTTCGATAGGAATAAACTGCAATTCTTAAGAAAAAGAGTTTTAGATTTAGGGAATGATTCTCTCAGAGGGCAAAATGAAGATTTAGAAAAATTTACTGTAATTTTAAATTTTAAACGTTAATATAAGGAATAAGTTATGAAAGAAATATATAGTTTTAATGTAGAGGTAGAGCGCGAGATTCAGGAAACTGAAACCAAAAAACGCAAAAATAAAGAAACTGGTAAAATGGAAGAGGTTTCTGTAGACAAGACGGTCAAAAAGGAAGTTCCTATAAAAGTCATTATCAAAGAGCCTAACAGAAGACAGCTTGAAGATGCAGATATGGAATTTAGTATCGAAATGAGTAACTGTATCAAAAGAGGAATACTTACTAAAGCTATGTTAGCCAAGAAGTATAGTGACTCTGGAGGACTCCTTTCTGAAGAAGATGCAAAATTCTTAACTAGAAAATATTCTGAGCTTGGTGATCTTCAAAATAAATATACTAGATTATCTGCGAAACCCAAAAAGACAAAAGCTGACGAAGACAGATTAACCTCAATGATGGGTGATATGGCAGATAAAAGAAGAGAAATAGTTGACATAGAAACTAGTTATTCTTCTTTGTTTAATCATACTGCAGATAATAAAGCTCAAAACAAGGTTATACTTTGGTATCTTGTTAATTTATCTCACTATCAAGAGGATGAAAGTGACGATATTAAACCTTTCTTCAACGGAGAAGAATCTGAAGATAAAATAAATCAATACTATGATATTGATGAAAATGGCGATGAAATTTTTGACCTAGCTAAAGATAAACTTAGCACATTTCTAAGTTTTTGGTATTTTAGTTCCAATGCAAGCGTGGAAGATTTTGATCAGTTAAATCAAGACATCGACACTGGAAATGTCTGATGCAGAAAATCTAACTAGATACAGAAAAGTTTTTAGAGATATTGTAAAGGGTTATTCTAAGAATGACTCTGAATTTGGGCTGTTATATATAAAACATTTAACAACTCATGATCAAGTTGATCTTGAGGAGATAGAAGAACGCTTTTATAAAAAAGCAAAAGAAAAAGGTTTATGCACAGAAGAGGAGAGGTTAGCTTCTTTATATAATGAAGGTTCATGGACCAAAGAAGACGAATCTTTTATACATTCTCAGAGGTCATATATAGAGAATTTAGAAAAATCAAAATCTCAATTAATACTTAAATCTCAAATAGATAATCAGCAAAAATTAATAAAAGCTGAATTTCAAAAATTAAATAAGTCATTAAACATTAAAAATGATCTTATTGGATCTACCTGCGAAAACTATTCTCAAAAAAGAATTAATGATTATTATATATCAAAAAGTTTTTTTAAAGATGAATTTTTCAAAGAGCCTTTGTATTCAGAAAAAGAGTATGATGAGTTGAGTTATACTGATATATCAAAATTAATACTTATTCATAACGAGCAGTTTAATTTATTTTCAGAAGAAAATATTCAAAAATTGATATTAGAAGAATTTTATTTTCCTTACATGCCTTTCTGCGAGGATAGTGTGCAGTTTTTTGGATTGGCTGTTTGTAAATTAACTCATAATCAATTAAAATTATTATTATTTACCCGTATATTTAAAAATATATTTGATAATAATGATAATATACCAGAAAAAATAAAAAAAGACCCTCAAGCATTGTTGGATTATGCTTCGTCCTCTAAAAAAGGCAAAGATTTAATCGAGCAAGATTCAGAAAAAGGAGGAGCCAGTACCATAGTTGGAGCTACAAAAGAAGATTATGAGTACATGGGTGTAGATACAAGAAAAGGAAAGAGTCTCGATCAAGCCGCAAAAGCTAAAGGAGGATCATTAAATATGCAAGACTTAATGAACTTGGCTGGAGAATAAACTACTCTTCAGCATCTTTCCCTGCGACTTGCCTAGGTCCACCTCTATAGGAAGTATATCTTTGCAATAAATCTTTTAGATTATAATCGGCGGTTTGAGCAAAAGTCGAATAAGTTCTGGATGCAGTAACTTTTGTAGCTGGACTAGCAAGCATAGCTTGTCTTCTTATATAGCTATCTCCATCCCTAAGCTCCGTCCAGTCCGAAGTCACTATCGCCCCAGATCCACTTGATACAGAACTTGACGAGCTTGAACTAACGCCCATTAAGGCTTGCCTTCCAAGTTTTGTATAATAATTTTTAAGGAATATTTGTCTGTATATAGCTTTTTCTTCAACCTGCATTCCTGGGCTACCCCCACTATAACAAGAATGAATTAATACATTAAGCTCTCCGATATTATTATGAAGCCAACCAGATATATACCCTATTGAGATATCTCCAGTACTAGAATCAAAATCAAATTTAAAAATTCCAGTAGCAAGATTGCCTATCTCATTTAAATCACTGTCAAAATGGTAATTCATTTACCATTCAATATATCAAGTATATCTTTGGCTAATTTAGAATTATGATCAACCAATGGCTGCTCTACAGAACTATTATATTTTTTTGTAGAGTCCTTTGATCCAAATTTTGAAGAAAATTCTTTTTTAATTTTATTTTTTAAACTAGTTTTATTGCCAGAAGGAAATACACTAGCCTTTACTGCCATTTCTTGCATTTGTCTTAAATTCATTCCTTCAAGCTTTTTTTCAAGCTCTTCGTTAGACTTTGCTCCGAAAGGATTTTTAGGTGGAGATAAAATCTCTTCAATATCCATAGATAATTCGTGCTCCCCTTCAACCTTACCATCTATAAACTGAATTTCTTTTTTCTTTGTTCTCGCTTTTTTTGCAGTTTTTGCTTTAGGCAGAGTCTTAGCTTTTGTTGTAGTTCTGGTTGTTGTTTTTTTTCTTGGCATTTTTAATTTCTCCTTATTTATTTATAATATACACTTTTATTATAAATTCTAGAAACAAAAAATCCACCCGTAGGTGGATTTTTTGAAAGAATCTATGAAAATCTTTACCCTTAGGCGTTTTTGATTTTCATCGCAAGGATCGCTCCGTCATTAATAACGGTACGTCCCTCTTCAAGCTCGGCATAGTAACCGATCTTCTTTGACCGACCAACGTATTGGTCATCAGCATTAACGCTCATGGTAGTACCAGATTCAGCATCGATAGCTACGGCGCGAAGCATCGATTCACGACTGCGATCAAGACCGACAACGATATCATCAGCAGCGGTTTGAAGACCAAGCGTGTTCGCTACCTTTTGGTACTTCTGACCCTTACCAAGCTCATAAAGTTCCATAATGGAAACTCCGTAGAACTCAGGAAGCCCAGCATTGTTATAAACTGCATCTCTAATCGAGTCAGTAGCAGGCATAACGTTATCTGCAGCATTAGGAGGCGACGTACCCAGAGCATTACGAGTGTTCACAGGGTTGTAAGACATTTCACGAAGGCTTTGAACAATCTCAGGAGAAACAAGCAAGTCTGTCATTCCTCTTCCGTTCTCAGGTGTTCCACCGCTCCAAGAAGGATTGTTCCTCTTCATCTTGGTCATCATGACATTAAAGTCATGAAGCATCAGTCGATTGACTTGAGTGGAAGTTGTAAGAAGTTTACCCGCTTCATCTTTAATAGTTCCGAAAAGCAAGCTAGCAGAAGCATTTTCTTGTTGAAGGAGAATTTCCTGAGCCATTCTTGTTAAACTTTTACTAACGACATCAAGGCGCGAGCGAGAAGCGTAGCGCTTGTCAAAGTCAACGGCACTTTCCAACCTGTAAGTAGCAAGCTTCAACTCACTATGAGTTGGAGTTACATGACTGGAAGGAAGTCCACCAGCTGAGTTCGAGCTGTAAACCTTAATGTAATCATCATCAGTTACGTCGTGATAAAGATCAAGTGGAATGCTTGGGCTATCATCAGCATTAAACTGAAATGGAGTGAATAAGTTGCTAAGAGAAGGAGCGTTGTCAACTACTTCGGCAAGTACTGGCCCGATAAATTCGGCTAATGCTTGCTGGGCTTCGTACGCGACATCTCTGTTACGTGAGGCCATAGCCTTTACAAGTTCTACTTGCTCTTCTGTTCTTTTTAATGTGATATTCATTTTTGTTTAAACCTTACTATTTATTAATTGGTTATCGTTTAGCAATCGAGCTTTATAACGTAGTATTTGCCAGACTGTTGGTCTGCACGAATTCCTCCGTAGTTATTATCTTTATTATCTCCTCTGGAGCCAACTCCGATAATAGAACCAATGACAGCGAAGTCCTTATCGTCAGCCTTAGCTGGCACAAACTTACCACCTAAAGCGGCAAGCTTCGTTCCAACGACTTCGTCCCCGTGTCCTCCGACTCCATTTTCATGGACTGCAATAACTCCCCTTGTGAGGACTGGTACAGTTTGTCCAGAAAGAACCGCATTAAGCTCATCTTTCTTTACTGGGTTGAAAAGCAAGCTTTCGCCATTTTCGTCAACCGAAAGAGTTTGTCTAAGAGTAACTCCAAGAACTGCATCTCCAGATCCAGCTGGTGCAACCTTAAGAGGATTCGTTGGATAAGGATTTCTGCCAACTGGAGAATTATAAGATCCTTGAAATCTTCCGTCTTCACCAACATCAACCGTATCTAGGTTCATGTTGCCTTCGGTAACTTTTACAAGAACTCCGTCTGCGTTAATGCCGTCATCATTTGGATCCATCAACTTAAGCGATGTACTTAATGTATCTGCATCCAATGCGTATAAATTTACGACGTCATTTTCGTCGTACTGTCTGAAAGGTAATAGTCTATGTGCCATGATTTTTTTAGTATTTGATTGTTATAGATTCTTTTGAAAATGCTTGCTCAAATTTTTCTTTTAAGCTTACTTCTCTTTCTGTGGACTCGCCATTGTTTGAAGGAATTTCTTCAGTAGTAGCTTCTGCATTATCTAATACTTCCTCTGCTACTTCTTCACTTTGCTCAACGGGAGTTTCCTCAGAGGAAGCTTCGGTTGTTTGAATTTTCTTTTGAACTTCAGCTTCTACTGCTTCAGCGAAAGCTTTTTCTTGTTCTGCTAAAAACTCTTTACTCTTATGTTTATATATTACTGCGATTCTTTCTTGGTAAGAAGCGAAAGCTTCTTCGGAATCTTCCACAGTCTTAAGATCTTCAGCTATAATCTTTCTATCTTCATCTGAAAGATCGTAAGATTCGTCAAGAGCTTCCATTCTGTTATTAAATACTTGAAGCTGCTTGGCTGCTTTTTGCTCTGCTTCAATTGTTGAAAGTTTTTCTTGAGAGGAAGCGAAATCTTCTTCAAGTTGCTTAAATTTATCTTCGGCATCTTGTTTAGCTTTTTCAGCTTCTTCTTTTTGAGCTTCAAGCTCTGCCTTCTCTTTTGCGTAAACTTCGCTTTTTTCTTTAATCGCTTCGGATACTACCTTTGCGATATTTGCGACAGCCTCTTGAGAGAACTTATCTGAAGTCGAAGCTTCGATAGTTTCCTTGAGTTCTTGGATTAGTTCTTTAGTTTCCATATTTTTATGATTTAAAGTTTTTTCTGCTTTGTCAGAAATTACATGCGTTTTTGCAGTATGTGAAAGATTTTTTTTATTTTTTTTAATTTTTTTTAAAAAACTTGTATTATCAACGATGATTTTTTCTATCTCATGAGATGAGATTTCCTCAACTTCCTCGTCTTTTTTTTTATCTTCTTTTAGATAGACTCCCTCTACATCCGCAGCTGGATTAGCTGTGAATCCTATTCCTAGTGGATATACGTCTCCAGAAACTAATCTATATATTTCGCTTCCATCTTTTGTTTTTCCTTCTCCTCCGAAAGCTTTTAGATATTCTTTCATTTCTTCTATCTGGTTGGGATCTGAAATAATTTCTGCTTCTTCTAAATTTTTACTACCGACTGCGATCATGTAATCATTAAATCCAATTTCCCAACTTGCAGAAACAAAATTAAAAGCATCGCTGTCTGGATTAGCAGACTTCTCAACTAAATCCGCAAAATTCTTATTAACTGTTTTATATATTACCGCAGCAAGTGCTATATTAAAAGCTCCATTTGAATTATCGAGATCTTCTTTCTGAATCATTTCATTAGTTCCATATTTAGAAAACCCAGAAGAAACAATATGACCAACGACTTTTTCTTTTTTATGTTCTATATTTGTTGGCTTATGTATAAAGTAATCAGAAACTGCAAGAGCTGTTTCTGTATTTATGCCGTCATGATTTTTATTAAATCTATTTACAACTGCAGCATTAAAGGCAACAGCTATTAAATCTAAATTAGCATCAAGATCTATATTTTCAGGTACAAGAGGAGCAAGAGACTCAAGAGAAGCTTTGTTAATTTCTATGTTTGAGTTATTTAGATTTGAGGAAGCTACTATCTCACTTGTAAAAGAAGTTTTGTATTTAAATTTGTTCGACATAAAGATATGTTACACCGAACTATACTATTTTGAGAATTCTTTACTATGATACAATAAAGCCGCTGGATAAACCTCAATCTCATGACCCTCAGATATTTCGACTATTTTTGGAATGATCGATATTGCTTCAATTTTATTAAAATCCTTAACACAGGAATTAAGTGTTCTAGTCCACATATTTTTATCTTTTCCCAAAACTATAGATTTACACAAGTCGGATACTAATTTTTTTTGATTTTTATTTAATCTTTTTTTACCCAATGATTCCATTATTTTTTTAGAAGCATTTTTTTCCAAATCTTCTATTTTATAAATAATTGATTGTATATCTTTTCTGGAGTATAATTCTTCTGCATTTACTGTTCTAGGTATACCCGTAGTGCCTTTAGGTCTTCCAACTGGTCTTCCGTTACTTTTTGGGTGTGAAGATCCTCCTTGTTCTTTTTCAGTAGAAACAGTATCTACCTCTCCGTCTCCATCGACATCAATCATAGGAATTCCGCCAACTAATGGATTATACATTCCTTCTTTTCTTTTTTCTACATATTTTGCTTGAGCTGGCTCTATCTCTTCAGCATTTGGATATATTCCAGTTTTGATTGCATTAATCCCTTGTTCAGGTGTGAGTATTCCCATTTCTATGAGTCTTGTTACAACTCTTTGTAATTGAACTTCATCCTTAATGTCAATTTCCTCAAACTTTACCGTTGGGTATACTTTAAATCCCATGTGCTTACATACCATCTTTACTTGAGGTTGAAGAAAGTTGTGAACAAATGATTGCCTTGCCTCTTTAAGTCTTTCTAAAAATATTTCAGCCTTAACTTGTGTATTCTTATATTTTTCGTCGCCGACAATTACATTTTGCAAACCTTGCCTAATATCTTCATTTACAATTTCATATTTTTCTGGCCCAATTACTTTTCCTATGTCTGGTAATATAAATTCAGCCTTTGTTGTGTAATCAGCAACTAATACTCTACCAACACTTTCATTTTGAAATAATGATTGCATAGCAGCAAGATTATTCGGATTAATACCTCCTTTATCTGGATCAGCCCCCATAGTTATAAGAAGGATTACATTTTCAATAGTTCTACTTATTGCTTGGTCAACTTTTTTAAGCTCCATTTTCCAGTTGATATCATCTAAAACTGGAAAACCAAATGGAATAGCAAATGGTTCATAATCTTGTTTTTTATAAAAAGCATAGCACAACTTGGTGGTATCTAAATCCATAGTAACTCCTTTTGCCCCCCAGCCTCCGCTTTTAATTCTTTCTTTTACCTCTTGTGGTAAATTTTCAAAAATTTCTTTATCTTCTTCGGTTTTGGGGTTTTGGAGTCTTTCTAATTCATACTCTGATAATATTTTTTTATAAACATTCTTATTGTATGAAGTGCTTCTTGATGCAGTTATATCGAAAGGATTTAATAAAATATATTTAATTGGTATCTTATTTTCTTTTATAAATTTCTCAGATCCATAGATTTTATTTAATTTTGAGAAATCTTCTTTATCAAATTTTCCATCTATTCTATAAAGAAATATATTTCCAGATCTATAATATTCTCTAAAATATTGATCTTTTAATGACCATAAGTTTATTTTTGAAAACCATTTTTCAATAAATTTTTTAGACGCTTCATTTCCTCCTTCTACATAAATTGGGGAATTAGCTAGCTCAGCCATTATATCTATTGCATTTCTAAATATAGGGACATTGCAATAAGCTTTTTGGCAAAGCTCAATAGATTCTCTAACATTTACTCCATCAGATGAGACTTCATATGGAAGCATTCCCTGTCTAATATTAGCAAACCTATAATTTTTTGATTTACTAGTTATGGAATTTCTTCTTCTACTTGTTGATGTTCCGCTTCCTGTTCTAGTGTAGCTTCCTGCAGATGCAGATGAAACATAAAAACTTTCTCCAGCAGATATAGGTTGAATTCCTTCTTGGAATATATCGCCTGCAGAGTTTTGCTCTCCTAAAACTTCATCAATTGGTTTATTAAATTTATTCCAGTACTCAGACTTTTTTACATACTTTCTTTTCTCCATATAGATATAATACACATAACTTCAATAAAAGTCTAAAAGTTAACTTTAACTTTAACTTTTACTTTATAAACATAGGAACAAAAGAATTGAATTCTTGCTGTTCCTGAGCAGACATCATGTCATAATATATTTTAATCATCCAGTTACCAAGTACTAGTGCTGAATATGAATCTTTTCTTGCCTTATTTGGGCCAGATGTTCTTTTCAGAGTGTCTGGCAGATCGAATGTCTGGTTGCCCTGAGGAGAAGTTTTAATTTGTATTAATGCACATTGAGCTTTTGCTAGATTTATCATATCTTGCTGATGTTCTATAAAATCAATCATTTTAGCTCCTTGACTTTGCTTGTCTTCTATTTCTGCATGAGTTGAAAATTTTAAATCTTTTATTGGTATTTTTTGTTTTATTTGTATATTGTAATGATCATCCATGGCTCTAGAAGCGAACCATATTTTTTTATGATCAAAACTGGCTTGTAATAATTCGTTGCCCCTTCTTATCCATTGACTAGTAGGCTTTCTTAAAATGCAATATTTTCTTTCTGTTAAATTGTATTCTTTTTTTGCTTCGATTAATTCTTTTTTATATTCATCAGGCTTGTCAAAATCTTGAGATAAAGTTTTTATTTTTATGTTAGAGTTCTTAAATAAACTACTTTCGTTGCATGCATTTATAAATTGAACACCTCCGTTATAATCTCCTACTATAGAAACTATATTAAAATTTTTTAAAAGATAATGAAAATATTTTATATGGTGTTTTAAGTTGGTTCCTGGTAAAGCATAACCGTGAACCATAGTACCTTGTTGAGTTTCGTCATTTAGTTTAAATACTTGTATGGCGAAATCATCTGAACTTTCTGATTCTGCCCAGCTCGGATCAAAAGATAGTATGTACTTTGATTTTGGGTCTCCATATACTTCAACAGAAGGCTCGTCTCCGTCAATAACAGTGCAAGCTGCCATTCTTGAAGTTTTAAAATAACCAGAACTATCGTCTGTAAATAAAGCTCCAAACTCACGATCAAACTGAGATTGACTCATGGTCTGTTTCGATTGATTTATTAGGTTCTCATCATATAGTTTCTTGGGGGCGCAATCATAACTAAACTGCATAATACATCTAGTTGCATTCCCCGAATTTTCTTTTACTTGACCAGATATTAATGCCTCAAATTTTTCATAAACTTTATATAAATATTCGAACTTATATGAGGCAGAAGATAGGGCTATTAATTTATTATTAGGCCATACATATCTATCCTCTTCTTTCATTTTTCCCTGCTCTATAAGTTTAGTTTCCACATTATGCATTTTTTCTCTTTCAACAGGATTTTCGACAACAGAAAGAAAGGGTACTATAACCTCATTATAAATTCTTTCTGGCATTAATAAGAATTCATCTATTATTATTCTGTGGAATCTAAAGCCTCGAAGTTTAGATCCGTCCCCTAATGGCAATGCTCTAATTCTAGAAGATCCAATTTCAAGAAGCCATTCATCATTACTTTTCGATTTATGAGTAATGCATTGAGACAGAAATCTAGCCTCAGGTTTGGCGGCGATATCTTCTATTTTTTTAAAAATCATTTTGGATTGTCTAAATGATTTAGATAAAATTCCGATTTCAACCCCTTGATTCATGATAGCATCAAGAAAAGCATAGATGCCAGTAGTAAAAGATTTGGACATTCCTCTGGACCATATACCCAACGTGTAGTCTGTTTCAAACATAGCCTTTATTGCCATATGCTGAAATGGAAAAAGCTCCACTCCTGATATTAAATCTGCCGAAAAAGTTATATTTTCTCTTAAGAACTTATATAACAATATCTTCGCTTCATCTTCTTCTAAAAAACCTTTTGTTTCTAATAGAAGTTTATTAAAGTCTTCTTTTTTAGATCTAAGTTGCTCTCCTTTATCCCAAGCCATTATTCTCTATGAATCTTTTGAACTTTATAGCTTTCTGATTCAAAGAACTTTGATAAAAACTCAATCAACTCGCTTGGTCTATATGGGTTACAACTATGTATATTTATATAAGCCTTCTTTTTGCTTTGTACAAAATGGCCAGTAAGCAATGAATTTTGATTTTCATGAACTATCCTGAATCCTTTCATTTCCTCGTTATGCCCCCCAAACTCAGTAACGACCCCAATTATTTCCGCATCTTTATCAAAGATTGCTGAAGCTTCTTGAGCCATTTCCTTAAGGGAGTCTTCGTTGAATTTATCTACATTACAAATAGATAAATCTACTGCTAAATCAAGTGACCATATTACATTACTCATTTTCTTTAATTTTTTTGTTAATAAAATATTGCAAATCTACATTCCATAATGCTTTGCCATGTAATAATAATTTAGGTATTATTTTTTTCAACCCATTTCTGTTTTCTACAAAAATGAATTGGCAATTTTCTTTGTATTCTTGAGATATAGTTTTTAAGTTATGCCATATGTAGGGAAGCTTTGCTTTATGAGCCCCAAAATTATTGTTTATTTTTATTTTATTTATGCTACTTTCAACGGCTATAAAAATATATGAATCAAATTTTTTAGCTCTATCTAATTCTCTTTTGAATCTTTCAAAGTTTTCCCCGCTTAATGTGCTTTTAAAATCTTGCTCGCTTTTCCTATCTATATATGTATAATCATAATGCTTTCCACCCACAGTATAATCACCGAAGTCAAGCTTCATGTTTTGACTATTTTTTAGTTTTATTGGCTTTTGTTCTCTAGTGTCTATGAAAATCAATATCTCCTCTTCGCATTCAGAGAAAAAATTATTTGGTATATTTTTGTTGTGAAAATTATTTAAACCTATTTCCTTACAAGCTTCAGAGTAGCTCCCTAAAACATTTTTGTAGGAATTAATACTGGGAAAATCACAAAGCTCTAACTCCAACTCACTCAGGGAATACTCAATGCCTTTATTTAATTTTCTTTTTTTGATTAAATCTAGAATATAAGGTTTTACTATTTCCTTTTTTTCTTTATCGCACCACTCTAAAAGCTCCGCTCTATTTATAAAATCTCTTTCAAGGTAATCTTTTGAATTTTTGAAAGGAATAGTTTTTTTATAAAGCTTACTCTTTTTCGGGTCGTATTTTTTGTAATAAGATTTTAACTCAATCTTATGAGCTTTTTTTATATGCAAATGAAGCCCTCTTCTTTTTTCGAACTCCTTACCACAAACTTTACATTTTAACGGCATATCCATTATTTAATAAAAAATTATTTAAAGACTCTTCTCTATCATCTATTGTAATTATACCTAACGATCTACCATATTTACCTAACCCTTTAGATTCAAGCTTTATTGATCTGGCATTATATAAAATTTCTTTAACTTTTTCTTTTGCAATAAGTCCTCTTTTTTTCTCTTTCTCTCTTTCTTCAATATTTGCGATTGATTTTTGTAATCTAGTTTCTGGAGTGTTTATGCCATATAATCTCACTCTCACTTTAATAAAAGTATTGAAGCCTAAATCAATCATTACATCTACAGTGTCTCCGTCAACAACTTTTACTATTTCTTTTATTTTATATTTATACATTATAATACATCCTCCCTTCTTAAACCTAAAACTCTAGCTTTCCATGAATCCATATCTTCTAATCTATCAATTTCTTCATCTACTAATTGCTTTTGTTTTTCTGCTATCTCAATCATCCTAGTTCTTTCCTCTTCTTCTTGAAATGATTGAACTAAATTCAAAATAGAAGCAAACCTATCTTGCTTATTTTTCATTCTTACAGAACGATCTCCATTTAATTTTTTGATCAAAGATTCTTGTCTTTGCTCGCATTGATGGTATTCAGCACTTTTAGCTTTTAATATCTCTGCAAGTTTTACAGACATTTCTGTCTGATCTTCAACTTCGTCAAACATTTGATTTAACTTCTCCATGTTTCTTTGTATTGTTTTTAAATTTATATAGTCCACACAAACATTAATATATAAATTAATTTCATCAATAGTTAAATCTGGCTTATCCCATGTAGCCCTTACAAATTCAGCCTCAAATAAATTTCTATCCTGACAATTATATGTATTCATAAGTTGAACAAATCGAGGGGATGACATGTATTTTTTTGTCATCGAAATGCATTCGTTTTCAAATCTTTTCATTTTTTCTGGATTTAATTCTACATGAGCATATTGATTTATCTTTTTTATAATCTTCAAATCTGTTTTGGGAGATTCATATATTTCGCTATCTTCAGTTTGTTTTGGCTTTATAAAATCTGGACTGTTTGTTTTTAAAAAATCAGCTACAATTCTTTGCTCCATACTTAAATTTTTAACTTCTTTATCTTGAAAAACTAACTGAGCTATTTGCAGGCTGCTAAGTTTGTCTTTTGCATATTCTTTTATTAAACTTTCTTGCTCTTGATTTAATCTTATTTTTTTTGCTTTTTTATGAACCCTAGTCTTGTATCCATAACCTTTTTCAATCATGTACTCAGCTACAGCTTTACCTTCTTTATTACGCCCATCTAATGATTCGTCTTCAAATAAAGCTCTAGTTAACTGATCTATATCTGGGATTTGTAAATAATTTTTATCTATAAATTCTTTTTGTTTTTTTGATAGTTTCATTACAAAAATATGTCTCTTTTTTTAATTAATCTTTCTCCAATTTCTTTAAATTTTATTTTTAAATTTTTTATTTGTTTATATCCAGCTTTTCTTCCTTTTTCTGAAGTTTTATATCCAAGTTTTAGAGCGACTTCTTCTTCTGGTATTTCCTCTATAAATAACATGCTATAAATCCAGAATTGTCTTTCGTTTAATTCCTCTTTCATTTGTTTGTGAAATATAGATATGTTAGTATCTAGTTCTCTGTCAAACTGAAAAGTGCTTGAAACTTCTCCTGTGACTTCTTCCATTGATATGGGAATTTTTATGTTACAAGCATGTTTTTTTGATTTAGACCATTTTTTATATAAAGGGCAGGTTTCGTCTTGAATTCCGCTTTTTGTAAAAGAACAAGAATTATCTGCACCCTCTCCAGTCATTGAATTATTCAACGGACAGCCTTCACAGGGTTTGACAAAACTATGATAATAATTTCGTAATATATTTTTGAATTGATTTGTTATTATCTTATTAATCCACGGGAGCAATGGTCTAGACTGATCCCATTGGTCCCATTTTTTAGCTAAATGAGCGCGCATAATTTGAGATACATCATCAAAATCCATCCAATTAAGAGCAGTCAGGCGCCATTTAGGTCGCCTTTTCCTTATCTCATTATCAATTTCTTTTGACTTGTCTTCGTACCTTACTTTTTGTTTTTTTCTTGACACTCTTAGGTTTTTGTTTATTGACCTCAGGCTCTTCAATTCTTAAAAGCTCTGAGCCTTTAAAAACCTTACTCTTATCATGAGAGATATCTACTTCTAATCTTGCTATAATTGGAACTTGATCAATGTCAGTTTCGTCATCATTGAGTGGCTCGCTTGGAATTTCTCTTACTTTTTTTGCTTTAGTTGAGTTGTCTGAAAAAGATTCTCCACAACTATTGCAAAAGTTAGGCGGGGTCAAAGTGTAAATATTTTTATGACCACAATTTCTGCAATATAAAAAGGACATCACACAATCTCCTTATTTAGGGCTTCAGTATATTTTTTTATTTTATTCATATTATCTAAGTTTATGTTTTCTTTATTTTCAAATTCTACTATAAATTCAAAATTATCCTCAACAATTCTCAATATCCTCTCTTCTTTTGACAGCCAATCATCTAATGATGATTTTGATTCATGCTCCCAAACTTTCTCATCTTTTTCTTTTTTTATTATTAGGTAAACATTTTTAACAAATGTATTTTGTAATATTTCTCTAGTTCTTTCTATTCTTTTTTCTTTTTTCTTAAAGTTTAATTTATGTTGAAAGAATACAGCCGAAAGAGTTGTAGCACAAGATATTAAAGCGATTAAAATTTCTACCATATATATACATTATACATTTTAAAAAATTTTTTTTATTTTTTTTTATTTAGAATGAATAATTTTTGTGGTATGGGATTGTTAATTCATTTTCCCATAAGTTTAATCTTGAATTAACTCTAACCATAGAAACCATAATTTCTCCATGGTTATCAAACCCGTATTGTTTAAATATTTTTGTTATTTTTACTAATACAATATTTTCATCGTAAATAATCTTAATTAGATCTCCCTGCTTCATTGTTTTTGGTCTCTAATTTAGATATTATGTATTTTAATATCTCACTTCTTTTTATATCTCTTTGGTTAAATTTTATACAATGAATTCCTTTCTCTTTGCTTTTTTCATCATCAAATAAATTCATCATATCAACAAAACCGCTTTTCCCGTTTATATCGCTTTGCATATAATCTCCGCATATGAAAAGTTTAGAGTTTTCCCCCAATCTTGTAATTAAAGTAGTAAGTTCTTTAAATGTTGCATTTTGAGCTTCATCCATAATTACTATTTTATTTTTCCAATTAGCTCCCCTCAGAAAGTTTATTGGCATTGCTTCAATTCTTCCTTTATCAAATAATGAATGTTTTAAGGTTGTATTTTTGGGTAATATTTCATAAAGTTTATCCTCAAGAGGAAGCATATACGGATTAAATTTCTCATTTAGATCTCCAGGAAGAGCTCCTAAGCCTTTTTCAGCACTCTCAATGATGGTCCTGACATATAGCAACTCAAGATCGTTATTTTGAGCCAACAACCTTAATGCTGAGTACACAGATATGTATGTTTTTGAGCTGCCAGCTGGGCCTGAAACAAACATTATCTTAGAATCTTCACTTAAACTAGTCTGCAGTATTTTTTTTTGTTTAGTAGTTAATTCTAAACTGTTTAGCGTTATTTTCTCTTCACCTCTAAAAGGTGCAGTATTTTTAGTTTTTCTTTTTGTCATGTTTTAATCCATCTGTTATGGTTTTAATGATTTGTTTTTGTGTGTTGTTGTTTCCGTGATACCACTTCCATTCTATAGAAAGTTCTATATCCTCTATCTCCTTTTTTAACTCTGCTACTTCTGTTTCTATTCTTTTAACGACTTCGAACGAAATTTCTTCAATTTTAATATTAGATTCTTTTGCACTATCTAAAAGTTTATTTACCTTGCCTTCTTTTTTCGAGTTGACTAATTCTTTGAAGGCTTCATCACTACTACTATTTTTATCTGGATGTGTTTTTACAGCCACACTTCTATATATTTTTTTAATTTCGTCCAACTCAAAGACCTTCGCCTTCCCCTTTCTTTCTGTACTCTCTTCTTGAGAAAATGGGTTATCTAGGTCAAACTCTTTAACTACGTCCATAACTTCTTTATAAAACAAAGAAGATGCTTTTCTATGTATCGTTGAAATTTGATTGAATTCTTTTTTCAGATTCCTCCACTCAAATCTCAATCTGTTAAATTCATTTTTTTCGAAATTTAGTATTTGTAAATTTTTCAAACAATTCAAATAGTTTGGGAGATATACATATAATAATTACAGAAGAAAGAATTGCAATAATAGAAATTGTTGGTAGGACATTTCTCTGCTCTTTTCTTTTTTGGCTAAATTCTAATGGATCAATATACCCATCTTTGTTTAAATCTTGCTCTTGAAATAAATCTTGGACTTTTTCTTCTGTGCTTTTTATTTCTACATTTTTAATTTCATTTTTGGAGGGGTTTAGCACTTTAGTTATAGAGCAAGAGGTTAATAACAAACTTAAAATTAAAATTAATTTCATTTTACTCTTTTTTTTTGGAATTGTTAAATTAAACATTTAATATATAAAATATATTACACGTGAAAAGTAAAGAAATCTTAGAAAACATATGTTTAGAATATACTGAAGATGCCGATTTTAGGGACGGGTTTTTTAATGTATTAATACATAATCAATACTTTGAAGACATTAAAAAAAGAATGAATGCCCACGGCTATTCGGTTGCATCAATAAAAAAAAACATTTTCTACTGTTAGTTAAATTTAGAAATATTTATGAATAAACCCAAACTTTATTGTTTTTTTACCCCTTCCCATGAAGAATTTTATGAAAATTTTTTAAAACCCAGCTCAGAAGAGTATGATGTAAGACCAATTTTTTTCGAAAAACAATTGTCTGATTCTGGAGAATATAGAGAACAGGGATGGAGGGAAACTCAATATAATAAAGTTCTTGCTTGGAAAAAAGCGGTAGAAGAAAATATGGGCGAAGTGATTGTTTGCTCAGATGTAGATGTACAGTTCCTAAATGATTCTTATGAGTATCTAAAAGATTTTTTAAAATCTGATGATATAGCTTTTCAAGAAAACGATTTAAAGGGTAAAATATGTTCTGGTTTTTTTGTATGTAGATGTTCTTTGCAAACTCAAAACTTTTTTGAAATTGTCGCTAAGAGATTGCATGATATAATGCATGAAAAAGGAGGAGGAGAGCAGTACGTCATGCAGAGCCTTCTTGATGAAGGATGGTTGCAATTAAATTGGAAAAAAATCCCTAGAGATAAGGTTTGGAATCCTGGAGTTAAATACTCAGATCCATCTGAGTTAAATGTGCCAGAAAACTTAATCGCTCATCATGCTAATTGGGTAGAAGGCAACGAAAACAAGAAAAAACAACTTGAATATGTTAAGTCTTTATATTTTTCAAGCAATGAACCTGATGAAATTGAAATTCAAAATTTTTCTTCAAATTTAGAGCAATCTTCTATCGCTTTATGCATATCCTCTCTTTTGAGATATTTTGATATAGGTTCAAAATCTTTAATTGAAAAAATAATAAATACTCTACCAGATAAGCCAGATTTATTTGGACATTTTCCCGTAGAATGCCAAACCGAAGAAAATTTAAAAATATTAGAAGAAATTAAAACGCATTGTAATAACAATTTTATTGTTTTTGAGCCTGATTATGTTGATGAAAAATATATAAACTTTTCTCATAACTTAAATTCTTTTCAAAGAAATGGAATGAAGGGCAATTTATTGCAATGGATTTCTATGTTAAAGTGCAGGAATCTAAAAATATCTTCTGAAAATTTTTATGGCAAAAAGTATGAGTGTGTTATATGGACTAGGCCAGATTTGTATTATTTTAATTCTTTAGAAAATATAAACAACCTAAGAGAATACGAGCTTTATATACCTGCGCATGACAATCATTTTTGCGGTCTTTTTGATCGTTTTTGTTTAGGATCTTCTGAGCTCATGGATATGCGAATGGCTATATTTGAATACTTTGTCAACATCTGGTACAAGAAACAACTTGAAGATAAAAATATTTTATTCTATAATGATCGTTCAAAGTCTTACCAATGGAACCCAGAGCTTGTATTCAAGTCTCTAATCTATGACCAAATGAAAGTTGAGCATGGTAAGTTGAACTTATGCTCTGGAAAAATAAGAGAAAATAGAAGAATTAGAGTACCTTTCTGGCATAATGTTCAAGGCTCAGGTAATCCTACATCTGTAGAATGCGAGGAAGATATAGTAAACCCAGAAGTGTTAAAATTAATTTATAGTAAAAAAGAAATAATTCCAGATAAAAATGGGGCATGGTTTGAGATTGTTATATGAAGAAAACATTATTAATAGTTCCATATTTCGGAGAATTTCCCTATTATTTTTCTCTGTGGAAAGAGAGCGCTAAAGCAAATCCAGATATTGATTGGATTATTTTTACGGATCAGGAAAAATCGCACAAAGACAAAAATATAGAATTTGTTAATTTCTCTCTGGACAAACTCAACAAGCTTGCTTCAGCAAAATTAAACATAAAAGTTGAGATTAAAAAGTCGTACAAAATCTGCGATTTAAGAATGGCTTTCCCAATTGTATTTCAAGATTATTTGAAGGGTTATTATTTCTGGGGACATTGCGATTTAGATATAATATGGGGTAATATAAAAAAGTTTCTAGATTATTCATATGTATGGGATTATGATATAATTTCGGCAGATAGAAAACATCTGTGTGGCCCATTTTGTATTTATAAAAACCAATCAAAAACTAATAATATATGGAAAAATTTTGAAGATTATGAAAATGTTTTAAAAGACGATGAATATGAGGGATATTTATATGATGAAATTTCAAATGAAAGAATTTTAGAATTTGATAATTCTATTAAAATTTTTAATGGACATAAGGTTTTTGGAGATCTTATTACCTTGCAAAGATATAGCACTGAAAGAGTTCCAGCTTATTGGAAAGAGGGCAATTTATTCATTGAAAAATATTTCAAACAAGCTGTGGTGCTCAATAAGAACATGCACGGTTTTGGGGCTGAGTCAATGATGTTGCATGTCAGAAGATGGCACTATGTTAATACAAAATTAAAATCAATACATCATAAAAATGAATCCAAAGAAATTTATAAAGAATGGATCCAGAAGGTAAAATAATATGTAGCCCTATAAACGGCTTAGCCAACAGGTTTAGGGCGATGCATTCTGCATATAATCTATCCAGACAATTAAATAGAAAATTTGAAATCAAATGGTGTCCTGAGCCAAAAACCAATTGCTTATTCGAAGACATCTTCGAGTATAATGATTTTTTCACCAATAGTAATTTTAACTTTAATTTTAAAGAAATAAGAAAACTTGGTGTTGAAAGTAAAATTAGAACTTTGCAATCTAAAGATTTTATTTATTTCCAGCTTGGGTCTGAGAATGAAAATATAGATTTAATTAGATCTTCTGATGTACAAAACATTATCATAATAAACGGTGGATATATGCCAGGAACTCACAGCGAAAACAAGTCTGAAGAAGCTGATTTTTACTCAAAGTTTGAAGTTAACAGTCATATTCAAGACGAATTATTTAAATTTTGGATGACCTATGAAAATAAAAATGTTCTGGGTTTGCATGTTAGGCTGACTGATAACATGAGGCCCCATGGCAATCTTAATATTTCTTACAAAAATTATAGATCTAATAAAAAACTTTTTGCGAAAAATGTTTGCAAAAAAATAATTGATTATATCAAAAATAAAGATTTTGATTTTTTATTTTTATGTTCAGACTCAAAGGATGTATATGATTTTTTTAAAGAAAATTTTAATAAAAAATTATTTTATTATAAAAATATACAATCCGAAAGAGGAACTAAAGAAGGAATTATAGATGCTTATATAGATTGGCATTTACTCGGAAAATGTGAAAGCATAATATGTAGCCCAGGTTCTACATTTGGCCCTTGTGCCGCTGCAAGAAAATCTAAACCTTTTGAAATTCTAAAAGATATGTTTGATTTTGGGCAAGATACTTTGAAAATAAAAATTAGAAATAAAGAAACAACTTTAAAATTATGAACTATATATGTTATGAAACTTGCGGAGGTGGTTTAGCTAATAGAGTTATAGAGCATTGTCAGGTCAAAATTTTTTCAGATTTATTGGAAAAAGATCTTTTCAGGCAAGAAATTCCACGGAATAGATTTTTTAAAGATTCTAAATATAGGGAGTTGGGTGATATTTATGAGAACGATTTTTTTTATTCAGACAAAAAAGCGAATTTCTCATTACGGGGCGGTTCATGGGCACTTTCTTATAGAATTAAATTATTAAGAGATTTAAAAATTCAAATAAGCAAAGAAGATTATAAGTTAGCTTTTTTAAAAAATGTGCAAAATTTAATCTTTAAAAAAGAAATAAGAGATAAAGCGAATGAATTGATTTTAAAAAAAAATATTAAACTAGAGAGCACTATGGGTGTTCATATTAGGACAGAAGATTATAGTAGAGTAGGGGTAAATGCAGAAAATAATGAAAAAATAAGAAAATACATAGGAGGAAATCCTACTATAGATCATATGTGCCAAAGATTATTTGGGACCGCAAGAGTTATTGAAACTTTGGAGGAAAAAAAAGTTTTGTACAAAAGATACCTTGAATATATAATAAATTCAATAAGAACTTCTTTGAGCCGAAAAAAGATTTCTAAAATTTATTTAGCGGGAAATGATCTTTGCCCAATCTGGCCGATATTACCGCTAGTAAAGGAAAATCTTTCTAAAGATTTTGATGTAGTTACAAATGATGAAGTTGAATATTTAAGAGATTCGGTAGATTGGTTAATTGATTTTAAAATTCTTTCTGATTGTGCATATTTTGCTGGATCAAACTCACAATCCACTTGGTCTCATCTGGTCTCGTGGACAGCTGGCAAGGAATTGATAAAAATTTTTGATTATTCAAAAGGAGTGCCAAATTTTGAATATAAGGTTGATCAAATAAGATGAAATAGCCATTTAGTCAATTACCTAAAAAACAAAAATAAACCATAAGTTATTTAAATGAAACCAATAGAAGAAAAAATAAATAATATGATGAACTATACGCCTAAAACATCACAAGAGTTAGGCTCTTCTTATTACAGTATTAAAGATATTGAAGAATGGCACGAATGGTCTCAATGGCTTTCTTCTAAATCTGGCTTTATGCAGCCAAGAAATAACCCAAGTCATTCATTGGAGTTCGTTTGTTGGCTAATTAATAAGTTAGATTTTAATACTATTGTTGAATGCGGTAGTGGCATTCAAGGAAATATGAGCGGAAATAGTGCATTGTATTGGTTTAATAAAACAAATGCAAAAAATTTACACTTTATAGATCTTGAGGAAAAGCACATTAATTCAGTGAAAAAAAAATTAAGAAGTAATTCTAGAGTAAATTATTATAATCAAGATTGTCTTGAAATTGTTCCCAATATAAAAAATATAGATTTGTTATATATGGATTTTAATCCACCCAAAAGGCATCAATCTTATTTAGAGCTTTATAATAAATCCAATTATCCAGCCATTATTTTAATAGACGATTCTGATCATTCTGATCCATGGAAGCAAACTTTAGTTGTCCCTCAATGCTTAAAGGATGGATATACTGTCTTGTATACAGGTAGACAGACATTGCTCTTGAGATCAGATATTTATTTTCGATATAATAAGATCAAGAAACCATCTTTGACTAAACCCATAGAAGAAAAGCTTTTCGTAATCACACCAACTGGAAGCGGCAGTACTTTGCTTATTAATATACTTCACGGTTTTTTCGACCCTGAATCTCCTGTTAGAATAACACCTCCAGAAAATTTAAAGTCTGACATGATTCAGGAAAAATTAATTGATACAGATATAAAAATATATAAACAACACGCAAGGAAAGGTCAAAACGATTGGATGTTTGATATTAATGATGCGGCCCTAATAACTATTGAGCGAGGTAAAGCAGTTGTTCCAGATTTTTGCCATAAAAGAAGTAATATCTTAGTTTTTAATTATAATGATATTGTTTATAAGTCAGAGTACTCAAAAGATGCTACTGGGACTCTATTGGATTCAATAAATCATGTCGCCCAAAAAGTTTCTAAAAAATTTGGTATTAAGATTACAGATGATCAAATTACTAATGCAAAGAAGAGGGTTGATGGAATGAATGAAGCTTACGAAAAAATTAAAAATAAACCTTTCAAAGAAAAAGATAATTTTTATCATATACATGGCAATCATAGGAATAGAAAACAAAATAAAGTCGATACAAAAACATGAAAAATATTAAGGATATTGTATTAGTAGCAAATTATTCCACTAATGGATTGTTTTCAATTTTGAATGGGCTCATATCTTCATCTTCTGAATATCTAAACAATAAGAATATTCACATCAACTATGCAATCAAATCAAAAGCTTATGGAGAAGATTTTCTTGATACAATTTTTAAGCAGTCAAAAATTAATAATAAAGATTTCAAAGAGGTCAAAGGTCGTATGTTGAGGGATAGGAAAAAAGCTCATTTATCTTATGAAAGATATATAAAACCAATAATTAAAAAAGAAATTGAAGATGAAATAAATTCTTTTGTTGCTCATAATTTTAAAGAAAAAACTTTAGGGATTCACATTAGATCGACAGATAGAAAAAAAGATAATCTTTTTGGCGATAAATGGGATCGCATTAGTGAAAAAGATGTCGTCAATGAAGTTTGCTTAATAGAAAAAAAATATGATAAGATTTTTATAGCTACTGATTATGTAGTGTATAGAGATGCTTTGATAAAAGCTTTTGGAGGTAAAGTGTGTTTTTATTCTAATAACATTTCCAAAGAAGAAGCAAAAAGCATACATCACAACCCAGACTTTGATAAAAAACAAAATGTCAAAGAAGTTTTTATTGATGCAATGCTTTTATCTAAATGTTCTTACCTTCTTAGAACAACATCGAATGTTTCTTATTTTTCTTTAGTTGCTAATCCTGATTTAAATTTTTTAGACTTAAGTTTAAAATATAATTCCTATAATAGTAACCTAGAAAGCTTTCTTAATAATTGGCGTTTATGAATTTTTGTAATAAAAGAAAGTTTATCTTTATTCATATCCCGCGTACTGCTGGAGGGTCATTGGAGAAATCCATCGTGTGTAGAGGAGGGAATGGCAAAGAATGGGGCGGGATAAAACTAGGAAACTACAGAAACGGTCACTCTAAGCTCTCATGGTATCCCCATGAAATGGTTATGAGTTTTTTTAAATTTTCTATAATAAGGAATCCCTGGGATAGAGTTTTTTCCATATACAAATGGCAAAGAAAAAATATTAATAGTAATAATTTTAAGATTTGGTTGACAGATCAAATAAACTGCAAAGATGAGACTCGCATATGGCATAGCGGTTTTTTAAATCAAATTGACTATATTACATACGAAAATAATATATGTATAGATTATTTAATGAGATTTGAGAGATTAGAAAAAGATTTTTCTAAACTCAAGAAAGAATATCCCCACATAGTTGTTAATTCATTACCTCATACCCACAAAACAGCAGTATTAAATTATAAAAATTTTTATGATGAAGACACTTATAATATCATAAATAACCTTTTCAAAAAAGATATAAATTTTTTTGATTACAAATTCTAAAATAACCAATATGAACAATTCGCTTGATTTTTTCTCTATAATAAATTCAGGGGATAAAAAATATTCCCCAATATATGATAATTTTATTTCTCATTTAAAAAATGTAGGAATAGAAAACAGACATGAGCTTGTTGAGGTTAGTGGAGAATCTGCATCTTTCGTTGAAGGTGACTTCCCTAAAATAGCTTTTGAAAAAATAAATTTAACAAAAGAAAAATTAGAATCTGGCAAAACTGTCTTTTGTTCTGATTTAGATATAGTTTTTTTAAAAGATCCCATTGATTATATGCTATCCTTGTTAAATATCTATGATATCGTTATTCAACGCGATGGAGTAAGATGGAATGCTACTAGAAATAATAGACCTCCAAGACTATGTACAGGCTTTTATATGGTTAAGCCAACTAAATTAACACTTGAGCTTTTTAATACTAAATACGATAGGAATGATCATTGGATAGGGAAAGATAAAACTGACCAAGGTTATCTTAACGCTAAATTTTGGAGCAATGCAAAACGTGACGGCATATATAAAGATTTAAAAGTAAAGATATTAGATATTGATACATTTCCGAATGGTTCTCACTGGTATGAATATAGTAAATTTATTAAAGACCCTTATATTGTTCATTATAATTATAAAGGAACGGTAGAGCAAAAAACAAATGCCATGAAAAAATATAACCACTGGATTTAAAAATGATTAATCATAAACATAAATGTATATTTATACATATACCTGGGACTGGCGGGACATCAATAGAATCAGCTTTTGGTGAAAATATTAAATCAGGTTTCGTTAAGCATCAAACTTTATCTGATGTAATTAAAAAAAATCCATCAGAATATTAAAGAAGCTAAAGAAATCGTTGCGGAAAAATACGCAAAAGACATCGAGTCTTTCGTGTATGAATTTAAATAGAACGAAAATTCACTTCAATAGTTATAGTTAAACATTTCTATATCTTTCTTATATATTTCCGCTACTCTGTCTATAGTTTCTTGATCGTAGTATTCTTGATAAGGCTTTCTTTCTGTTGCATTGTGTCTACCTAGCTCTTCATAATTAATATCTAATACCCTGCAAACCTCATAAAGGTCACTCTCGATGTTTTCAAACCTTCCAATGAAGTCTACTATTAAATCTCCATTCTCATCGCATAAATGTACATATTGTGGTAATGCATGCCATATGATATTTTGAGTGCTTCTTTTCGCATCTCCATTTTTTTCATAAGGATATGCTTTTATAAAATCTTTAAACTCTTTATATGGGCCTCCTCTGTTCTTCCAACATGATACAGATCTATCCCATGGGTTTCTTACAAAACCGAACTTAAAGTAGTCTTGCCATATATCTTCAAGACCTCTCTTTAGCCTTCTTGATGTTCCAATTTTGTAGGCTCCAGTTTCATTATCATGAGATCCATCTTTTGCTTGATGGTAACTTATATTAGAGAAGTTCTTAGTTCTTAAAAATTTTCCCATTGATGTACCAGCACATTTTGGCACATGTATAAATATTGATTCATGTAAATGACTTATCACTAATAAATAGTAAAACTATAATTGTGATTTTCAATATTTAAATTATCTCTGCAAACTGCTGATTATGAACGGCTTAGGCCGGTCGTATAACCTCTTTAGAATATTAAATATTTTAAATATTCCTGATTAGGGTATTCTTCAATTAATTTTTTAGCTCCAGTCTGAGCCTCAAAAATAAACCAACCATTATTGGTTATTATTAAGTTAATCATATGTAGTGAGCCAGGGGAGGCAGGAATGCCGCCAAAAGCATGTCTTTGTTCCACTACTAATACTGCGACAGCAGGTTCGTTCTTATTGCCGTTCTTATAGGCTCCTATACCCATTAATGACTTATATAAAAGAGCGAAGTTATCACAATCAAGGTTTTCTTCTTGATCGATTGGCATAATGCCGTTTTCAAACTTTAATTTTTCGAACCAATTATTAAATTTTAAAAAATAAAAATAATCAACTTGATCGAACTTAGAATCAAACAATAAAACTCCTATATCTCTAGGAGTTCTTAACTTCTTATAGTTAAACTCTCTTTGATGATTAAAGTGATAACCAATGTCTTGTCTTTTTAAGACGGATGTTTCGTCATCTCTTTCAAAATTAGGAATCTCTGATAGTTCTTCTAAATTCTGTTTATTGCAAGAACAGAATAAAAAAACTATAAAGAATATTTTTAGCAATTTTTTCATGGCAATTCCCCTCCTTTTGGGAGCCGCTTTTGCGGCTTATCTTTTTTGAATGGTATCGTATATTTTTATAATGTCAGCTCTTCGATCTTCTAAAAGCTTATTTACTTGAATCCATCTTTCTGCATCAAGAGCGCCGTTTTTCTCTGCTCTGATTTCTAGACTTTTTACTCTTTGGTCTAATTCTGATTGTTTTTGAGCTTCTTTCTTTAGAAAGAAACCTAAGATACTTAGGGCCACTCCTACCCCAAGAAATATGTAGTTACTGTAATCCATTTTTTGCCTCCTTTTCGCTTTATGTTTATATAATATATATACACCTCAAGCCAGAGGTTGGATCTATTTATTTTGATTTCCTGTAAGAATTAATCAGGCTGCCGCCTATTATTAATCGGGGAATTATTCACTTGACTCCATATGCTGTTATATAGCTGCTGTGCATATATTGCCCTGTTTTGCTCTTCAATTGTATCAAGAGCTAAATCTAGATCTTTTTCTAGTTTTTTATTAGATCCCCATAGGTTATATAATGCAACTATTAACATAAAACATGCGAAATAAGTGATATTAAGCTTTACTTCATGTTTTTTCTTCATTTAATATAAATTACACACAATCTTGTTGACTTATATTTTATTTAGTATTAATATAGTATAAATGCCACAAGACATAGGAAAAGAAAGTGTTAAGCATGTTGAGAACTGTATGGATGAATATTTCGAAGGAATATTATCAGGTGAAGAAGTGACACATATATTAAATGATGTTGAATGGTATGAATCTATAGATCCTAACTATGTTTATCCAGTTTTAATTGTTGAGCCAATTTTAGAGGAAACTCCAAATAATCTTGTATGTATATGTAACCCCTTTGATAAAACAAAATTTTTATAAAAGCGAGAGTAGCTCAGTTGGATAGAGCATCTGCCTTCTAAGCAGAATGTCGTGAGTTCAAGTCTCACCTCTCGTGCCATTTTTAATTGAATATATTTTTTTTAAAACTATTATAATAGTATGAAATATTTATTAATACTAATTCTTCTTTCAGGATGCACATTTAAGCCCTGTATTAAAAAAACATCTCATAGTTGTCCTAAGCCAGGTCATGGACCTTGCTATTTATGCGAAGACCCTAAAAAATCGTGAAAGATGTTGCTTGAGTACTTTTCTATAGGATTTTGTATATTTTTAGCTTTAGTATTTATTCTCGACATGTTAATTAAAAAATAATGAAACTTTTTAAAGACATAGAATTTAAAGATCACCCGTCAATAGAAAATGCCACTATTGGAACAATAACACTAACAAATGGATTTGATGCTGTTTTAATTGCTCATGTTAAAAATGAAAAAACTGGCAAAATTGATAAAAAATTAAATGGAGAAGTTGTTTTTAAAAAAAATAAGAAAATTTCTGAAAACTATCAATTCGAGATATATCAAAATGATTTAAATGATGACGATTTATTTGAAATTGAAGATGGAATATATTCCTTAAGTAATTTAACCCCAGAAAAAATAAATGAGTATCTTGTTTCAATACAGGAACTTGGGCATGAAGAATATTCGCTCAGAATAAAACAAAGAAAAAGAGATAACTTTTTTAAAAAGTTTGAAAATTATATTGATAAATAACTTTTATACAGTATAATAAACTTTATTAACACTACAGTACAACAAATAGAAAAAAAATAATATATGAGTCTAGAACCTGATGATAGCACAAAATGGCTGGGATGGAGAATTGGAACAGAAATGTCAAAGCAACACGAGGAAATGCAAGAAATTAAAAACCAACTCGCAATTTTAAATAAAACTTTAATGGAAATATCTATTCGACTCGCAGAAATTGCAGAGAGTGATGAATGATGAAGGTTTATACGATGTATCAATCTTCCTACAAGAAGTAGGAGTAGTAAAAGTAAAAGGGGCATCACAAAGAGATGCCGAAGAAAAAATAAGAAGATTTTGTAAGGGTTACAATAATTGTGATACTCAAGATCAAATATATATGCCGACTCTTCCTTTTAAACTAAAGGAATTAGAATTTAGAGAAGTAGAGGTAATAGATAGCGAATCCATACCAAGCATTAGTAATAAAGAAAGTAATAACTCAATTTATAATAAAGTTATTAATTCTGATAGTTATGAATCATTAAATAATGTTTCTATATCAAAAGAAGAATACGAAGAAATAAAAAATCTTAAAAATAAAGATATATCTAGTATAAAAGACTCGGTAGAATTAAAATAAAAAGTTTTTTAAAATTTTGAATGAGGATATCTCATAAATATAAGTTTATATTTATTGCAGTTCCAAAGACAGGTTCAAGCACGATTAGAAAAACACTAAATCCTCTTTCGGATATTAAAAGTACGGGAGATAAAGATTCTCCTTATTATTGGCATGCATCAGCAGCTTCTTTAAGAAAACACTTTATCGAGCAAGGATGGGACTGGGATAAATATTATAAATTTTCATTTATCCGCAATCCGTGGGATATGGTAGTTTCTTCATATTTTTATTTAAAACACGAACACGAATCAAGATTTTACTATAAAGACTTTAGTTTTGAGGATTTTGTATTTAGAGGACAGCACATATTATCTCATCAACCTATACCCTTTGACACAAATCAAGTAGATTTTTTAATTGATTCTGATTATAATTCGGTAGAATATTTAATAAATCATATAGGCCGCTTTGAGTATATGCAAAAAGATTTTAATTCAATATGCTCTGAAATAGGAATTACTTGCGAATCTCTACCTAAAATAAATAAAACAAAACATAAGCACTATAGTGAATATTATAATTCTGAAACAAGAGAGTTTATTAAAAATAAATATGCAAAAGATATATACGAATTTGGTTATGAATATTAAAATTTATAATCAAAGTTATATAAGTCCTCTGCAAATCGTTCCTTTACAATATTCGCGCATTCATCATTGTAATAATATTTGTATTCTTCTCTCTTTGTCTTTCCTATATTCAGTATTTCGGCGCGTGATCTAATTCCTTTCATAGAACATATCTTTTTCAAATCTTCTTCTATGTTCTCTACTTTTCCTATGTAGTCAAATTCAACAGACTTGTCTGTTACTAAAAATTCAGTCATTGATAAAGGATCTTTGTTTTTCCAATTAACGCCATCTATTGTTTTATCTATCCAATGATTAATTAAGCCGCCTTTTATCCAATCTTGAAAACCTTCTCTTGTTTTAGGCTCATATTCTTCGCCTTTATGCGCAAAATACCAACTTACCATACGATCCCATGGATTTCGCACAAAACTAAATTTAAAAAAAGATTCTATTCTTTCTCCTTCTTTCTTTATATATTCATCTAATGTTCTATGTCTTCTTCCTTTATATTCAAAATACCTTTCCACACTCCTGCCTGCACATTTTGGAATGTGAATGAATAAAAGTTCTTCTTTGTCTAATAACATATATTATTATAATTTGTTGTTTTCCTTTTTTCAAAAAATAGGCGCCGATTTTTTTTGGTTCTTCAAATATTCCAATTTATTAAAATGCGCGCGATTTTCCATTAATACCCCCCACCTACGGATTACCCTGTATTATAATAGTTTATTCTAATGTATGATTTGATTTTTTGATATTGAAGAAAGGGCCCTAGGGCTAAAATTCAACTGATAGGATTGTGCAATTTTCTAGTTAATGGGGTAGGGTTATGTCTAGGCATAAAAAAAGCCACGGATCCGCAGATCCGTGACTATGTGATTGTTTAGCCTACTACTTAGCTAGAAAGCATTTCATCAACTGCCTTATGGCAAAGGTTGATTGCCATGTTGGAACAGGCGAGAGCCGCGCTTCTCTCGGATCCGTTGTGTCTTAGGCAGTACTCCTCAAGAGCTTGGAAACTCTCAGGAGTTGCGAACAGATTGTTTGGAAGCAAAGGGTTGGAGGGAACAGGTCTGCCTGTGAAGAAATCGAGCTCTGTGGCAGAAGGGTTGAGTTTACGAGCTTGGCGCTTTCCTCTCAGTATTGTGATCGCCTCCTGTAGGCTAAGAATAAGCTGTTCATTGTCTCGGATCTCTTGGGCTCTCTCTGTGGCTTTCTGAGCTTTCCTGTGCATCTCTAAGATAGATGTACCAAGTAGTGAAAGATCTGCATACTCCTCAGGATATCCTGTGTTGTCTGAGCTATCCGTGTAAGTTTCGATCAGTTTAGCATCTAAGCAGTACTGAAAGCATTTTCCATTCTGTGTATCCATGTTCTGAAAGTCATTTGTCCAAATGCCTCCATCCTGTTCGGATACCATGTTAAGAAAGATAACGAGTGTTTTTATGTTCATAGTAGTAGTAGTAGTAGGTTAATAATGTTCAGACTCAATCTCTCATAGATCTAGATCCGTGTCAAACTCTTTCTGCATTTTATAGATACAGAGAGCAGAAGCAATCCAAGGCAGTAGTAAACTGAGCCCATTAGTAAGACCTGCCAAGAGGAACGAGGCGGGAACGATAGATATGATAATAAGTTTCATGCTACTACTATAGACATAGATCTAGATCCGTGTCAACACTTCTTTCGTTTAGTTTGTTCTGTTCGGATCTGCACGGACAAATACACTTCCAACCCTCTTGGAAGTTTACTTTTTAACTTCCATCCATAGATCCGCCTCAGATCTGTAGATCCGTAGATCCGCCTCAGATCTGTAGATCCGTAGATCCGCCTCAGATCCGTAGATGCTCACGTAGATCTGTTTAGTTTGTTTACTCTCTCTTTCTTTCTCTCTTTCTCTCTTGTTATTTTGTTCTATTTTGTTTCTTTCCTATTTCTTTCTATTTAGGTTCTATTTCGTTTCTTTCTATTTAGCCCAAAAAAAAGCCCTCCTTTCGGAGGGCTAAGGTTTAGGGTAAAAGGATTGTCAAAAGCAATCCTAAGCATAAGACAAGGGCAATCATATCGCTAATACTTCAGTTATAGCATTGCGAACCTTAGTAGGAAAGGCGCTATCAGCTAATGAGCGAAAGCGATTTTCTTCTCTAGAGGTTTGCTTGGTTTCTCTAGTGATTCGATCATGAGTTTGATAGGCGGTGAAAGCATTGAAAGCATCCCATGCGGTTTCACCGAATGCACCAAGGCGCTCATTAGAGAATTGAGCCTTAGTCGCTTCTCTTGCGGTTTCAGCTTGCTTGCTTTCGCCCTTGAATACGATTTCATTGATTAGATCAAACTCGCTTGGGGTAACTTCCCTAAGTGACAAGTCAGTAACGTCAGCGCTTAGATTGTGAATGATTTGCCTAACTCCCGTTGCTTGCTCAAGGGCGGTTGCCATGATCGCCCTTTGATTGCGAGTATGCTTTACCTTGGCAATGCGATTGCCCTTGTCCCATGATGCCATGCCATTGTCGCACCATACTCTAAGGATTTCGATTTGAATCACCGTTGCAAGCGAACCGTCAAAGCTAGTTCTTGCAGTGACTCTAATCTCTAGAATATCGCCCTTTTTCCTATCGCCCTTGCTAGGCACTTCGATAGTCATATCCATTTTACCGCTGATATAAAGCTGACGCCCTTGGTGAGTAAAGCCTGCGGTATCATACTCAAAGCCTAGTTCTTCTTTAAGTGCATCTAAGAATGCGAATGCTTCAGTAGGTTGGAGCAAGTCATAAGTAGATGAAACGATAGTTAAAGGCTCGCCACGATCATCTTTGATTAGTTTAAAACCATTGCAAACGTGGTTAAGTGATTCAGTTGAATAATCACCAACGTCTAACTTAGTTAATACGTCATTAACGTTCTCGCTATCGCTTACGTCTTCAATGTTGAAAGACCGTGCTTTGATTGCTGACTCTATGGTTGGCGGGGTTGAATTTAAGAAGTAACTCATTTTTATATCCTTATGTTTAGATTAATAATTAACTGTGAAACCATAGATTCGCATAAGTAGATAGTTATGTCAAATCTTTTTTTAATTAGTTTAAAATTGTTTTAAATAGATAGTTTTACCTTTGTTCTAATTAGTTTGTTTTTACCTAGTGAAATGCTCTAATCAAATAAGGGCTTAGAAAGGGCTTGCTTAGTCGATACGATACAAGGCTCACGTCTTACCTTGAAAAGCAACCCTAATGTTCTAATCAATTCAATAATGTTCTAATTAGTTTGTTTATATATCTTTCTTTTGTTCTTTTGTTCTATCTATTTTATTTATTTCTTTCTTATTTTGTTCTATTTAGTTTATTATTGATTTCTATTTGAACACAAAAAAACCCTCTATTTCTAGAGGGAAAGAATGATTTCTTTTTTTGACTAGCTCAGTCTAGAATAATGTTTTCCCCTTGGAATCTCATTGAAAGAATATTCTCTAACTTAATATCTCTTAGAATAATCTTTTTGTCTAATTGATCTTGAGTCGAACTTTCTCTCTTTTTTGGCAAGAATTCTTCGATTGCGCTTTTTTCGATTGGCGCGCCGTTTTCAAGAAAATAATTTACCTCGAAAGTTTTTTCAACTTTGCATTCAAGGTAATGATTCCCTTTGTGTTCGACAAGCGCGCAATTAGGCAAACGAATTCCCCAACGCCTTGGTTTAACGTCAAAGTCAATCTCTTTGCCTTCACGTTTCGCCTGTGAATTTAAAGAATTAGAATATTGGAATCCAACATTTGCAAGCAAACGTGTTTTCTTTAATATAATCTCTTTGTCTTTGATATATGGGTTATTCGTTTTCTTGACTCGCGCATCTGTTAAGATAGTCAAGCCAATGAGAGAATGTCCAACGTAGTTCAAAAAGAACTGAAGGACTGAGCTAGTAGTATTCGTTTTTGTAATCATGCAATCAATATCTCATAGATAATTCGTTACGTCAACTTTTTTTTAATCTTTTTTAAAAATAATTTTTAAGGTAATAAAAGAGTTAGAATAATACCACAGATAAAAATTGAAATAATCATTTGCTCTTTGGCTTTGGTATGGAATCAATAGCTTGTTTCCTTGTATAGTTAAAACGTTTCATGATATATAAAATCATTTCCTCTCCTTTTAATTGTTTTGTTTGTTCACTCATTACATATATATTTCTATTTAATTAATTTATTTTTCGCTTGTTATTTTGTTCTATTTAAAAAATTTCCTGTTTGTATTTGACGGAAAACAGGGAAAAACGTTTTGATTAATTTAAACTATGCAATCTAATTGCCAATATGGCTTGTAATCTTTTTTCTTTTCGATTGCGTTTAATACTTCTTTTGTCAACCAAGCAAATTTCCCATCATTCATACGGACAAGAAAATATCCGTTTTTAGATTTTGTTTTACTTAGTTTAATTGCTATTGATTTCTTTTTTATGTCCATGTTCTTACAATCTCACGTTTAAGTTATCTTGTCAAATTAATTTTGTACGACGTGCCAATCTTTTAAATTAATTACTTTAGCGCCGTTATAATATTGTTCATGATCTTTTTGATAGACATCGACATTTAAGATTCCTTTTAATCTTTCTCTCGTTGTAGAAGATCCCCACCCTGCAAAGGTAAAAAGTATTACCCCACTTGGATCTCTTTTAATTATCTCGTTTCCATGTAAAAAAACCGAGTCCCCATCAGTAAACGTTGCATTTACTTTCTTTGTTTGACGTGCAAAGAATGCTTTTTTAATTTGTTCTGTTACTTTTCTCATATTGTTTTTCTCCTTTTAGTTATTTGAATTTAATCTACTATTGCGCGCATTTAATCGATTGTCAAATTCTTTTTCTGTAATGAAAAGATCTTCATTAAAAGAATAATAACAATGGGATTGTTCTACTACGTTATAAACGTATATGTACCACCGCCCGCTAATTTCAGACGGGATCTCATCGCCACCGCACGCTATTCTGTAAGGATGTAGCCACCCGCTTTTCCAATCGAAAGGACATTGTATTGTTTTAATCATATAAACAAATTGCCACGTCTTTAATCTTACGTCAAATAAATTTTAATCTTTTTTAAAGTTTTTCTTTTCCTGGTAATTCCCAGGAAAAAGTTTAACGTGCAAACACATAAAACAAAATAAACTAATTAAATAGAATATAATTGAAAAGAGAAAAAACCAATTAGAATGGTGCGAGGTAAAGGCAAAGTATATAATAAAAGATCCAATAAAAAATGATAAAGCTTGAACAATACAAAGGAATGAATCTTGTAAACTAGAAATTAATATTTTCATTTATTTATTTTATTTAGATTATTTTTCTTTTTATTTATTTAGAATAAATTAGCTTTTATTTAGGGAAAAGCTTAAAACCTTTTAATCAATTAAATGATTTGCCCGCCATTCTTATAAAAGTTTAATTCGAATTGATCCAAAACCTTTTGTTTGTTTCCTTTGTATCCGAATAACTTTTTAACTTGCGAGTAACAAGTTGGCGCTTTTGCTGTCAATCTCATGCCTTTACCTTTTACTTCGGCACGTAAGCCAACTAAAAGCAATTTCATTTTATAGGCGTGAGGATCATATACTTTTGTTTCATTCATAAGTAGAGAGTAATCTATATAATTTTAAATTGCAAACTTTTTTTTAATCTTTTTTTACAAATCCCATTCTCCTTCTTTTACATTATCAATGTCTTGCATTGCCTTGTCGTAAGCAGTCGATTCGCTTGTATCGATTATCTCGTCATCATACAATTCAAGTATATCATTTGCATACTGAGCATTGAATGATTCCTCTTTAACTAATCTATTTAATTCCTTTTCTAGTATTTCTCTCATGTTATTTAATCAATTAGAATTTCTTTCTTGTATTTCCTTCTATTGTATTTCTTTTTATCCTTATGCGGGCGTGACTTAGTAAATAAGACTTTCAATCTTATCTTAATTACTTTATTCTTCTTCTTTCTCTTTTTCATTTGAGATCGATTCCTGTTTCCTTTCTTGCCCAAGAAATAATTGGCTTAATTGCCTTATCTCCAAAATGGCAATAATAAGACTGCTCTGCTTTAGAGTGGGAAACAATATCTTTCCCATTTCGTTTATTAATAATAAAACCTAGCTTGCGCATCCGTTTCATTAACTTTTTTAATCCGCTACTTGTGTGACTCATAATAATACTTTCGCATACTTGTTTGCCTATTGCAAACTTTTTTTTAATAAATCGTTACTTCTAATTTATCTAATTCTTTTTCGCTTAATTGATTGAATCGTTTTTCAATTTGTTTTAATCCGATTATCTTTCCGCGCCAATCTTCATAAAAAGATTCATTTTGGAATCTCCATAAAAAGTTTAATTGTAACGAGTCGATGTATTGTTTTAATAAGTAATTCATACAAACACTAAACGATACAATTCAAACGATTGCAACTAAAAAATGAAAAAAGATTGAAGGAATTAAAATTGATATAATCAAACTAATTAAATAATTCATTTCTATTCTTACGGTATTTGAATTGTTATTAAAAAACCTAAAATTAATATTCCCATTATTATCATATATTTCTTTCTATTTAATTTATTTTCGCTTATTTTTTGATCTATTTAAAACAATAGCAAAAAACTTGGCGCTTAATGCGCCAAGTATGCTATAGGTTTTTTGAAGTCTTTAATAAAACAA
>Ga0209630_10000582_pt1 | contig 42096 bp, 31 predicted proteins | sample COG_01_FD_184745 | JGI IMG/M metagenome (GOLD analysis project Ga0209630, IMG submission 184745) | Pelagic Microbial community sample from North Sea - COGITO 998_met_01 (SPAdes) (version 2) | ecosystem: Environmental > Aquatic > Marine > Neritic zone/Coastal water | place: Helgoland, sampling...
GATCTCGTGTACTTTTAACGTAGGCTCGCGCACAATGAGTTGCGCAATAGGGCTTATTCTCAATTGCGGGCTGACCGCAAAAACGAAAATCTTCATGGCCAGGTTCTCCTTCTGGCCATTTGCACATACCGGTTGTGAGTTTTTCCATCTTGACCATGTTAGCACTGATGGGAACTGTTTGCGGCCTAATGCGGATCGGAGTTGTTGGTTTAGTGACCCGCGGTGTTCTTGGTGAGGAACTAATGGGTGACTGACGCTTGGGCAAGCCTAAGCGGTGGACCTTTCCGACGACAGAGTTTTTAGTAACCCCAAGACGACGGCCTATTTCAAGAGTTGAAATGCCTTCAGCCCACAAGGCCATCAGGATTTTGATGCGATCAGGTGTCCAATCTATAGCCATATAATTTTTCAGGGACGCCAACAGTTAAAAGTTCACAGTAGAGGAAACCACGGATGCAACCGCTAAAAACCATATCTGCGCGTATCCTGCCTCCTTTTTATTTGAAAACTCTGATTTGATAAATAATTTTTTACAGCAATTTTTATAGCCTGCCTACCCTTATGCCACATGTTGTTGAAAACACTATATATTGTATACATTATCCACATCAAACACTGCATAATGTATTTCTATCCCCTTTTTCCACAGACTTATACACTATTAATAAAATATCTTCAGCACTTGCAAAAAATTCGAGATTTTTTTTCATGGAATACTCTCTTGATCATGATAGTAGTGTTTTAGGATTAGCTTCTAACCTAAAGCGCAACTAACTTTATTAATATTTGTGGCGATATCATCTTTGTAGGAGATTACTGACTCTTAATTATTGCAAGTGCTCTGGCATTTGTGGCCAATGCATTCATACACCAAGCACCGCGACTGGAATCCTTATCCCTTTTCAGCGCGCAACAACGACGAACCCTCTCTAGTGGTCCTCGCTAAAAATCACTTCTAATACGTGATCCTTGTTTATTTGAAATAATATTTCTATGTTAAATTCTGATACGGCTAAAGTAAAAACCACAAGGTTCACATTTATTTAAACTCACTAAAAAAAACTTAGACTGTATATGCACGCATGGACCGTTTACATAAATACATAATTACTTTCACACTTGCATTCTCCATAATATCACTAGAAGTCGTAGCCTGGGCTGATTTCAATACCGGGTTAGAGGCATACAAAAAAGGTGACTACAAAACCGCCCTTAGCCAATGGTTGCCAGAGGCAGAAAAAGGAGATCCCTACGCCCAGCACATGATGGGTTTTCTCTACGCTAGTGGTCGCGGTGTTGAACTTAAACCAGAACAGACAGTACTTTGGTGGCGAAAGGCAGCCCAACAGGGTTTTGCACCTGCACAATACACGCTGGGTTCTTTGTTTCGCCAGGGCCTCGGTGTTCCACACGACCCACAGAAAGCAGCTACATGGATTGAGCGGGCCGCCGATGCCGGCTATCCCAATGCTCAGTATGATATAGGCGTAATGTATGCCACTGGCGAGGGAGTAACCAAAGATTTAAGCACAGCATATATGTGGGTTGACCAAGCAGCCGACACCAAAGGATTAGAGCCAGGCACATTATGGAAAAATTTAGATAAAGTACTTACACCAGAGCAGCGCCTTGAGGCAGAGCAACTAAAAAAAGCTTGGAGCAAGTAGTAGTTTGTGAAGTTTTAGTGCTTTGGCGCTTCTCGTACCACCCCCCCCCTTAACTCCTCAGATCTTCACCAGCAATGGCACGTCCAAGTAAAGTAAGGGTTTCTTCTAAACCGTAAAGTGCAATGAAGGACCCCATACGTGGGCCTTCTGACTGGCCCAGCAGAATTTCATAGAGTGCCTTGAACCAATCTTTCAAGTTCTCGAAGTAATGGTGTTTGCCAACCTCATAAACTTTAGATTGTATATCAGCACCGTCACTGTTGGCTGGCAGGGTCTTTAATGTATTCACCAAATCTTCCAATGCTACTTTCTCCACCATGCTTGCCTGACGGTACTGCTTTGCAGGGCGGATGAAGTCGCGATAATAGTTAATGGCGTATTCGACCAACTTATCCAAAATTGGTGCGTTTTCAGGCGTCACACCTGGACGATAACGGCCAATAAAATGCCACAGCACAGCCTTGTCCTCCGTATGGCAGACGCTAGCCAAATTTAGAAGTATATTATAACTTAGATGTGCGGTTTCGTTGGGTGGATGACCCGCGTGAATGTGCCAAACTGGACTGTCCATTTTTTTTGATTCGTCCTGAGCCTTGTACTTTTCAACATGGGTCAAATAGTCATCCACATTGCGTGGGATTACATCAAAGTATAGGCGTTTTGCTGTCTTTGGTTTTTGATACATGAACAGGCTCAGGCTTTCAGGAGGTGCATAACGCAACCATTCCTCAACAGCAAGACCATTACCCTTGGACTTTGAAATTTTTGCGCCATGATCATCGAGGAACAATTCATAGGTCAAATTTTGCGGCGGCTTACATCCCAGTATTTGGCATATCTTGCTGGATAATTTAACTGAATCAATCAAATCCTTGCCGGACATTTCATAATCAACGCCAAGCTCAGCCCAACGCATACCCCAGTCGGCCTTCCATTGTAATTTACAATGACCACCCGTAACAGGTGTTTCGACCTTAGAGCCATCAATATCTTCATAAACAATGGTGCCATCGTCAACATTTTGTTGAATCACTGGAACCTGCAAAACCACACCCGTTTTTTTGCAGACTGGCATAAATGGACTATATGTATCACGGCGCTCTTGGCCCAGGGTAGGCAATACAACACTAATGATTTTATCGTACTCAACCAAAACTTTTAGTAACATGTTATCAAATTTTTTATTCGTGTAATACTCAGTGGAACTTTTGAATTCATATTCAAATCCAAAATCATCCAGAAATGCCTGCAGGCGCGCATTGTTATGATGACCAAAGCTTTCGTGGGTGCCAAACGGGTCAGGAATTTGCGTCAGCGGCTTTCCCAAATGCTGCTCAACCATTTTCTTGTTAGGAATGTTCTCGGGTACTTTGCGAAGACCATCCATGTCGTCTGAAAAGGCAAACAGCTTTGTCGGAATATCGGACAGTTGGTGAAATGCATGGCGAACCATAGTTGTGCGCGCAACCTCTCCAAAAGTGCCAATGTGTGGCAGGCCGGATGGTCCATAACCAGTCTCGAATAGCACGTAACCTTTATCCAGAGTTTGTCCATTGAGGCTCTTGACCAAGGCACGGGCCTCTAAAAATGGCCAAGCGTTGGAATTTTGGGCGTTTTCACGGTTATTTTCATTCATGGAGAGCGTCCAGTTATCAGATCATGTTCAAGAATATCAAAAATTAAGCGCAAGTAGACAATGCGTCAACTATGGCACTTTCTTCCAGATTGGGTTACCAGTTCCAGGCAGACCGTAGCTTGGCCATTTCTTTGTCACTTCGTCGATGATGTCATCACTCATGCGGATTTTACGACCCCACTCACGATGAGTTTCTGCATCAATTTTTGCGGTCGCGTCGATGCCCATTTTTGACCCCAAACCGGATTCAGGAGAAGCAAAATCAAGATAGTCAATGGGCGTGTGCTCAATCATAGTCACGTCGCGGACTGGGTCTACATTGGTAGAGAGGGCCCATATAACATCATTCCACTCCCGTGCGTTGATGTCTTCATCCACAACGATTACAAACTTGGTGTACATGAACTGGCGTAAATATGACCATACCGCCATCATCACCCGTTTGGCGTGACCAGCGTATGCTTTTTTGATCGAAACCACTGCGATCCGATAAGAACAGGCTTCTGGCGGCAACCAGAAATCGACAATTTCTGGAAATTGCTGCGTCATTAATGGGATAAAAACCTCGTTTAAAGCCTCGCCCAAGACAGATGGCTCATCGGGCGGGCGGCCGGTGAATGTGGACAGGTAAATTGGGTCTTTACGCATGGTGATGGCGCTCACCGTAAAGACCGGAAACGGCTCAACGGAATTGTAATAACCCGTATGGTCACCATATGGACCCTCATCAGCCTCCTCCGATAAAGAGACATAACCCTCCAGCACTATTTCAGCCTCGGCAAGTACTTTCAATGGCACAGTCTTGCAATCAACCAGAGACACTTTTTTTCCACGCAAGAGCCCGGCAAATTGATATTCCGACAAAGTATCGGGCACTGGCGTCACGGCGGCTAACATTGTTCCTGGATCAGCCCCTATAACAGCTGCAAGGGGCATAGGCTTGTTGCTCACTTTTTTCCAGCGGGCAAATTGCTGAGCACCACCACGGTGTTTGAGCCAGCGTATAATGGTCGTGTTTTTGCCTGTAACCTGCATTCGATAGATACCTAGATTTGGCGCGTCACGTTTGTCGCCACCGTGCTTGCCAGACTCGGGACCTTTGGTGACCACAAGTGGCCAAGTAATTAATGGCGCGGGCTCCCCAGGCCAGCAGGTCTGCACGGGGAGTTTAGAAAGATCAATATCGTCACCAGTGAGCACCACTTCCTGACACGGGGATTTGGAAATAGTTTTTGGCTTCATGGACATGACGGTTTTTAATAGGGGGAGCATTTCCAATGCCTCCCGCCAGCCGCCAGGAGGTTCCGGGTGGCGTAGATAAGCCAGTGTCTCGCCGACCTCACGCAATTGCTCCGGTTCCCTCCCCATCCCCCAAGCGACCCTCTCTACGGTGCCGAACAGGTTGACCAGCACAGGCATAGATGATTTGTCTCCATTTTCATCCATGACGTTCTCAAACAAAACTGCCGGGCCGCCCTCTGCCAAAAGTCGTGTTTGGATTTCTGTCATCTCCAACTTAGTGGAAACCGGTTCTGTTACTCGCACAAGAGCCCCCGTGCATTCAAGTTTATCCATGAAATCTCGTAAGCTTTTATATGACATTGGTTATATTTAACGCCTTCTGTGTCCTATGAACAGTGGATATACATGACCATGGAAAAGCAGCCTCTAGCATGCGTGCCATAACCTATAGAGCCTGCCCGGCAACAATCGCTGCGAAGATAATTAAGCCACAATTTCTGTTTGATTTAAAGCGTTGAAGACAGCCCTTCACATCGTTAATGTCTAATGTAAGTACCTGCCAGAGAAGATGCGCGGCAGCAAAGCCAAGGCCCACATAAAAAGCCAAGCTAAGCCCCGCCAGATATCCGCTAAACGCCAACAGGACAATAGTCCCCGAATAAAAACAGATCAACCATTTGCCCGTATTTTTGCCAAAACGCAAAGCCGTCGATTTAATCCCGATCAATATATCATCTTCTTTGTCTTGATGGGCGTAGATGGTGTCGTAACCCAACGTCCACAAACTGCCCGCCATATATAGAATCCCCACAGTAGCAGTCAGATCGCCGCGCACTGCCGCCCATCCCAATAGGGCACCCCAGTTAAATGCAAGCCCCAGAACCGCTTGCGGCCAATAGGTAATGCGCTTCATGAACGGATAGATCACGACAATACCTAAAGAGGCCATGCCAACCAATACAGCAAAGAAGTTGAACTGCATCAACACGACCAGACCTAGAATTAGCTGTAGAAACAGAAAAGCAATCGCCTGTTGAACAGAAACTGTACCAGAGGGAATTGGTCGAGCTGCTGTGCGTACTACCTGACTATCAAAATTTCGATCTACAATATCATTTAGTGTACAGCCTGCCCCGCGCATGATCACTGCACCAGCGGCAAATAAAGCAACCGCTTCCAGATCAGGCATTCCGGGCGTTGCTAGTGCGATGCCCCACCAACACGGCAACAACAACAACCAGGTTCCAATAGGCCTGTCTAGCCGTGCCAGATACAGATATGGCTTTAGCCATACTGGGGCCAACTTGTCAATCCATGTCAAAATGAGTAAATCGCTATCTGTACTTCTTTTTATATTAGTCATAAGAAAAAGTAACCCGTCACTTGCTCGATTACCACTACCGCTTATTATAGGACCCATGAAGGACAAAAGAACCAAAGCACGATTGTTTGTAAATGAGGCCTTGAGGCCCACTGCCAAAATCACTGCAACCTCAGACCAAGCCCATTATTTGATGAAGGTCTTACGTGCAGAAAATGGTGATCACGTTGTCTTGTTCAACGGTTATGACGGCGAATGGAAAAGCGTCATTAATAACGTGTCAAAAAAAAGTTGTGCCTTTCGGGTGGAAAAAAAATTAAGGGAACAGCAGGTTGATCCAGACCTGTGGCTTGCTTTTGCCCCTTTGAAAAAATCAAATACGGATTTTATAATTGAGAAAGCAAGTGAACTTGGCGCATCGCGGCTGATCCCAGTATTTACCGAGCACACCAATTCAACACGCGTGAAATTCGAACGTCTTCGTGTAATAGCCACGGAAGCAGCTGAACAGTGCGATCGTTTGAGCGTCGCACAGGTTACTGAACCAGTAACCTTCACCGAACTAATCGACCAATGGCCAGAGCAAAGAGGTTTGCTTGTCCCCGATGAAACAGGTGGCGGAAAATCTTTAAAGTCCGCACTAGATGCAGACCAGAAGTCTCTTCATGGGTTCTTGATAGGTCCAGAAGGCGGCTTTGCACGATCGGAGCTTGACGCCCTGAGGAATCTCCCCTTTGTTACACTTGTCGGCCTTGGACCGCGCATTTTGCGTGCGGAAACAGCAGCAATCGCTGCCCTAGCTTGCTACCAAGCGATAACTGGGGACTGGGATCAAAGACCTCGCTTTAAGAACGGATATTTTTTCAATGCCAACAAATGATCTAATCACTAATAAAAATTCACTTATTGAGTACATGGAATCCGGCTGTAAGCCACGAGAAAAATGGCGTATCGGTACTGAACACGAAAAATTCACCTATCACCTAAGCGACCTAAGCCAACTGGAGTACGAAGGTGAGAGGGGCATCCGTGCCCTGCTTGAGGGATTAATAAAATTCGGTTGGGAACCAATTATTGAAAACGGCAAGCCCATTGGACTTGTTAAGCCTGATAGTTCTTCAATAACCCTAGAGCCCGCTGGCCAAGTAGAGCTGTCTGGCGCTCCTCTTAAAAACATCCACCAAACCTGCTCTGAGATTTCAGAACACCTGAAACAGGTTAAAGATGTGGCTAAGGAACTAGGCATCGGTTTCATCGGCCTTGGCTACCAGCCAAAATGGAAACGAGAGCAAGCTCCTTGGATGCCCAAGTCCCGATATAAAATTATGCGTGAATATATGCCCAAGGTCGGCACTAAAGGCCTAGACATGATGCAGTCAACTTGCACCGTTCAGGTAAATTTAGATTTTGATTCAGAGGCTACGATGGTCAAGATGTTTCGTATTTCACTAGCCCTGCAGCCCATTGCCACAGCATTATGGGCAAACTCCCCATTCAAGAATGGTAAACTGTCTGGGTTCTTAAGTTATCGTAGTCATATCTGGACGGACACCGACCCAGATCGTTGCGGCATCCTACCTTTTGTTTTTGATCAAGGTTTTGGTTTTGAACGTTATGTGGACTATATGCTGGATGTGCCAATGTATTTTGTTTACCGGAACAAATACATTGATGCATCAGGTCAATCATTTCGTGATTTCATGGCTGGTAAACTAGCCGCCCTCCCCGGTGAGAAACCGACCATTCAAGATTGGGAAGATCATCTAAGCGTTGCTTTCCCAGAAGTTCGTCTAAAAAAGTTCCTTGAAATGCGTGGAGCTGATGGTGGGCCCTGGAGCCGCCTTTGTGCTTTGCCCGCCTTCTGGGTCGGTTTGCTTTACAACGACCAGTCCCGTGAGGAAGCTTGGGATCTAATTAAGGACTGGACACCTGAAGAACATCTAAAGTTACGCGATGAAGTTCCGCGCCTAGCCCTAAAAACACCTTTTAGGAATGTCTCAATTGGGGACATTGCCTTGGATGCTCTTGAGATTGCCCATAAAGGGCTCTCTCGCCGAGGTGTTAAGGATAATGTTGGCCTCGACGAAACCTACTTTTTAAATCCATTGTTCCAAATTGCCGAATCTAAATTAACCCCGGCAGAGGAGCTAATATGTGCTTACGAGCGCCGCTGGCATAAAAAAATTGATCCGGTGTTTAAAGAATATGCCTACTAGTATTCTTACCCTGAATGGCTAAAAAATTAAGTTTTAAAATTTATATTTTCAAAGGCTTTGGCTCTTACTAAAAAAAACTAAAATTATTCTGACTGAAGTTATGTTTGGTCTGGAATCCCAACTATTAGTGACTCAAGATATGACAAGATGGCCAAGCATAATCTCGCTAAGCAGCCGTGCCACCAACAGTCAAATTATCAATTTTGACCGTCGGCTGACCCACGCCACAAGGAACCCCTTGCCCGTCCTTACCACAAGTTCCTACTCCGGGGTCAAGTGCAAAGTCATTGCCAATCATAGATACCCGGGTGAGAACATCAGGACCATTTCCAATTAGGGTTGCGCCTTTAACTGGCGCACCTATTTTACCCCCTTCAACCATATAGGCTTCTGTACAGGTAAAGACAAACTTCCCTGAAGTAATGTCAACCTGACCACCACCAAAATTAGTGGCATATAGACCATTATCCATAGATCTTAGAATTTCTTCAGGGTCGTGCTGACCCGCTGGCATGTATGTATTGGTCATGCGTGGAATCGGCGCGTGCGCGTAACTTTGACGGCGGCCGTTACCAGTGGACTCTACACCCATCAGGCGGGCATTCATACGATCCTGCATGTAGCCTTTCAAAATGCCATCTTCTATAAGTACCGTTTTCTGAGCTGGCGTACCTTCATCATCAATAGTCAGTGATCCACGTCTATCTGAAATGGTACCATCATCAATAACCGTCACTCCTGGCGCTGCCACCCGTTCACCAAGCAGGCCAGAAAATGCAGACGTTTTCTTGCGATTGAAATCACCCTCAAGTCCGTGACCAATAGCCTCGTGCAATAATATACCCGGCCAACCCGAACCCAAAACAACCTCCATCTCACCAGCTGGAGCTGGAACAGATTCAAGGTTAATTAGAGCTAATCGCAGCGCCTTATCAACGGCCTCTTTCCAAGTTTGTTGCTTAAGGTATTCTCCATAATCTACTCGCCCACCAGCACCGTAACTGCCAGTCTCCATGCGGTCGCCCTGAGCAACCATAACAGTCACATTTAGGCGAACTAACGGGCGTATATCAGCCGCCCTGACCCCATCAGGTCTGATTACCTGAACTGCCTGCCAGCTTCCACTCAATGAGGCTGACACTTGGGCAACACGTTCATCTTTCGATCTGGCATAGGCATCCATATCTGTCAGGAGTTTTACTTTGGTTTCAAATTCGACGAGACTTAAAGGATTGTCATCCGTGTAAAGCTGAGTGTTTGTTCCAGTTGGCGGTGATGACATGTTGCCACCTTGACCTGCGTGTACGGTCTTAACCGTCTCAGCAGCACGCTTGATGGCCTCTTCACTTAACTCTGATGCGTGGGAATACCCCGTCACCTCACCACAAACCGCTCTCAAACCAAACCCTTGGGATGTGTTAAAACTGGCATTTTTTAGTTGACCATCATCAAAAACAACTGCTTCCGACTGACAATATTCAAGATAAAGCTCCCCGTCATCTGCTCCATTTAAAGCGTCTTCGGCAAGGCTCTCCACCCGTCCCAAGTCCATGCCTGCGCGATTAAAAAAAAGGTCATCTGTTTTAGAAAGGTCGCTCATCTGAATCCCTAAATTGTTTTATATGGCGGAAGTAGTTTAATAAATATACTGTATTCATATAGTGTTTACTGTTCTGTTTGTCGCTATTTGTTTATAATAATTTAAGCTTATGAGCCAAACTGGTATGTACGGCCTTGAGAAGAACCCCCTCTAAAAAAAGTCCTTGGCCATTTCTAATAATTGCAGTTATCACACTTTGAAATAGTTATATCAGTTGCTTACAGCCAATAAGAAGCTTTGTGCCCAAAAAAAACTCCACACCTTAAACACTAACTGATTGTATTAACTCGCCATAGCCTTACTGCATAACCGTTTCGTTGTCATTCGCAACAAATAGAACAGAATTTTTTTAATATTTTTATATAGTTTGCCATACTTAGTCTGCGCCTAAAGAAATTCTTCAACGGACCATTGGTTCTTGCAATTAGCATAATTTACTGGGACTAATCAGGCACACCTCAAAAAGTACAGTGGTTGCAGGCTTAATTAATTAAACTAAGCGAAAACAACTCAGAGTTCGCCACACTTAAGATAAATTGATAAGTTGGGTCCAGCCTTCAACATTATCCATTTTTCTTGACCTGTAGGGATCGACAAAGTAGGTATTCTACCCAGTGGTGATTTGCACGACCAGCTTGCGACCACATTAAAAACGCTAAAAGGTCGGCGCTCTAGATCAAGTTTTGAGCCCTGACCGTAATTGTCGGGGCTTTTTTATTGTCTGTAGCCCCATCCCAAATGAACACTAGAGACGCGACAAAGAGATATATCATGGCAACTAAAAAAAGCGATTCTAGAGACTGGCACCCGGCGACCCAACTGATTCGTGGCGGGTTAGAACGATCACAATTTGATGAGACCAGCGAAGCTCTATACATGACATCAGGCTACGTTTATTCTTCCCCTGAAGAAGCTCAACTGGCATTCGAGGGCGAAAAAGAACGTTTTCTCTATTCGCGTTACGCCAATCCAACTGTTGCAATGCTTGAAGAGCGCCTGCGGCTACTTGAAGGCGCAAGGCACTGCAAAACGACAGCCAGCGGTATGGCTGCTGTCTTCGCGGCACTTGCCTGTCAACTAAAGACAGGAGACCGAATAATTGCTTCGCGCGCACTTTTTAGTTCTTGCCACTACATCATAACGGAACTTCTGCCAACCTACGGCATTAATGCAATTCTTGTTGATGGCACTGATCTGGATCAATGGGCAAAAGCCCTGTCCCAGCCAACCAATGCTGTATTTTTGGAGACTCCATCCAACCCAACACTCGAAATAATTGATATCAGGGCTGTGTCAGAACTGGCTCACAACTCCGGCGCCTCTGTTATTGTCGATAATGTTTTTGCAACACCCATGCTTCAAAATCCCTTGAATCTGGGTGCGGATATCGTGATTTATTCCTCGACCAAGCATATAGATGGGCAAGGACGTTCTATGGGTGGTGTAATCCTGACCAATGATGATGATTTTATAGAAGACAAACTCAAACCTTTTATGCGTCATACAGGCCCCACTAACAGTCCCTTCAATGCTTGGCTGCAGCTAAAAGGGCTGGAAACTCTTGCCGTTAGGGTCGAAAAAATGTCCGCTAATGCTCTGGAAGTAGCCCACTTCCTTTCACAGCAAAATGATATTGAAAGCATTCTTTATCCCGGACTGGAGAGTCATCCCCAGTTCAAACTAGCCAAGCAGCAAATGAAAAGTGGCTCTTCGATTATCTCCTTTCATGTGCAAGGGGGTCGTGAAGGAGCTTTTAAATTCCTTAACGGTGTTAGATTGATCGACATATCAAATAATCTAGGCGACACAAAAAGCCTTATAACTCACCCAGCAACCACAACGCACCAAAGCCTGAGTGAATCAGAACGTGCCCAGATGGGCATCGGTGATGGTTTAATTCGCCTATCCGTTGGTCTGGAGGACCCAGAAGATTTGAAGGACGATTTAAAATTTGCTCTAGGTGAAATTTAGCAACAAAGCAGTTGCTCTTAATCTTGCGTGCTAGGAAGAAAATTGACTTTCCAGCTATTAAAGCAGCCACGGCGACTAATCGATTCTTGTCATCCACATGACCGCAGAGTAAACTTTATTATGTTGAAAACTCAACGACAGGCTTAATTGCACAGGATCAAAAGGTTCTTACCATGGTCGGCTTCGATTCCTAATATTTGGCCTGCAAAATCAGGATTTACCTTCACTGTCGGGAACAATATCCCCCTAACGTATATTGGTTAGAGCCCCAAAATTTTTTTAATCTGGCAAAGCCCTCATAGACCCAATCCGCTGGGGAAGAATTTCTATCAGCGAGCCATCTAAAAAAATCTAATTTTTCCAAGTCTGCTTAGGAGTTAAATCACTAGTGTAAGCCCACTTATTCACTCACAACTCTCCTTCAAAAAGCACTTAAACATAAGTTTTTTGCCATTGTAATGCCCATTATAAATGACATATTACTATAGTCACAAAATGAAAGACTACTATGGCAAATCTTGCACTTGCTCACGGGCTTATATTCCGTGATCTCTATGAAAATAATGGTCTAGAGCGCATCGATAAAGCTTTTATTGATCACTTGAACGAGGCTGAGAATAATCTTGGGCGACGCTTGCTAGACGCAAGAAGCAACCCAAATGACATAGATGACAAAGCAAATTCCGATCTTATTCTGGAAATAGCTCCACATGTTGATGACTTTCTTGGGCACTTGTTCGGCATTGAAACAGAAGTCCGCAAGCTTGCCGAACGCCACCATGACCTCGCGCCCCTTTTTGCATGCAAAAGACTATTCGTGCAGCGCCAGGCAGCCAAAAAAATCAAAGCTGATGAAGCGTCCCTTATTGATGGTCCAGCTCTACGGACACAGCTTGTAGAGCTAGTAGGCAAACCCTTTGATCAACTCAGCTTCGCAAAAACCGTTATGACTTGGCTCAATGACGAGATTAAAAATGAGGGCTCCCTTGATCTAGCAAGACGTTATGCAGCCTGGGCTTTTCATACAGAAGCCGGCAAGAAATTTCACCAATCAGATGTGCTTTTTAAAGGGCCAGAAAAAATTGATTTTCTAAATCTGGTGGATACAGAAACTATTCATCAGCATGGAGTTAATATTCTTCACCTGCCTCAGGAAGATCAACAAATCCGTGATGGTTTTGCTTTGACGGATCAAGGCTGTGACCTCGTCGGCGCTTTGGACCAGGCAAATTACTGCGTCATTTGTCATGAGCGAGGCAAGGATAGCTGTTCAAAAGGGATTAGGGATAAAGAAAGTGGTGCATTCGCCAGCAACGAGTTGAAAATTCCCCAGGCCGGTTGTCCACTAGAAGAAAAAATTTCTGAAATGCATAAGGCTAAATCAGACGGCCATGCAATAGCGGCACTTGCCATCATAACGCTTGATAATCCAATGACAGCGGCAACTGGTCATCGTATTTGTAACGACTGTATGAAATCCTGCATTTATCAAAAACAAGAACCAGTTGACATTCCACAAGCAGAAACCCGAACCCTTAAAGATGTATTGGAATTACCTTGGGGCTTTGAAATTTATTCTCTTTTGACTCGTTGGAACCCTCTAAACCTGAAGCGCCCTACCCCTGCCAAAGATACAGGATATAAGGTTCTAGTTGTCGGCCAAGGACCATCCGGTTTTACACTTGCGCATTACCTGATGAACGAGGGCCATACTGTTGTCGCTATCGATGGAGCCAAAATTGAACCTCTTGACCCTGCCATAAGCGGAATCAAACAAAATGGCGAACGGGTTTCTTTCAATCCAATACACAAATTTAGTGATATTGAAGAACCTTTGGACGAGCGAGTAATGGCTGGTTTTGGTGGTGTTGCTGAATATGGCATCACAGTCAGATGGAATAAGAACTTTCTAAAGGCAATCCGTATTCTACTTGAACGGCGCGCGCAATTTACTCTTTATGGTGGCATACGTTTTGGTGGTGCGATTACATCCGAAAAAGCCTTTAAAATTGGATTTGATCATGTTGCCCTTTGTATTGGTGCTGGCAAACCAACCGTTCTTGGCATTCCAAATGGACTTGCCCGTGGAGTGCGACAGGCATCAGATTTTCTGATGGCTTTACAGTTAACCGGGGCGGCCAAGAAAGACTCTGTCGCAAACCTCAATGTTCGTCTGCCTGTAGTGGTCATAGGTGGCGGACTGACAGCCATTGATACGGCAACAGAATCTCTTGCCTATTATGTAAAGCAAGTAGAAAAATTTCTCGCCCGTTTTGAAAAACTTAATACCAGTAGTGAAGCCAACCCCGGATGGAGCGAAGAGGAACAATCTTTTGCTGAAGAGTTTCTTGATCATGGCCGAGCCATTCGCGCTGAGCGTGAAATAGCTACTGCTGAGAATCGTCCAGCCAACTTCTCCCAGCTTCTGACATCTTGGGGTGGCGCTACAATTGCTTATCGCCGTCGCCTTATTGACGCTCCCAGCTACACCCTAAACCATGAGGAAGTTACTAAGGCTTTCCAACAGGGCATCCAATTTATAGAGATGGTCTCCCCCGTTGCAGTTGATGTTGACGAGCATGGCCATGCCAGTGCGATCAAACTGGAACTTAAAGAAATTGACTCACACAAAATTCCCAATGGGGGTAACCAAATAATTACCATGCCGGCCCGTTGTATTTTAATTGCCGCGGGCACCCAGCCTAACACTGTTACAGCGCGTGAATATCCGGGCTTTAATACACTTGACGGCAAGTACTTTCAGGCACAAGACGAGAATGGAAATGCGATAACGCCAGAATGGTCTGCCAAGCCAAATCAGGCACAAATGACCATGAAAGTTATAGATGATGGTCGTTCTATGACTTTCTTTGGTGACCTGCATCCATCCTTTGCAGGGAATGTCGTAAAAGCAATGGCCAGTGCCAAACGTGGCTACCCAGTAGTTAATCGCCAGCTATTAAAAAACCCGCCAGTAGCCATCAACTCACAAGAAATCATTAGACAACTTGACCATGGCCTGCGTGCCCGCGTTGTCGAAGTCATTCGCCTAACCCATAATATTGTTGAAATTATTGTCCACGCACCATTAGCTGCCGAAGCTTTTAAACCAGGACAATTCTTCCGCTTGCAAAACTTTGAAGGTAATGCGAAACGACTAGATGACACGGTTCTGGGAATGGAAGGTCAAGCCATGACTGGTGCATGGGTCGATAAAGAGAAAGGCTTGATCTCCATGATCATTCTTGAAATGGGAGGTTCATCAAGCTTGTGCGAATTATTGGAGCCAGGAGAGCACCTCGTCGTCATGGGACCAACCGGTGCTCCCACGGAAACGCCCGGCGACGAAACTGTAGTTTTAGTCGGGGGTGGCCTTGGCAACGCAGTGCAATTCTCCATCGGCCAAGCCCTCCGTGAGGCTGGATCGAAAGTACTTTACTTTGCTGCATATAAAGGCCCGGGGGATCGTTACCACATCGAAAATATTGAAGCAGCAGCCGATACCGTCGTTTGGTGTTGCGATTTGGAGCCCGGCTTTAAACCAGGCCGCGAGGGCGACAAAACTTTCGTGGGCAACGTGGTAGAAGCTATGAATGCTTATGCAAAGGGAGAATTAGGGGAAACGAAAATTCCCTTAAGTGAAGCCAATCGTATGATTGTTATAGGCTCAGATGTAATGATGAAAGCTGTTACAAATTCCCGTCACGGCGTTTTAAAAGAGCATCTAGACCCATCTCATATAGCTATTGGCTCCATCAATTCCCCCATGCAATGTATGATGAAGGAAGTCTGCGCTCAGTGCCTGCAACTTCACAAAGATCCAGAAACAGGTGAAGAAAAAATTGTTTTTTCTTGCTTCAATCAAGATCAAAACCTTGACCAAGTTGTATTCCCGTCCCTTCATCAACGCCTTGTACAAAATTCCGTACAGGAAAAACTTACCCGCCAGTGGATCAAACGCTGCGTGTCTCACTTACAAGACACAACCTAGAAGGTCACCATATACTTATGAAAAAATCACAACAAAATGATCAGGCTGAAGCACTAAATTTGCTGGAAAGTTTAATAACAAAGGCAAAAAGTTCCGGAGCCGATGCTGCAGATGCTGTCTTTGTTGAAGGTATTTCTTTATCGAAATCTATTCGAATGGGGAAACCCGAGCATCTGGAACGTTCTGAAAATTGTGATATTGGCCTGCGCGTTCTTATTGGTAAACGTCAGGCCATGGTTTCATCTTCTGATACTTCATTGGAAGCCATGGACGAACTTGCCATGCGTTGCATTGCTATGGCTAAGGCAGTGCCAGAAGACCCTTTTTGTGGCTTGGCTGAGGTTGATCAACTAGCAACAAATTTTCCAGATGTTCAATCATGTGACACTTTTGAACCAGATTCAGATCATCTAAGCGATCTTGCGAGCCGCGCGGAACAATCTGCTCTAGCCATCAAGGGTATAAGTAATTCTGAGGGCGCCTCTGCAGGTTGGGGGTTAAACACAGTTGCCATGGCAGCATCAAACGGTTTTGCCCGAGCCTACTCAAATTCCAGCCATTCATTAAGCGTTTCAATAATCGCTGGAGAAGGAACTGAGATGGAGGGTGACTATGATTACACAGCAGCTGTATTCGCAGCCGACTTAGACAGCCCAGAAACCCTTGGAGCAAGTGCTGGGGAAAAAGCTATTAAGCGCTTAAACCCAAAAAAAGCTGAAACCGCCGCCGTACCTATTGTGTTCGACCCCCGCGTTTCAAAAAGTCTGGTAGGGCATTTTTCGGCGGCTATAAACGGGTCAACCGTTGCCCGTGGAGCATCATTTCTCAAAAGTAAAATGGGCGAGAGAATATTCCCCAAGGGCATCAATATTGTCGATGATCCACTTCGCAAGCGCGGACTGAAATCCCGACCTTTTGACGGTGAAGGCGTAATAACCCGCCGTTTAAATCTGGTTGAAAATGGATGCCTGAAGACTTGGATGATGGACCTACGCTCGGCCCGTCAATTGGGCTTGCAAACGACTGGTCATGCTTCACGCGGCACATCTTCCCCCCCGTCACCTTCCTCAAGCAATCTCTATCTAGAACCTGGAAGAGAGAGTCCTGAGCAGTTGATAAAAGACATAAAAAATGGCCTTTACGTCAACGAGTTAATTGGTTTTGGCGTCAACGGTGTGACCGGCGATTATTCCCGTGGTGCCAGCGGTTTTTGGATAGAAAATGGTGAAATTTCCTATCCGGTTAGTGAGGTTACCATTGCCGGAAACCTAAAAGACATGTTCGCCAACCTGGGTGTAGCAGACGACCTCCAGTTCCGCTACGGCACAGATGCCCCGACCGTTCGAATCGAGGGCATGACCGTCGCCGGACGCTAAAAAAAACTCAATGCTCTGAAGACGTTGGCGATCAAGCACCTCCGTGTTATTATCTGGCTCCAACAAAGAGGACATTGCAATCTTGAACGACCAGACTTTAGCGATTGATTATCAGCACCAGTCTACTCGCAGTTTGATGGGTCGGCTGGGCCGCACATATATCCGCCCTTATGTTGGGCAAATTTGTCTTGCCATTTTCTTCATGGCTATCGTGGCCGCAGCCCAAGGAATGTCCGCATGGCTAATGAAACCAATAATTGATGACGTATTTATAGCCAAGGATCGTGACATGCTGAAGCTCGTCAGCATCGCTGTTTTGGTAACTTTTGCCATAAAAGGTTTTGCGAATTACACACAAAGTACTTTGATGAACTGGGTCGGCATGCGCATTGTTGCCGATGCTCAGAATAATCTCTACAGCCATCTCATTAAATTAGATTTGGGCTTTTTCCACAATAATCCTACGGGTACATTAGTTTCACGCTTTACAGCTGACATTGTACAGATTCGCAATACTGTCTCCATAGCCCTGACTAGTCTTGGCAAAGACTTGATGTCCCTGATCGCTCTTGTTGGCGTGATGTTCTACCAGAACATGGAACTGGCTTTTATTTCTATATTCATTTTTCCAATTGCCATTCTGCCCATCGTCAAGTTGGGAAGACGCATGCGTAAGGTCACCGCTAACACACAGGTAGAAACTGGTTTACTGACGACTTTGCTAGCACAAACCTTTCAGGGAATGCGCGTCGTTAAGGCTTACAGCATGGAAAAGTATGAAAAAAACCGTATCAAGGTTCTGGTAGAAAGACTGTTTGAGCTGACTTTTAAAGCAGCACGCATTCGCGCAATGGTCAGTCCTATTATGGAAACCTTAGGTGGTGTCGCAATTTCCATCGTTATTGCCTATGGCGGCATTCAAGTGATAGAGGGTTCCAGCACTACGGGTGAACTTTTTTCATTTATCACTGCGCTATTGATGGCTTATGACCCTATGAAGAAGCTTGGCAATCTAAATGTCTCCATTCAGGAGGGTTTGGCTGGTGCACAGCGCCTATTTAATGTTCTCGATACCAAACCAATTCTTTTTGATAAGCCCAACGCGAAAGAATTAATCAACATAAAGGGTTCCATTTCTATTTCAAACGTAACCTTTTCATATGGCTCTGATTTACCGGTACTTTTGAATGTTTATCTGGAAGTTCCGGCAGGCAAGCGTATTGCCCTTGTTGGCCCTTCTGGGGCCGGCAAATCAACGATCTTAAATTTAATACCACGCTTTTATGATACTAATGAGGGTCAGGTGAGTATTGACGGCATTGATATCACAGACGTGACCATAGCTAGCTTGCACCAAAATATCGCCTTAGTCTCTCAGGAAATCACTCTTTTCGATGACACTATTCGCGCCAATATTGCCTATGGGCGAAGCGGTGCCAGCAATAAAGACATTTATGATGCAGCACGCCAGGCCGCAGCACATGACTTCATAATAGAACTCCCCCAAGGCTATGATACCCAAGTTGGTGAGCAAGGGGTCAAGCTTTCTGGGGGTCAACGACAAAGACTGGCAATCGCAAGGGCAATGCTGAAGAATTCTCCTATTTTGCTACTTGATGAAGCTACATCTGCTCTAGATACGGAATCCGAACGTCAAGTACAAATTGCCCTAAATAAATTGATGAGTGGTCGGACTACTCTAGTTATCGCACACCGGTTATCAACTGTTGTCGATGCAGATGTAATTTATGTGATTGAGGCTGGACGTATCATCCAGTCCGGAAGCCATGACACCTTGATTGAACAAGGTGGACCATATGCTAAACTTTACGCCCTGCAATTTGCCGATAACAATGACAAGGCGACGGTAGTGCCGTGAAGCTGAGTAGAAAAATCTTTCGCAGCCATATGGCACAAAAAATTTTGTGCCTCTTTGCAGCTTACTATATCCGCTTTGTCTACCTGACCAGTCGTTGGAATGTTGTCCGTGGTGATATTCCCAAGAGATTTTGGGATAAAGACAAAAAATTCTTACTCTGTTTCTGGCACGGTCGATTGCTAATGATGCCGTATTGCTGGGATATGACAAAGCCTATACACATGATGATTTCCATGCACAGAGATGGACGTTTCCTATCAGACACAGTGTCACGTTTAGGAATCAAAACAATTATTGGATCCACTTCAAAAGGTGGGGCTACAGCACTACGAGCTATGGTAAAAACTGTTAAGGCAGGTGATTATGTGGGTCTGACACCAGACGGACCACGAGGACCAAGGATGCGTGCGCAGGAAGGTATTGTGACCATTGCACGGCTCGCTAATGTGCCCATTATACCCATAGGATATGCTTCTACAAACTCAAAAGTCCTGGGCTCCTGGGATAGATTCATCGCTGCTCTCCCCTTTGGTCGCGGTGTGTTCGTCTGGGGCGAACCTATCCAAGTCCCCCATACCAGCGACAAATTGGCAATCGAAAAAACCCGACAAAAAATCGAAGATGCTATTAACGCTGTCAGCAACGAAGCTGACCACTTGTGCGGCCTTGATCCCATAGAGCCCGCGACCGTTCAAGTTGAAGAGATATTATCATGATGATGTCTCTTTATAGATTCCTAACCAATTTAGGATTTCCCCTAATCTGGTTTTACCTATCTAGAAGGCTGGCAAATGGAAAGGAATGCCACTTACGCTTTACAGAACGCCTTGGCGATGCCTCAATCCGACGCCCAGAGGGATTAGTTGTCTGGTTTCATGGGGCCAGTGTTGGTGAGTCTCTCTCCATGTTACCTTTGATTAAGCGCCTTCGCACCGATCATCCTGAGTGGAATATTCTCGTAACCACAGGGACAGTTACCTCCGCATCATTAATGGTTGAACGCTTACCTGATGGAGCATTTCATCAATTTATTCCAGTTGATCGAGTCGCATACATATCTAAGTTCTTCAACCATTGGAAGCCTGATTTGGCTCTGTGGACAGAATCAGAATTCTGGCCTAACATAATTAGTCGTTTTGCTACTTCAAATGTTCCCATGGTGCTGCTAAATGGTCGGATATCTGATAAGTCCCTCAGGCGCTGGAAATACTTTCCAGGACTGATTAAAGAAATCCTCAGCGCTTTTTCACTTTGTCTAGGCCAAAGTGAAGGCGACGCTTTTCGGCTATCTGAGTTAGGTGCGACAAATTCCAAGTCAGTTGGCAACCTTAAGTTTTCCACCCCACCATTGGCTGCTGATCAAGAAGCTATGAAAAAGTTATCTCTCTCGATTGGACAAAGGCCTTGCTGGCTCGCATCCAGCACACACAAGGGTGATGAAGAAATTGTCGGACGCATTCATAAGTCTTTGAAGAACAAGCAACCTGAAATTCTGAGTATTATCGTGCCACGTCATCCGGGCCGGGGTTCAGTAATCGCAGAAAAATTGAAAAACATGGGTTTGAGTGTAACACTTCGTTCAAAAAACGGAGCAATCAACACCACTACGGATATTTATATTGCCGACACCCTAGGAGAACTAGGAATATTCTATCGGCTAGCTCCAATTGTCTACATCGGGAAGTCATTGGTATCTGTAGGTGGACAGAACCCGCTAGAAGCAGCCCGCCTAGACTGTGCCATCGTTTTTGGCAAACGTATGGATAACTTCAAAGAAATCACTACCAAGTTAACAAAAAAAAATGCCTGTATTGAAGTCTCTGATGAGAATAGCTTGCTCAGAACAATCAAGCGTTTAATAGAAACTCCCGAAGAATGCCGCCAACTAGCCACGGCTGCGCGGCAGTTCACAGAAGAGCAATCGGGTGTTCTTGAAGTCGTCCTTCATGAGCTTCAACCCTTTCTTCTCAGGGGGCGCTGATGCAAGCACCAGACTTCTGGCAATCTGGCAAAAGGGGAGTACTCGCAGCCTTTCTTTCACCACTGGGTTGGATTTACGGCCTAGTAACAAAGACAAGACTTGCTATTACAACAGCATCGGCATCACCAGTACCTGTTATTTGTATTGGAAACTTGGTCAGTGGAGGTACAGGCAAAACACCTGTAGCGCTTGATCTTGCCAGGCGGCTTCAAGCCAAAGGAAGGAACGTCCATTTTCTATCACGTGGCTATGGCGGGAAAGAGGAAGGACCCCTGCTTGTTGAACTTGAAAATCATGGATTTTCCCACGTTGGGGACGAACCATTATTGCTTGCAACACAAGCCCCAACATGGATCTCGCGTAAGCGCCGAGCAGGTTGCATGGCCGCAGCCGCAGCGGGTGCAGATATAATCATAATGGATGATGGTTTTCAGAATCCCCATTTAAAAAAAGACTTATCTATCATCGTTATCGACGGCTGCTATGGCTTTGGTAACCAAAAATTAATACCTGCTGGTCCCCTAAGAGAAACGATTGCAGACGGACTTGCCCGCGCTCAAGCCGTAGTAATTATTGGTGAAGACCGTACTGGCTCCACAGACCTTGTAAGCAGTTTTGGGCATTCCCCAATAGGAGCCTGCCTTATCCCAAAGCCGGTGCCAGGAAACATTAAAGGAAAACCCGTCGTCGCCTTTACGGGGATTGGCCGGCCTGAAAAATTTTTTGAGACTGTTTCTGGTCTAGGCTGCATAGTTCAAAAAAAAATCCCTTTTGCTGACCATCATCCCTATAGCGAGGCAGACATCAGGAAACTTCGTAACACTGCCAAAAAGGGGAACGCCCGTTTACTTAGTACAGAAAAAGACGCTAAGCGTTTACCCGTGCCATTCTTAAGCGAGGTAACAATTGTTTCTATTGCCCTTGAGTGGGATAATAAAGACTCTATTGAAACTTTGCTGGACAAGATAAATAATGTTTAAGCTTTATATCTCGCACCCATTGCAAGGTGTAGCTAGTCATCTTTTTTTCTTGTTAATGAAATTGCTACCTATAACGTGGGCTTCAGCTCTGGGAGGATGCAGTGGGCGTTTGATTGGGCCAAGGCTCAGCATCTCAAAAAGAGCTAGGCGCAACATGTCTATCGCCTTTCCAGAAAAATCCAAAGATGAGATCGAAGACCTTGTCCGCCAGATGTGGGATAATCTTGGTCGCACTGTGACGGAATATCCCCTTCTTAACCGTATTAGAGTTGATGGCCAAAGTCCTCATGTAAAACTTATTGGAGACGAATACCTTGAACTTTTACGTGACGATGATAAGGCAGGATTGCTTTTTACTGGCCACCTTGGCAATTGGGAAATCCCAGCTATTTGCATTTCTGCCCGTGGCCTGCCCCAACATTTTGTCTACAGAGCGCCAAACAATCCTTACGTAGAAAAGCTTTTTGAAAGGCGCCACTTGATTGATTGCACCCCGATCCCCAAAGGCGCTAAGGGTGCTCGCGTGGCCTTGAAGGCACTCTCCCAGGGTGCCCACCTGGGCATGCTGGTTGATCAAAAAATGAATGATGGTATCGCAGCCCCATTTTTTGGACACAATGCCATGAGTGCCCCAGCCCTTGCCCAATTTGCACTAAAATTCAGATGCCCTGTGATCCCAGTGAGGGTGGAAAGACTGCAAGGTCCAAATTTTTGCATTACCTGCTATCCACCTCTAGAAATAATACCAAGCGGCGACAAACAGGCTGATATTCTGAACATAACGACCATGGTCAACGGTATTCTTGAGAGCTGGATCAGGGAACAGCCGGCTCAGTGGCTATGGCTGCACAATCGCTGGCCGGACGATGTTCGTTAATTCATATCTCCAACAATGAGAGCTGGATCTAAATGGGTTTGATTAAGGGTCACTCCCCAATGCAGGTGTGCCCCGGTCACCCGCCCAGTTTTACCGACTTTGCCAATCGGTGTGCCTTGCTTAACCAGATCGCCCTCGTTAACCAGCAAGGCACTCATGTGGGCATAAACGCTGGTGAGGCCAAATCCATGGTCAAGCATGAGAGTATTGCCCGTATAGAACATATCATCATGAACCAGAGCTACAACACCATCCGCTGGTGCCTTGATAATAGTTCCCTCGGGGGCAGCGATATCAGTGCCGTTATGTGGGTTCTTAGGCTTACCATTAAGTATTCTCTGTGATCCGAAAACACCAGAAACTGGCCCCGTCACTGGCCAGATAAAGCCCGATGAAAAATAGGCCTGGCGGGTATTAAGTGTCCGAACTCGTGCTATATCTGTATTTTCCGCCCTGATGCGAACCACATCTTCTGGCTTAGGGATGACCATGCGCGAAGGAAGTCCATTGATACGTTGCGTCTTATAGGTTCGTGGCGCCACCCTGAGAATCTGTGTTTTGACCGTACCATCCAAGCCCGTGATTTTTAGAGTTGCTTCTTTTTTTGCATTACGCCCAAAACCCAACAGGAAACGGCCATTGACCGAAATTGTAAGCGCCTGGCCATTCAGCTCAACCCGGTTACCGGGCTGGGTCATCCCGAAAATCAATCCTCCCTGCGTCTGATTTCCTTGCAGGCTTACTTCCTCAGCAACGACGTGGGAAATAAAAAAAGCTAAAAAAAGGAGACACAGAACGAGGTGTTTCACAGCAGACTACCCTGATTTCCATCATCTTTCATTTTTCTTTTGCGAGGTTTTGGCTTGCCTCCGAGATTTCTAATGGATTTGCTGGAGGCCGTAGCGGAAACATTACCGTCATAAAATTGTATTGACAGTGCCGTACCCGGTGTAACATCCCTAGAAGAGGCCAAAACATTTCCAACGCTGTCACTAACAAGGGAAAAACCGCGCTCCAGAACCCGTTGGTGGGAAAGACTATTCAATAGAGAAGAGGCTTGCTTAAGACGCTGCTGGCGTGCGATTTGAAGACCCTTTACCGCCTGTATCATAGCCCGCATTTCACTATCCAGACGCAGGTGGGCGTGTTCAATCCTCTGACCCGGGTTGGGCAATGCCGCAGCAGTTTCAGCAAGTCTAGCACGACGGCTTGCAATACCCGCCCGCAGGCTATTCCCAAGCCGCTCGCCCCAATCATCAAGCCGTTGAGTAGTCTCTTCAATAACCCGGCGTAGATTAGGCAAGCCACGGCCTAAACCGTCGAGCATGACTTTTTTCTGGGTCAGGTTACGATTCATGGCGTTCAGAAGCCGCAGACCATCATCTATCACCTGAGCCAACAATTCGCTTCGGACAGGAACCGCCATTTCTGCTGCTGCCGTTGGTGTTGGGGCGCGCAGGTCAGAAACATAGTCAATAAGTGTGGTATCAGTTTCATGGCCAACAGCAGATATTACGGGGATTGAACAATTCGCGGCCGCACGAACTACTATTTCCTCGTTAAAGGACATCAGATCCTCTAGTGAACCGCCACCACGCGCCACAATCAACAGATCAGGGCGAGGCATCACACCTTTACCATCCAAAGCCGCAAAACCATTTATGGCCGTGCTGATTTCAGCTGCTGCCTTTACACCTTGCACCAAAACTGGCCACAGAATGACGCGAACGGGGAAGCGGTCAGACAAACGGTGCAAAATATCCTGAATAACAGCCCCTGTTGGAGAGCTAATAACACCAACAACTTGCGGTAAAAAGGGCAGGCTTTGTTTTCGGCTCACTTCGAATAAACCTTCCTCAGCTAGCTTCCTTTTGCGATCCTCCAGCAATTTTAGTAACGCGCCTTCACCGGCAAGTTCCATAGAATCTATAATAATTTGATAGCTGGAGCGCGCTCCGTAGGAGGTAATGCGGCCTGTAGCAATAATTTCCATGCCGTCTTCAGGGGCAAGGGAGAGCCGCACTGCCGTGCCACGCCAGCAAACTCCGTCCAGTATCGCATCGTCATCCTTTAAGCGCAGGTACATGTGACCTGATGCAGCACACTTGAAACCAGTAATCTCGCCGCGCACCCGAACTCGTGGAAAACGTTCCTCTAAGGTGCTTTTCAGAGCCTTTGACAGTTCACCTACAGAAAGTTCTGGAAGATTATGTAAAGATTCTTCATTGGATGGGTTTTCAGTCATAGTCGACATTATGTATGCTAGAGCACAAAGGTGCAATTAAAGGAAAAATTATCATGAAGATTTTGGTTGTCGGTTCAGGTGGGCGTGAACATTCCCTGTGCTGGGCCATCGCAAAATCGCCAAAATGCGGAGAGTTATTTTGCGCCCCCGGCAATGCTGGAATAGACAGCGTTGCCATCTGTATTGATATAGCTGCTAATGATGTCGACGCCCTTGTCGCATTTGCCGCTGGCAACAAAATTGATTTTGTCGTCGTTGGCCCAGAAGCGCCCCTAGTTGATGGTCTAGTCGACAAACTAGAATCGCTAAACATCAAGGCTTTTGGACCTAGCGCTGCAGCATCAGCGCTAGAAGGGTCTAAAGGATTCATGAAAGACCTTTGTTCGAAGTACAATATCCCCAGCGCCAAATATGGTCGCTTCGACAAACCTGAAAGCGCCAAGAAATACATCCTAAGTCACCAAACCCCTATCGTCGTAAAAGCCAACGGACTTGCCGCCGGCAAAGGTGTCATCATCTGCAACAATAAAAATCAGGCCTACGCCGCTGTTGATCACATCATGACCGAACGCGCTTTTGGCGGTGCCGGTAACGAAGTCATCATCGAGGAATTTATGGAAGGTGAAGAAGCTAGCTTCTTTGTTCTTGTGGATGGGAAAAATGCTGTTGCCCTCCGCTCAGCCCAAGATCACAAGGCCGCTTACGATGGTGACCAAGGCCCCAACACGGGCGGCATGGGTGCCTATACACCAGCCCCAGTCGTTGATGACATTATGGCAGGGAAAATTATGGATGAAATCATCAAGCCAACGATCAAGGCCATGGCTAACGAGGGAAAACCCTACAAGGGGGTTCTTTATGCTGGACTTATGATTACAAGAAAAGGCCCGCGGTTGGTAGAATATAACGTACGCTTTGGCGACCCCGAATGTCAGCCGCTGATGGTTGCCCTAAAGTCAGACATTCTGGATGCCTTGGTTGCCTCCGCAGAGGGAAAACTTGATAAAGTAACACTGAAATGGCACAACGAGGTCACATTGATTGTGGTTATGGCCGCTGAAGGTTATCCAGGAAGCTACCAAAATGGGACCGAGATCAAGGGCGTCAGTGAAGCTGATGAAATAGATGATGTGTTTGTTTTCCACGCTGGAACGAAGTCTGAAAACGGTAAACTTCTTGCCACAGGTGGACGGGTTCTGGGCGTCACCACTAAAGCCAAAACCGTCACCGCCGCGCAAAAACTTGCCTATAAGGCCGTTGCCAAGATTGACTGGCCCGGTGGCTTCAACCGTACAGACATAGGTTGGCGCGCTATTGATCGTTAAAATTAACCCCAGAATAAGGATTACCCGCAGTGGATGACCAAACACGTACCAAACTTGAAGCCGCCGCTTTTCGCGCCCTTGTTGCACACTTGCAAAAACGCAAAGATGTGCAGAATATTGAACTCATGAACCTATCTGGTTTTTGCCGCAACTGTATGTCAAAATGGTACATGGCGGCTGCCAAACAACATGATATCAATATGTCTTATGACGACGCTCGAAAAATTATCTATGGTATGCCTTACGACGAATGGAAAAGCAATTATCAACACGAGGCATCTGATGAACAAAAGCAGATATTCCAGGACACCAAGGCTCTGCATTCAGACATCAGCAATCACAACAAGTAGCTAACGCAAATCCCGGAAAAACTTTCTCAATAAATCCGATGCTTGGCTTTCTTCCATACCGCCAATTACTTCCGGGCGATGGTGACAGCCAGATTGTTCAAACACTCGAGGTCCGTGATCGACGCCACCACCTTTAGGGTCATAAGCGCCAAAATACAGTCTGCGTACACGGGCAAAAGCAATGGCCGTAGCACACATAGGACACGGCTCCAGCGTAACGTAAAGATCGCAGTTTTCCAGGCGAGGGTTTTCCAACTTGGAGGCGGCCTCGCGTATTACAAGTATCTCGGCATGAGCGGTAGGATCATTATTGGCTTGAGTACGGTTTCCAGCTCGAGCTAACACATCACCACTTAAGCCATCAACAATTACGGCCCCGACAGGCACTTCGCCACGCTCAGCTGCTCTAACAGCTTCTTCCAATGCCACCTCCATATATGTAGAATTACTCATAGTTAAATTTTGAACCCGGAATCCAGCATCGTCAAGTGAACCACTTGCCGTAGCTGCCAGAGAAGCATAAAGTCCGCACAATGATGATACCTGTTATTGGCATAACATTAGATTCTGAAGAACCAGGGTCATATTCAAAATTTCCTTGGTATGCTCTGCGCGAGAACTATGCAGCTGCAGTTTCACGTGCTGGTGGCCTACCTGTAGCCCTACCCCACGTGGCAGACAGGGCAGATGAATACTTAAACCTAATAAACGGTCTTGTCATAACCGGTGGAAATTTTGATGTCGACCCAGCCATATTCGGCGATAAGACGCGCCACGACAGCGTCATTATCAAAGAGCGTCGCACTGATTTTGAAATTATTATGGCCAAAGGTGCATTAAAACGCAATATACCAGTTTTGGGTATTTGCGGCGGTCAACAACTCTTACATGTGGTGTTAGGCGGCAGATTGATTCAGCATATACCAGACGACGTTGAAAATGCCCTTGCCCACGAACAACCCAATCCGCGTGATGAAGCAGGCCACGAAGTCTTCGTCAAAGAGGGTACGCTTTTGCACCGCATCGTTGGCACTGACAACTTAGCCGTCAACAGCGCCCATCATCAGGCAGCCCTTGACGAACCCAATGGTGTCACAATCAATGCACGCGCGCCAGACGGCGTTATTGAGGGCATTGAAACCGACGCGTATGAATTTTGTCTGGGCGTTCAGTGGCACCCAGAATTTGACATCAACAAGGGCGATGCAAAAATATTCAAAGCCCTTGTTGCCGCATCAGAAAAAGTCAAATGAGTGAACAAAGACCTGAACGTATAGCCAAAGTCATTGCACGCGCCGGCTTATGCTCACGCCGCGAGGCGGAGCGATGGATCGCCGACAATAGGGTCCAAGTTAATGGTAAGACGCTGAAAAGTCCCGCTCTTACAGTCGATGACAAGAGCATCATCCAAGTCGATGGCCAACCCCTGCCTCAGGCCCAGGAGACACGTCTATGGCGTTATCACAAGACGACTGGTTTGGTAACCACCCATAGTGACCCACAAGGTCGCCCAACTGTATTTGAAAAGCTTTCTCCAACAATGGGGCGGGTTATCTCGGTCGGCCGTCTAGACCTAAACTCTGAAGGTTTGTTGCTGCTGACTAATGACGGCGAGTTAGCACGGCGCCTTGAAATGCCTTCCACCGGGTGGGTCCGGCGTTACCGGGTCAGGGTTCGCGGCACCGTAGATCAAAACAAGCTTAAATCCCTGCAAAACGGCGCCAACGTCGATGGCATCAAGTATGGCGCTATCAAGGCCATCCTAGATAGTGAAACCCGGACCAATGCCTGGCTCACGGTCACCTTAGCTGAGGGCAAAAATCGGGAAATTCGCAAGATCATGGAACATCTAGATTTAAGGGTTAATCGCCTGATCCGTCTTTCCTACGGACCCTTCCAATTAGGCAAGCTTGAACGCAGTCAGGTCGATGAGATCCCTAATAGGATCCTGCGCGATCAGATGACCGAAAATGGGTCCAAGGCAATGGGCAGGTTCCGTGGAGCCGGTTGGGCAAAAGCTAAAAAGGGCCCTAAACAAATGCGCACTTTTAAAAAATCTACCTTAAGTATGAAGAACATCCAAAAGTGAGAATAGTCGGCGGGAAGCATAAAGGGCGCACCCTTCAGGCCCCCACGGGCCAAAACATCAGGCCCACTTCTGACCGTGCTCGGGAAGGCATATTCAATATTCTTGCTCATTCTATTGACTGGAAAGGCTTCGAAGACATACCTGTACTTGACGTTTTTGCTGGCACCGGAGCACTTGGGCTTGAAGCCATGTCACGGGGGGCTTCATCTGGGGTTTTCATCGATAACGAAGTTAGTGCTCTGCAATGTATAAGAGCCAATGCGGGAACCCTGAGCGAGGCACGTAATATACTGACCCTAAAACTTGACGCTACACGGCTTTTTCCGCCACCTCTCGCCGCACATGCGCCACTTGCCCTAGTATTTCTAGATGCCCCATACGGTACAAGGCTATCTGACCCAGCCCTTTTAGGCCTATGTCATAAAGGCTGGATCGCCCCTGGTGGCGTAGTGGTAGTGGAGATCAGCAAGGATGATTATTTTACACCTCCCCTTGAATTCAGCATATTAGAGAAGCGCACATATGGGGCAGCACAGATAACTTTTCTGCAATTTAAGGGTGCCTAGAGAAATTATCCTTCTATTCAGCACATAAAAGCATATTCTGCTTAATATAGATGTATCTAGGAAACCCGTGATTATTTCATTCTAAATACCTAGGATGATGCATAAGTCAAGACTGTTAGTAAAACACGACCAGGCCCGGCTAAAGAAGGATCTTGTATGCGGAAAACCTTGAGCTACTATCCTAAATTGTCCATTCTGGTTATTTAATGGAGTATTTTTAATCCTGAGGTCACAAAATATTATGAGTGATGAGCGCATCTACATATACGACTGCACCCTGCGTGATGGGGCCCAGACACAAGGCGTTGATTTTAACGCCACTGACAAGGGTCTAATTGCCAAGCAACTCGACCTGCTGGGGGTAGACTACATCGAAGGAGGTTGGCCAGGAGCCAATCCGACTGATGATGCGTTTTTTGCATCAGCGCCAACCCTGACACGTTCGCGCCTAACTGCCTTTGGCATGACTCGCAGAGCTGGACGTTCCAGTGATAACGATCCAGGGCTCAACGCCTTACTTGATTGTGGCACAGAAGCTATTTGCATGGTTGGCAAAACTTGGGATTTCCACGTGGATATGGCGCTCAATATCGAGCACAAAGAGAACATCGCTATGATCGCCGATTCTGTTGCTCATGCAACTACCAAGGTCAACGAGGTAATATTTGATGCAGAGCATTTTTTCGATGGCTACAAAGCAAATCCCGAATTTGCCCTAGCGTGCCTTGAGGCTGCTCATGATGCGGGCGGGCGCTGGATAGTTCTATGCGATACCAATGGCGGTACATTGCCACATGAGATTACGGAAATTATTAACGTAGTCACCAAACAAATTCCCGGATCAAAGCTTGGGATCCATTGCCATAATGACACAGGCAACGCCGTAGCTAATTCTTTAGCCGCTGTGCGCGCTGGGGTTCGTCAGGTGCAAGGTGCGCTCAATGGTCTTGGCGAGCGTTGTGGCAATGCCAACTTGATTACCATCATACCTACACTGGTGCTAAAAATGGGTTATAAAACTGGTCTTTCTGCAGAAGATATGACTCGTCTCTCCCAAGTCTCCAGAATTCTTGACGAATGCCTCGGCCGCTTACCAGAACGCAGCGCACCTTATGTCGGTGAATCGGCTTTTACCCACAAGGGTGGACTACATGTCTCCGCAGTGGAAAAGGATCCGCGCACGTACGAACATGTGGAGCCAAGTCTCGTTGGCAACCAACGACATGTTGTTGTTTCCGATCAGGCTGGGCGATCGAATATTCTTGCCCGCTTTCATGAGATTGGCATAAACGTCGATCCAAAGGATCCCAAAGTCACACTGTTAGTAGAACAGGTTAAGGAACGTGAATTCGACGGTTATTCTTATGATGGCGCAGGAGCCAGTTTTGAGCTTTTAGCCCGGCGCGCCCTTGGAAAAGTACCAGAGTTTTTTCGTTGTAATAATTTTAGGGTCCTTGATGAGCGACGCTGGAATGCCAAGGGCGAGCTCATAATAATGTCCGAAGCTACAGTCAAGTTGATAGTAGATGGAGAAGAATACATGACAGTGGCCGAGGGAAATGGCCCAGTAAACGCCCTAGATGTGGCTCTAAGAAAGGTACTGACGCCGATCTATCCCACCCTTGAGGACCTCCGCCTTGTTGATTTCAAGGTGCGAATTCTGCGTTCAAAGGATGCCTCTGCCGCCATGCCTCGTGTAATGATTGAATCAGCTAGTGATGACGGAGAACACTGGTCAACAGTCGGGGTTTCTACAAATATTATTGAGGCCTCTTACGAAGCGCTTCGCGACAGTATCGTCTACAAACTGTATCGTGACGGCGTCGCCTGACACTCAAGGATAAAATGAATAAAACACGAAGACTACCAAAATCAAGCGCGACGGTATTAAAAGACGCGCCTGCCATCATTCTAATCAACCCACAGCTTGGAGAAAATATTGGCATGGCGGCCCGTGCTATGCTTAATAATGGATTAGGGATTCTGCGTCTAGTCGCCCCTGTGCACGGTTGGCCAAACAAGCACGCTATCAAGCCATCAGCCGGGGCTGAAGTCGTCCTTGATTCAGTACAGGTCTTTGATGACACAAAACAAGCAGTAGCTGATCTAAGTAATGTTTATGCGACAACCGCACGAGACCGGGATATGACCAAGCGGGTGCTGACAGCCCGTGCAGCTGCATATGAAATGCGAAGCGTTATTGTGGCTGGTGGCAGGCCTGGAATGATTTTTGGCCGCGAATCTTGGGGGCTGAGCAATGATGATGTAGCACTAGCCGACACCCTAGTGACGATACCCATGAACCCGGCTTTTAGTTCCTTGAATCTAGCCCAGGCTGTTCTTTTGATGGGTTATGAGTGGTTCCAGTCAGGCGATAAGACCGAAGGAGTTGACACGCGCATCCCCAAAAATACCCGGCTTGCCAATAAAGATGAATTGGTCGGCTTGTTTGAACATCTTGAGATGGAACTAGATAATTGCGGCTTTTTAAGGCCGCCTGAAAAACGACCAACCATGGTCAATAACATCCGGAACATATTTCAGCGGGCTAATATGACTGAACAGGAAGTACGCACATTTAGAGGAATAATTTCAGGATTAGTCCGGCGCCACGAGCGTAAGTAATGAGATTTCAATTTGTAATAAAATAATTCGCTTTATTTCAACCTAAGTTATGTGTGCAAAAAGATCAGCCTCCTCTGTAATAAAAAGAAATTTATTTATATGCGCTCAGACAACCAAATCGCCATACGCGAACCAGTTTTAACTAGGGCACTTAAAGCTTCATAACCAGGTGTTTGCTCTGCACCGTGTTCAAGTCCAATTTTTCGATGCTCAAGCTCTTCTCCGCGGAATCTCTCACAAGTATTTTTAAGATCTTTCTCATCATTGCCCATGCATTCAAGCTTTTCAACTTGGGCTGCATAATGCTCATCAATCACTTCCTCGACAGCAACGGTACAAGCCATTGCGGCTTTCTTGCCCATCAGGGCTGTCCCAGCCCCCAGAGCAAAACCAGCAAGATGCCATAATGGCATCAAGGCAGTTGGGCGGACCCGACGTTTTTTAAGTATTTCTGAAAACGTCTCCAAATGTTCAATTTCTTGATCCAGCATATGTTTGATAACAGGAGCATTGTCGGAACCTGCCAAAATACTAAGCTGTCCCTCGTAAATACGAACTGCTCCGTATTCCCCTGCCTGGTCGACACGTATCATGCGCTCAATTAATTGCTCTTGTGTCAGGTCTCCAGGCAATAAACCAGTTTTTGATGAATATTTTTTTTTCACCTTACTCATTATATTGCCTTTCCTCTAAATTTCTTCAATATTTTCATACTAGCTACTATAGACGTGAAGCCCAACACACTCGATAAGAATACATTATAAGTTGCCATGCTAATACCAAATAGAGTCCAGTCTACATCATTGCATAGTTTGTCTGCCTTCTGTAAAAGGCTTGCGCGCAACTGCTCCAAGGTAGTGTTCTCGCTGAGGCTTCCGGAACATTCAGAAATCAACCAAAGTTTTTCGACGCCAACATGGTAAATGGCGATCCCTGATCCAACCAAGTAAGTTAGCGCACATAACATAAAAATCATTGGGATTAGTCTCGATGACGACTTTAGGCACAGCGTAATGATTGCAAAAAGCCCAGTGATCAGGAACGGAACGCGTTGATATAGGCACAGAATGCAGGGTTCCTTGTCAAAAAGATATTCTGCAGTGAGGCTTGCAGATAGGGTGATCAAGGCCACAATTAAAATAAATATTGCAAATAAGCGTTGTGAAAGCATGAATTAATCATAACAGAAATTTTATTAAAACGAATCCACCAAATAGCAGTATGAAAAATACAGTTACTAGAACACCTAAATTCTTTTCAATAAAAATACGAATGTGATCGCCAAAATACCATAGTAGTCCGGCGACTATAAAAAATCTAAGGCCCCTGGATATGGCAGAAGCCAATGTAAAAATAATAATATCCAGATTAGTGACGCCACTGGCGATGGTAATAAGTTTATAGGGGAAGGGCGTTAATCCTGCACCGCCGACGATCCATGCCCCCCATTGATGATAAAAGCCCTGGAATTGGGAGAACTTCTCTACATAGCCGTAAAACATCAGCACTGACTTGCCTAGGCTTTCATAAAAAAAATAGCCAATGCCATACCCGACCAGACCACCGAGCACGGACGCAACGGTACAAAGAAGGGCGATGCGCCAGGCTTTTTCCCTCGCTGCAAGAACCATGGGAATAATCAAAATATCTGGCGGGATAGGAAATACTGAACTTTCTACAAAAGACACAATAGCAAGTGCCAGCATAGCACGGCGATGCCCAGCAAGGCTCATGGTCCAATCATAAAGTTCTCGAAACACTGAAAAATTTTCCTTAAAATCAAACAGGGGGTGTAAATTGATTAATCCACTCTGGTATCTGAAAACCTGGCACTTGCAATACTGAATTGACCACGCCGAAATTTAGGATATGAATAGCAAGAACGTGTCTTGGTGGTTGCAATACTAAAAAAAGCCATTTTTACTGAAACAGATGAGCTAAATTCCTTCAATTTTTGGCTGGCTGTTATTTTAATTACCATTACGACGGAATTTATATCAGACAATAGGTGATAAAAAAAATTGCAAATATCAGTCTGGTTCAGTGAATGACTGGGATAATCCTTTGATTATTGGATGTAAAAGATAGGTGATCAAACGACGTTTCCCAACCTTCATGTCTGCGGAAGCCGTCATTCCTGAAGTTAACTTAAAACCCTCAGGCAATCCTGTTAATTCTGTAAGTGGTATATTTATACGCCCTCTATAAACCGAAGCCTTTTCTCCAGCTAGATCTTTGTCATAAGTGTCTTGTGACATGTAAGATAATGTTCCATCGAGGTCCCCATACTGTTGAAACGGAAGAGCATCAAGCTTTACCGATACAGATGACCCAATACGGACATCGCTAACATCTTTTGGAGAAATATCCACCTCTAACGTGAGAGGCTGATTTACTCTAACTAAAGTTGCTATATTTTCACCTTGTTTCACTATCGAACCAGAAGAAACCTTAGGAAGATCTAAGACAATGCCATCGACCGGAGCTCTTACCTCAACATTCCTCATATCACGACGTAGTTTCACTGAAGCTTGTACGAGTTGAATACGCTTTTCTTCTTCCTTTGAGCGAGCCTCTCCAAGAGTAGAAGACCAGGATGCCGTAAACTCTTCCTTGTCTGCTTGAAGAACAGATAAATCCGTCTTTTTAAGCGCCAGGAGATTTTTTGCATCATAATATGAACGCTCTGACTGTAACGTAGCATCTTGAGCTTGTAAGTAACTCAAGAGGGAGCCGTTCTGACGACTGTAAAGAGCTTTTCTAGCCTTCTCAATTTGTCTTTTTAGATCAGTCTGGCGCTTGGTAATGCGGACGGTCTCAGATGCTGATTTAGTTTCATTTTCTAGTTTGGAAATTTTATAAGAAAACGAGGTTAATTTAGATCTGTACTGATCCACTCGCTTTCTGAGAATGTCCGCAAGCATATTTGGAAGTGTTGTAGTTTCGGCTATTGGCGTACCAGTTTTTATGTAGTTTTGTTCTAACTCAATTCTTTTCAGTTTGTCTGTGACGGCGCTGAGGGTTTCAGTATTTTGCTTCAGATTCGTTTCAGCATCCACTTCATCTAATATTGCGACCACTTGTCCCTGCTTCAGGATTTGCCCTCGCTCAACAAGTACTTCTTTGACGATTGCATTTGAAGTAGCCTGGACATCAACGTTGGGAACCTTAGTTGTGAACTCCCCCCTTGAAGATACTGTCGTATCAATTTCAAAGATTGATGAGAATAAAAAAGCGACTAAGAACAAAAAGAGTATTAACCCTCCAGCATAAATTACTAATCTTGAGGGCGGTGTATCATAAATGGCATCTGTATCATCAATGTCATCATTATGTTGTTGCTCAGAGATCTTGAAATTGTCTACGGTCTCATTTGGATCCAAGCTAGTTCTTGCCTCCAACTGAGTGATTTCAAAGTTTGCCTGCCTCAACTCACCCGACAATTTAACCATTATGTTATGAGCAGCCTTCGGATTCTGAGAAACGTAATCTAGGAATACAGTTTTATCGACGCCAGTAACTTCAACATCTACCTTGGCTTTAGCTCCGGCACTCCGGGGACCTTCATCAATTAGCGCCATCTCACCAAAAATTGTGCCTTTTTCAGAGAGCTCTACAATAACACCTTCACCATCAGCACCTAATTTCACAATTGCAACTGTGCCTGACTGTAAAACGTATGCGTATTGGGCAGACTCACCCTCCCTAAAAATATATGATCCTGCTGGGTATTTTTGAATATCACTCATGTATCTACTCTATCTTAGACGTTATCTATCTACTCTATTTTAGATTCCATCAACGAAGTTAAAATATAGAGAGGGCTCGCTCACTCTCGTAAAGCTTTTTGTAAATTACACTGCTGTCTACAAGCTCTTCATGTGTGCCTTGATCCACTATTCGTCCATTATCCATTACTAATATCCAGTCAAAGCTGGGAAGAAACCGCAAATCATTAGAGGCCATTATTAGTGTTTTTCCGGCACATAATTGATCTAACTTTTCTAAAAAGTGAATTTGGGAAAATTTATCCAAACTAGTGATTGTCTCATCTATCAATACAAGGTTAGGAGCGCTTGCAAGCCCACGAGCCATAGCGGCAATTAACTTATGAGATTGAGATAAGCTACTAGCTGTGATGTCAAGTTTAGTTGCGAGTCCATCTGGAAGACTTTTTGAAATAATAGACAATCCAGAGATGTCTAAAACTTCTTCAAACTCTGTCTCGCTAATATTTGGCCTAGCTCTTCGAATGTTCTCTTCGATTGTTGCAGCAAAAAACGTGGGGTTGTTATCTAGCAAGCAAACTTGCTGTCTGTAAAAATTCAGATCAAGGCTTGCAAGGTTATTTCCGTCCACCTCGACCAAACCAGAAGAAGGCTTAATTAGCCCTTGCATTAGACGTAAGAGAGTTGTTTTGCCTGCCCCAGAGGGTCCGACGACAGCTATTTTTTTCCTGCCAGGCGTCTCACCATCAATTTCATTTAGAGCCGTCGCCTCACCGAACTTTACAGACAAACTCTTAAAATGGAAATCACCAGTAATTATTTTTTGTGGGCCGAGTCCCCCACGCTCTGGGTTAGCGTTCCAGACCGAACCTAACTTTTCCATTGCACCAGAAATTGACTGTAAATCAGCGAAGAAAGTAATCAATCCTTTAACTGGAGTAACTACTTTTGCGCCAAGCATGTTGCAGGATATAATTGCTCCAGCGGATAACAGTCCAGCGAAAACAAGATTAATGCCTGTGAATATTATAGCAACAGTCATTAAATTCATTAGCGTAGCATTTACACTCTTACCAATGTTAGATATTTCTGTGCTTGATCTACCGATACGAATATATTTTGCGGTAGCATCACGCCATAAGCGCCTTTGTGAGGGTTCCTGTGAGAGAGTTTTAACTGTATCTATTCCACCAACAGTTTCTCGCAAAGTTGAATTTTTAGCATTGCCAATGATAGAGGTTTCATTTCCTGCTGCTTGCACTTTCTTCTTTGTGTAAAGATCAACTAAGCCCTGCACAATTGAAAACAATACAATCACAAGTGCTAATACGGGACTGTATCCGATCAAGACAGGCAAGAAAACAAGGATACCCGTTGCATCAAAAAGATTAGTCAAAACCTGTCGGGACAAGAAAGAACGAATAGTATTTATTGAGTGTATTTTTGCTTCCATCTCACCAGGTGCTGCCACTTGGAACATTTGAGATGGCAACTGCAGTAACTTGTCAAACGCATCACCCGCCAAACGTGCTTCGATTGCAGAGCTTATATGGTCAATTACGTAATCTCGAACAAAACTTAAAACTCCAAGGAACAAAAGTGCAATAGTTACCGCTGCAGTTAGAACGTATAAAGTTGCTGTAGCTTCGTAGCCTAAGACCTTATCTAGTGAGATTTGAATAAAGATAATCGGCGCTATACCTAATGCGTGTATAATGAGAGACATAACAAATGTAAGACATAACACACCTTTGAAGCGACTAAACTCTGGATAAAACCATGCTATGTCAAAAGTTCTATCCAAAGAAGCATTGTCATTTTTCGGGGCAACCATAATAATTTTGCCAACCCAAGTGTCTTCAAACTCCTTGGCAGTTGTTACTTTGACTTCTGCAGTGGGGTCCATAGGATCAATACTTAAGATGCTTTTTGTATTGCCATCATCACTTTTTTTAATGCCAATTAATATTAAAGCTTGGCCTGTTTTCATTATCCCAGCACAGGGAAAGAGGTAACTCTTTTCCAAAAGACCAGTAATATCTATGTTTCTCGGTTTGGTTAGTATTCCTTGTCGTAGAAAAAAATCGTTAAATTCTTTTGGACTTGATAACGACCCCTTCTTAAGAGTGTTTTCAACGAAATCAGCATTGATACGCACACCAAACTGACGTGAGATAAAGGTAACCGCGAGGCATGAGCTCCTTATTGTGCGGGCCGAATCTAAAGCCATGATTTTTCTCGCTTATGTGAAATGTCTATTGTAAAAAAATATAAGTAAGATTTATATTTGATTTATTTATCACTGTCTCTTTAATTTCATAACAAAACCAATTAGTTAGACACTTTATTTTTGTATTTATTTATACAAGCTACTGAATTAACTGTTTTTTTTAACAAAACCAGTCAGGTGAATATCAAGCACACGAATGTCCAATTAAGTAGAAGATTACAGACAAGCTCAGGATCATAGTGTTCTATCAACCGCCCAATTTGGGTATGTTTAGTAGTCAGAAGTGTTAAATTTTCTACCAACAAACACCTTTTAAACGATTGCGAATGCTAAATCTGACAACTATGTTTAAAGTATGCAAGTCTCAGACTATGACTTTAATTATCATGTTTGACGCTCACAGCAAAAAATTATTTCTGCAAGGTGCACTGGTTCACGTCTCAGGAACCACAAGCTTCTTTAGACCAACAACATCCAGCATCAAGCGAATAACCTGGCTACTATAGCCGTACTCATTGTCATACCACACATAAAGCACCAAACGGTTTCCTTCTGCGATAGTGGCGAGCGAGTCAACAACACCAGCATGTGTCGTGCCTACTAAGTCTGAGGAAACCAGCTCGGAAGAAGTGGTGTAATCGATTTGATCCTGCATGGAAGAGTTAAGGGCCATTTTTCTCAGATAATTATTAACCTCACCCTTACTAATCTCCTGTCTCAGGTTGAGATTAATAATTGCCAAAGAGACGTTGGGTGTTGGAACACGTAAGGCATTGCCAGTAAGTTTACCCTTTAATTCAGGCAGGCACTTAGCCACAGCTTCGGCAGCACCTGTACTGGTAAGTACCATATTTAAAGGTGCGCTTCTGCCACGTCGATCACCCTTATGATAGTTATCTATCAAATTTTGATCGTTGGTATAGGAGTGAACCGTCTCCATGTGGCCACTGATTATGCCGAACTCCTTATTTATGACCTTTAGCACTGGTGATATTGCATTGGTTGTGCATGAAGCAGCACTGAGAATAGTGTCAGATGGTTCTATATCATGATGATTTACGCCATAAACAATGTTCTTGACAGTCCCCTTGCCCGGGGCAGTAAGGATTACCCTCGAAACTCCGGGACACTTGGTGTGCTGCCCCAGCTCATCCATGTCACGCCATAAACCTGTGTTATCCACCACCAAAGCATTATTGATGTCATATTTAGTGTAGTCAATTTCAGATGGGAAATTAGCATAGATTACTTTGATATAAACGCCATTGGCTATAATAGCATTTTCTTCTTCGTCCACTGTAATAGAGCCACTGAAGGCACCATGGACAGAATCACGGCGGAGCAGGCTTGCGCGCTTTTTCAAGTCACCCTTATCCACGCCACGTACCACAATAGCCCGCAAGCGCATTTTGTTACCAGAGCCAGCTCGTTCAATCAACATTCTAGCCAGAAGTCGCCCAATTCGACCAAAGCCATAAAGCACAATATCTTGAGGCTCCTTCAAGATACTACTCTTGCCCGTATTGACGCTCGCCAAAGGTTCTTCAAGAAAAGCCTTGGGATCGCCTCCCACTTGCATAAACCTATAACAGAGCTTACCCAAGTCCACCTGAACTGGTGCTAAGTTCATGTTAATCATGGCTTTTGTCAGGGTAAGACTCTTGCTCGCTTCAAGCTCTTCACCCACCATCTGTCTGGCATAACGATGGGCCTTAATAATATCGATGGCGGAGTTGTTAAGGAGCCGGCGTCCAAAAAAACTTATTGTCACCCCGTGATCACGGTACAATGAGCCGATCAGCGGGATCATCTGTTCAACCGCAGCTTGTTGCTCTTTCCACTTTTCAAAGAGCAAGGAACTTGAACTGCTCATTTTAACATTCCTAACTTACTATTAAAGAAGTTTTGAGACTGCTTTGAATTACTCTTTGTATAATAATAAAAGATCATTATCACGATAGAGGAAATGCTTGTTGTAGTCTTGCAAACACATTATTTGCGCTTTAGAGGGCCAGATACCGAATTTATTATTATTAGAGTATTTTTAACGTAATATGACAAAGTCTGCTCTTACGTACGCCTATTAAATAAGATCCAATTAAATTATATTTTACAATTAAATGCTTTACTGTTTTTTTTATTAAGTCTCTACATGATAATTTTAAAAAAACTATCCGCAAGAATAAGATGTCGTATGTGTTTTCCAATTGAGGTCTTTGCCAATCGAGCTATGGATAAAAATCTAAACCTAACAAAGCAAAAAAAACAAAGATACATAGAGCGGAGCTGTAACATTAAAGTATTTGAACATAGCTTTCATATTTTGGGACAACCACTTAAATAGTTTTGCTCCGCCAATCATTTCCGGACATTTTTCATACTACCACTCTACCAAAAAACAATAATTGGAGCCTAAGGTTTATTACGGTAAAATAGTAATTATTTTCTACTTTAGTGATCATCGAATGCAAAAGGTTCCACATAAATCAAAAAGGGTGTGAGATTTCTATTTGGAAAAGCCAGTTGCTACAGTAGTGCCTGCGTTACAACACGAAACATATTAAATATGTCTTTGACTTTAATCAATTCAAGCATAAAAAAAAATCCTTATCCTGGAAGATGTAATTATGGGTGAATTTGAAGGCGTAGTTTCAACGCTTCGCCAGGCTCTTAAAAAGCGTGGCTACAACCAACTAACCCCCGTCCAAAAAGCTGTTCTTGCCCCAGGATTGAAGCAAGCAGATGCTCTTGTTTCGGCGCAAACAGGTTCTGGTAAGACCGTCGCCTTCGGTCTAACCATAGCGACTACGTTGCTGGATGATACAGACCAATTTAGCCATGCCAAGGCGCCAGTAGCCCTAGTGGTGGCGCCAACCCGCGAGCTCGCCTTGCAGGTTAAGCGCGAGTTGGAATGGCTTTATGAAATAGCCGGGGCTATTGTTATCTCTTGCGTTGGCGGCATGGATATGCGAGCAGAACGTCGCGACTTTTCTCGTAACCCCAACGTTGTGGTCGGAACACCCGGCCGTTTACGGGATCATATCGAACGCGGCTCATTTAATACCAAAGAACTCAAGGCTGTGGTTCTAGATGAAGCTGACGAAATGCTCGATCTTGGGTTTCGGGATGACCTTGAGTATATTTTGGATGCCACACCCAAGAAACGCCGCACCTTGATGTTCTCAGCTACCGTGCCACGTTCTATTGCCAACTTAGCAAAGCAATACCAGCGCAACGCCGTGCGTGTCACGACCACATCAGAACGTGAGCAACATCTTGATATTGAATACCGCGCACTTACTGTCGCTCCCAATGATCGGGAGAATGCAATCGTTAATGTGCTCAGGTATTTTGAGGCTAAAAATGCCTTAATTTTCTGCTCGACCCGGGCCACCGTCAACCACATGACAAGTCGTTTTAAAAACCGCGGTTTTTCTGTTGTTGCCTTGTCTGGCGAGCTGAGCCAGAACGAGCGAACCCATGCTTTGCAGGCCATGCGCGATGGCCGCGCCAGGGTCTGTGTCGCAACAGACGTAGCCGCTCGTGGTATTGATCTACCTGATCTAGAATTAGTGATCCATGCCGACATGCCGAAAAGCAAAGAAAGCCTTCTGCACCGTAGTGGCCGCACAGGCAGGGCCGGACGAAAAGGTGTTTGCGCGATTATCGTGCCGCACAACTTCCGTAAGCGCACAGAACGTCTGCTTAGCAGCGCCAATGTTGAAGCAACTTGGGCGAAGCCGCCCTCCGCCGATGAGATCATGCAACGGGACCGCCAGCGCATACTTGAAGACCCAGCTCTAAGCAATCCCATGAACGAGTTCGAGCAGACCTTTGTAAATATAATTTTAAAACGCTACAGTGCGGAGCAAATTGCCGCTGCCTTCGTACGCCAAAGCTTTGCTGAACGCACCGCGCCAGAAGAACTGATTGATACGGTCCCAATAGAACTCACAAAAAAACAACGTAACAACTTCACAGGTGGGGTCTGGTTCTCACTCTCTGTCGGACGCGAGCAAAATGCTGAGCCGCGCTGGCTGCTCCCCATGTTGTGCCGTGCAGGTCACATCACGAAAGATGAGATCGGTGCAATCAGAATCCATCAAACAGAAACCCACGTAGAATTGACGTCCGAAAGCGTGGAAGAATTTCTTAGAGCTATAGGCCCAACTGGGAAGATAGAGAAGAATGTGACCATGAC
>Ga0209630_10000583_pt1 | contig 42048 bp, 37 predicted proteins | sample COG_01_FD_184745 | JGI IMG/M metagenome (GOLD analysis project Ga0209630, IMG submission 184745) | Pelagic Microbial community sample from North Sea - COGITO 998_met_01 (SPAdes) (version 2) | ecosystem: Environmental > Aquatic > Marine > Neritic zone/Coastal water | place: Helgoland, sampling...
TTTAACACCGAACACCAGCCCGAAGCCAAGTGCCAGAGGCCCGGCGATCCACTCTACTGATGCGACGCTAAATCCGCGCAGCAGGTAGTTATAGGTGAGGCGCTTAAAAAAATTAATGGTGTGCTTGACGGCAAATACCATTGTCACCCGAGGTAATCTGATGCTGCTTTTCTCGTCGCCGTAGCGTGCCCGCATGGGCACATCGACGACCACAGCGCGGAGGGTGTTGAGCCGGAACAGCATATCGGCCTCAAAGAAATAGCCATCATCGATATCGTCCAGCGGCACCAGCTCGAGCACACGCGCGTCGATGGCGGTAAAACCATTGTTCGGATCGAACAACTGCCAGTAGCCGGTCGATAGCTTGCTCACAAAGGACAACACGACGTTGCCGAACAAGCGCGTCAGGGGCATCGATGTCAGTCCGTCGAGGCGATAAAAGCGATTGCCCTTGGCATAATCTGCGTCGTTACTCAGCAGCGGCGCGAGGAGATCCTGAATTTCAGCGGGATCCATCTGACCGTCGCCATCCAGTTTCACGATGAGGTCCATCGCGTCGGCAAGTGCCGCACGGTAGCCGCTGCGCATCGCTGCGCCGACACCCTGGTTGCGCTCGTGATAGATAACCGTAATCCGTTCGTCCTTGGTGTGCCGCTCAATGTGTTCACCGGTGCTCTGCGGACAACCATCATCGACGCAATAAATGCGGCTGATGTCGGCGGGGATGGCGGCGAGCACGGCGAGAATATTCGCGCTCTCGCAGTAACACGGAATCACCACGCCGACGCTCGGCACCTGGCCAGTACCGGACGCACTTATGTTGCTCAATGCAGCAGTTTGGGGGGGTTGGTTCATCTTATGATGTACAGCGCATTTCGCGCCGCATCCGAGCGCAGTCGTTCGATTTGCCGCACGTACTTAGCGCAATTCATCGAACTCAATGACATTGCCGTCGGGGTCGCGGATGAAACAGATGCGACGGCGATCGCCGATCTCAACAGGACCTTCAGTAATCGGTATAGCAGCTGCCTCGAGCGACTCGACAACCGCGTCCAGCGAGCTGACCGTGAACGCGGGATGGGTGACTCCGGGATGCCGTACGGCCTCGTCCATCAGAATGTTGTTGGCGCGGGACGTGCCGTTGTCGATCAGATTGATGCGCACCCCGGCCGCGTTCTCCATTTCGAGCGCGTGATGTTCAGAGAAGTCTTCGCTCAATTCGAAACCGAGTTCGCGGTAGAAGGTGATGGCTTCATCTTTGTCGCAAACTCGTATGTCGACATGCTCGTATGCGGTTATGCCGACAGCTGGGGGCATTGCGACTCCTGACGAAGGCCTGCACCGCGCCGACGTGGGGCGCGGCGCAGGCACAAACCATACTAGTAGGTGATAACGCCTCGCGCATTCTTGCCGGACTCGAGGTCGGCGAATGCTTCAGGTGCTTCGTCGATGGTGTAGGTGCGGGTGACCAGGCCGTCCAGGTCGAGCTTCTTCTGACGATAAAGATCGAGATACATCGGGAAATCGACTTTGAAATTCGCGCTGCCGTACATACAGCCCTTAATCGTTTTGCCGGTGAACGGGATGATCATTGCATTCAATGAGAAACGATCTTCAGCACTGCCGACACCGACCAGTACGGTCATGCCATTTGCGCGCGTAGCTTTAAAACACGCCTCAATCAGTTTGCCGTTGCCAACCACTTCAAATGCGTAGTCAACGCCGATGCCGTCGGTCATCGCGAGGATATCCTTAAATGCCTCACCGCCCGGCGTCACCGTATCGGTCGCACCAAAGGCACGCGCCATTTCCATTTTCTCAGCAGACAAGTCGACCGCGATAATTTTCGCAGCGCCAGCAATCCGTGCGCCCTGGATGACGTTGAGGCCAACACCACCACAACCGAATACCGCCACGGTTGAGCCGGGCTCGACCTGGGCAGTTTTGATGGCGGCGCCAACGCCGGTGGTCACACCGCAGCCAACCAGTGCCGCAGCTTTGAAATCATGGTCTTTATCAACCGAGACGACGCAGGCCTCGGGGACGACGCAATACTCAGCCATGTTGCCAAGGAAGGACATTACCGAAATTTCTTCGCCGTTCAGGCTCACACGGCTCGTTCCATCCAGCAATCCGCCATGCGGCTTATTCATTTTGCACATGTGTGGTTCGGCGCGCTGGCAGCTGTAACAGTCGCCACAGTTAGGCACGAACGACAGTACGACGTGATCGCCTGGTTTGACCTGGGTGACGCCTTCGCCCACTTGCTCGACGATCCCGGCGCCTTCATGCCCCAGAACCGATGGCAGCTTCCAGCGGATAGTGCCGTTGATAATAGAAAGATCCGAATGGCAAATTCCGGTCGCCTTCATTTGCACCAGAACTTCACCGACTTTCGGTGCATCGAGGTCAACATTGACCACGGAAAAATCATTGACCGCGTGTGCGACTACCGCCTTCATCAGGCACGCCCTCCAGAATTGTTTCGAAAAGAGTAAAAATCAGCGCGGGAGCGTAACATTTTTCCGCGCCAGTGGGGTCGTAGACCGACCCGTTGAAACCGCCTCAGGCCTCGGCAGTAGTAACGCATAGCGCGCTGAATTCGGCCATCCAGTGGTCTGCCCACCAGTTCGCATTGGCCTCGGTGTTGGCCTCTTTAAGCTGCCTGGAATCACTCAAAAAATGAAAACACTCGTGCGCCAGGGTGTGCACGGCACACTCGTCCAGATCGCGAAAGTGAAATTTCTGCTCACCCGAGACCCAGCCGCGCGGATTCTGAGGCGCGGCAATCCGCCCCCAATGCATATAACTGAACGGGGGTTCCATATCGACATTGACGCTGGCGCGAATGCGGTAGCCGTGAACCCATTGGTTGGTAGCGGGATCTTCGCGATAAGGAAAGTGGCAGGCACCGTGCAGGAGTTCTTTGCGATTGAGCGGCAAAAGCTTCACCCAATCGAGCAGCGAGGTATCGAAGGACGCCAGTTTGAGCGCGATGAATCGCGTCACGTGTGGCATGCCAACCTTGTCGATGACCCGGTATCTTGGTCCAGCAAAGAGGTCCATGGCGGCCAGCATAATGGGCACTTCAAGCAAGGCCAAGTGCGCTAGCCACTATGAGTCTCGCGAAGCGGTAACATTCGTCTGGTTTAGCGTGGCTTTAATGAGTTTGCGAGCGTAGAATCCCGAGGCACCACAGGCACGTCCCGGCGACGGCAAACTAATCTGATTATCCCGAATGGAGGAGTGGCGCTTGAAGCCCACAGATATCGGTAATCCCGATTACTTTCACAAAGTCGTAGATTGCCAATGGGCCTGTCCGGCCCATACCCCGGTCCCCGAATATATTCGACTTATCGCCGCCGGCCGCTATGGCGATGCGTATATGGTGAACTGGAATTCGAACGTCTTCCCCGGCATTCTCGGGCGCACCTGCGATCGGCCGTGCGAGCCGGCCTGCCGACGTGGACGGGTGGAAGACGAACCGGTCGCTATTTGTCGCCTCAAACGGGTCGCAGCAGACTATAAGGGCGATATCTCAGCGCGTTTGCCAGCACCTGCCAAAATCAAGAATGGCAAACGCATCGCATGTATTGGTGCTGGCCCGGCTTCTTTGACCGTTGCCCGTGACCTCGCGCCGCTCGGCTACGAGGTTGTGGTATTCGATGGCGAAGATCGCGCTGGCGGCATGATTCGCAGCCAGATCCCGAAATTTCGCTTGCCCGAGGAAGTTATCGACGAGGAAGTCGGCTACATCCTTAACCTCGGCGTGGACTACCGCGGCGGCCAGTGGATTGACTCATTAAAATCTGTCCTCGACCAAAAATTCGATGCCGTGTTCGTCGGCACTGGAGCGCCACGTGGGCGTGACCTCGATATTCCCGGCCGCCAGGAGGCCGCGAAACACATCAAGATCGGCATCGACTGGTTGTCGTCGGTCGCTTTCGGCCATGTCACTAAAATCGGCAAGCGGGTCATCGTGCTTGGTGGCGGTAATACCGCCATGGATTGCTGCCGCTCCTCAATGCGCCTCGGGGGCAAGGAAGTGAAGGTCGTGGTGCGGTCCGGATTTGAAGAAATGAAGGCCTCGCCGTGGGAGAAAGAGGATGCCACGCACGAGGGCATACCGATTTTGAATTTTATGGTGCCGAAGACGTTCGAGCACAAGAAAGGCCGCCTGACCGGCATGACGTTCGAAAAGGTGCGCGCCGAATACGACGACAAGGGTCGACGCAAACTAGTACCAACCGGCGAACCGGATGAGTTGATCGAATGCGATGACGTGCTGATCGCGGTAGGTCAGGAAAATTCTTTCCCTTGGATTGAACGTGACATCGGCATGGAGTTCGGCGAATGGGACATGCCCGTCGTGAGCAAGGACACCCTGCAATCCAGCATTCCGAATGTATTTTTTGGTGGCGACGCAGCGTTCGGTCCGGAAAACATCATCTGGGCGGTGGCACACGGCCACGATGCGGCGATATCGATTGACCGCTATCTGAACGACGAAGACATCGAGGTAAGACCCGCACCCGGGGTCACGGTCAGTTCGCAGAAGATGGGCATTCACGAATGGAGCTACGACAACGACATTTCCAATGACGTGCGCTACAAGGTGCCGTTGAAAGATCTGAAGCTGGCGTTGTCGAATATTAAGGTGGAAGTGGAACTCGGCTTCGACCAGACGCTCGCGCTCGCCGAAGCCGAGCGCTGCCTGAATTGCGATATCCAGACCATCTTCACCGATAAGCTGTGTATCGAATGCGATGCCTGTGTCGACATTTGCCCGGTTGACTGCCTTAACTTCACGCCCAATGGTGAAGAAGATGATTTGCGCACGCGCCTCAATGCGCCAGCTCCTGAGCTCGACCAGGACCTTTATGTGTCCGGTATTCTCCCGACCGAGCGGGTCATGGTTAAGGATGAAAACGTTTGTCTGCACTGTGGCCTGTGCGCGGAACGATGCCCAACCGGCGCCTGGGACATGCAAAAACACCTCCTTGATCTTCAACAGGCGGGACCCGGTTGTCGTACACCCGGGCCTCGTGTCCGAGCAGCCTAGCCAGGAAATTCTTAAGCCAGTATGAAAGCTCTCGCGGCGGTTAACGACTTCGTCGTCAAGTTCGCCAACGTCAATGGTTCGGGTTCTGCCTCGGCCAATGCGTTGTTCGCGAAATCGATTTTACGAATGGGTGTGCCGGTTAGTCCGCGCAACATTTTTCCTTCAAATATTCAGGGTCTGCCAACCTGGTACGAAGTCCGTATTAGCGGTGACGGCTGGCTCGGGCGGCGCGGTGGCGTCGATCTGATGGTGGCGATGAATCCGCAAACCTGGGATCAGGACGTTGCCGAGATCGAACCCGGTGGTTATCTTTTTTATGATTCCACCAAGCCCATGCCGGCATCGAAATTTCGCGACGATATTCACATCATCGGCATGCCGCTGACTGAGTTATGTAACAGCACGTATACCGATTCCCGCCAACGCCAATTGTTCAAGAACATTATTTATGTCGGTGCACTGTCGGCGCTGCTCGATATCGACATGGCAACCATGCAGAATCTGGTCGGAGAACAGTTCCGCAGTAAAGAAGCGCTGCTTCAATCGAATATTCAGGCCATGCAAATCGGCCGCGATTACGCGCTGTCTGAATTTGAATGCCCGATAGGCTTGCGAGTTGAGCGCTCCGATGCGGTGAAAGATCGCATTTTCCTGGAAGGAAACAGCGCTGCAGCGCTGGGTGCCGTCTACGGCGGCGCGTCGATGGCGGCCTGGTATCCGATAACGCCCTCCTCCTCGCTTGCCGAGGCGTTCGAGATTCACTGCAACAAATACCGTCGTGACCCGGACACCGGTGAGGCCCGCTTCGCCATCATCCAGGCTGAAGACGAACTCGCGTCGATTGGCATGGTGATTGGTGCGGCCTGGAACGGCGCGCGCGCTTTCACGGCAACGTCCGGTCCCGGCATCTCATTGATGCAGGAGTTCCTGGGCTTCGCCTATTTCGCTGAAATTCCGTCTGTCATTTTCGACGTTCAGCGTGGCGGGCCGTCGACAGGCATGCCGACGCGCACGCAGCAATCAGACCTTTTGTCCTGCGCTTACGCTTCGCACGGGGACACCAAACATGTTCTGCTGTTCCCGGAAGATCCCAAAGAAGCGTTTGAAATTGGCGCCGCTGCCTTTGATTTGGCTGACCGACTGCAAACGCCGGTGTTTGTCATGCTCGATCTGGATATTGGGATGAACGAGCGCTTGTGTGAACCACTGCAATGGGACGACGGGCGTTTCTATGACCGCGGCAAAATCATGACACGCGAGATGTTCGAACGCGGCGATTCGTTTGGACGCTATCTCGATGTTGACACCGACGGGATCCCCTATCGCACGTATCCGGGTACCCACCCAACCGAAGGTGCATATTTCACCCGCGGCACGACCAAAGATCAGTACGCCAAGTACAGTGAGGCGGGACCCGATTACATTGAGAACATGCAGCGCCTGCTACGTAAGTTTGAGACCGCTAAAGAACTCATCCCGCAACCGGTCCAACGCTGGACAGATCCACCTGCGAAAATTGGGGTGATCTATTACGGCTCGACAGCGCCAGCAATGGATGAGGCCTTTGAGGCATTGGAAAGCGGCGGCATCAGTACGGATGGACTGCGTATCCGGGCATTTCCGTTCTCCGATAAGGTCGACGATTTCATCTCCTCACATGCCCATGTGTTCGTTGTTGAACAAAACCGTGATGGCCAGATGCGCACCCTGCTCATTAACGAGTGTGGGGTTGACCCTGCCCACCTTACGGCCGTTTTGCACTATGAAGGGACGCCGATTACGGCGCGCTTTATCGCCTCCGAAATCGTGCAACATCTCGTTTCTACGACTGGGTCCGGACTTAAAAGTGCTACATCAACCTGAGACTACCCGCCCCTCGAGTGCTCATTAAATGACCTACATTAATAAACCCAAGCTGGCCCACCCAAACGCGGCAGTGAACGAACTCGGCTATACGCGGCGCTATTACGAAGGGGCAGTATCGACGCTGTGTGCCGGCTGCGGACACGACTCGATAAGTAGCGCCATTATCCAGGCGTTTTTTGAATTGTCGGTGGAACCGCATCGCGTTGCGAAACTTTCCGGGATTGGTTGTTCGTCGAAGACGCCAACTTATTTCCTGGGGAGCTCACACGGCCTGAACAGCGTACATGGACGTATGCCGTCGGTACTCACTGGCGCCAATCTTGCTAATCGCGATCTTCTCTATCTGGGCGTGTCCGGCGACGGGGATTCTGCTTCTATCGGCCTGGGACAATTTGCCCATGCGCTGCGTCGGGGCGTGAACATGCTCTACGTGGTCGAGAACAATGGCGTTTACGGGCTCACTAAAGGGCAATTCTCGGCGACTGCTGACTCAGGTTCAAAATCCAAGCGCGGTGTCGTAAATACAGATTCATCTATCGACTTGGTCGGCCTGGCCTTGCAACTGGGTGCAACGTTTGTAGCGCGCAGTTTCTCTGGCGATAAAACTCAGCTCGTACCACTCATCAAAGCTGCCATCGAACACAAGGGCGCCGCATTCATTGATGTCGTAAGTCCGTGCGTCGCGTTCAACAACCACGCAGGTTCGACCAAAAGCTACGACTACGTGCGTGAGCATAACGAGGTTGTGAATCGGCTGGATTTCATGCCGTTGCGCAAAGAAATCACTGCTGATTATGAGCCCGGGAAGGTCGAGAATATCGTGCAGCACGACGGCAGCGTCATTCGATTGCACAAAGTAGATGATGACTACGACCCCTACGATCGCATCGCCGCAATGAATTATCTCGGCGACCACGCGGCCAAGGGTGAGGTCGTCACGGGCCTAATCTATCTTGATCGCGAACCGCAAGACTTACATGCGAACCTTGGTACCGTCACCGCGCCACTGAACTCCTTGAACGAGAAGGAATTGTGCCCGGGTGTTGCTACGCTTGAGGCGATTAACGAAAGTTTGCGCTAGGTTCGGGGCGCACAGTTCGCGTTATTGGTGACGCGCGTTCGAAGCTACCCTGCGAAAGATCCGCGCTACGGCTTTGCAAGCCGGGTAGCGTTCAGACAAAGAGCCCGTCGAGGGCTCTTTTTTTGCTTTGAAAATGGACGGGGCTTGACTGAGTTGGACTTGGTCGTGGCCTTGCCTCTGCTGGGCGGCTGCGCTTTGCTGCGGCGTCTTGGTCGCGTCAGCGCTTTGTCGAAGTCTGACTTTCTCTCCGTTATGTGGAAGGCCCGCCTTGCGGGCCGTGCAGAATCTGGTTGCGGAGGGGTTGAGTCGAGCGCTTGAGCGCGTTCTCGCCCCTACGGGGCGCCGGCCCCGCTTTGCTTGGCGTCCAAATCGCTTTGGCGCGCTTTGTCGAACCGGAGGGCTCGAAGTCTGGCTCTCTCTCCGCCATATAAAAAAGGCCCGCATTGCGGGCCTTTTTTATATGGCGGAGAGAGAGGGATTCGAACCCTCGATGGGCTTTTGACCCATACTCCCTTAGCAGGGGAGCGCCTTCAGCCACTCGGCCACCTCTCCATCGTTCGTTGTCGGCCGCTAGAATACTACGCCGACCGCCTGTTGGGGGAAAATTTCTCGGTCTACTCCGTCGTAGTCGCGATTTCTTCGTCACCACCATCCTGGATGCGCTGATAAATTTCCTCACGATGTACCGCAACTTCCTTCGGCGCATCAACGCCTATACGGACCTGGTTCCCTTTGATTCCCAGCACGGTGACGTTGACGTTGTCACCAATAATAAGCGCTTCACCAACCCGTCTGGTCAGAATCAGCATACAGTCCTCCAAAAATTCACACTACGTATAGCCGCAGCGTGATTGTTAATTAAATCTGAGTAAACGTCCTGTTTAAACGGCAACCAGATGCGGCGGCATTATAGACCGGCTGGTTCGAATCTGCCCTCAATGAGCCCATTTCAGGCACTTTGTCATCTCAATTGGATTCCAGCTCGTTCTCGAGTCCGAACTCACTATGTAGCGAGCGCACGCCTAACTCCGAATACTTCTCGTCTACGACCACTGATATTTTAATCTCAGAGGTCGAAATCATGCGGATATTGATGGATTCGTCAGCCAGCGCGCGAAACATCCGTGCCGCAATACCGGCGTGCGAACGCATACCAACACCGACGATTGAAATCTTCACAATCGTCTTGTCGCCCGTTACGCCGCGCGCGTTCATCTCTATCGCCAGGCGTTCCAGGATCTCCAGCGCTTGATCATAATCATTTCGGTGTACTGTAAAGGTGAAGTCCGTCGCACCATCGGCGCCTGTGTTCTGCAGGATCATGTCCACTTCGATATTCGCAGCCGCAACCGGGCCGAGAATATTGCTGGCGACGCCCGGCCGATCTGGCACACCCGTTAGCACCAATTGGGCTTCGTCCCTGTTGAGTGTCACACCCGAAATCAGGGCTTGTTCCATGATGTTTTCCTCTGCCGTTATCAGCGTCCCCTGGCCAGACTCGAATGAAGACAAGACGCGCAAATTAACCTTGTACTTGCTGGCAAATTCTACCGAACGAATCTGCAGGACTTTCGCACCCAGACTCGCCATCTCAAGCATCTCTTCATAGGTGACACGCTCAAGTCGGCGTGCTTCCGGGACGATTCTGGGGTCGGTGGTGTAAACGCCGTCTACATCAGTGTAGATCTGGCATTCATCAGCCTTCAGCGCTGCAGCCAATGCCACTGCGGTGGTATCCGAGCCGCCGCGGCCAAGCGTCGTGATGTTGCCGGCCTCGTCAACGCCCTGAAACCCTGCCACGACAACCACCCGGCCACGCTCCAAATCGCCCAGAACATTGGCGTCGTCAATCCGTACGATGCGCGCCTTATTGTGCACTTTGTCGGTGAGAATCTGCACCTGCGAGCCGGTATAAGACACTGCAGACATGCCAATTTTATTTAAAGCCATCGCCAGGAGCGCGATAGTGACTTGCTCACCGGTAGACAACAACACGTCAAGTTCGCGGCCACGGGGCTGTTCGGCAAAAGCCTTTGCCAGAGTCAACAGCCGATCGGTTTCGCCCGCCATGGCAGAGACAACGACGACCACGCTGTACCCATCCGCACAAGTCGCGGCGATGCGTTCTGCGATGGCGGAAATGCGTTCGGTATCTGCCACCGAAGTGCCGCCAAATTTCTGCACGACGATTTTCATAGTTTGCTGAATTGCTTAAATCTACAGCCGCATCCGTCGGTCACGAACGCGAACTCACCATTGATACTCAAACCAATTGTTCCGTAGCCCAGTCGTAGACTGAGCTAAGTGCCGTTTCAAGTTGCGACGGATCATTGCCGCCAGCCTGAGCCATATCTGGGCGTCCGCCGCCTTTTCCTCCGACTTGTTCAGCGACGAAACTAACCAGTTTGCCGGCATGTGCGCGGTCGGTGAGATTCTTCGTCACCCCACTCACCAGGCGAACTTTGTCGTCTTCGATAGTGGCCAACACAATGACCGCGCATTCAAATTTATCCTTCAAGCGATCGCAGGTCGTACGCAAGGTCTCTATGTCCGCACCATCAATCTGCTCAGCCAAAACCATGGCGCCGCCGATCTCGCGCGCGGCATCAGCAATATCACGACCTGATTGACCGGCCAGGCGGCCGCGTAGCTCCTGCAACTCTTTCTCAAGCGTACGATTACGCTCCAGCAGATGAGCGACTTTATTCTCTAGATCCGCGCCACCCGATCGGACGAGGTTCGCGAGACGTTCGAAAGTTGCCTGGGTCTCGGCCATGTAGGCAACGACGGCAACACCCGTGATGGCTTCAATACGGCGCACGCCTGACGCAACGCCGGACTCGGAAATAATCTTGAACGCACCGATGTCGCCCGTTCTTTCGACGTGCGTGCCGCCGCACAGTTCTACGGAGTGCGCCCCCATGCTTAGTACGCGCACAACATCGCCGTACTTTTCGCCGAACAGTGCCATTGCGCCAGATTCGAGCGCCTCTTTATAGGGCATGACCTGCGCTTCAACAGCAACGTTGTCGCGAATCGCATGATTCACCCGCGTTTCCACTTCAACGATCTGTTCGGTTGTGAGCGGCGCTGTATGAGAGAAATCGAAACGCAGTTTGTCCGGGTCGACAAGTGACCCCTTTTGTTCGACGTGGGCTCCGAGTAACTCTCGTAAAGCAGCATGCATCAGGTGTGTGGCTGAATGATTGTTCTTCGTTGCCTGACGGCGCTCGCCATCAACTGCCGGTCTCACTCGGTCATCATTCGCGAGACGGCCTGACTGAAGTTCGCCCAAGTGCAAAAACAAGCCACCTTGCTTGCGCGTATCGTGGACTTTGAATTTCCCACCTGAAAATGTGATCTGACCTTGATCACCGACCTGCCCGCCGGACTCGGCATAAAACGGTGTGCGATCGAGTACCACGGTCCCACTTGAACCTGCATTGAGAACCTCGCAGGGTTCACCCTCGACGAAGATCCCCAGCACTGAGGCCTCATCCTCGTTACAGTCGTAGCCAGTAAACTCCTGCGCGTGGCCAAGTCCGACGAGCGCGTCAGCGCTGATAGAATTCGCTGTGTCGGCGCCGCCAAACTGACTCGCAGCGCGCGCGCGCTGGCGTTGGGCCTCCATGGCGTCTTCGAATCCTGCACTGTCGAGGGAGAGATTGCGCTCTCTTGCGATATCGGCAGTGAGATCGAATGGAAAACCGTAGGTGTCGTAGAGCTGAAAGACAACGTCGCCCGGGATAGTCCTGTCCGATAGTTGCCCAATCGCAGCTTCCAGTATGTGCATGCCCTGGTGCAGCGTTTCCGCGAAGCGCGCCTCCTCGAGCTCAAGCGTCTCGGCAATCATGACAGCGCGCTCACACAAACGGGGATAGGCATCGCCCATTTCCGCGGCCAATGGTGCCACTAAGCGATGAAAGAACGCTCGTTCTATACCTAACTTGTGCCCGTGTCGTAGTGCTCGTCGAATAATTCTTCGTAGTACATAGCCGCGGCCTTCATTCGACGGCGTAACGCCATCGAGTACCAGGAAAGCACACGAACGAATGTGGTCTGCGATAACTCTCAGCGAGGCCGGCTCGGTGACTGGACCTGTGACCTCCTCAGCAACGGCGCGCAGCAGGTTCTGAAACAAATCGATGTCGTAATTATCGTGCACGCCCTGCAAAACCGCTGCGAGTCGCTCGAGCCCCATGCCAGTATCAACAGACGGGCGCGGAATCGGTTTTAACTCACCATCGGCTGAACGCTCGTATTGCATGAATACAAGATTCCATATCTCGATGTAACGGTCGCCATCAGCATCAGGGCTGCCGGGCGGCCCTCCCGGGATCTCCGGACCATGGTCATAAAATATTTCTGAACAGGGTCCACACGGTCCGGTCTCACCCATGGTCCAGAAATTGTCCTTCTCGCCGCAGCGGGAGAATCTTTCCGGGCTTACGCCGATCTCATCCAGCCAGATTGCAGCGGCTTCATCGTCGTCCTCGTAGACCGTGATCCACAATCTCTCAGCCGGTAACTGAAGACGTTCGGTAAGTAGCGTCCAGGCAAATCCGATCGCTTCGCGCTTGAAATACTCGCCGAAGCTGAAGTTACCAAGCATTTCAAAAAACGTATGGTGGCGAGCGGTATAGCCGACATTGTCGAGGTCATTGTGCTTGCCCCCGGCACGGACACAACGCTGCGAAGACGTGGCGCGTCGAAACCCGGGATCCTCCAAACCGAGGAATACATCTTTGAACTGAACCATACCGGCGTTGGTAAACAACAACGACGGATCGGAGCCGGGGACGAGCGAACTGCTCTCTACCGCCCGGTGCCCGTGCTCTTCAAAGTAGCTTAGAAAAGCCTGACGAATTTCAGTTGTTTTCATCGCCTGCTGCGTTTTCCAGTGCGTATCGAATGTGTTCGCCATCGAATCCGCGGTATTGCAAAAATCGAGTTTGGCGCGCGCGTTCGGCAAAAGATGTCGGCGCGCCGCGGAATTTCTTGTACTGAACGTCACCAGCCAGTTCGAACCAGTCAAGCTCCTGCGTAGTCAGTGCTTGCCTGGCCAGAGCCTGGTCTACGCCACGCTGCTGCAATTCTTGCGCAACGCGACGGGGGCCGAAACCGCTACGTCCGCGGTAACGAACATACGCTTCGGCAAATCGTTGATCGTCCTGATAACCCGCTTGCGCGAGTGCGTCGAGAGCCGTCGCAATTTCTACCGGTTCCAGCTCGCGCCCGGCTAACTTTTGCTCGAGCTCGTAGCGACTGTGCTCTCGACGAGCCAACGCTGCTATCGCGATTTCCCGCGCGCTGCGTTTGACGTCGTCTCTCAGGCTGACGCCTCCTCGACATCTTCGTCGACCGCCGCGCCTTCAGCTTTTTGCTCCTTGGTCGGGATGATCAATTCCCGTAGCGACGCCTCGAGTTCGGCGGCCAATTCAGGATTCTCTTTGAAGTGCTGACGAACGTTCTCTTTGCCCTGCCCCAGCCGGTCTCCCTTATAGCTGTACCAGGCGCCAGTTTTTTCAACCAAGTTATTCTCAACACCAAGTTCGATGAGCTCGCTTTCGCGAGAGATGCCTTCGTTGTAAAGAATGTCGAAATTTGCCTGTTTGAATGGCGGAGCGACTTTGTTTTTAACCACTTTGACGCGGGTTTCGTTTCCGATCACTTCGTCGCCTCGTTTCAACGAACCGATGCGCCGGATATCGAGTCGCACTGAGGAATAAAACTTGAGCGCGTTCCCGCCGGTCGTGGTTTCGGGGCTGCCAAACATCACACCAATCTTCATACGAATCTGGTTGATGAATATGACCAGGGTGTTGGAGCGTTTGATGTTGCCCGTCAATTTGCGCAGCGCCTGCGACATCAAACGCGCCTGTAAACCGACGTGATGGTCGCCCATGTCGCCTTCAATCTCGGCTTTCGGCGTAAGCGCCGCGACGGAATCAACGACCACTACGCTAACCGCACCTGATCGAACCAACATATCGGTAATTTCCAGCGCCTGCTCACCGGTATCCGGCTGAGACACCAGTAATTCTTCGACGTCAACGCCAAGCCGTTCGGCGTACTGTGGATCGAGCGCGTGTTCTGCGTCGATAAATGCCGCGGTTCCGCCGAGTTTTTGAATTTCGGCGACAACGTGCAGGGTCAAGGTCGTTTTACCCGACGATTCCGGGCCGAAAATTTCCACCACCCGGCCGCGCGGCATGCCGCCTACGCCGAGTGCGATGTCCAGTGTCAGCGAGCCTGTCGAGACAACGTCGATGTCTGGCATCGCTCCGCCATCGCCCATACGCATGATTGACCCGGTACCGAATTGCTTTTCGATCTGGGACAGCGCCGCTCCTAGCGCCTTTTGCTTGTTTTCATCCATAATTCATGTCCTTTCGTGGGGTAATTTCAGAGGTCATCTAAGCGCGGAATTATCGCATAAGTGCGGGTCCGATTTAATCGCTAATCGGGTATGCGAAACGAGAAAAAGTTCGTCGTCGACGGTCAGTCAGGCGGCTCCGGGGAACTGCCCGGCGAATCCGAGAAAAAGGGCGTGTCAGGCCGCAAGCGAGAAACCAAGTGCTGACGAAAATACCTCAGGATAAGGCTCGAATAAGTTCCTGTAGGGCGAATTCGACGGTCCTTGCCCGAATTTCACGCCGTTCGCCGGGGAAATGCTGGGCGATAGCCTGCACCGGTTGGGCGCCGACCGAAAAACCAAACCAGACTAAACCGACTGGTTTTTCATCCGTTCCACCGCCAGGCCCGGCGACGCCGGTGACCGCAACCGCAACATCAGTGTGGGTCGCCGTGCGAGCGCCTGCGACCATCTCGCTGGCCGTCTCGCCGCTGACCGCACCGTGCCGCTCCAATGTCATAGGGTTGACGTTCAGAAAGTTCATTTTGGCGGCGTTCGAGTAACTCACGATGCCCGCTTCGAACCAACCCGAACTGCCAGCTATCGCTGTCATACATTGCGCAATCCAGCCGCCAGTGCAGGATTCTGCGGTCGACATGAGCCAGCCACGCTCAGCGAGCGAATCGCCCAATTCGCGAGCCAGCTGCTCGAGCTGCTCTTGTGATGGTGCTGGCATCTCGGTCACCTCCGCCTGCGCTTGAAAAAATCTTTCAGAAGCCGCGCGCAATCTTCCTGGGCAACGCCGCCCATAACGTCAGCGCGATGATTGAGTTCCGCGTGTTGCAGCACGTTCATCACGCTGCCAGCCGCGCCAGCGCGTGGGTCCGTGGTACCGAATACGACTCGCGTGATGCGGCTGTGAACGATGGCGCCGGCGCACATGGCACAAGGCTCGAGCGTGACGTACAAAGTCGCTCCGGACAAACGGTAATTACTGGTCGCAAGGCACGCGTAGCGAATCGCCTCGATTTCGGCATGGGCGGTCGGATCATGATTGGCAATGCAGCGATTGTGGCCTAACCCGACCGCTTCATTATCAACAACAACAATCGCCCCGACTGGCACTTCGCCTATTCGCTCAGCTTCGTGCGCTTGTGCAATCGCCATTTGCATCCAGCGCAGATCGCCCCGCGCTGTTGAAGTCGGCATGGCAGTCATCACTCAGTGCCCTGACATTGGAGCCACTACTCCCACTCTATAGTTGCGGGCGGTTTTCCGGAGATGTCGTAGGCCACTCTGGATACGCCATCGACTTCGTTAATGATCCGACGCGAAACGAGTTCAAGGAAATCGTAAGGCAGGCGAGCCCAACCGGCCGTCATGAAATCGACGGTTTCCACGGCTCGTAGAGCGATGACGTAGTCGTAACTGCGCGCGTCGCCTTTGACCCCGACAGAGCGTACCGGTAGAAAAACTGCGAACGCCTGGCTGACCTGCTGGTAGAGATCGGCATTGCGTAGTTCTTCAATAAATATCGCGTCTGCGAGGCGCAGGATATCGGCAAACTCGCGGCGAACTTCGCCGAGAATGCGCACCCCCAAACCGGGGCCTGGAAACGGGTGGCGAAAAACCATTTCTGGCGACAACCCGAGTTCGAGCCCAACCTTGCGCACCTCGTCTTTGAACAGCTCGCGCAGCGGCTCAATCAATTTGAACTTCATGCCCTCGGGGAGCCCGCCGACGTTGTGATGGGACTTGATGACATGCGCTTTTCCGCTCGCAGCGGCGGCGGATTCGATCACATCCGGGTAAATCGTGCCCTGAGCTAACCACGCAACACCATCAAGTTGCTTGGCCTCAGCTTCAAAAACCTCGATAAATACGCGCCCGATCACTTTGCGCTTCTGCTCGGGATCTTCGATACCGTGCAAGGCGCCGAGAAACTGCTCGCTAGCATCTACGTGGCGAACATCGACCTGCATTTGCTCGGCGAACGTGGACATCACGTCAGCGGCTTCGTTCGCGCGCAACAATCCGTTATCAACAAAAACACAGGTCAGTTGCTGCCCGATCGCTCGGTGCAACAGAGCTGCCACGACCGACGAGTCGACTCCACCGGACAGACCAAGTAGCACGCGATCGTTACCAACCTCGGCACGGACCTTGGCAATGCTGTCGCTGATGATGTTCGAGGACGTCCATAACGAGTTGCATCCGCAAATATCGTGTACGAAACGCTCAAGAATGGCCTGCCCTTGCACGGTGTGCGTCACTTCCGGGTGGAACTGAACGCCATAGAACTTGCGTTCCTCGTCCGCGATTCCGGCGATGGGCGCGTTCTCGGTCGAAGCAATCAATTTAAAGCTTGGCGGTAGCTCCGTAACGTGGTCACCATGGCTCATCCACACGTCAAGGAAACCGTGCCCCTGTTCATTCGTCGCATCCTGAATATCTCGCAGTAACGTCGAGTGGCCGCGCGCGCGTACCCGCGCATAGCCGAACTCGCGTTCGCTCGATGCTTCGACACGGCCGCCGAGCTGTCTGGCCATCGTTTGCATGCCGTAGCAAATCCCAAGAACCGGAACTCCAAGGGTAAATACGCACTCTGGGGCGCGAAATTCGCTATTGGCGTTGACCGATTCCGGGCCGCCGGAAAGAATGATGCCGCGCGGCGCAAATTCCTGAATCGCCTCCGCGCTGATATCGAATGGGCGAATCTCGCAATACACTTGCGCTTCGCGAATACGGCGGCCGATGAGCTGCGTGTATTGCGCGCCAAAATCGAGCACAAGGATTCTGTCGCTATGTAGATCGCTGGCGGTAGTCATAGTGAAAATGTCGCCGGATTACGTGGCCGTGAACCGTCGCCCTACGCGCTAGTCGAGACGATAGTTAGGCGCTTCTTTTGTGATCTGCACATCGTGTGCATGACTTTCGCGAACCCCGGCGGCAGTTACCCGCAGAAACTTCGGCTTGGAACGAAACTCTTCGATATCCCGGCAGCCGGTGTAGCCCATTGCTGCCCGCAGACCGCCGGTCATCTGGTGGATGATCGCGCTTAACGAGCCCTTGTAAGGGACGCGCCCTTCGATACCCTCGGGGACGAGTTTCTCGATTTCGTCGCTTTCCTGAAAGTAACGATCGGACGAACCATGTTTTTGCGTCATCGCTCCCAGCGAGCCCATGCCTCGATAGGATTTGTAGGAGCGCCCCTGAAACAATTCCACATCACCGGGGGCTTCTTCAGTACCGGCAAACAATGAACCAATCATGACGCTGTGTGCGCCGGCCACAAGTACCTTGGCGATATCGCCCGAATAGCGCACGCCACCGTCGGATATAAGTGGGATGCCGTGCTTTTTCAGGCGCTCAGCAACATCACTGACAGCCGTTATTTGCGGTACGCCGATGCCCGTCACGATACGAGTGGTGCAGATTGAACCAGGCCCGATACCAACTTTCACTGCGTCAGCCCCGGCCGCGACCAGTGCGTCGGCCGCATCTCCGGTAGCGATATTGCCACCGATGACCTGAGCATCCGGATACTGTTCCTTGATCAAGCGCACGGTTTCAATCACGCCGCGCGAGTGGCCATGGGCGGTGTCGACCACAATCGCGTCAACACCTGCCTCGATTAGGCCGGTAACGCGCTCGTGAGTCCCTTCGCCCACGCCGACCGCCGCGCCGACGCGCAGCCGTTGATCGCTGTCCTTACAGGCGTTCGGGAACTCGTCTGCCTTTTGAATATCTTTTACAGTGATCAAGCCGCGTAATTCGAATGCGTCGTTGACGACCAGTACTTTCTCGATACGGTTGACATGCAGCAACGAGATAATTTCGTCCTTTTCTGCATTCTCACCGACGGTAATTAAGCGTTCCTTCGGAGTCATGATTTCCCTGACCGGGGCATCGAAGCGGCTTTCGAAGCGCAGATCCCGGCTCGTGACGATGCCGACCAGCATGCCATTGTCGACTACTGGTACGCCGGAAATCCCTTGCGCCCGGGTTAGCGCCAAAACCTCGCCGATACCCGTTTCGGGCGTGGTGGTGATGGGATCTCGAATCACGCCACTCTCGAATTTCTTGACCTGCCGGACTTGCTGGGACTGATCCTCGAGGCTCATGTTCTTGTGGATGATGCCGATCCCGCCATCCTGAGCCAAAGCGATGGCCAGACGAGCTTCGGTAACCGTGTCCATTGCGGCGGACAGAAGCGGCACTTTCAATTCGATATCACGAGTTAACAAAGAGCGTAAATCGGCTTCCCGAGGCAGAACTTCTGAGTAATCGGGGATGAGCAGGACATCGTCGAATGTCAAACCGTCGTCAGCGACGCGCATAGGGTGGGTTCATCCCGTAAAATGTGATCCCGCGATTATAGAGTTTTGCTGGTAGGCGGTAAATGTCATACAGACCTGAAGCTGGACGGAACGCTACTACGCCGGCAAAACCCGGCGCTGCTGCGACTCGTCCGGTCTATAGCGTCAGCGAACTCAACGAGACGGTCCGCAGCGTACTTGAACAGAATCTCGGCCTGGTCTGGGTTGCTGGCGAAATCTCCAACCTCGCCCGGCCAGCATCCGGGCATATTTATTTTTCCCTCAAGGACAAAGGCGCTCAGGTCCGCTGTGCCATGTTCCGTAATCGGGCATCACGCACGACGCTGCGCCCCGAAAACGGCCAGAGTGTGCTCGCGCAGGGACGCGTGACGCTTTATCCGGCGCGCGGCGAATTCCAAATCATCATTGAAACCCTGGAAGCGACGGGCGATGGGCTTCTGCGAGCCAAGTTTGAGCAACTGAAAGCCCGACTGAATGACGAGGGGTTGTTCAGCCAAGCGCTTAAAAGCCCGCTTCCAGCGTGGCCGAAAAACATTGGTGTAGTGACCTCGCCGAGCGGCGCGGCGTTGCACGATGTCCTCACGGTGCTAAAACGCCGTTGCCCCGCGATTCCGGTCATCGTTTACCCGACTCGCGTGCAGGGCGATGGTGCCGCCGGCGAAATTGCTGCTGCGATAGCGACCGCCAACCGACGCGCCGAGTGCGATGTGCTCATAATCGGTCGTGGTGGCGGGTCGCTCGAAGACCTGTGGTCCTTCAACGAAGAACACGTTGCACGAGCTATCCATGCCTCAACCATCCCCACCGTCAGCGCCGTCGGTCATGAGGTCGACTTTACGATTGCTGATCTGGTCGCCGATCTTCGTGCGGCAACGCCCTCTGCTGCGGCAGAGCTCGTGTCTCCGGATATCGTCAGCGCGCTGGGACAATTGGCCGCAAGCGAGAAACGCCTGCGCATGACGATGCATCACAGACTTTCGGGATTGCAACATACCGCCGCCGCGATGCAGGCCCGCCTGATCTCGCCTGAACGGCGCGTCGAAGCAGGCTATCAACGTGTTGACGAACTCTCGCAGCGCCTTTCGCTCGCGACTCAGACCCAAGTGAACCTTAAGCGAAGCGCACTGCAAACGTTAACCGCCCGTATCGAGGCACGAACACCGGGAGCGATGATGCATCTGGCAAGTGTTCAAATCGATCATTTGCTCAGCCGCCTGCAAAAATCGATTCTCGCGCAAATTTCCGAGCGTACGCAGAAACTCACCCACTTCGACAGCGTGTTACGCGCACTGGGCCCGGTAGCGACCCTGGAACGGGGCTATGCCATTGTCACCGACAGCGCGGGCAAGGTGATTCGAAATAGTTCTGACGTCGTTATCGACGATGTCGTGCACACGCAAGTGGCCGAAGGGAGGTTAAGCAGTCGCGTCACCGAAACGGAAAAGCCGAGCGACACCTGAATGAGGCGCCGTCAGATCGAATACTTGAGCCGATACCAAAGCCCGCCGACGTATTCATAGAGCGCGTAGTGGGACTGCGAAAACGCTTTCATCTCGGGTAGAAAATCAGCGAAGCCAAACGCAGACGGCGGCCGCGAGATAAAACCAAGCGGGGCAGGGACGACCGTGAAACCAGCGTTTTCAAACGCCCTTAGCGCTCGCGTCATATGGATGGCGTGCGTGACAAGAACGACGCGCGTGAAGGGAAACGCAACGCGGCTGAGGCGAGCGTTCTCCAGCGTATTGTTGCTTGCAGATTCGACCCATTCCACAGGGACACCGAAATCCTGCATCAGCGTGTCGCGCATCATCAAGCCTTCTGCGGTCGCCAATCCGGACGGACTTCCGCCGGTGACAGCGAGCGCTATGCCGGTTGCCCGATACAGCCGCGCTGCGTAACGCAGCCGTTCCAGGGTCAAACGCGAGACCTGATCGGTTCCCTGATACTCAGGGTTGTTGCGGAAGGCGCCGCCACCGAGAACCACGATGGCCTCAGCATCCGAATCTTTGATATCCGCTGCCTCAACGGCAGGATAGGTTTCCAGCGAGAGCGCCAGGATCGCCGCGGTCCACGGCATGGATAGCCCCCATAATGCTACGAATGCTGCGAACAACACCGTCCGGCCAAGGCGTTTCAAGAACACACCCAGTACCACGCCAGCAAGCGCAATCCCGATAATCAGTCCTGGCGGTAGCACCGCCAGTCTCAACAAGGCTTCCATCGTCGACGTGGTTAGCTACGCAAATCGCTCAAAATTAACTCACCGACCCACCGGCAGCCTGGATATCGGCATGGTAGGACGAGCGGACCAGCGGTCCGCTGGCGGCGTGTTCAAAACCGAGTTCGAGCGCATAGCGGCCAAGCGCATCAAACTCCTCGGGCGGCACAAAACGCTCAACCGCAAGATGAGCACGACTGGGCTGCAGGTATTGCCCCAGCGTGACACGGTCGCACCCGTGCGCGCGCAGGTCCTGTAGCACGCGCTGAATCTGTTCATGAGTTTCACCAAGTCCCAGCATCAATCCCGACTTCGTCGGAATTTGCGGAGCGGCTTGTTTAAACTGTCGAATTAAGTCGAGAGACCAATCGTAGTCCGAACCAGGTCGCACTTTCAGATAGAACTCGGGGACTGTTTCGAGGTTATGGTTGAACACATCCGGCGGCGCCTTTAACAGTTCTTCAAGCGCTCGCTCCATGCGACCGCGAAAATCAGGTACCAGGATTTCTATTTTGATGTCAGGCATGCGCTTGCGCACAGCGGCAACACAATCAGCGAAATGTCCGGCTCCGCCATCACGCAGATCATCTCGATCCACAGAAGTGATCACAACGTAGCTCAAGTTCATCTTCTCGATCGCGTTCGCAAGATGCTCCGGTTCGCCTGGGTCGAGCGGGTCAGGCCGACCATGTGCAACGTCGCAAAACGGACAACGGCGAGTGCACAAATGTCCCATGATCATGAAAGTCGCAGTTCCGTGAGCGAAACATTCGCCTAGATTGGGGCACGATGCTTCTTCGCACACGGTGTGCAATCCTTCATCGCGTAAAAGCTTTTTGAGCTCAAGGACTCGTGGCGCCGTGGGCGCGCGAGCTTTCAGCCAGGCGGGCTTTTTCGGCAAAGGGCCGTGCGTTGGTACGACCTTGACAGGTATGCGTGCGACTTTGTTCGCACCTCGCTGCGCCCGCGTCGGTCTCAAATCCGTTTTGTTTTCCATCTAGCCGGAATCTCCAGGGCAATTTCGCGCACCCAACGAATGGGGCTGTTCACTGTAGCTAAGCGAAACCGGCAATGCAGCAAATATATTCTGCGCTAGCGACGCTACGAACCCGCGACTGACGTCTTTGCAACGGTCAGGTCCACCGAGAGAGGACAACTGAGTCGCCTTCAGCCCGGCGTACCCACAGGGATTAATACGCTGATAGGGTTCAAGGTCCATGGCGACGTTCAGCGCAATCCCGTGGTAGCTGCATCCTTTACGAATGCGCAGCCCGAGTGCAGCAATTTTGGCGTCCCCGACGTACACTCCGGGCGCTCCGTCGCGACGCTGCGCTACGATCTGCAACTCCGCCAAATAATCGATGACCGCCTGTTCCAACCTGCGCACCAATTCCCGTGGACCAATCCCCACACGACGCACGTCAAGCAAGGTATAGACAAGCAGCTGTCCTGGTCCGTGGTAGGTAACCTGCCCGCCTCTGTCAGTAGGAATTACCTCGATGTCCCCTGGGGCGAGCAGATGTTCACGTTTCGCCGCCTTGCCGAGCGTGAACACACTCGGGTGCTCGACCACCCACATTTCGTCGTCAGTACGAGCATCGCGGCTATCGGTAAACGCCTTCATAGCCTGCCAACACGGTTGGTACGCTTGCAGGCCCAATTCGCGCACGACGATATTCACAGTGCCATCAGAATCTCAGGTGTGGCAGTCAACTCAGCGTAGACCTCGTCTAGTTGCGCCCGGCTGTGAGCCTCAATCGTGACCGTAACTGATTGATACTTCCCGGCGCTACTGGCGCGCTTTGCAATCTCGTGAATGCAGTCTTCGTCTACATGCCGAGCGACAATCGCGGCCACTTGTTGCTCAAACCCGTCCGTCGCATTGCCGATGACCTTGATCGCGAAGCGGCACGGAAATTCCATCAGGCTCGGGGCTGGTGTCGTCATAGGTTCAACATTATTCTCGGCTTTGCACGTGTTGTCGCGCGGTGTCCTGGAGAAGACGGACCAGATGAAATTGCGGGTTGGTCTCGGGATCAGGATAGATAGGGCAGCTAGTTGGGTAACAAGTTACTTTAATTCCAACACCTAATGTACCAGAATCAGAAGGGTAATCGGATTCTAAGCATACCTAAAACAATTCGGGGAGGGGGAGGATGGAAGACATCCTGATCGCGCTCTACTACGTTTCAGCGATCGTAATAATCATCCTGCATTACACAGGATGGCTGGAAGACCGCGCCATGGAATGGGTGGTGTACCTCGTGGCAGTTCTGCTGTTTCCAATGTTGTACTTCGCTTATACGCCCTAACGCTTAAGCCAGGCTAGCCCCGGATCTGCATGGCCGCGACGTTGAATATCGAACACGTCTGGCTTAGCGCAGCTTTACAGACTCTGTTCAAAGGGGCACGGACTATTTCTCCCAGGTGCCCGAATCGGGAAGCCTGCGCAATTCCAAGCCGATTCCGGCGAAATTGATTTACTGATGTGCGAGCCTCCGGCAATCCGTCCATGTTTTGCCAGGTCGCCTTCATATCGCCACGCGCCCTTCCTCTGGGCATCTAGGAATTATGAGACCTGCGACGGTTAGTAAAACCGAGCGCACGGAGTACCAAGCCAAATCCTGTCATTGTGCGAAAAGAACGTAGAATCAGCGTGCTCAACCGCTGGAAGCACAGAGCTGACAGACCTCGACATCAATGGAGCCAGAACCGGCGCAAGATCATGCCAATAGTGGATGCAACGGATTCCCCGCCGGCGCTCAGTATCTCAGGTCTGACGAAGGTCTATAGCAGCGGCCTTGAAGCGTTGGGTGGCATCGATCTCAAAGTAGCCGATGGCGATTTCTTTGCTCTGCTCGGTCCAAACGGCGCCGGCAAATCCACAACCATCGGCATCGTTAGCTCGCTGGTTCGCAAAACATCCGGCAACGTAAAAATTTTCGGCATCGATATTGATATCGATTTCGCATCGGCCAAATCGCATATTGGTTTGGTTCCTCAAGAGATAAATTTCTCCCAGTTCGAAACGGTCGAAGAAATCGTTCTCAATCAGGCCGGCTATTACGGCATCAATCGACGCACAGCACTTGAACGTGCCGAAGTCTACCTGCGGGAACTTGCGCTCTGGGATCGTCGTAGTGAAATATCTCGCAACCTGTCCGGCGGTATGAAGCGACGCCTGATGATCGCTCGCGCGTTGGTCCATGAACCGCGATTGCTGATCCTCGATGAACCGACTGCCGGCGTTGATATTGAGATACGTCGCTCCATGTGGAGTTTCCTCGCGAATCTTAACGCTGCAGGAACGACCATCATCCTGACAACCCACTACCTCGAAGAAGCCGAATTACTGTGCCGAAACATCGCCATCATCGATAAGGGCAGCATTATTGAAAATACGTCCATGCGCGTATTGCTGGCCAAGCTGCACTCAGAAAGTTTTATCTTCGACTCCGCTACGGCGATAACTTCGCTACCCGCTATGAAGGTGGCCGAACTGACCTTAATCGACGAGCACAAATTCGAGGTGGTTATTGATAAACATCAGAATCTCAATGAAGTGTTTGAACGGCTCAGTGCGGCCGGAATAACCATTCGCAGTATGCGAAATAAAAGTAATCGGCTGGAAGAATTATTCCTCGACCGGGTTAACAACAATGCGTGAACTCACGCCGACGCGATCACAAATACCGTCTCGACGCGAACTTTACGTGACGGCGTTTCGCACGATTGTGACTAAAGAGCTCAATCGCTTCCTGCGCATCTGGCTGCAAACCATACTGCCTCCAGCGATCACGATGGGACTGTACTTCGTGATTTTCGGCAATTTGATTGGGCCGAGAATCGGACTGATGTCCGGTTTTGCTTATATGCAATACATCGCGCCGGGTATCATCATGATGGCGATCATCACCAACTCGTATTCGAATGTCGTATCGTCTTTCTTCGGCGCCAAATTTCAGCGCCATATCGAAGAGATTTTGATTGCCCCCGTACCCAATGCACTGATACTTGCCGGCTACATCTGCGGCGGAGTCAGTCGCGGCATCATCGTTGGTATTCTGGTTACCGTAGTTGCGTTATTTTTTACCGACCTAAAGATTCATTCTTACGCGGTCACTATCAGTGTCGTGGTACTCACTTCAGTGCTGTTTTCCCTGGCGGGATTCATCAACGCAATTTATGCCAAGAAGTTCGATGACATTTCAATCGTGCCGACTTTCGTGCTGACACCGCTGATCTATCTCGGTGGGGTGTTCTATTCGGTCGATTCGCTGCCCGAATTCTGGCGTCAGGTGTCAATGTTCAATCCAGTTCTGTATATGGTGAACGCTTTTCGATACGGCATGCTGGGGATTTCTGATATCGGACTTCTTCACGCTTTCACAGTCATCATTGTATTTGTCGTACTCCTGACGACGCTCAGTCTGAACCTACTTAATCGTGGAGTAGGTCTACGCGCCTGATGTCACGAACTGACGCTTGTGGTCCTGCATGTGTGCGTACACGCGAGCTGCTATCGGGTAGCTGTTCCCGTCCCCAATGACGTGCCCGTCGAGTTCGTAGACACAAGCTGTTTCACGGGTCGAGCTGGTGATCCAGATCTCTTCTGCCTCGCGCAGTTGAGCGGGCGAAATGTCTTCTTCGGAAACCGGCGTACCGAGCCGACTCAATGCGTCCAGAATCTCGCTACGCGTAACGCCTGCAAGAATTTTTTCGGACAATGGTGGCGTTTTAACTTGTCCCGAAGACACAACAAAAACATTACTTGCCGCGCCTTCGGTAACTAAGCCGTCACGCACTAGCAAAACCTCGTCTACCCCCTTGGCCACGGCCTGATTACGCAGCAAGACATTGGGAAGTAAGGAGGTCGACTTGATATCACAACGAGCCCAGCGCGGATCAACCATCGTGATCGCCCGCACGCGCGATGGTTGAGAAGGAACGTGCATTGGACGGCACATGGCAAATATCGTTGGGACAATACCCGCAGGGGCTGCGTGATCGCGGACGGCCACACCTCGACTGACTTGTACATATATCGAGCATTGAGCGACATTGTTCAATGCGACCAGTTGTTCAAGGCAAGCACGCCACTCATCGACCGCCAAAGGATTGATGATTCCTATCTCGGCGAGGCTGCGAGCAAATCGCGCCAAATGCTTATCGATAAATAGCAGAGTGCCGGAGGATACTGGAATGACCTCGTAAACCGCGTCGCCAAAGATAAAGCCGCGATCCAGTACGGAAATTTTGGCCTCGGCAAGCGGTAGAAACTTGCCGTTCAAATAGCAAACTGACGCCTCGTCGAGATTCATTCAAACAGCAGCATAACGTCGTCGATGGTGCGGGACACGAATGCACCCAGCGCGACCGCCTGCCTGGCGATCAGAGGAACTTGCGCGATTTCCTCGCCATCCAGTTCGACAACGATGTGTCCAAGCAACTGGCCTTTAACGATAGGAGCCACGATCGGGTTATCCAATTTTGCAGCGGCTTTAAGGTCGTCATAACTGCCGCGTGGGATGGAAACGTAGACGTCGTGTGCGGGCCCGATGTCCAGCGCCTGCTCAGCACCTCGCCACACTTTCGCAGTAGTAACAACATCGTCAAGCTTATACAGATGTTTAGTCTCGAAAAAACGATAGCCGTAGTTGAGCAAAGTGTGGCTGGCTTCCGTTCGCGCGCGATCAGATTTGGTGCCCATCACGGCCGCTATCAGTCGTGTACCGTCGCGGAACGCTGACGAGGCCAGGCAATAGCCTGCACTTTCCGTATGTCCGGTCTTAATCCCATCAACCGTAGGGTCACGACTCAACAGGCGGTTGCGATTAGGTTGCCGAATATCGTTGAAGACGAACTCGTTTAGCGCGAAGCGCGCGTAGATATCCGGGAATTCTCGAATGAGCGCGGACGAAAGCAAGGCAATGTCGCGAGCGGTAACGTAGGTGTTCGGATCAGGGAGTCCGGTGGCGTTGGCAAAAGAGGAATTCAGCATCCCTAGTTGGCGAGCATGGTCGTTCATCACGGCGGCGAAAAGATCTTCGCTGCCGGAGACATGTTCGGCGAGGGCAACGCTGGCGTCGTTACCTGACTGCACAATGACACCATTTAGTAAATCGTCTACCGAGACCTGCTTACCGACTTCGATAAACATTCTCGAACCTTCCATGCGCCACGCTTTCTCGCTGATCAAAACTTGATCGGTGAGACTTACGAGGCCTGCACGCAGCGCGTGAGCTGCGACGTAGACCGTCATGACTTTGGTAATGCTGGCCGGATCGACTCGTTCGTCGGCGTTATTCTCAGCCAGAATCTGGCCACTCATATGATCCATCAAAATAAAGGATCGGGAATCAATGGTCGGCACGGGCACTGGCGCTCGAGCATGCCCGCATAACGGCGCAACAAGAAACACGAACACAAGACATCGCAGCGCGATCGCAAACTGGTCAGTCGCGTTGAGTTGAGCTGACTGCTCGCGGTATGCGAAAGAATACATCGACATTCAGGTAATAACCTTCAAGAAAGAATCTGCTCAGTTGCTGACGAAATGGTGCTCAGAGATCCCGATGCTCGCCAAGGCGGCAACCAGGCTGTCAGCGGCAGCGACACTCATGACAGGCCCAATCTGTACTCGGTGCAGGGTCGAACCGGCGGTGAAAACTTGCGTGATACCGACCTTCCCTGCGACCACCCGGGTTAGTTTGTCGACCAGCGCTTGAGCATTCTGACGCTCACGAAAAGCGCCAACCTGGAGGTAGACGCCGGACTGCTGCGAATTCGCCGGATACTGTACGTTCCGAGCCGTGCGCTGCCCCTCGCTCGATGGGTCAATTGCGTTGATTTGGACAAACGCCGTGCCCTTCTCCACGACGCCTAGCTTCAATGCCGCGGCGTACGACAAATCGATGACGCGGTTGTCATGAAACGGACCGCGGTCGTTAACCTTAACGACCGCGCGACGCTGGTTATCGAGATTGATGACTTCAACATACGTCGGTAACGGCAGACCTTTGTGTGCCGCAGTCATCTTGTACATGTCATAGACTTCGCCACTCGAGGTTTTGCGCCCGTGAAATTTCTCCCCGTACCACGAAGCGACGCCGCGCTGTGAGAACCCCGCTGCGGTCTTGAGGGTGTAATAGCGCTTCCCGAGAACCTCATACGACGCCGGATTTCCGTATTTGCTTTTGGCTTCTACTTTAGGAACCGCGTCAGCCACGTCCGTAGGTGCGCGGCGCTTACCAGGCCCATCGCGTTCGACAGTCGTACTGCAGCCACACAGCAACAGCACCGCAAAAAACAGTCCCGTACGCGAGCGCTCCATTCGTTTCGCGTGCGAGGCCGGCATACTAATCGCCCTGCTCGTTGTACTTAGCGCGAATTGCGGCGGCAAGTTGGGCGACGGCCATGGCGTATTTGACGCGTGGGTTGTAGCGACTTATGACGTAGAAATTAGTGTACCCGAGCCAATATTCATGCCCGTCACGCGCGGTCAATTGAAAGAGTGTGGCACTTTCGTCCTGGTTCGAGTTTTCTACCGTCGGTCGGATGTTCCCGCGCTCGAACTCCGCTAAGGTTTTCGCAGGCTTAATACTCTTCTGCAGGAATGCGTCTACGTTCTCGCTCGCAACGCGCGCCGGCGACATCACTGGTGCATCCGGGATCCAGCCATGGTGGGTGAAATAGTTCGCGACACTGCCAATGGCGTCTGCGGGAGACGTCCAAATGTCACGCTTGCCGTCGTCATTAAAATCGACCGCAAGTTTGCGATAGTTCTCAGGCATGAACTGCGGAATACCCATTGCGCCGGCATACGAGCCGAGCAATGACATCGGGTCCAAGCTATCTTCGCGAGCCAGCAGCAGAAAATGCTCAAGCTGAGCTGCAAAAAAGCGCCCCCTTTTAACGTTGTTGCCGGGGTAGTGAAAAGCCAAAGTCGCCAATGCCTCGATGACTTTATAGCTCCCGGTGACGCGGCCATAGGAGGTCTCAATACCGATAATGGCGACGATAATCTCTGGCGAGACACCGGTCTTTTCCGTAGCTTGTTCAAGCGTTGCAAGGTTCTCGCCCCAAAACTTGACGCCATCGCGTATGCGTTTGTCGGAAATGAACAGCGCCCGGTACTCCCACCACGGTTTCACTTTCTCGGCCGGGCGGGACATCAGTTCGAGAATCCGGTCTGAGCGTTCGGTCCCTTCAAACAGCTTCTCGAGCTTAGCTTTGTCAAAGCCATGATCCGATTCCATGGATTGGATGAATTCGCCGAGTGCGGCAGGGTCCAGCGGCGCCGAAAATACGCTCGCGGGATAGCAAAGTACGACCAGTAAGGCGAAGACTGAATTCAATTTCATAGCTGTGATGTCGTGCGATCCAAAGTTAGCTTTGCGCGTGGAAGATCCGATGCGTCTGGATCGACATGAGAATACCGAACCCGATCAGGATAGTCACCAATGAGGTCCCACCATAACTGACCAGGGGCAAGGGTACCCCAACGACAGGAAGTTGCCCGGTGACCATGCCCATATTGACGACGATGTAGATAAAAAATGTGAGGGTGAGTGCGCTTGCGACCAGGCGTCCGAACATTTCCTGAGCTTCCACGGCAATGCGTATACCGCGCGCGATGATTAGTGCGTAGGCGATAAGCAATACCACCACGCCCACGAGGCCGAATTCCTCGCAATAGACGGCGAAAATAAAATCTGTCGCACGCTCTGGAATGAACTCAAGGTGCGACTGCGTACCGTTCAGCCAGCCTTTTCCATAAATCCCGCCCGAGCCTACCGCGATCGTGGATTGAATAATGTGATATCCGGCGCCGAGAGGGTCTTGCTCTGGATTGAACAAGGTAAGAACGCGTCGTCGTTGATAATCGTGCATGGCAAACCACGCGAGTGGCGCAGCCGCCAGGCCGAGCAACGCGCTATTGCGCATGAACCGCCAGCTTATTCCTGCGAAATACAGGACGAATATCCCCGAGGACGCGACCAGAATAGCGGTTCCCAAATCAGGCTGCTTAACGATCAACGCCGCCGGTACCAGCACAAGGAGTACTGACACCGCAATGGTCGACGGCTGCGGCGGAAGAACTTTTTCCGAAAGGAATGCTGCGACGGTAAGTGGCACCGCCAGTTTCATCAACTCGGACGGTTGAAAACGAACAAAGCCGAGATCAAGCCAGCGCTGTGCACCTCGTCCGGTCCCGACGAACATCACCATAACCAGCAGCACCAATCCGAGCAGATAAATTACCGGTACCCAGCGAGAGAGCGTGCGGGGCGAAATTTGTGCGACACCGAGCATCGCAACGAATCCGATACCGAGGCGAATTAGTTGCTTCACGACGACTTCGGACGATTGTTCTGACGCGCTATACAGGACCACAGTACCCAGCAAACACATCACCATTACACTGCCGACCAACGACGCATCGATGTGCAGGCGACCCCAAAGCCCTTCTGCTCTATCCATCACTCGATACCGGGTCGGGCTCGTCTTCGGCGAAAAACTCGTCAATCAAACGACGTGCAATTGGCGCCGCAACGCTGCTGCCGCCACCACCATTTTCGACCACCACGGCGATGGCGATACGAGGCATATCAAGCGGTGCAAAAGCGATAAAGAGTGCGTGGTCCTTAAGGTGGTCCGGTACTTCCTGCGTCTTCGCATCAACATCCTGGGCCACTCCGTACACCTGCGCGGTCCCAGTTTTACCAGCGAACAGGACGGGTGAACCTGCCCCACTTGCGCGCGCTGTGCCGGTCGCCCCGTGCACCACTGCGTGCATCCCTGCGATCACAATGTCCCAGTGTTTGTCGTCATCCAGGTCTACACTCGCCCGACGGTAAATATCCGCCTGAATCGGTGGTTGCTCCTCGCCCCCTTCAATCTGTGCGAGAAAATGCGGCACCATTGCCTCCCCTCTGGTTGCAAGAATCGAGGTGGCATAGGCCAGTTGCAGCGGCGTGGTCAGCATGAATCCCTGTCCGATTCCGGCGATCAATGTCTCACCCGGGTACCAGGGAAGGTTGCGGGTCCGACGTTTCCATTCGGGCGACGGCAAAAGTGCAGCACCTTCACCTGGAACATCGACGCCCGTAATCTGCCCGAGACCGAAACGGGCCAGCATCTGATGCAAGCGCTCAATACCAAGTTCTTCCGCCAGCTTGTAATAATAAACATCACAGGATTGGGCGAGAGAATGTTCCAAATCGACATGCCCGTGTCCGCGCTTCAGCCAATCTCTGTAACGGTGAGTGGTGCCGGGCAGGGAATACCATCCCGGACACCATGTTTGTTGATCTGCCTGTCGCGTTCCGAACTCGAGACCTGCTAGAGCGACGAACGGCTTCACAGTCGAACCTGGCGGGTATTGGCCCTGCAGAGCACGATTAAACAGGGGGCGCTCTGCCGAGGTACTCCAGCTCCGGTACAACGTGCGACCGATTCCATTCACAAAGGCGTTTGGATCGTATGAGGGCGTGCTGGCGAAAACCAGAATTCCACCGGTGGCTGGATCGATTGCGATGACAGCCCCTTTACGACCCGCCATAGCTTCTATCGCCGTAGTCTGCATTCCGACGTTGAGCGTGAGATGTAGATCGGCACCGGGAATCGGGGCCGTTCGTTCAACGACGCGAAGTATTCGTCCCTGCGCGTTGACTTCCACTTTCTGATATCCGACCTGACCGTGGAGCGATTCTTCTCGGGATTTCTCTATGCCCGTTTTGCCGATATGGGTGGTTGCGCTGTAATTGGCCTGATCAATCGAATCGAGGTCAGGTTGCGATATTCTCGCCACGTAGCCGATTACGTGCGCCGTGGCCTCTGCCAGCGGATAGTGTCTGGACAGACCGGCTTCGACAAAGAACCCGGGGAATCGAAAGCGATTCACCGAAAATATCGCGAGTTCTTCCGGTGTGAGGTCGCTTCTAAGTGTTACGTGCTCAAAACGCCGGGAATGGCGCACTTGCCGAGAAAAACGTTCAAGCTCTTCTTCTCTCAGACTGAGTAAGGAGGCTAATTCACGTAACGTTGCGTCAATCTCGGGGGCGTTTTCCGGGACCACAACAAGATCAAATGATGGCCGATTCTCTGCCAGCACGACGCCATCGCCGCTGTATATCACACCTCTGGGCGGAGATAACGGTACGATTTTTAATCGATTTTCGTGCGATAGCGTTGTGAAGTGGCCGTGGTTGATGACTTGCAGAAAAACCAGCCGCCCGAGAATCACGCAAACCAGCACCCCCATAAACGCACAGGCGACAATAACCCGGGTCTGGAATAAACGCCGTTCGGTATCGACGTTTCTAAGTGTCGGGAGCGATTTCACAGTGGCTTAACCTGACGGCAGGACGGTGCGCTGCTCCGGCGGCCGAAGGTTATCGTTGACGCGAAAAGCATCAAGCGACGCGGGCGCGCCGCCTAACATCTCGTAAAATGACGTAAGTCCACGGCCACAGCAGAGCGGTGGTCAATGTCCCGAGAAGATAACTCGGACCGTATTTCACTGAGCCGAGCAAATCATAGATTTGCCACATCACCGCTAGATAGACCAACACGACCAGAGCAACAAACGCGGTTTGTTGCACGATCGGAAACACCCGAATGCGCTGATGATATTGCAGGGAAATATACGCGACGAACGCGAGTCCAAACGCGTGTTGCCCGAGAATTGACCCATGCAGGACATCGAGAATTAAACCAAGGCACCAACCGCAAATAACGCCTACACGTTGCGGAAGAGCGATACACCAGTAGACCAGAACCATCGCGATCCATGCCGGCCGCCACGCGAGCGCCCAATCGGGCACCGGAATTGCTGTGAGCATAAACGCGATAATAAAGCTCAGCGCAATTACCCAGGCGCGTTGTGGTTTGTCGATCACCCGGAGTGCCTCATCGCGGGTCCAGCGCGGACACGCGTTCGTCCTCGAACGAGTTCGGCCGCGGTCCGAGCAGCAAGACCTGGCGTGAGCGGCCCACTTTCGCACTGGGCTCGACAACGACAGTGGTAAACGATGAACCAGGTTCGACTGAGATGTCCTTAATGCTGCCAACTGGATAGCCAGCCGGGAAGCGTTGCCCCAAACCAGATGTCACAACCAGATCGCCGAGCTTGATATCGGCGTTAGTTGAGACAAATGACAAATGAAGTTCATCTGCGCGCTCGACGCCTACTGCGATCGTTCGCAAACCGTTTCTATTGATAAGTACAGGCAACGCATGGCGCGTGTCAGTGATGAGGAGTGCGGTCGCCGAAAACGGTCCCACGTGAGAAATCTGGCCGATGACGCCGAACGCGTCCAGCAGTGGCTGGCCAACATAGACACCTTGATTGGAACCTTTATCGACGACAATTTGGCGAGCCGAAGGGCTGGTCTCTATGGCAAGTACGTCAGCAACAATGACGTCCTGATCAAAAATCACTGAAGAATCGAGTAAACCGCGCAAACGTTCGTTCTCACGTTCGAGGGACGCGTAGCGCTGAGAGCGAGTGCTCAACATCAAGTTTTCAGCTTTTAAGCGCTCGTTTTCGCTGAGCAAATGCGTACGGGAACTAACGCCCCGCGCAATAGCGGCCCCAGCGTCCACCGGGGCGTTGACGACCACCTGTACGGGATAGATGAGGATGGACAGTGCCGCGCGAATTGACGCCAGATGGTCGTTACTGTGGTCAATCGAAATACACAGGAACGAGAAGATCGCGCACGTGGCGAAGCGTACCGTCGACGATGGGGCATTGATAAATAGGGGCTTAATGACAGCCTCCCATGCTAGTCACGCCTGCGCAAAATCATTCGAGCGCTAATATCTCTGGTCCTTGCTCTTCGATCATTTCGAGAACCCGGCCGCCACCTCGGGCCACGCACGTCAGCGGGTCCTCAGCGACAATGACAGGTAGCCCGGTCTCTTCCATGAGCAACCGATCGAGATCTTTTAGCAATGCACCGCCGCCCGTCAGCACCATGCCTCTTTCGGCAACATCTGAACCCAGCTCAGGCGGGGTGTTTTCGAGCGCGGTTTTGACCGCCTCGACGATTCCGGCCAGTGGTTCCTGCAGTGCTTCCAGAATTTCGTTACTGTTGAGCGTAAAGCTGCGCGGCAAACCTTCCGCCAGATTGCGACCTTTGATTTCGATTTCCCGAACTTCGTTGCCGGGATAGGCACAGCCAATTTCGTGCTTGATGCGCTCGGCGGTCGCGTCGCCAATCAAACTGCCATAGTTGCGCCGCACATAGTTGATGATGGCGTCATCGAAGCGATCACCCCCGATTCGTGCAGAGTCGGAGTAGACAATGCCGTTCAACGAAATAATCGCGACCTCGGTCGTGCCTCCACCAATATCAAGAACCATTGAGCCACTGGCGTCACTGACCGGCATCCCAGCGCCGATCGCGGCCGACATCGGTTCCTCAATCAAATATACTTCGCGGGCGCCGGCACCTTGCGCCGACTCCTTGATGGCACGTCGCTCGACTTGGGTCGAACCGCATGGTATGCAGACCAATACGCGCGGACTTGGTTTGAACAACTGGTTGCCGTGAACTTTGCGAATAAAGTGTTGCAACATTTTCTCGGTCACTGTGAAGTCAGCAATTACGCCGTCTTTCAGCGGACGAATCGCTTCTATGTGACCGGGCGTGCGACCGAGCATACGCTTGGCCTCGGCCCCGACAGCAGCAATCGCCTTAGGATTGTTCGAATCGCGGCCGCGTCGGATGGCGACCACAGACGGCTCGTTCAGAACGATACCTTTGCCGCGCACATATATCAGTGTGTTTGCCGTACCGAGATCGATAGACAAATCATTGGAGAACATTCCTCGCAGCGTGCGAAGCATTAAGATGAATCCTTATAACGGGCGGAGCGTCGCGAGAGCGGCGATACCGCGTGATGACCTGGGTTTGCCAGTGCTGCGTTATGACGCATTCGCCCCCTCACGGAGTCGCGTGAAATTCGAATTGCAGCCCTGCGGCCGACGGCGATTCGAAGGTCCGGCGATTCGCTGTAAAATAGCGCAGTAATGTAACAGTGCGTTCGCTTTGTAGCAAGTGCGCAACACGAAAAAATTCTTTCTAATCAATAAACTATTCGAGATACCTGCATGTCAATCAGCGACGACGAAGTCCGCGCCATGGCAAAGCTAGCCCGGCTGGCGATCGAAGAAAGTGATATCCCCATTTACGCCGAACAGGTCTCGCATATCCTTGAGCTGGTGGGCCAGATGAACGATGTCGACACCACAGACGTCGAACCGATGGCTCACCCCCAGGATCTGGTTGCCCGTCTGCGACCTGATCGCGTCACAGAGTCGGACAATCGGGATGCGTTCCAGCGCAACGCCCCACGGACGGAGGACGGCCTGTACCTCGTACCGCAGGTCATTGAATAACCGCATGAGTGATCAATTTCCGAGTTCGGTCGCCCAGCTTGCAGCTGGCCTGCGCGATGGTGAGTACTCTAGTGTTGAGCTGACAAAGGCCTATCTGACGCGGATTTCGGAGCACGACGATGCGCTCAACAGCTTTATTACGGTCTGCGACGAAAGCGCTTTGGCTCAGGCTCGGGCGGCTGACGCCGCGATCGCCGCGGGTGCCGCGAATAATCTTTGCGGCGTGCCTTACGCCAATAAAGATATTTTTTGCACGAGCGACGTCCGCACAAGCTGCGGCTCGAAAATGCTCGATAACTTCATCGCGCCCTACGACGCCGGAGTGGTGGAACGGCTGAATGCGGCCGGCATGGTGATGCTCGGCAAGACGAACATGGACGAGTTCGCGATGGGCTCCTCGAATGAAACCAGCTTCTACGGCCGAACCTGCAATCCCTGGGATTTGTCCCGGGTTCCGGGCGGATCTTCGGGCGGCTCGGCAGCGGCTGTCGCGGCCTCTTTGGCCCCCATCGCCACAGGCACGGACACTGGAGGCTCAATTCGCCAGCCGGCGGCGTTTTGCGGGATCAGCGGTTTAAAACCAACCTACGGGCGGGTTTCCCGCTACGGCATGATTGCTTTTGCGTCTAGCCTTGATCAGGGGGGACCGATGGGCCGCACAGCCGAAGACCTCGCGCTGTTAATGAACGTGATCGCCGGTTTTGATGAGCGCGATTCGACATCATTGGAGATGCCCGACGAGGACTTTGGCCGACTGCTCAACAAGCCAATCGAGAACGCTCGGATAGGCGTACCGAGCGAATATTTCGGACCCGACCTAGACGCAGAAATCGGTGCGTTACTGGAGCGTGCGATTGCCGAGTTCGAAAAGCTGGGAGCGACCATTTGCGAAGTTTCGCTACCCAACTCGCAATTAGCCATACCGGCTTACTACGTCATCGCGCTTGCAGAATGCTCATCCAACCTGTCCCGCTACGACGGCATTCGCTTCGGGCATCAGTGTGAGAATGCTGTGGATCTCACGGATTTATATGAACGCTCCCGGGCCGAGGGGTTCGGCGAAGAAGTAAAACGGCGCATCCTGGTCGGGACTTACGCACTGTCTTCCGGCTATTACGATGCTTACTATCGCAAGGCCCAGCAGATAAGGCGCCTCATAAAACAGGATTTCGTAAACGCATTCGACGACGTCGACTTTCTTATCGGCCCGACGACCCCAGACGTAGCTTTTACGGCCGGGTGCCACTCCTCTGACCCGGTCACGATGTATTTGAGTGATATCTATACAACGGCTGTGAATCTTGCAGGGTTACCCGCCTTATCAATCCCCGCCGGCCAGGTATCCGGCTTGCCGGTTGGCCTCCAGCTAATCGGTAATTATTTTTCTGAAGCTGCCATGCTCGGACTAGCTGATCGCTACCAAAAGAATTCGAGTTGGCACCTGTCCCACCCTTCGGAAATCTGTGCGGGGGGCCCGTCATGAATTGGGAAACTGTTATTGGCCTGGAAGTGCACGCCCAACTATCGACGGACAGCAAAATTTTCTCAGGCGCATCGACAGCGTTCGGCGCCGAGCCCAATAGTCAGGCTTGCGCAGTCGATCTCGGATTGCCAGGTGCTCTGCCGGTTGTCAATATTCGCGCGGTGGAAATGGCTGTGAAATTCGGCCTGGCAGTAAACGGCCGCATCGCGTCGCACTCGATATTTGCGCGCAAGAACTACTTTTACCCGGACCTTCCCAAGGGCTACCAAATCAGTCAGTACGAGGACCCGATCGTTTCAGGCGGCGTACTTCCAATCGACTTCGACGGCGGCATTACCGACATTCAACTCACGCGTGCTCACCTTGAGGAAGATGCCGGGAAATCTGCGCACGGCAATGTGCTGGGGGCAACAGGAATTGATTTGAATCGAGCTGGCACCGCCCTACTGGAAATCGTTTCCGAGCCAGTGATGCGTAGTGCAAAAGAGGCGGTTGCTTACCTGCGAGAACTTCACCAGTTAGTCCAGTATCTGAAAATTTGCGATGGCAATATGGAGGAAGGATCGTTTCGCTGCGACGCGAACGTTTCAGTCCGACTAAAGGGCGACACCGAGTTCGGGACACGCACTGAAATAAAAAACCTGAACTCGTTCCGTTTTGTCGAACGCGCCATAGATTTCGAAGTTGAACGGCAGATTGATGTGCTGACTGAAGGCGGGTCGATTACTCAGGAAACCAGACTCTACGACACCGAAGCAGGAGAGACTCGCTCGATGCGCGGCAAAGAAGACGCTCACGACTACCGATATTTCCCAGATCCAGATCTTTTGCCCGTGCACGTTGCACCCGAATTTATCGAGGACCTATCTGTACAGCTCCCTGAGCTCCCGCGCGCGAAACGACAACGGTTCGTTACCGATTACGAATTGTCGCAGGACGATGCAAGTTTGCTGACAGGCTCAGCCGAAACGGCGGCGTATTTCGAAGCCTGCCTCGCGGCTGAGGCTGTAGATCCCAAAGCGCTGTCAAACTGGATTGTTGGCGAGCTGTTTGCCGCGCTAAACGAAGCCGGTTTGAAGATCGAATATTGCCCGATCAAACCAACGGACTTCTCCGTCCTCATCGAGCGAATTAGCGACGGCACGATTTCCGGGAAAATGGCCAAAGAAGTGTTTCAGGCCATGTGGGATGGAGAAGGTAATGCGGACGAAGTTATCGATGCACGTGGCCTTGAACAAATTTCCGACTCCGCGGCGATCGAGGCGGCGGTAGACGAAGTGATCGCGGAGAACTCCGACCAAGTCGCCCAATTCCGAGCGGGGAAAGAGAAGGTACTTGGTTTCCTGGTTGGCCAGGTAATGAAGAAAACGAAAGGGCAAGCTAATCCTAAGGTCGCTAATGAACTGATGAAAAAGCAGTTGGGTGATGGAGAATAGTTTTGCTCGATGCAGACGGCAATAGAGAATTTCCGAAGACAACGACATCAACGGACAGTCCTAGCGTAATCCTGAACCGGCTACTAAAGGTAGTGAATTTGATGTGACATCGCTAATTAGCAGTCTCTTGAATTTTTACGGTCTACGAAATACCCGACTCGCGGATCACTCGTGTGGCGCGTCTCCTCGATCAAATTTCATCAGTAGAGGCCCAAACATAAAAAAATCAGCAACGAGCGCAGAGAAAATGATTATCGCAGTTAACATTCCCATACTTGCATTCAGATAAAAATCGGACGTCGCAAGCAAGCCGAAGCCAGCAACCAAGACTGTCGTCGTGACTATGAGGGCCTTTCCTACAGCTGAATAAGCCGATCTTATGGATTGTTCGGCATTCAATCCGAGTTGCCTGCGTGCTCTGAGATATTTCGATAGAAGATGGATCGTATCGTCGATGACGATTCCAAATGTCATCGCAGTTACGACCGAAAGCGAAATCCCCACCTCGCCTACGAAGAGACCCCACAGCCCGAAGCCGATTACAGCCGGGATGAGATTAGGAATTAGGCTAATTATTCCGATCTTTACCGATCTGAATACAAACATTAGCAACACCGAAACCGCAATTAGGGCAGCGGTGGTCCCGATTAGCATGCTGGTAATGTTTCGATGTCCGATGTTAGCGAACATCAGTGTCGTCCCGCTTCCTGTCACGCTCTCAACTGAAGCAGCGTGGTCCCTTACCCACAGTTCGACTCTGTCGTTGAACGCTATAACTGCGTTACTAGATAGAGTTTGCGTTGATACGGTCAGTCTCAAGGATGACTTATCCACGCTAATCTGATTGTTAAGACCCAATCCAAAAGGTAACGAGAGTTCGTACAAAAGCAGATACTGCGCTGCTAGGTCCCGCGACTCAGGAATTCGATTCCAGTCGGGATTATCGGAATGCAGGTTTTTGTTTAGGCGGGAAATGGTATCGGAGTATGAAGCTACGTGTATGACTTCGGGCTGTTCCCTTAGCCACGAGGCCATGCTTTCCAAATCGGTCAGGAAGGCAGGCTCATTTATTCCCCCTGGGGTCCCGCTGTCGATTGAGTAGTCGATTGTATATAGACCAGTGATATTTCGAATCGTGAAATCGGAATCAGCACGAAAGGTGATAGACGGATCGAAATAGTTCAGAAAGACATCGTTCAGCTCGTTCTTCGGAATAGCCAGAATGCACAGAAAGACAACAACCGTCATTGTCACCAAGAGGAAACGACGATTCCCGATTACCAGCCTGGCAAGTGTCGCCATTGGGCTCCAACGATCGGCAGAAAGGACTCGTTCTCTCATCGGACTGATCACAACCAAAGCGGGAAGAAGGAGCATCGACAATACAAGCGAAGCGAGCACGCCGACAGCAACGATGTTACCGAGGTGATTGAATGGCGGAACCTCTGAAAAATTCATCGAAAGAAAACCTAGCGCGGTCGTAGTGCTTGCAAGCAAAACCGGTTGGAAATTGATGCTTAGGCTCTCCAATAGAGAATCTTCATTGCTTACGCCACGACGTAGACCGTAAAGCACAGTGATGAGGATATGAGCACAATTAGCGACAACGAGAGTCAAGACCACCAGTGGCGCGGTAGCAGTAGGGGGCGTAATCGGATAATTCATGTAGCCCGCAAAGCCCATGGCAATCGCGATTGAGCAGAAGGCTATCGCGAGAGTAATGACCGTCGCTGTCGCACTCAACATGAGAATCCCAAGGACGATCGCCATCAAGCCAAAGCTCGCTGCGATCAACTTTAGATCGCCCTGGGAAGCCTCTCCGAATGCGTTGTTCATCACTGCCATTCCGGTCAGGTAGAACTTAATGTCCGGGTACCTTTGTCGGAAATCTCGCACGATCGCTCTTGCTTGATCGACGACATGCGGCGTGCCGGCGGTGTAATCGTGATGAGGAATTTGAATCGTGACGTTGACTGCGGTGACAGTGCCTTCTTGAGAAACTAGCTTGTTAACAAGCAAAGGCTCTTCGAGGGCGACGTTTTTGATCGCGGCCAAGCGCTGTCGATCTATCAGTTTTCTGTCAGGCACTAAATCTCGTACGGACAATAAGTCTCCTGTAGCCTGCGTATGCTGGAAGTTTGCGATCGAATCGACACGCGTCGAATAAGGCAACGTCCAGCACTTTTTTGTAAGTTCTTTGACGACGCTCAGCGTTTCAACAGTGAATACTCTAGTGTCTGCTGGCGCGAGCACGATAAGGACACTGTCATTTTTACTGTAAATATCCTCCATCGCCTCGAATGCGAGTAACTCTGGATTGTCCTTGCCGAAGTAGACACGATGGCTTTTGTCAAGATACAAGCCAGGAAGCCCAAGACAAAAACACAGCACTACGAAAAAGGTTGCGAGTATCACAGAATACGGTCTCGCAATTGTTAGCGGAACAATCTTTGCGGCCATCTGCGGACCAATGTCGCGAAATTTAGGGCTCATAGGCGAAGGATTCAACAGATTACGCTTGATCGGGCGGCGGAGCATCTGATTAATTAGAGTGAAGTGCTAGAGCAAAAGATCCCGAATACGACTTCAACTTGGACAAACAAAACTCGATGGCGATTTGCGATGAACTGGCTGTTTCTGAATTCCGAAATGCATCCGATCATACCCGAGCCAAAACCATACCCACGTTGTGCCCCCCGAATCCGAAATTCTGTGTAAGAGCGTATTCTAAAGACGCTGTTCGCCGTTCGGTTGCGTAATTTAACCCGCCGATCGGATTGTCGATATTTAGCGATGGGTGAACGGTGCCGTTCTTCAGAGAAAGGGCCGTAACGGCCGCTTCAATCGCGCCGCTTGCTCCGATCGTATGACCGAGCAAAGATTTCGTGCTATTTACCAGCGGTCGCGGGCCGAAAATTTCGAAAAGGATGTCCGACTCGACCTTGTCGTTTGTAGCGGTACCAGTTCCATGAGCGTTAACGTAATCAATCGCCTCGACCGGCACATCAGCGGCGGCAATAGCACCGCATATCATTTCTCTGATCGAGTTGTCGTCAGCGTGTATAGAGGCGAGTGAAATAGCATCGGAAGTTTCGTACGTACCAAGGATCTCGGCGATAGGTGCTACTCCGCGCAAACGCGCGTGCTCGAAATCCTCCAAGACTAAAAAACAGGCACCGCCTTGACTAAACAGGAACCCACTTCGAGCTTCATCAAACGGTCGGTTCACATGATTTCGACTTAAGTCTGCCTTGGCTAGTGCCCCTAATCGGTCGAACGCCATGAACACGCCGCCGGCCCTATCACCGTAAAATTCCGCACCACCTCCGAGCGCTAAATTTAGCCTTCCGGATTTAACGGCTTCGTACGCACGGCCGATGGCCCCTAGTCCTGAAGCGCAAGCCATCGAGCAAGTGTCAGCTGGCCCGCGAAGGTTGTACCGAATCGATAAGGTTGCGCCGATTGAATTCGGCATTGACTTAAGGCTCGCGACGGGAGAGACGGACCTGTTCACGGCAAAATTCGCCAGGAGTTCTTTTGAGCTTGAAACCTGACTTTGATCTTCGAGCCAGCGATCCAGATCTGGTCGACTGGATTTGAGTAAATGCGGAGTATAGTTATCCAAAGTGGACGTAATACAGCCAAGTCCTGTGCCAACAAACGATCCAGACTTCGCGGAATCTATATTGGACGACAGGTATTTTCCTGACCGAGGTGCCTGTAAGGACCGCTCGATTTTCGCATTCTCTAAAGCTTCGTCAGCGGCAGCTATTGCGATTAATACGGCTGGGTCCATT